>Ga0213876_10000140_pt1 | contig 78607 bp, 64 predicted proteins | sample BarmaccomBMRX_R9_FD_160113 | JGI IMG/M metagenome (GOLD analysis project Ga0213876, IMG submission 160113) | Root-associated microbial communities from Barbacenia macrantha in rupestrian grasslands, the National Park of Serra do Cipo, Brazil - RX_R9 | ecosystem: Host-associated > Plants > Roots... | reverse complement strand
GAGAGCGTGGACTACGAGAAGGCCAACGAGGCCGCCATCCAGGGCGCGCTCTGGACGCTCGACCCGCATTCGAGCTTCTTCTCGGCGGCCGAGTACAGCCGCCTCCTGCAAGACCAGGAGTCGCGCTTCACCGGCATCGGCGTCTCCATCCTGCGCCACCGCGACGGCGTCTACGTCCAGACGCCGATTGAGGGCACGCCCGCCGCGCAGGCCGGCCTGCGCTTCGGCGACCGGATCGTCGAGGTGGACGGCAAGGACGCGCGCGACTGGACGACGCAGGCCGTCTCGAAGGCCGTCCGCGGCCCCGAGGGCGAGCCCGTCACCATCAAGGTCGAGCGCGCCGGCTCTCAGGCGCCGCTCTACTTCACCATCAAGCGCGGCAGCGTCCCGCAGCCCTCCATCCGCAACTACTTCATGGTTCGCCCCGGCGTCGGCTACGTCGGCCTGACGGGCGGCTTCACGCACACGACCTCGGACGAGCTGGCGCAGGCGCTCGAAGAGCTGAGCGGCCAGGGCATGCAGCAGCTCATCCTCGACCTGCGCAACAACCCGGGCGGGCTGCTCGACCAGGCCATCAAGGTCGCGAGCCACTTCGTCCCGCGCAACCGCCCGGTCGTCTCCGTCCGCAGCCGCGACGAGGAGAGCAACCACGAGTACAAGAACCTCTACTACGACCCCATCGACCAGCCGCTCGTCGTCCTCGTCAACGGCGGCTCGGCCTCCGCCTCGGAGATCGTCGCGGGCGCCATCCAGGATCACGGCCGCGGGCTGATCGTCGGCGAGACGACCTTCGGCAAGGGGCTCGTCCAGCGCATCTTCAACCTGCCCTACGGCGCGGGGCTGACGCTCACGACCGCGAAGTACTACACGCCCTACGGCCGCCTGATTCAGCGCTCGTACGCGGGCGGCTCCATCTACGACTACTACACGCACCAGAACCCGAACGCCGACGCGGCCGTGCAGCCGGCGCAGAACCCTTCGACGCCCGCCGCGCCGGGCACTTCCGCCACGCCCGCGCCGACGGCGACGCCCGCGCCCACGCCCTCCGGCCCGCCCATCCGCACGGCGGGCGGGCGCGTCTTCTACGGCGGCGGCGGCATCACGCCCGACCGCGAGGTCAAGCCGCTCGACGTGGGCTCGCCCCTGCGCGCGCGCATCTTCGAAGAGGCTTTCCACTTCGCGCGCCAGCTCGTCGGCGGGCAGATCGCCGGGCTCGAAAACTACCGCGTCACCGCCGAGCCGCTGTTCGGCAAGAGCGCGCGCCCGACCGACTTCCCCGTCAACGACAAGGTCTTGCAGGCGTTCCGCGACTTCGCCAAGCGCGACCCGGACTCCGGCCTCACGCAGCCGCAGATCGACCGCGAGATCGAGTACGTCAAACTGCGCGTCCGCGAGAACCTCGTCAACGCCACCTACGGCGGCGACGCCGCCACGCGCTTCCTCCTCGACGGCGACCCGCAGCTGCTCCGCGCCCTCGAACTCTTCCCCGAGGCCAAATCCCTCGCCGAAAACATCGGCCGCCGCCCCGACTCCGAGTGAAGACGGGGACAGAATTAACCGCGGAGATACGGAGGCACGGCTTGAAGAGGATTACTCTTCAAGCCGTGCCTCCGTATCTCCGCGGTTAATTCTGTTAACTTCGACCGCAAGCCCGGGTTCAACGTTCACCTTCCGCTGCTCGCGACCGCCCTCCTCCTGCGCGCCGGTTTCGGCGAGCCGAGGAGCGGCTCGGAGTGGCCGTCGGCGAGCGCGCGCCCCTGTTCGATGCTGCTGACCGGGACGACGAACTTGGTGCGGCGCGTGACGGCGGCGAGCATCTTCTCAAGCTCGGCGTCGTCGAGCGACGAGACGTCCGCGCCGCTCGTGCGCAACTCTTCGCGCAGGCGAGCGACCGTGTTGGTGCGGCGGTCGTACACGTCCGGGTAGATGTAGAGCACGCCGCCCTCGATGACCAGCGTGTCGTAGTTGATGTCGAACCGGAGCGGCTCGTCGAGCGCGACGCTGAGCGTCTTCGTCCCGGCCTTCGCCGCCGCGATCTGACGCCGCGTGACGGGCAAGGAGCGCGCCGCGACGATCTTCTCCGCCAGGTCGTAAAGGTCTGGACGCAGCATGCGGACGCAGCCGTGCGAGACGAGGTTGCCGAGGTTGCTCGGCCCCGTCGCCTGGTGGATGAGGTAGCCGTCGCCCAGGGGAATCTTCAGCTTGCCGAGCGGGTTGCGCGGGTCGCTGGCCTTGATGACCTCGCCGGGGCGGACGCCCTTGTGGCTCTTGACCCAGTCGCTCGAAGGCGGAATCCAGGGCGGGTTCCAGATGATCTCGCGCGCCTCGCGCTCGCCGATGTAGATGGGGTAGTCCTTCATCCCGACGCCGATGAAGTAGGACTTAACCTCCTTCCCGTTCTGCCACAGCGTCAGGCGGAACGAGGGGACGTTGAGCGTGAGCTTGATGTCGGGCTGCCCCGCCTCGAACTCCCCCTTTTCGATGTGCCCGCCGGTCAGCTTGTCCGAGCGCTCCGACTCGAAGCGGTCGTAGCGTATGAGGTTCTGTTGCTGCTGCGCGTAAGTACCGACCGCCGACAGCACGCACAGCGCGATGGCCGTCCCGACGCCTCTCAAGATTCCACGTGCGAACATGAATGCTTCTCCCTCCTGCCTGAAAACGCGCGCGCCCGCCGGGAGGGAGAGCCGGGCGCGGCAGTGCTTTGCCTTAATCAAACGGGGGTTGCGGGGGTAGGTATAGTTATCCGCCGAAATGGTTGTCCGGCGCAAGTGGGGCGGGGCGCGTCAGTGGCCGATGACGCCGAAGTAGAGCAGGCCCGCCTGCACGACGCCGATGAAGAAGCCCATGAAGAGGCCGAAGAGTTCGATGGTGCGGAGGTGCTGCTTGGCGACCGAGAGGACGAGGTCTTCGAGCTTCTTGACGGGGTAGCCCGAGACCTTCTCCTCGACGATGCGGCCGATGTCGAACTCGGCGATGGCCGCGGGCAGGCGCTCGCGCGCGGCCGCGTCGATGCGTTCGGTCAGCATGTCGGCGGCGCGCCTGACTTTGTCTTCGGGGACGAGGTCGCCGACGCGGCCGATGGGCCTGACGAGGAGTTTTTCGACCTGCGCGGCGAGGATGGCGTTGATGGTGCGGGCCGTCTCCTCGCGCGCGAGCACGCCGACGAGGCCGCGCGCGAGCAGGCGCTTGATCTCCTCCGACGAGTCGGGGCGCGCGTGTTCGAGGAGCGCGCGCAGGCTGTGCGGCTTGAGGCGTTCGAGCGCGTCGGTGAGGTAGGCCGAGACCGAGGTGGAGAGTTCGGCGCTCTGAGCGACGGAGAGGATGCGTTCGGCGATCTGCTCCTTGATCATTTCGAGCTTGTCGGGGGCGACGTTGCCGATCAGCTCGTTGACGGGGCGCGCGAGCAGGCTGTCGATGGAGGCGTTGATGAACTCCTCGGCCTGCCGCTCGAACGCCTCGCCCGAGAGGAATTCGCCGACGCGGCGCGGCAGGGTCTTGTTGACGAGGTCGTCCACCTCGCCGTGAATCTGGTCGCGCGAGACGAAGATTTTTTTGAAGAAGCTGAGCTGCTTGTAGTAGTCGTCCACCTCGCGCTTGATGAGCGCGCCGATCTGCTTGCGCGTGTCGCGGCTGGTGGCGAGGTCGGTGAGGTGCTGGACGACGGGCGGCACCTGGCTGTCGATGCGCTCCTTGATGACGGCCACCGTGTCGGGCGTGAACATCTCGGCGAGCGTCGCGCGGCTGCCGGCCAGCTCGTCCACGCGCGCCGAGACGAACTCGCGCACCTTCGACTCGAAGCCGCGCTCGTTGACGACGCCGCGGAAGCGGTGCTCGACGAACCCGAGCACCTGCTCGAACGCCTCGGGGCTCACGGCCTCGGACAGACGCTGTGAGAGAAGTTCGTCCACGCGCCTGTCCACGAAGCGGCCGAGGGCCTCGGCCGTCTCCTCGCTCTTGAGCGCGCCCGCGATGTGCTCGGCGATGCGGAGTTGGAGCGCGGCGATGGCGTCGAGCACGGGCACGCGCGCGGACTTCGGGATGGCGTCGAGGAAGGTCGCGTAGTTCTTCTCTAAAAGTTCTTCGGCGTAGGAGTTGACGAGGGACTCGACCTTGCGGCGGAAGAAGCCGGTCTCGAAGAGCGCGTGGACGACCGTCTCCTGCGAGACCAGCTCGTTGCCGACGGCGTGGCCGATGGTCTCGGCGAGCCGCGCGCGGTGGCGCGGGATCATGCCCTGCGGCCAGACCGTGAGGCCGAAGACCTTAACCGGGTTGTGCGGGCGGAAGAGCATCCGCACGGCGAGCCACGCCGCGCCGTACCCGTGGAAGGTGGCGACGAAGATGATGACGAACGGCTCGAACCACTTGTTGTGGATGACGGCGTTAACCCACTCGATGTCGGGCACCCCACGCGCGCGGCGGATTTTCGGGGGAACGTTTGCGATGCTAAACGGATAAGACGGAGGGCGTCAAACGAATTCACTCACCCACGACCGACCGGCGCCGTCCGCGCAGGGACGATTGCCGGGCGGCGTTCGACCTCAACCTTCTGCCGCGCGCCTTCAACGTCAACCTCCGGCTCCTTCCTTTCCGTCAAAAGGTCGGCGAGCGCGCTCTCCAGGTTCGTGTAGAGGAATTTAAAATGCTCTTCGACGAGGCGGTCGGGGATGCAGCGGCGGCCTTCGAGCGCGAGGGCCGGCTCGGTTCTCAGAAGGAACGCGCCGAGGCGGACGAGCCAAGCGGGGAGGCGCGGGCTCCAAGGGCGCCTGAGCGCGCAGCGCAGCTCGCACATGAACTCGGCGTTGGTGACCGGGCACGGGCCGGTCGCGTTGTAGACGCCCGCGGCCCCTTCGCGCTCGACGCACCAGAGGACGAGGCGGCAGAAGTCGCGCAGGTGGAGCCAGCTTATGTACTGATGCCCTTCGCCGACGGTGCCGCCGAGGTAGAGGCGCGCGAGACGTGCGAGCGTGGAGAGCGCGCCGCCGTCGCGGCCGAGCACGAAGCCGATGCGCAGAAGAACCTTCCGCGTCGCGGGCAGCTCAAGCGCGTCGAAGACCTGCTCCCAGCGCAGGCAGACCTCGACGGGGAAGCCGCGGCCGGCGGGCGCGTCCTCGCCGCAGACGCGCCGGCCGGCGTCGCCGTAGACGGCGAGCGAGGCGGCCTGCACCAGAACCTTCGGCGGCTCCGCGCACGTTTGAATCGCGCGGCCGATTGCCTCGACGGAATGCACGCGCGAATCGACGATCTCGTGCCTGTGCTTCGGCGTGTGGCGGCAATCGACGCCGCGCCCGGCGAGGTTGACGACCGCGGCCGCGCCCTCCAGCTCGCGCGCCCAGGCACCCAACGTCCGCCCGTCCCACACGACCTGCCGCACGCGCGAGCGCGACCTCCTCAAGCGCCGCGTCAACACGACCGGCTCGTAGCCCGCGCGCGCGAACGCCCCCGCCAGAGCGCGACCCAGAAACCCGCTCCCGCCCGCGAGCACCACACGACCCTTCGACACACGCGCCTCAGACATGGCCTCGAACCTCCTCGCCGCGCGACCAGCGCGCCTTCGCTAAGGGAGTTCTTCAATAATCATGCCGGACGCACGTGTGGCGTTTACGCTCTGCTTTTTCCTGGTCTGTCTTGCAAAAGGCGAGAGGAAAAAGCCTTCTTAGCAATTTGCACAACGCTAAGCTGGGAGCGCGGGCATCCCTGCCCGCCATGAGCGCGAAAGCGCGAAGGCTGAGATAATTTATCTCTCAAGGTTGAGGGATGAAGCTTCACGGCTAAGCGTGCTGGGGCACGCTTTGGCGGGCAGGGATGCCCGCGCTCCCGGCGACGAGGTGCGATAGACCTGAAACGACGCTTTAGATCGCGGCGGCGGGTTTTTCGACGGGGTAGCCGGCGGCGACCCAGGCGCCGGTGCCGCCCTCGACGTTGTAGAGGCGCCGGAAGCCGAGCGGGCGGAGCAGGCTCGTCGCGGCGCTCGAACGGTAGCCGCCGGCGCAGATGACCGCGAGCGGGCGCTCCGGGTCGAGCCGCGCGGCCTCCTCGCGCAGGTGCGTGCCCAGGGGCGCGGGCCGTGCGCGCGGCGCGTGGCCGGCGTTGAACTCGGCCGCGCGGCGCACGTCGAGCAGTTGAAGGTCTGCGTTCTCTTCGAGCATCCGGCGCAGCTCCGCCACCGACACCTGCTCGACCGTCGAGACCTCGAAGCCCGCCTCGCGCCAGGCGTCCATCCCGCCGCGCAGGTAGCCGCGCACCGAGTCGTGGCCGACGCGGGCGAGTCGCGTCACGGCCTCGTCCACCTGCGCCTCGTCCGCGGCGACGACGATGAGCGGCGTGCCCAGGGCGATCAAAGCCCCGGCCCAGCTCGCGAACTGCCCGCCGAGGCCGATGTTGAGCGCGCCGTGGACGTGACCCGCGCCGAACTCCGGAGCGGTGCGCACGTCGAGGAGGACGTAGCCGAGGTTGGCGTAGGCGACCGCCTGCTGCGGCAGAAGGGCCGCCGGGCGGTGCACCTCCGCGAGCGGCGGCGCGCCCTCGCGGTTGATGAGCGCGTCGGCGTTGAAGTAGGCGGGCGCCTCTGGCAAGTCAGTTGTTAAGAGACGCACGAACTCGTCGCGCCCCATCGGCGCGAGCGCGTAGTTGAAGCGGCGCTGCTGGCCGATGGTCGAGGAGGTCTCCTTCGAGATGTTGCGGCCGCACATCGAGCCCGCCCCGTGCGCGGGCCAGACCTCGACCTCGTCATCAAGCTTGAGGAGCTTGCCGTGCAGGCTCTCATACATCATCCCGGCCATCTGCTGCGGCGTGAAGCCGCGCGCGCCCGCGAGGTCGGGGCGGCCCACGTCCCCGACGAAGAGCGTGTCGCCGGTCAGAACCTTCTGCGGCGCGCCGGAGACCTCCGTGTCGGAGACGACGAGCGAGATGCTCTCGGGCGTGTGGCCGGGGGTCTCCAGAACTCTGACGACGACGTTCCCCACGCGCAGCTCGTCGCCGTCTTTGACCGCGCGGTGCGGGAAGCGCGCGCCCGCGCGCGCGCCGATGACGATCTCGGCGCCGGTGCGCGCGGCCAGCTCCCTGTGCCCGCTGACGAAGTCGGCGTGGAGGTGCGTCTCGACGACGTACTTGATCTTCAGCCCGCGGGCTTCGGCCTCCGCGACGTACTGGTCAACGTCGCGCTGCGGGTCTACGACCGCGGCCTCGCCCGCCGAGCCGACGAGGTAGGAGGCGTGCGCCAGACAGCCGAGGTAGAACTGTTTGAAGTACATGACGGGGACTCCTGTCGGACTCTTCAGCTCGGTTAAGACGGCGGAGGAATTTAAGGCGACGGCGGAAGAATTTCCGTGCCGGGATGTTACAATGTCTGCACCCAAACCCCCAAAGCTTGAAGGACGAACCGGAGGGATTGAAAGTGATGTACAAGGTGTGTCCGCGTCTCGCGCAGGTGCTACTCGTGCCGGCCCTGCTTCTGTCGGCCGCGGCGTTGACGCGCGCGCAGGAGGTCACGCGGCCGCGCGCGCAGGCGGCGCAGCCGCAGCCGACGCCCGACCCGCAGCATCAGAGTCGGCCCACGCCGCTCACGGGCGGCGAGAAGGTCAGGCGCGCGTTCCGCGGCGCCTTCTTAAGCCCCGCGCCCTACGCCCTCGCCGCCTTCAACGCCGGCCTCACGCAGTTGGGCGAAGAGGATCAGCCGCAGAAGCAGACCGACGACAAGCTGGCCGACTGGGGCTCGCGCACCGCGCGCGTCTTCGCCACCGGCACCGCCTACAGGGTCTTCGGGAACGGCCTCTACCCGGCGCTCTTCAAACAAGACCCGCGCTACCAGCGCTCGAAGAGTAAGAAGTTCGGCAGCCGCCTGGGCCACGCCGTCAGCCGCCTCTTCGTCACGCGCGACGACGACTGGAACCTTGAGCCGAACTACTCGCGCTTCGCCGGCGCGGCCACGTCGAGCGCGCTCGCCAACGTCTGGGAGCGCAGCACGCCCGACCGCGACCGCATCGGCGCCGACGCCACCCTCAAGCGCTTCGGCATGTCCTTCGTCTCCGGCGCCGTCGGCAACATCTTCCGCGAGTTCGCCTCCGACATCTTCAAACGCTGACAGAGGTCGGAGGTCGGAGGTCAGTAAATGAGCCTTGCCGTCAGTCGCCCCTGAAGATAACGGGCATGACGTCAAGGCTCTTTTACTAACCGCTGCCCTCCGACCTCTGACCTCTAATTCAAGAGCGCGCGTTGTCTTAAGGCGTGGCGGAAGAGTTGCGCCTCGTGCCCCTGCGTGTTGGGCGACCAGGTGGCGCGCAGGGCGTGGGCGCCGGTCGTGTCGGGGGCGAGGTGGAGGCTGTATGTCTCGCGGGCGCGGGGCTCGTAGACGACGTAGCGGCGCCCCTCCTGCGCGCCGTCGGACGGGTGCGAGCCCTCGCAGACGATCTCGTCGTAGCCGTCGCCGTCGAGGTCTGCCACCTCCTGCGTCCAGCCCGCGCCGCGGAAGCCCTCCACGTCGAGCGGGATGCTCTTCGTCACGGAGTAACTCCCACGCGCGGGCGAGCGTTCGATGATGAAGAGGGTCGCCATCCCGTCCGAAGGGTCTGCCGCGACGGCCGCCACGACCTGCCCGGCGCCCGTGCCGACGAGCCGCACGTCCGAGACGCGCCCGCGCGTGACGGAGGCCGCGATGCGCCACGCGCCGTCGCTCGTGAGCCGCGCCGGCTCCGCGTGCCGAGACGCGCGGAGCCGGCGCGGCATGAGCGCCGCAGAGACCACCGCGGGGTCGCGCGCGACCTCTTCGAGCACGCCCGTCCGGGCCGCGCGCGCCGTCCAGGCGACCGCCACCGTCACGGCCATCGCGAAGAGCGCGAAGAGCGTGGCGACGCGCGTGAACGTGTAGCGGCTCGCTTCGAGCGCGTCGATGGTGCCGGCGAACGGCTCGGCCTCGGCGACCAGGGGGACGTTGATGCGGCGCGCGCGTTCCACGCTCTGCTCGACCAGGCGGCACGCCTCGGCGGCACTCGCGGGCCTCTGCGCGGGGTTCTTGGCGAGCAGCGTGTGGACGGCTTGCGCGAGGGCGCGGGGGAGGTCGGGACGGAGTGAGAGCAGCGCGGGCGGCTGCGCCGTCGCCTGCTTGACGAGCACGACCGAAGAGAGCTGATCGACGAAGGGCGGGCGGCCCGCCAGCATCTCGTAGAGCAGCACGCCGACGCTGTAAAGATCGGTCGCCGGGCCGACGCGGTGGCCGAGGCACTGCTCGGGCGACATGTAGCGCGGCGTGCCGATGACGAGTCCGGACTCGGTCGTCGGGTGCGTGCGCGTCACCTCGGTCGAGTCCTGCAAGACCTTGGCGATGCCGAAGTCCAACACGCAGACGCCGCGCTCGTTGAGGATGATGTTCGAGGGCTTGAGGTCGCGGTGGACGATGCCGAGCGCGTGCGCCTCCGACAGCACGTCGCAGATTTCCGAAACGATGCGGACGGCGCGCTCGGGCTCGAACTGCCCCTCGCGCGCGAGCGTCTCGGCGAGGGTCGAGCCCTCGACGTACTCCATGACGATGAAGGGGCGTCCGTCGGCCAGGTGGCCGGCGTCGAAGATCATCGCCCCGCGCGGGTGCTTGAGCCGCGCCATCGTCCGCGCCTCGCGCATGAAGCGCTCGGCGATCTCGGGGTGCGCGGCGAACTCCTGCTTCAGGATTTTAATTGCGACGGGGCGTTCGAGCCCCAGGTGGGAGGCGCGGTAGACCGTGCCCATGCCGCCCCGGCCGATCTCGCATTCGACGCGAAACCGGCCCGCGATAATCTGGGGGGTGTCCATCTCTGACCCTCTCGTTCGGGAAAGCAGGGTCGCTGCGGACGGCGCGCACTTTTCTCACTTCTCGAAGCGGGGCAGCAGAGAGAAGAAGGGCCGCGGCCCGTGACCACGGGTGAAACCTAACTGGGACAGTTGTAGGGAGAAACATTCGCCCGCCTTCCGACGCGGCGGGCGAGTGGGAAGAGTGTAGCACTTCTCGCGCGGCGCGCAAGGATTTTCCGCGGCCGGAATCGCACGGAAGGGGCGCGGCCTCAAGCGTGCCCGAGGCCGCCCGCCCACTGAATCAACATCACCGAAGCCACGACGACCCCGTAGATGGAAGCCCACGGCAGGAGCCGACGCTTGAACGGCGTGCCCCCCTCGGGCGCGCGCGCGGCGTTGAAGAGGAGTTGGACGGCGAGCAGAATCAGGGCGGCGACGAGGAACGGGCCGGCGGGGTTCACGCCGAGCGCGCCCCGCAGGTCGCCGCCGAGAGTCAGGAGGACGCTGCGCGTCATCCCGCAGCCGGGGCAGTTCACCCCGAAGAGCAGGCGCGAAGGGCAGACGACGGGCAGCGCGTGGCCCGCGACGCTGACGGACGCGGGGCTCGCCGTAGCGAGCCCCCGCGCCAACGCCAGCGACGCCAGGAGCGCGGCGCCCGTCAGGCCGGTCTGCAAACTCTCTCGACTCAAGCCCAACACGTTCACACCGCCCGCGGGCTCCTTAGAACCAGGCCTTCTTGTTCTGGATGTACGTCCGGACGAAATCCTCGTCGGACTTGGTGAGATAGATGATCCCCTCGATGAGGCCGACGACGCCGACCGCGATGGAGGCGATGCCGCAGGTCAGGAACATGCCGATGACCCACGCGGCGAGCATGATGATGCCCTCGGTGTTGTAGCCGAGGATGAACTTGTGGACGCCGAAGCCGCCGAGCAGGATGCCGCAGATGCCGGCCGCCATCTTCTTGTTCGCGCCCTGCGCCATCCAGTCGCCCGCCTGCTGCTGGTAGTTCGACAGGGAGTCCTGCGCCGGCTGCGAGTAGGAGGGATAGCCCGAAGAGGGCGTCTGCGGCGTCGAGTAGCCGCTCGACTGGTAGTCTTGCTGTGGAGGCTGCTGCCCGAGGTCGCCGCTCTGGCGCCAGGACTCAGGTTCGGGGGAGGCCGGGAGCGTCGTGCCGCACTTCACGCAGAAGCGCGTCCCCTCGACGTTCTCGGCACCGCAGGAAGGACATCCGATCATCTCTCTCTCCTTTAACGACCCGGCGCGGCCGGGGCTTAAATTTCAGGGGTGGAATTTTTTCTCTTCAAGTTCAACGGACGGCCACAAGTCTTTCTCACAAACGAAGGCAAAAAGCAAGAGTAGGCAAAAAGAAGTAAGCAGTAGGCAGATGGCAGCAGGCAGTTAAAGACCCTTTAGTTGAGAGTTTCGAGTTAATCTTCAACGTCCGTCATGCGGAGCGTTACTGCCTGCTGCCATCTGCCTACTGCCTACTGCTCTCCCATGTCCGGCACCCAGAAGGTCTGGCCGGCGGACTCGACGCGGCGCAGGCCGCGCGCGGGCAGCTCGCGCTCTTCGAGGCCGAGGTAGGTGAAGTGGGGCAGGTCGCTTAAGACCGTCTGGAACCAGCCGTGGCGCGCGAGCAGGGCGGAGACGCGCGCGTCCTGGAACTCCGCCACGTCGAAGGCGAGCATGGCGAGGTGTTGCGAGGCGCCGGGCGCGGCCACCGACTGGAGGATGCTCTTGTTGAAATACTTGCTGAAGAAGATGCCGGCCCGCTCCAGCTCAAGCACCGCCGCCGCCTGCTCGCGCAGGGGGAGCCCGCGCAGACGTTCGGCCTCCGCGCCGTCGAGCCTTCCTGCGGCGCACCAGTGTTCGAGCGCCGGGTCGCAGCGCGAGCGCCAGAGCCGCAGCGAGTCGGCGAAGCTGCGCCGCCCGGCCTCGCTCCCGCCGCGCGGCGTGACGCGCAGGCCCGAGTAGGCCGCCTCCTCGCGCGCGCCCATGAGCGCGCCCAACGCGGGCGCCTGCAACTCGACGAGGGCGCCGTCGAAGACTTCGGCGCGCCAGCCCGCCGCGCTTTGGAAGCGCTCGACCGCCTCCTCGCTCTCAAGCACGCAGGCGTCGGGAAGCGCCACGCCCTCGGCGACGAACATCGCGCCGTACTCTTCGAGCACGCGCCGCGTCAGCGTGTCGCCGGCCGGGCAGAACTCTTCGAGGCTCAGGCCCCGCCGCGCCAGCGCGCGGCCCAAAGCCGCGTGGAACGGCGAAGCCCCCGCGTCGCGCGCGCAGGCGTCCTCACTCTCGGCAAACTCTTCGACGGACAAGTCCGCTGATTCTCCTCTCGGCGCGCCGCGTGAGGCCGGGGCTTGTCCCGGCCGGCGTCGTGTGGTAACACGCAGGGACGATTGTAAACGAACGGGGGCGGGCGGCGGCAAATCGGGAACTTTAAAAGTATGAGCCGGCTCAAAAAATTTCAGGAGATACTGGCGCAGTACCAAAGGCACGGCTGGCGGCTCGCGCGCGTGCTGGCGCGCCCCGAGTCGCTCGCGGAGCTGCGCGGCGGGACGGAGGCGGACGCCGCCCTCGTCTTTGAAGGCGCGCCCGCCGACGAATCGGACGTGGACGCGATCTGGTTCACGCGCCCCTCGGCGGAAGGGCGCGAGGCTTGGGAGCTGCGCCTCGTCGGCGACACGCCCTACGCGCTCTTCGAGCTGTTCGAGCCCGACGAAGCGGAGGAAGACCGCGCGGACGTGCGCCGCGAGATGGAGGCGCGCCTGCGCGACTACGCCAGCGGCTAACGCCGAAGACGCCGAAGGCAAAAGGCAAAAGGCAAAAATTAAAGACGAAGGGCGCGGTTCTCATCGGTTGATGATGAAAGCCGCGCCCTCTTTATCTCTTGCCTTTTGCCTTCCCGCAGAGCCTAGCCTCTGCTGCGGCCGATCTTGACGGGAATCTCCATCTGCTCGGTGCCGCGGACGACGGTGACGGTGACGGTCGAGCCGGGCAGTGCCTCGGCGATGCGGTAACGCAGGTCGCCGGGGGTGCGGATGGGGTAGTCGCCGAACTTGATGACGATGTCCTTCTCCTTCAGCCCGGCGATGTCGGCCGGCTCGTTGCGGTTCACGTCGTCGAGCTCGACGCCGAAGATGTTCATGTTCGGCACCTGCACGCGGTCGCCCACGTCAACGCCGAGGACGCCGCGGCCGCCCGGCCGCTGTTCGAAAGGTCTCATCCCGGGTGTGTCCTTCTGCGCGACCGTGGTCAGCGTCGTCGTGAAGGTTACGCCGTCGCGGACGGCGACGACCTCGAAGGTCTTGCCGACGGGCGTCTCGGCGAGAATCCGCCGCATCTCTCCCGCGTCTCGCACGTCCTTGCCGTCGAACTTCTTGATGACGTCGCCGCCGATGAGGTTCGCGCGGACGATGGGCGTCTCCGGCCCCGAGATGCCTTGGACGAACGCGCCGCCGCCCGGGGCGTCCTCGAATCCGTCAACGCCTAAGAAAGACCTGACCACCGCCGGCGCGGCCCCTCCGCCCCGCCCCCTCATCGCGAGCGGCATCATCCCGCCCACGACCATGATGACGATGATGATCGTCACCCACAGCCACATGCCGCGCACGGGGCGGCACATCCGCGCCAGCTTCGAGGTCGAGCCCTGCCGGCCGTCGAGCGCCGAGGTGGCGCCGAAGGGGCGGACGGGCTGGACGGGCGCGTTGCCCCAGGTCTGGCGCGCCTGGAAGGGGTCGGTCGCGGGAGACGGGGGCGCGGCCGTCGGCATCGAGGCGGCGTCGAAACGCTGCGTGGCGACGTACTCCTCGACGCCCTCGCCGAGCCGGTAGCCGCACATGCGGCAGAAACGCAGCCCGGCGACCAGCGTCGCGCCGCAGCTAGGGCAGTTCACCATGTTTTCAGCTCGCATCCCGCCCCTCCCGTCTTCGGCACGCGTCAAAGGTGTTTGAAGTCCGGCCCGCGGCGTGCGCCTTCAAGGCACTTTCGGCCGGCGTCGTGTGTCAGAATATACGCCTGTTGGAGCGCCGCGGTTGCATCCCGCGCGCGCGGGACTTAGACTCGTGCCCGCGTCCCAAGTTATGCCGCTTGAGGTATTTTGGCTCGCGGCGCGCCCGCGCGCAAGCGCCTCCGGCCGCCCGGCACGGCGCGTGCTCCGACAGTTTTCGGTTTTCAGTTTTTAGTTTTCAGTCGAAAGGCAGATGTGTCTTCGCCGAAAACTGAAAACTAAAAACTGAAAACTGGTCGCAGACAGGAGGTCGGACAGTTGGAAGTAACCAAGGCCCTCGCGGCGCTCCAGCCGCTCTACGGCAAGGACAACGTCGAGATCGTGACCGAGACGGGCGCGCGCGTCCGCGGCGTCGTCCGCAGCCTCAAGCAGACGCAGGCGCTCACACGCCCCAGCGTCAAGATCGAACGCCCCGACGGCGAAGTCGTCAAAATCCACTTCTCCTCCATCACCGAGATCATCGACCACAATCGTTGAAAAGCCGTGAACCGTAAACCGTGACAAGAGGAGGGCGGCTTTAATCTTGTCACGGTTTACGGTTCACGGTTCGCGGTGTTACAGTATCCGCCGTTCGGCCGCCTCGGGGGCCGCGGGAAGAGTTTTTGCATGATGACGATTGAGGATTTCGGAGCGCGCGTGGCGAGCGTCTGGCAGGGTTTGAGGCCCTCGACGCGCAGCCTGGTCGAGCGCGCCCTCTCGACGCCGCCGCCCCCTCAGCAGGGCGCGGTCGCCAACCCGGCCTCACGCCGCGAAAGCATTTACGACGCACGCTCCGAGTGGGAGCTGAGCCGCCTGCTGGCCGCGCTCGACGAGCGCGCCGAAGAGGTCGGCCCCGAAGTCCTGAGCGCCGAGCAGTCGCGCGACCTGCGCCGCATGACCGAGACCTGCGCCGCGGTCTTGAACCGCGAGGCGCGCTCCTCCGAGGTCTTCGCGCAACTGCTCGAACGCGCGCTGCGCGCCAGAGACTACGCGCGCGTGGACGAGATCGCCGACGTGATGTCGGCGCGCCTCGCCCCGAGCGAATTGTGCGAGACGGCGCGCCACCCGAACCCGGCCGTCCGCGCCGTCGCGCAGGAGGCCCTGCTGCAACTGCCGACCGCCATCCTCGTCGCGCTCCTGGGCGACCCCGTGGACGCCGAGACCGCGCGCAACGCCCTCGAATCGCAGGCCGCCGAGTACGAGTCCGAAGAGGCGCGCATCGTCGTCACCGCCCTCCAACAGGTCGAAGACGCGGAAGACGACTTTTAAGAAGGCAAAAGGCAAGAGGCAAAAATCAGAAGGAGGACGAGCAGCAGCGTGGCTCTCGTCCTCCTTCTGATTTTTGCCTTTTGAAGTTTGCCTTTTGCCTTCCGCATCAGCGGCCTTCGCCTATCTCACGTAGACGGGAGACGACCTGTTCGATGAGCCAGTTCGGCGTGGAGGCGCCGGCCGTGACGCCGACGCGCTCGGCGCCCGTCAGGTCGGCCGCGTTGATCTCTTCGGGCGTCTCGATGAGGAAGCTGCGCGCGCACTGCTCCTTGCAGACCGAGAGCAGCTTGAGGCTGTTCGAGGAGTGCTTGCCGCCGATGACGTAGAAGGCGTCCACCTCGCCCGCGAGCGCGCGGGCCGCGTCCTGCCGGTCGCGCGTCGCCGAGCAGATGGTGTTGACGACCTGCGGCTCCGAGTCGGCCTTCGCCCGCACGGCCTCGGCCGCTTCGAGGAAGGTCTTGAGCTTGAGGGTCGTCTGCGAGACGACGAGCGGCGCGTGCAGCGGCGGGAGCTTCTCGACTTCGGAGGCGTCGCGGACGACGTGCGCGCGCGCGGGCGCGTAGCCGACGACGCCGATCATCTCGGGGTGGTCGGGGTTGCCGACGACGACCACGTCGCGCCCCTGCTCGGCGGCGCGCTCGGCCAGCTTCTGCACCTTGGTGACGAACGGGCAGGTGGCGTCGATGACGCGCTCGGCGCGCCCCTCAAGCTCGCGCTGCACCTGCGGCGTGACGCCGTGGGCGCGGATGACGGCCGTCTCGCCCTCCGTCACGTCGGCCGGCGCGTCGATGGTGCGGACGCCGTCGGCTTCGAGCCGCTGTATCTCCTGCGTGTTGTGGATGAGCGGCCCGAGCGTGCGCACGGTCGCGCCCTCCGCGAGCGCCCCCTCGACCATCTCGACGGCGCGCTCGACCCCGAAACAGAACCCGTACTCTTCGGCCAGCAGAACCTGCATAGAATTTGTGCTTTGCGATATTAGGTTTTTGATTTTCGATTTTTAGGCCGGCGGCTTCAAATCGAAAATCAAAAACCTAAAATCAAAATTACCCCACGCCTTCGGGCGGCGGGGTCTGTGTGATCGGCTCGGGGCCGGGCGTGTGAGCGCAGCGGGTGCGCCACTCCTCGCGCAGGCGCTCGGCCGCGGCGAGGCTGTCGTCGATCCAGCCGATGTTCTTCTCGGCGAACCAGCGGACGCCGCCCCAGAAGTTCTTCTCGAACTCGCCCAACTGCCGAGCCGCGTCGGCCGGCAACACCGCGAAAGACGCGTCCTTCAAAAAGCGCACCGCGTCACAGATGGGATTGCCGGTCTTGTACCTCGAATCATTCGTGTCAGCCATTAGTGGAGAACCTCCTTCCACAAACCATACGGCCGGAACGCCACGCACGTTCCGCGCCAGACAATCTTAAAGAAGCACCGGGGCAAAGGCAAAGGCAGAAGCCCGGCCGTGAGGGAGGGCGTCAGACCTTGCAGGAGGCAAACTGCAAAAGGCGAGGCGCGCGGGAGTCAAAAAGCAAAAGCTAAACCTCGGCCTCGGAGCGGACGGGCTCGCGCAGCACCGCGGCGGCGGCCGCGGCGGCGACGCGCGCGGCGTCGGGGTGCGCTTCGGTCAGATTCGAGACTTGAAGCAGAGACTCGCCCGTGCGCGAGAGCATGCGGAAGAGGTCGCCCTCCTCGGCGCGCGTGCGGCGGACGAGGGTCGCCCAGTCCATGCCGGCGGCCCAGCGCGCGGCCGTGGCGGCGGCCGAGAAGTTGATCTCGGGCGCGGGCTCCAAGTCCTGCTGCCACTCGACGCTCGCCACGTCGTAGGCGATGCGGTCGAACCTGGCGAGCGCCGTGATGAGCGCGTCGTCCAATTCAAGCTCGCCGTAGTCGCGCTCGGCGTCGGCCGCGAGCGCGGCCATGAGGCCCGCGGCGCGCGGCGCGTCTAAAGAAGCAAACAGCCCGCGGCCGATGGCCTCGCCGACGAGGAGCGGTCGGTCTAATCTTAAGTCCGCGAGCCAGCGTCCGCGCTCGGTGACGCGCTCGGCGAAGAAGTCGAGGTAGCCGAAATGATGGAGCGCACGCGCGCGGCGCTCGAAGGGCTGCCACGCCTCGCCGTGCACGGCTTCGAGCCTGCGCCCCAGGCGCTCGATTGATTCGGCCTCCTGCATGACCGACCAGAGCGCCTCCTCGCAGCGCGTGCGTTTGCCGTCGCCGCCCGCAAGCGACTCGATGAGTTCGTTGATGAGCGCGACGGCCTCTTCGGTCGAGGAGCGCGCTTCGCGCAGACGCGGCTCGCGCAAAGGGGTCGCGCGGTTCGTCTGCACCAGCTCGAAGGCGGCGTCGCGGGCGGACTCCGAGAGCGCGTGCGTCTCCTCCCAGACGCGCCCGATGCGTTCGAGCGCGAGCGTGACCCGCTTGCCGTTGTCGCGCACGCCGGCGAGGCCGTCGCCGCGCCGCTCCGTGACGAAGACGAGGCGGCGCGTGCCGCGCCCGACCGAGACGACGCGGCCGGGCACGACCTCCTTGTCGAGCCAGCGCAGGTACGCGTCCGTGCGCGTCTGCGGCGCGTCTTCGAGCAGGCGCGAACGGGCGCTGGCGAGACGTTCGAGCCCGCGCGCGGCCTCGGGCGGGAGGTCGCAGCCCGCCTCCTGTAGTTTCGTTTGCAAGCGGCCTTCGGCCTCTTCGCGCGCGCGCTCGATGCGCGCGACCTCCTCGGCCGCGTCGCGCCGCGCGTAGGAGCGCTCGGCGATCTCGCGCACCTGCGCGAAGGTGCCGTAGGCGTCGAGCAAATTCAGCAACGTCGTGTAGGTCGCGCGGAACTGGCTCTCCAGCGGGTCGGGGTCTGCGTGCAAAAGTGAAGCGAGCTTCTGCGGGTTCTGGTGCAGGCCGGGCGCGGCGACGATGAAGCCGACCTGGTCGCGGCCGCGGCGTCCGGCGCGGCCGGTCATCTGTTGAAGCTGAGACGCGCTCAACGTCTGCCACCCTTGCCCACGCCGCACGTCGATGTTCTCAAGCACGACGGTGCGCGCGGGGAAGTCCACGCCGGCGGCGACGGTCATCGTGGCGAAGATGGCGTCGAGCAGTCCTGCGCTCATCAGCTTTTCAATCGCGAGCTTCCACGCGGGCAGGTGTCCCGCGTGGTGCGAGGCGACGCCGCCGCGCAAGACCATGTCCCAGTGGCGGTGCTTGCGCACCTCCGGATACTGCTCGGCCAGCTCTTCCAGCACGCGACGCCGCGCCTCCCTTCTTTCGGGGCCGACGCCGCGGCGCGGCGCGTAGGCCGCCTCGGCCGCGGCCTCGTCGCAGCGGCGGCGCGTCGGCAGAAAGATGATGGCGGGCAGAAGGTCGTAGGAGCCGAGCGCGGCGAGCAGGATGGACGGCGGCATCCCGGGCATGCCCGCGCGCCTTTGCGGCCCGCGCTGAAAACGTCCGTGCGAAGACTGCCGCTCGCCCTTCGAGGTCTGCATGAAGCGCGCGATCTCGTTGTTGAAGTGGCCGCGCTCGTCGAAGAGCGGCGTCAAGCCCCCGTCGGGAAAGAGGAAGGCCGCGCGCAGGGGCACGGGGCGCGCGCCCGGCCGTGGGATGACGCGGCAGGGGTGTCCGCGCACCTCCGCGATCCAGTCGGCGAACTCTTCGGCGCGGCCGACGGTGGCGGAAAGCAGAAGCATCCGCACGCGCGGCGGCGTCAGGATAATCGCCTCCTCCCAGACGTGGCCGCGCTCCTCGTCGGCGAGGTAGTGCGCCTCGTCCAAGACGACGAGGTCAGCCTGCAACTGCTCACCGCGGCGGAGTGCGTCGAAGAGCTGGTTGCGATAGACCTCGGTCGTGCCGACGATGAGCGGCGCGTCCGAACGCTCCTTGCGGTCGCCGGTCAGAATGCCGACCTTCTCCTCGCCGAACTCCGCCGAGAACTCGTGGAACTTCGAGTTGGTCAGAGCCTTCAAAGGGCTCGTGTACCACGCGCGCTTGCCTTCGGCGAGGAGCCTGCGAATCTCCTCGCGCGCGATCCAGGTCTTGCCGCTGCCGGTCGGGGCCGTGACCAGCACGTCTTCGCGTTCGAGCGCGGCGAGGGCTTCGAGTTGAAAGGGGTCGGGTTTGAAAGGGGCGGGGTCGGGCGCGCCGATGCCTTCGAGGAGCTGGCGCAGGGGGCGCGTGCGCGACTGCCGCGCGGCGACGCGCGAGGCCGATTCGGCGGCCGCGGCCGCGGCCGTACGCGACTGTCTCTCCTGGCCGTCGCGGTCGCCGGAAGGTGTCGGACGAGAGTCGTGCGGTTCGTCGTCGCGCCTGCCCTGGTGCCCGGCGTGGGAGGCGCGGCGGCGCCCCCTGTCTCCTCTGCGCGAACGCGTCATAGGCGTGGATTTTACCGCAGGAACTTTGTGGAAAGCGCCCGCGTAATGCTAACTTTTGTGTGACTTTCGCAACGCCCGGGGGATATTAAGCGTCTAATCGTTCGTGTTTTGCGCGCGACCCGGCCGCGCCGAAGTTTAAAAGGAATGAGCGAGCTTTTCGACAGATTTGAAGTCAACCGTGCGCCGCGCTGGCCGCTGATGTCGCGGCTGGTGGCGCTCTCGGTCGTCGCGCACGGGCTCTTCCTCGTCGCGGTCATCTACGTCCCGACGCTGCGGAGCATGCTCTACGTCGCGTCGTCGATATCGGGGATTAAGTTCGTCAGCGAGGACTACGACCGGACGCTCATCGGACAGCGCGCGACCATCGTCAAGCTCGAACCGCACGAGAGACTCTACTACCCGCCCGACTACTTCGGCGCGCCCGAGGTGGCCGAGACGACGCAGCTCGACGCGCTGCTCGTCCAGCAGGCCGTGCCGCCGCCTTTGCCGCCGCCCGCGCCGGTCTACAGGCCGCACCGCCCGCGCGTGGCGCGCGTCGTCGCCACGCCCGAGCCGAGCCCCACCCCCGCGCCCGAGGTCGCGCAGGCCACGCCCACGCCTACGCCCGAGGAGATGACCGAGGAGGAGAAGAAGGCCGAGGCGGAGCTTGACCGGATCGCGAAGGAGACCGGCGTCAAGCGGCCGCCGAAGCCCAACGCCCGGCCCTTCGAAGACCTCGCGCGGGATGGCAAGCAGCTCTTCGACGAGGGCAAGCTGAACCTGAACAGCGCCGTCGAGGTGACGGCCGTCGCCCCGCTCAACCCCGACGGCACCCTCGTCGAGCCTGTGAACCTCAACTGGGTGACGTCCAGCGACGAGAACACGGAGCGGCTGGCGCGTAAGCTCCTCACGGCGCTCAGCCAGAGCAAGATCTTCGCGATGCTCGAAGGGGCGAAGCAGGTGAAGCTCGCGCTCAAACTCGACCAGCAGAACGTCTCGGTGCGCGTGGCGAGCGAACTGCCGAGCGACGCCGACGCCGACAGGTACGCGACCGGCTACGGCGTCCTGCTCGCGGCGGTGCGCCTCAACAAGAAGGGGACGAAGGAGGGCGACCTCTACAACAACCTGAAGGTGGACAACAGCGGCAATGAGTTCATCATGACCTTCGAGATGCCGAAGGACGCGGCCGGCAAGATGATTATCGAGATGCTGGCGAAGAAGGCGGGCACGGCGGGCGCCGCCGCCGCGGCCACGCCGCAGGCCAAGAGCTGAAAAGTTTGGGACGGACAGAGCGAACCATGAGGGAATTCTTCAGCACGATCTTCCACGCGCCCGCGGGCACGCAGGGGCGCGGCGAGGCCGCGCGCCTCTTCGCGCGCTTCGCCGTGCTCGGCGCCTTCGTCTTAGGGATAGCGCCGGGCGGCTGGGCGGCGCTCGCTCAGGCCCGGAAGACCGGCGGCGGGGTCGCCGCGAGGGACGCGGGCGTCAAGAAGACCGCGAAGACCGAGGCGCCGAAGGGCACCGCCGCCGCGAACGCGGAAGGCCCGAAGTCCGAAGGCGAGCGGGTCAACATCAGACCGATCAAGGCGTTCCTCGCGCGCTCGAAGAGGCTGCACGAGGAGGGCAAGCTCGACCTCTCGAAGCCGCAGTCCATCGTCGTCGTGGGCGAGCGCCAGCAGGACGGGACGCTGACGAACGTCCAGATCACGGGCGACTCGGCCTCAGACCCGACGCTGCGCGCCGTCGCACAGGACTTCGTCAGCTCGGTCAACGACAGTCACGCGCTCGCCTTCCTCAACGACATCTCGCGCGTCTCGATGACCTTCACGCTCGACGGCGAGCGCTTCAAAGCTTTGACGGCCTCGGACGCGCCGACCGAGGAGCGCGCCGAGACGCTGGCGCGCGGTTACCGCATGTTCCTCAACGTCGGCCGCCTCGCCAAGCGCGGCACCGACGAGGGAGCCATCATGAACGGCATGAAGGTCTCCGCGAGCGGCAAGCAGCTCCTCATGAACCTCGACATGCCCCGCGAGCAGATGGGCAACATCCTGCTGCGCCAGATCACGCCGAACTAGCCGCGCCTCCGGCGCGAGGAAAGACGGGGAGACCGGGAAACTCGGGGACGGGGAGAATGAACGCCTCGCCCCGTCCCCCCCTTCGCACAGTCTCCCAGTCCCTTTCCTTGCGCCCCTCCGGTCGCTCACATACAATCGAACATCGGCATAAAGTCGCGGGCGGCGGCGGGTCTCTACAGGGTGACTGTTCCCTGCCCCGCGGCGCGACTCGGAGAGCGGGGCCGAGCCCCCGGCGGGATTAAAATCATGATTGATAAATTTCTGACCAAGGTCTTCGGCAGCAGCAACCAGCGCTACATCAAGACGCTGCTGCCCCTCATCCAGCAGATCAACGACCTCGAACCGTCGGTCAAAAAACTTTCCGACGACCAGATGCGCGCGCGCATCGCGGAGCTGCGCGAGCAGGTCATCGAGGAGGTCGGGGACACCACCGCCAGGGGCGAAGAGGCGGTCAAGGAGCGCAAGCGCCGCACGCAGGAGGCGCTCGACAAGATTCTGCCCGAGGTCTTCGCCTTGACGCGCGAGGCTTCGGTGCGCGCGACGGGCATGCGCCACTTCGACGTGCAGCTCATCGGCGGCATCTCGCTCCACCGGGGCCGCATCGCCGAGATGAGGACGGGCGAGGGCAAGACGCTCGTCGCCACCCTGCCCGCGACCCTGAACGCCCTGACGGGGCGCGGCGTCCACGTCGTCACCGTCAACGACTACCTCGCCACGCGCGACGCCGAGTGGATGGGGCGCATCTACAAGTTCCTCGGCCTTACCGTCGGCGCCATCGTCAACGACCTCGACGACTGGGAGCGCAAGGACGCTTACGCCGCCGACATCACCTACGGCACCAACAACGAGTTCGGCTTCGACTATCTGCGCGACAACATGAAGTTCGACCTCGCGACCTGCGTCCAGCGGCCGCACTACCACGCCATCGTGGACGAGGTGGACTCGATCCTCATCGACGAGGCGCGCACGCCGCTCATCATCTCGGGCGCGTCGGACGAGGCGACGGACAAGTACTACCAGGCCAACGCCATCATCCCGCACCTCAAGCGCGCCGAGCTGGTCGGCCCCGAGCAGAAGCCCGGCCCGGGCGACTACATCGTGGACGAGAAGCAGCACTCCGCCGTCCTGACGGAAGAGGGCGTCGACAGGGCCGAGCAGTTGCTCGGCGTCGGCAACCTCTACGACCCTTCGAACATGGAGATGCTGCACTGCGTGGAGAACGCCCTGAAGGCGCACACGCTCTACCGGCTCGACCACCACTACGTCGTGCAGGACGGCGGGGTCATCATCGTGGACGAGTTCACCGGGCGTCTGATGCAGGGCCGCCGCTGGTCGGACGGGCTGCACCAGGCGGTCGAGGCGAAGGAGGGCGTGAAGATCGAGCGCGAGAACCAGACGCTCGCCACCATCACGCTCCAGAACTACTTCCGCCTCTACGACAAGCTCGGCGGCATGACCGGCACGGCCGAGACCGAGGCCGCCGAGTTCGACGCGACCTACAAGCTCGAAGTCGCCGTCATCCCGACGAACAGGGCGATGATCCGCAAGGACAACTCGGACGTGATCTACCGGACGCTGCCCGAGAAGTGGGACGCCATCGTCGAGGAGATCGTCGAGCGCCACGAGGCGGGCCAGCCCGTCCTCGTCGGCACGGTCTCGGTCGAGAACTCCGAGCTGATCTCGCGCCGCCTGGCTAAAGCCGGCATCCGCCACCGCGACGAGACGGGCAACATCCTCATCGAGGGCGACGGCACGATCCCGAACTACCACCACGTCCTCAACGCCAAGCACCACGAGCGCGAGGCCGAGATCGTCGCGCAGGCGGGCCGCAAGGGCGCCATCACGATTGCGACCAACATGGCCGGCCGCGGCACCGACATCCTCCTCGGGGGCAACCCCGAGTTCCTCGCGCGCGAGCACCTCAAGCGCCAGGAGATCGACCCGGACGACCCCGAGCAGGCGACGCCGGAGAAGTTCGAGGAGGCGCTGGCCTACATCAAGCCGCTCGTCGAGAAGGAGCACAACGAGGTCATCGCGCTCGGCGGCCTGCACATCCTCGGCACCGAGCGCCACGAGTCGCGCCGCATCGACAACCAGCTGCGCGGCCGCGCCGGCCGCCAGGGCGACCCCGGCAGCAGTCGCTTCTTCCTCTCGCTCGAAGACGACCTGATGCGCATCTTCGCGGGCGACAAGGTCAAGGCGCTCATGCAGCGCCTCGGCATGGAGAAGGGCGTCGCCATCGAGTCGAAGATGGTCTCGAAGCGCATCGAGGCGGCGCAGAAGTCGGTCGAGGCGCGCAACTTCGAGACGCGCAAACACCTGCTCCAGTACGACGACGTGATGAACCGGCAGCGCGAGACCATCTACGGCCTGCGCCGCCAGCTGATGGAGGAGCCAGACCAGCGCGAGTACGTCCTCGGCGTCGCCGAAGACCTGCTCGGCGACCTCGTCAAGCAGTACCTCCCCGAGGCCGCCTCGCCCGACGACTGGGATGTCGAGGGGCTCAAGGTGCAGCTCCAGGCCACCTACGCCTTCGACGCCGAGGCCGAGGGCATCGACTTCGAGAACTCGACGGCCGCGCGGATTAACGAGGAGGTCTGGGAGAAGGCGAAGGCGTCTTACGAGGGGAAGGAGGCGCAGGTCGGCGCCGAGGCCCTGCGCACCTACGAGCGCATCATCATGCTCAACATCATCGACGCGCAGTGGAAAGACCACCTGCTCGCGATTGACCACCTGAAGCAGGGCATCGGCCTCGTCGGCTACGGGCAGAAAGACCCGCTCGTCGAGTACAAGAAGGAGAGCTTCGACATGTTCCAGGCGATGCTCGACCGCATCGACACCGCGACCGTGCGCACGCTCTTCAACCTCCAGGTCGTCGCCGAGCAGCAGCCGCAGCAGTTGCAGCAGCGCCGCCAGCGCCGCCCCACCTCGATGACCTTCACCGGCCCCAACCAGGGCGCGACCGCGGCGGGCGAAGAGGCCGCGCGCACGAAGACCGTCACGCGCGACCAGCCCAAGGTCGGCCGCAACGAGCCCTGCCCCTGCGGCTCGGGCAAGAAGTACAAGAAGTGCTGCGGCGTGAACGGCTGAGCCGGCGCGGGCCGCGGTGCTATGATGAGGGCGGGGTGAGGCCGCGAGGCCGCCCCGCCTTACTTTTCGATCTACTCTTTACGAGGTCGGCATGCCTCGCACGTTGAGACTCCTGCTCCTCATCTCCGCCCTCGCCGCGCCGCCCTGCGCGGCCCGCGCCGTCGCACAGGACGACAGGCGGGAAGACATCCGGACGGTCACGCAGGCCGTCGCGGTCGGGAAGAAGAAAGACCCCGAGACCTGGTTCCGGCTCGGCATCGAGTACAACCGCGCGGGCGACCTGGAGAATGCGCGGAAAGCCTTCAGGCAGGCGCTCAAGCTGCGCTCCAACTTCCCCAACGCGCGCGCGGGACTCGCCTACACCTTCTTCGTCGAGAAGAAGTTCAACGAGGCCGAGAAGGAGGCCTACCCGGGCACCATCTATGAGTCACACCCGCCGGACTCCCTCGCGGATCGCGTCCTCGCTGCGGTGCGTCTGGAGCGCTACCGCGAGGTCGCCGCCGCGGCCCTCGAACACGCCGACGCGGCCCTCGCGAAGAACCCTAACGATCCCGACTGGAACCGGGTCAAGGCCGAGGCGCTGATCGCCCTCTTCATCCCCGAGCAGAAGATACCGCCCGACCTCTCGTTCCCCACCAAGCCGAGCCCGCCGCCCGACGAGGCCACCCGCGAGGCGACGCGGCGGAGGGATAAGGAGGCCGCCGACTGCCTGGAGAAGTACCTCCGCCTGGCGCAGCCCCCCGCCGACGAGGCACACCTGCGCGAACAACTCGAAGCCCTGCGCTTCTACGCGCAAGTCCGGGAGGACTTGCCTCCCGCCGAAAGGCTCTACAGCTCTTCGGAGCTTTCGTCGAAGGCTCTCATCGTGTACAAGCCGGAGCCCGACTACACGAGCAAGGCGCGCAAAGCCGGCCTCATCGGCATGACCCGCCTGCGCGCGACTTTGGCGGCCGACGGCACGGTCAAACACGTCCTCGTCATCATGCCCCTGCCCCACGGCATGTCGGAACAGGCGGTCAAGGCCGCGCGCCGGATCAGGTTCAAGCCCGCGACCGTCGGCGGCGTGCCCGTCTCCCAAAACGTCATCCTGGAGTATAATTTCGGCATCTACTGACGCGCGCCGCGGCCCCCTCGCTTAAGGCGGAACCGGCCGTAGAGGTGGTATCATTCAAGGCGGGCCGGCCGAAGGAGTCGCCCCGCCTTCCCCTTCAATTCAAGGTTTAAGTTTTAAGGACTGTTTTATGCCTCGCAAGCTGAAACTCCTGCTGCTCGCCCTTGCGCTCGGCGCACCCGTCTGCGCGACCCCGGCCGCCGCGAGACAGGACACGCCTACGCAACAGACGGCCTCGGCCGACGAAGAGTTGGCGCGCGCCAAAGGCATGCTCGCGCGGGGCGAGACGGCCGCCGCCGTCGCCTCGCTCAAGCCCCTCGCCGAGCGGCGCAAGACGGACGCCGACGCCTGGTACTACCTCGGCTTCGCGCTCGCGAGCGCCGGCAACCCGAAGGAGGGCCGCAAGGCTTTCGAGCGCGCGCTCAAGCTCCGCCCCGACTCGGCGCAGGCGCGCGCCGGGCTGGCCTACGCCCTGCTCCTGCTCTACAAGCCGCGCGACGCCGAGAGCGAGGCGCAGCGCGCGCTCGCCTCCGAACCGCGGCAGGCGGAGGCGCATTACGTCCTGGCCGCCACGCGCTTCCGCGAGGACAAATTTTCCGAGGCGCTCGCCGAGGCGGAGTCCGCGCTGAGCGCCAACCCGGACTTCCCTTCGGCGACGCGCCTCGCCGCCGACGCCCTGCTCAACGCCTACTTCGAAGAGGTCTCGCGGCAGGCGAAGCTCTACCCGACCGGCCCCGACGTCGGCCAGGACGAGTTCAAGTTAATGATGGAGAAGCGGGAGCCGGCGCTCTCCCCCTTCCGGCTGAGGATGCGCGAGCTGGCCGAACGCCTCGACGCCTTCGCGGCCGCGCGCCCCAACGACCCGCAGGCCGCGTCCTGGCGCGAGCTGGCCGAGACGCTCCGCATCTCAGGGCGCAGCCCCGGCCAGCGCGCCCCCGGCGACATCTACCCGAGCAGCGAGGTGACGACGCGCGCCATCATCACCTACAAGCCCGAGCCGGGCTTCACCGAAAAGGCGCGGAGCCAGAACACCAGCGGCGTCGTGCGCCTGCGCGTCGTGCTCGGCTCCGACGGCCTCGTCAGGAACATCGTCGCCATCAAGCGGCTGCCCAACGGCCTGACGGAAAGGGCCATCGAGGCGGCGCGCAAGATCAGGTTCACGCCCGCGACCCTCCAGGGCCGGCCCGTCTCGCAGGCCGTGGTGCTCGAATACAACTTCGAGGTCTTCACCCGCTGGGCGCGGTGACAAAGGATCGCGTGGAGCTTCGACGCCTATGATTCACGGCACGACTCAGGCCGCACTCAGACGCGCGGCCGGCGCGACGGCCGCGGCGCTCGCACTCGCGCTCGCGTTCGCCCCGCCGGCCGCGCGCGCGCAAGGTCAGGCCGACGACTTCGAGCGCGGCAAGCAGATGCTCGCGCAGGGCGACGCCGCGGGCGCGGCCGAGGTGCTCGGGCGCGTCGCCGAGAGTCGTAAGACGGACGCGGACGTCTGGTACAGGCTCGGCCTCGCCCTCACCCGCACGAACAGGCAGAAGGACGCGCGCAAGGCCTTCGAGCGCGCCGTCGCGCTGCAGGACTCTTCGCCCGCGCGCACCGGTCTCGCCTTCACGCTCTTCCTGCTCGGGAAGACGAAAGACGCCGAGCGCGAGGTCGGGCGCGCGCTCGCGCTCGACCCGCAGAGCGCGCAGGCGCACTACGTCATGGGCGCCGTCCACTTCCGCAACGAGCGCATGGAAGAGGCGATGCGGGAGGGAGAGGAGGCGCTCCGCCTCTACCCGGACTTCCCGGCCGCGGCGCGCCTCGTCGGCGAGGCGCTGCTCAACATCTACAACGACGAGTTCGAGCGCGCGGCCGGGCTATACCCGATGCCGCCCGGCGTGAACACGGAGGCTAAGTCTGCCGCGATAGAGAAGCGGCATGAGCAAGTCGCGCCCACGCAGGAGCGCATGCGCGCGGCCGCCGAGAGACTTCGCCGTCTCGCAAACTCGGCGGCCGCCGGCGGCCAGAAAGAAGGGCTGACGGAGTTGGCCGAGACGCTTGAGGTCTACGCCTCGCCGCCGAAGAACCCGCCGCTCGCCTTCCGCCAGTCCGAAGTCTCGGAGAAGGCGATCATCCTCTCGAAGCCCGAGCCGGGTTTCACCGAAGAGGCGCGGCGCAACCTGACCACCGGACAGGTGCGGCTGCGCGCCGTCCTCGCGGCGGACGGCCGCGTCAGGTTCATCTCTGTCGTGCGGGGGCTGCCCGACGGGCTGACGGAGAAGTGCGTCGAGGCGGCGCGGCGCATCAGGTTCAAGCCCGCGACGCTCGGCGGCCGCCGCGTCTCGCAGTACGTCCTACTGGAATACAACTTCGCTATCGGCACATGAGCGCCAACACCACCTCGAACAACCCCGTCGTGCAGGCCGTGCTCTCGGGCGCGGCGCCCCAGCCCGCGCGCGTGGCGGCCGCGCGCGGCATGCTGCCCGTCCCGCAGGACGTGCTGCTCGAACTGCTCGTCGCGCTGCGCACGGACACGGACGAGACGGTGGCGCGCGCCGCCGAGGAGACCTTAGCCAACCAGGAGGCGGAGACGCTGCGCGGCGTCGCCGCGGCGCGCGAGACGGCGACGGCCGTGCTCTCCTACCTCGCTGAGCGGCAGGGCCTCGCGCGCGAGGTGCAGGAGGCGCTCGCGCTCAACGCCTCGACGCCCGACGAGGCCGTGGCCGCGCTCGCGCGCATGACGGGCGAGGGCGCGGTGCTCGAACTCGTCTCGCTCAACCAGCAGAGGCTCATCCGCTCCCCCGCCATCATCGACGCCGTGCTCGCCAACCCGGCGCGCACGTCCGACGCCGACCGCCGCGTCCGCGAGACGCGCCGCGAGTTCTTCGAGAAGGAGCGCGGCGCGCGCCAGGTCGCCGACGAGATGCGCGCGCGCGGCCTGGGCGCGGCGGCCGAGTTCGTCGAGGCGGCCGAGTCTTTCGACGTCGCAGGCGGGCTGGGCCTCGACGACGCGTGGCTCATCGCGCAGCACATAGAGGTCTCGGACGTAGACGTTGACGACTCGTGGCTCCTCTCCGAACGTTACGAGGAGCTGCTGGAAGAGACCTTCGAGCAGCGGCAGGCCGCGGCCGAGCGGCTCGTCGCGGAGGCGGCGGCCGAGGGCGGCTCGTCGGCCGCGCCCGAGCGCGTCTCGCTCATCCGCCGCATCATGCTGATGAAGGTCAAAGACCGCATGAAGCTCGGCATGAAGGGCGACCGCGAGGCACGCTCGATTCTCATCCGCGACTCGAACAAGGTCGTCTCGCAGGCCGTCATCAACAACCCGCGCATCACCGACCAGGAGGTCGAGGCCATCGCCGCCATGCGCACCGTCGCCGCCGAGGTGCTGCGCCTGATCGCGATGAACCGCACCTGGGCGCGCCAGTACCCGATCATCAACAACCTCGCGCGCAACCCGCGCACGCCGCTCCCGACCGCCATGAGCATCCTCCCGCGCCTCCACACCAAGGAGCTCAAGGCGCTCGGCCTGAACCGCAACGTCTCCGAGGCCGTCCGCCGCCAAGCGCTCCGCCTCTCCACCGCCCGCGGACAATGAAAGGCGTGATAAGTGATGAGTGATATGTGATAAGAGAAGGCAAAAACCTTCTTATCACATATCACTCATCACTTATCACGCCTAAAAGATTTCCGACCCCTTGCGCACGACCGACCAGGCCACGTCCGTGAGCGTGTGGCTGGCGGCGCCCCACCAGAGGCCGGCGAGCACCGCCGCGAGCGTACGCGGCCCCACGCCGTAAGCGCCGGCCGAAGCCTCTACGAACCGCCACACTTGCGCCACCTCGCGCCACCCCGGCGCCGGGTCACCCGTGAGGAAGACTGCACGCGCGTAGACGCACCCCCACGCCAGAAGCGTCACGACGGCCGCGAAGTAGACGACCCGGATCAGCGTCCCGAAGACGATGCCGTGCGACCAGCGCGAGCGGTGCCGGAAGATGACCTTGTACGGCCACCAGAGGAACCTCAAAGGCCCCCAGCGCGTGTACTGCTTCGACTGTATGTCGAGGTCGGGGCCGAACATCAGCCCCCCGAACAGCATCGCGACGGTCGCCGCCGCGCTCAGCCACACGCTCCCCGTCAGCCCCCAAGCCGCCGCGAACGTCGGCGGGGCCAAGACCAGCGTCACCATGTCGTGTGTCTTACCCGAAGGCATGCCTGTTGTTGCTTATAGCACGCGCCGCGCGGCGGAGACCAGCCGTTTGCCCGCGGGTTGCGCGGGCGTGTACACTGTCGAGCTTCGTCGGAACGGTCATGGGGAAAAAAGGTAAGGCGCAGGAATTTTTGGAGTACGCGGCCGCGCGCGCTCTGCTGTCGGGCCTCGGCGCTCTGCCGCGGACGGCCGCCGTCCGCGTCGGGCTTACGCTCGGGCGAGCCGCATATAGGTTTGCTGGTGGACTGAGGCGCACCGGCGCGCGCAACCTCGAACTCGCCTTCCCCGAGATGGGCGTCGAGGCGCGCGAGCGAATCCTGCGCGGCTCGTTCGAGAGCCTCGGGCGCCAGCTCGGCGAGGTCAGCCAGTTCCCGCGCGCCACGCCCGAGCGTCTGCGCGCGGTCGCGGAGTACGACAGCGAGGACGTGAGGCTCTTGGACGTGGCGCGTGAGCGCGGCCGCGGCGTCATCTTCCTCACCTCGCACCTCGGCGCGTGGGAGATGCTCTGCTTCGCGCACTCCGCGCTCTACGAGCCTCTGAGCTTTCTCGTACGCCCGCTGGACAATCCGCGCATCGACGCGCTGGTCGAATCCCTGCGCACGCGCTTCGGCAACCGCCCCATCGATAAGGGCGCCGCCGCCCGCACGGCGCTCCGGCTGCTTAAGCAGGGCGGCACGCTCGGCGTCCTCGCCGACCTCAACACGCAGGAGCGCGAGGGCGTCTTCGTCCCCTTCTTCGGCCACCTCGCCTGCACCACGGCCGGCGTCGCGACGCTGGCGCTGCGCACGGACGCCACCGTCATCCCCGTCTGCGCACCCTGGGACGAGCGCCGCGGCAAGTTCGTCTTCCGCGGCGGCCCCGTCATCGAACTCGTCCGCACGGGCGACGACCGCCGCGACGTCGAGGTCAACACGGCCAACTTCACGGCCGCCATCGAGCGCCACGTGCGCATGTTCCCAGACCAATGGCTATGGATTCACAAGCGCTGGAAGACGCGCCCCAAGGGCGAGCCCGACCTCTACGCGCGCCCGACACAAAATCCCGCCGAGAGTCGACGGGAAGCAAAAGTTTCTTCTTCGCCGACAACCGAAAAGATTTACAAAGCTTAGTGCACTAGTTTTCACAAATCACTTTAACCTTTAGGATTCAAAGGTTTACGATAACCTTTCAGGCTTGTCACAAATTTGTTGAGAAGATTGCATTTTCTTCTTGACAGTTTACGAGAAATACGTATAATTCCTCACCAAGTCACGAAGCAGTCAGTAACTTTAATAACGCAGTGCTTCGAAGATGATTGACAGGAGCGGCCGGGTTGGTTCATTCGGCCTTACGGGCAGGAGCGTTTTTAATTTTTGCTCCGGTAAGGTTGAGCAGTTTCTAAGCTATTTTTCCGCCCGTCCAACACGACCGCCAAAACAGCCGGATCGCCCGTAGGTGACGATCTCCAGCGAATAGCCAACGCCACCCTGAATCTCCGAGCCTGCCCGAAACAACGCCCCGTCGGTTTACCCTAGACCGACGGGGCGCCTTCTTTTTGTCCTAAAAGTTTTTCTACATCGCCAGGCCGCCGTCGGCTTGGATGACCTGGCCGGTGACGTAGCGCGCGTCGTCGGAGAGGAGGAAGCAGGCGATGCGTGCGACCTCTTCGGGCTGTGCGTAGCGGCCCATGGGGATCTGCTCGCGGAGCTTCTGCTGATACTCTTCGCTGAGCGCCTGCGACATGTCCGTGGCGACGAGGCCGAGGGCGAGGGCGTTGACGGAGACGTTGCGGCTGGCGACCTCCTTCGCGAGCGCCTTCGTCAAGCCGATCATGCCGGCCTTCGAAGCGGAGTAGTTCGACTGCCCGGTCATGCCGACGACGCCGCTGATGGAGGAGATGTTGAGGATGGAGCCGCCCCCTTCGTTCTTGAGCAGGTGACGAACCGCGGCGCGCGAGAAGTTCCAGGCGCCCTTGAGGTTCGTGTCCATGACCGAGTCCCAGTCCTCCTCCTTCATGCGCAGGATGAGGTTGTCGCGCGTGATACCCGCGTTGTTGACGAGGAAGTCCAGGCGGCCCAGCTCGGCCTTCACCTGCTTGACCATCTCGGCCGCGGCCTCAGTGCTCGCCACGTCGCACTGCGCGGCGAGCGCGCGCACGCCCAGGCCTTCGAGCTCGGCCTTCAAGCCTTCGGCCGCCTCGGCGCTCTGCGCGTAGTTGAAGGCCACGTCCGCGCCGCGCCGCGCGAGTTCGAGGGCGATGGCGCGGCCGATGCCGCGCGTCGCGCCCGTGACGATGGCGGCGTGCCCCGCAAAGGGTTTCACTTCGGCGCTCAAAAGTTTCTTCCTCCGTTAGTCCGTGTTAGAGAACGGGCATATTAACACAGACGGCGGGCGCAGACGTTTGGCGGGCGGCGGGATTTGTTGTAAAGATTAAGGGAAGCGCGCCACACGACACACAAGGAGAAGGGCATGAAGTTAATCGTACTGGCGGCGGGGTACGCCACGCGGCTCTACCCGCTGACGCTGAACCAGCCGAAGCCGCTGCTCGACGTGGCCGGCAAGCCGATGCTCGAACACGTGCTCGACAACCTCGCGCCTGTCGGGGGGGTTGACCGCATCTACGTCGTCACGAACGGCAAGTTCGCCGGGCACTTCGAGCGCTGGGCCGAAGGCCGTCACACGAAGATCGGCGGGCCGGACATCACGGTCGTCAACGACCACTCGACCGACGACTCAAACAAGCTCGGCGCCATCGGCGACCTCGACCTCGTCCTTCGTGAGGCAGGGGTTGACGACGACATCATCGTCGTCGCGGGCGACAACCTCTTCAGCGAAAGGCTGGACGAGTTCGGCGATTACAGCCGCGCGAAGGGCGCGCCGGTGCTCGCCGTCTACGACGTGGGCGACCTGGAGGAGGTCAAGAAGTACAACGCCATCGACGTTGACGACGACGGCCGCATCACTTTCTTCGAGGAGAAGCCCGCGAACCCGCACAGCACGCTGACGGGGATCGCGCTCTACTACTACCCGAAGTCCGCGGTGTCGCTCATCCGCCGGTACGTCGAGGAGGGCAACAACCCGGACCAGCCGGGCCGCCTCGTGCAGTGGATGTATCCGCAGACAGACTTCTACACGTGGCGCGTGCCGGGCATCTGGTACGACGTCGGCTCGAAGGAGACGCTGGAGGAGGCCAACCGTATCTTCTCGCAGCACCAGACACAGGTTAAAGGGTGACTGAAGCATGCTCGATCTGAACTACGTCCGCTCGAACCTTGAGCGCGTGCGCGCGGCGCTCGACGCGCGCGGCTTCGACGCCAGCATACTTGATGTGTTCATCGCGCTTGATGGCCGGCGTCGTAACGCTATTGCTAAGTCCGACAATTTCAATGCCGAGCTTAACAAAGCGAGCAAAGAGATCGGCGCCTTGATGAAAGCGGGCAGGGCTGAAGACGCGACGATTCAGCGAAGTCAGGTCGCGTCACTGAAGGAGGCGATTGCCGACGCCAACCGTGAGCGCGACGAGGCCGAGCGCGACATGCAAGAACTGCTCGCCACCGTCCCGAACGTGCCGCACGAGTCCGTGCCGGTCGGGCGCGACGAGACGGCGAACGTCGAAGTCCGCCAGTGGGGCGAGGCGCCGCGCTTCGACTTCGAGCCGCAGGATCACGTCGACATCGGGACGCGCCTGGGCATCCTCGACCTCGAACGCGCGGCGAAGGTCGCCAGCGCGCGCTTCGCCATCCTGAAGGGCGCGGGCGCGAGGCTGGAGCGCGCGCTCATCAACTTCATGCTCGACGTGCACACGCGCGAGCACGGCTACGAGGAGACGCTCCCGCCCTTCATCGTCAACGCGAAATCGCTCTTCGGCACGGGCCAGCTCCCGAAGTTCGAGCAGGAACTCTTCAAGCTCACGGACGAGCGCGGGCTTTATCTCATCCCGACGGCCGAGGTGCCCGTGACTAACATCTACCGCGAGGAGATTCTCGAAGCCTCGCAGTTGCCGCTGAAGTTCGTCTCCTACACGCCCTGCTTCCGCTCCGAAGCCGGCTCCTACGGACGCGACACGCGCGGCGTCATCCGCCAGCACCAGTTCGACAAGGTCGAGCTGGTGAAGCTCGCGCTGCCCGAGAACTCTTACGAGGAGTTGGAGGGGCTGACGCGCGACGCCGAGACGATCTTGCAGAAGCTCGGGCTGCACTACCGCGTCGTCGCGCTCTCGACCGGAGACATCAGCGGCGCGTCGGCGAAGACGTACGACCTGGAGGTATGGCTGCCCTCTCAGAACGCCTTCCGCGAAATCTCCTCGTGCTCGAACTTCGAGGCGTACCAGGCGCGCCGCGCGCAGATACGCTTCCGCCGCGCGGGCGGCGCCAAGCCCGAGTACGCACACACGCTCAACGGCTCCGGCCTCGCGGTCGGCCGCACGTGGCTCGCCGTCCTTGAGAACTACCAGCAGCCGGACGGCTCGGTCGTCATCCCCGAAGCGCTCCGGCCGTACATGGGCGCGGACAGGATTGAACCCGCGACCCTTTAAGAAAAGATTTCACCACAGAGACACAGAGACACAGCTTGTTGAGCTATTCTCAACAAGCTGTGTCTCTGTGTCTCTGTGGTTAACGTCCGAACTACCTACTCAATCTTCAGCTCGAACGGCATGATGGCGAGCGACTGATTCGCGGGGAAGCGTTCGAACATGGCGGCACGGCGCAGGACGGGGCGCATCTCCTCGGGCATGGAGTTGATGAAGGCCGCGCGCTGCTGGTCGGCCTTGATGCTGGCGGCGTCCTGGTCGCCGCCGCCGAGGAGCTGCTGGAAGAAGGTGCGTGGGGCGGGGTAGACGACCCGCCTGACGCCCTTGTCGGCGGGAATCCGTGCCAGCTCCTTCGCCACCTCGACGGCGCGGTCGAGGCCGCCGAACTCGTCGACCAGCCCGCGCTCCTTCCCCTGCGCGCCCGTCCAGACGCGGCCGCGCGCGATCTCGTGGACGGCCTCGACGTTCTGGAACTTGCGCCCCTCGGCCACCTTCGGCAGGAACTGGTTCCAGTAGAAGTTGCGCATCTGCCCCTCGAACTTCTCGCGCTCCTCCTTCGTGAACTTCTCGGTCTCGCGGTAGAGGCCGGCGTTCTTGCCGCGCATGACGTACTCGCTCGACACGCCGACCCAGTCGTAGAACCCTTTGATGACCGGCTTGTAGGCGTAGACGCCAATCGAGCCCGTCAGCGTCAGGGGCTCGGCGACGATCTTGTTCGCGCCCATCGAGATGTAGTAGCCGCCCGAGGCCGCGAGGTCGCCCATCGAGACGACGACCGGCTTCTTCTTCTTCGCCTCCTCGACCGCCTTCCAGATCAAGTCCGAGGGGTAGGTCACGCCGCCGGGGCTGTCCACGCGCAGCACGATGGCCTTCACGTCCGCGTTGTCGCGCGCGTCGTTGATGGCCTTCACGACCGTGTCGGAGCCGACGGTCTGGTCGCCGCCGAACGAGCCGTCGTTCGAGCGCCCGGGCTCGATGGGGCCGGAGGCGAAGACGACCGCGACGGCCTCGCCCTGGTTCAGCCCCAAAGACTGCGGCGTCACGCGCCTGTACTCGGCCATCGAGACTTTACGCAGCCGCTCGTCTTCCTTGTAGCCGAGCCGCTTCTTGAGCTCCTTCTCGACCTCCTCTCGGTAGAGCGCGCCGTCGATGAGTCCGGCCTCGTGCGCGGCCGGCGCGTTGTGCGGCGCGTTGTCGACGAGCGCCTTGATCTCTTCGACCGACTTGTGCCGCGCCTCGGCGACCTGCGCGACGTAGCGGTTGAAGATTTCGTCGAGCAGCGAGTTCAGGGTCTCGCGCTCGCCCTCGCTCATGTCCTCGCGCGTGAAGGACTCGGGCGCCGTCTTGTACTTCTCGATCTGGTACGAGTCCCAGTAGATGCCGAGCTTGTCGAAGGAGCCTTTGAAGTGCATCGACTCGGCGGCGAGGCCGTTGATGAAGAGGTCTCCGATGGGCGGGACGTAGACGCGCTCGGCCGCGGTCGCGACGTAGTACTCCTTGTCGCCGCCGAACTCCATGTAGGCGTAGATGGGCTTGCCGGACTTGCGGAAATCCGCGACCGCCTCGCGTATCTCGTCGGCCTTGGCCCACCCGCCGCCGAACATGTGCACGTCGAGGAGCACGGCCGAGACGCGCTTGTCGGCCTTCGCCTTGCGCAGTTGCAGCAGGAGGTTCGAGAGCGAGTTGGTCTCGCCGCCGAAGAAGCGGCTGGTGAGCTCGTCGGCGTTCGCGTAGTCGGGCAGCGAGCCTTCGACGTTGAGGACGAGCACGCTGTTCGACGCCACTTCCGGCTCGCTGTTGAGCGACATTAAGGCGACCGCCACGACCAGCCCCACGACCAGCACGAACGCCGCCAGCAGCCCGACGACGAGCAGGGCGATCTTACTTCCACGCGTCATACTTTAAGACCTTTATCCGAATGAATTCTCCCCGCCGCGGGGCCGGTTCTATTACGACGTGAGGAGAGAAAAGGTTTTTGTGATTAGTAGGCAGACGGCAGCAGGCAGTTGGAACCCTTTTTAACTACGAACCCCGCGACTGTCGTCCTCAACTTCCGCCACGCGAGGCGGCTGCCTACTGCCTACTCCCTGACAATCCACCCGCCGCCGACGACCTCTTCGCCGCGGTAGAAGACCGTGGCCTGGCCGGGCGTGACGGCGCGCTGAGCTTCGTCGAAGCGGACGCGGGCGCGGCCCCCTTCGAGCGGGGTGATGGTGGCCGGCGCCTCCTTGTGTCGGTAGCGGACGCGCACGTCTGCGCGGACTGGCTCATCCGGTTCTTCAAAGGCGACCCAGTTGACGCCCGCGGCCGTGAACTCAGAACTCAGAAGCTCCTCCTCGTGGCCGACGACGACGCGGCCCGACTCCGGCTCCACGCGCACGACGTAGAGCGGGAGCGGGCGCGAGACGCCGAGGCCCCGGCGCTGCCCCACGGTGTAGCGGTGGACGCCCTCGTGCTCGCCGACCACGTGCCCCTCGGTGTCCACGATCTCGCCCCGCGCGGGCCGCTCTGCTTCCCTCCCCTCGGCTTCCAGGTAGCGGTCGATGAAGCCCGCGTAGTCGCCGTCGGGCACGAAGCAGATCTCCTGCGACTCGCGCTTCTCGGCGACGTACAGCCCCGCACGCCGCGCCGCCGCGCGCACCTCCTCCTTCGTCATCTCGCCCAGGGGGAAGAGCGAGCGCGACAACTGCCCCTGCGTCAACTCCCAGAGGAAGTACGTCTGATCCTTGCGCGCGTCCAAACCACGCAAAAGCCTGTGGCGGCCCGCCGCCTCGTCGTGTTGCACGCGCGCGTAGTGCCCGGTCGCGACCTTCTCGCAGCCGACGCTCAAGGCCGTCCGGTCGAGCGAGGCGAACTTCAGACGGCTGTTGCAGGCGACGCAAGGGATGGGCGTCTCGCCTTCGAGATAACTCTTGACGAAGGGCGCCACCACGTCCCTTTCGAAGTCGCGCTCGAGGTTCAGCACGTAGAACGGGAAGCCCAACTCCTCCGCCACGCGCCGCGCGTCATAGACATCATCCAGCGAGCAGCAACGGCTCGGCAGAGGCTCGCCGTCCTCGCCCACACTCAGGCCCCGCCGCTGGTTCCAGAGCTGCATCGTGAACCCGACCAGCTCGTGCCCCTCGGCCTTCAACAAAGCGGCCGCCGCCGAGCTGTCGACGCCGCCGCTCATCGCCACCGCTATCTTCATTACAACTTCAAGCCCACTCAAAAACGTCGAATTTGCCGCCCATTTAGGCAGATGTTAAGATGACTTCCAGTCGCTTGCTTCTGCTTTTTCAAGCACAGTACAGGATACCCGACATCCTGCAAAACGTCAGCCCGCCATCTGACGCCAGAGAAAGAAAGGAAGACGGACAGATGAGTGAAGAGAGCATACTTCGACTCGAAAACGCGATGGCGACGCTGGCGGAAATCTCGGCGCAACACGACGAGCGGCTCGCGGAAATAGAGCGTACCAATCAGCGACTGGAGCAAACGACCCAGAGACTGGAGCAAGGCTTTCAGACTCTTACCGAATTGGCGGCCAACCAGCACGAGAGGATCGCGGCGATGGAGCGTACAACCCAAACGCTCACCGAACTGGCCGCCGACCATCAACAGTTGCTTGCTAACATGCAGCGGCGCGTTACGGGTCTCGAAGAGGTCAGCGCCACTTTGGTCAAACTGCTCCAACACCATAACGACGGGATAACCGAGATGAGGGCGGCGCAGGCTCACGCCGACGCTAAGGTCGCCCTCCTCGCCGAGTCGCAGGCTATTTCCGACGCCAAGATCGCCGCCCTCGCCGAGTCGCAGGCGCATACAGACAGAAGGCTGGACGCTCTGATCGACATCGTGCGGACGCGCTTCAACGGCCAGTCCGAGAGTAGTTGAGCTACCCTTAACCATGCCCGAGAGAGCCATCGAAGAGTACGTCGTCACGGACGAGCCCTTCTACCTCGCCGTGGGGCGCGAGGTGGAGTTGTTCGAGGCCGCGCACGCCGCGCACCTGCCGGTCATGCTCAAAGGCCCCACGGGCTGCGGCAAGACGCGCTTCGTCGAGCACATGGCGTGGCGTCTGGGCCGCCCGCTCATCACCGTCGCCTGCCACGAAGACCTCTCGGCCACAGACCTCGTCGGCCGCTTCCTGCTCGAAGGCGAGGAGACGGTCTGGCACGACGGCCCCCTGACGGCGGCCGTACGCGGCGGCGCGATCTGCTATCTCGACGAGGTGGTCGAGGCGCGCAAGGACACGGTCGTCATCATCCACCCGCTCACGGACGACCGCCGCCGCCTCCCCATCGAGAAGCGCGGCACCATCCTCGACGCGCCCGACGACTTCATGCTCGTCGTCAGCTACAACCCCGGCTACCAGTCCATCCTCAAAGACCTCAAGCAGTCCACGCGCCAGCGCTTCGTCGCGATGGAGTTCGACTACCCGCCGGCCGAGCTCGAAGCTGAGATCGTCGCGCGCGAGGGCGGCGTCCCGCTCGACGCGGCGCGCGACCTCGTCCTCATCGGCCACAAGGTGCGCAACCTCCGCGGCCACGGCCTGGAAGAGGGAGTCTCCACGCGCCTCCTCATCTACGCCGCGCAGCTCACGGCCCGCGGCATCCCCCCGACCGCCGCCGCCGAAGTCGCCCTCTGCGCCCCCATCACCGACGACAGGGATTTACAACGCAGCATCCGCGAGATCGTCACGACCGTGATTTAAGTTAGGAGATGCTGACAGCCGCACTGTCAACGCTCGTCCTCGCTTCCGCGCTCCTCGACCTCCGTGCGGAACAGAAGGGCGAGCGGCGGCAGGTCTACGTCTTCAAGCCGCTGACGACTTCGCTCATCGTCCTGGTCGCGCTGCGGGGGGCGGGCGCGACGGCGGGCGCGTACCGTTGGCTGGTCGTCGCCGGCCTCCTGTGTTCGCTGGCGGGCGACGTGTTCCTGATGCTGCCGCGCGACGCGTTCCTGGCGGGGCTGGTCAGTTTTCTCTTCGCGCACGACTTCTACATCGTGGCGTTCACGCGCGAAGGCGTGCACGTGCGCTGGTGGGCGGCCGTCCCGTTCGCGCTCTACGGCTTTCGCATGCTGCGCTCGCTGTGGCCGCGCGTCGGCGGTCTGCGGGTGCCGGTGGCCGTCTACGTCACGGCGATTCTGTTGATGGCCGTGCTGGCTTCGGGCCGCTGGCTGGCGGTCGGCGGTTGGGCCGGCGCGGCGGCCGGCGCGGGCGCAGTGCTCTTCGTCGTGTCGGATTCGGCGCTCGCGTGGGACAGGTTCGTGGGCGCGTTCCGCGGCGCGCAACTCCTCATCCTCGGGACGTACTTCGCCGCGCAGTGGTTGATTGCCCTTTCCACCTAGAGACTTTAAGCTGGGGCCACCACCCGAGGGGCGAAGTTTGAAGGATGCCTGAGAAGTACATTTTCGATTCAGAGGAAGGGCACGAAGAGGCGCGGCCGCTCGGGCGCGAGCTGCGGGAGCGCCTGCGCTCCGTGCGCGACGCGGGCGAGCGGCGGACGATTGCGGGGCTGGCGCGCGAGGTCGGGAAACTCCCCGTCGACGTGGCGCGTGCGGCGTTGGAGGTGGGCGCGGGGCTGGCAGCTTTGAGCCTGCGCGCGGGCGTGGACTTCCTGAGAGTCGTGCCCGAGGCGGCGCGCGTGCTCGACGCGGAGGAGCTGCGCGCGTGGGGCGAGTTGGGGCGGCGTCTGCTGATGGCCGACGCGGAGACGGGCGCGGCCTTCATCACGGCCGGCGTCGGCTCTCTCGCGGAGGTGCCGCGCGGGGCGAGGCTCCTGCTGTTGCAGGTGTGCGGGCGGCAGTTGTCGCTCTCGACCGCCTTCGCCCTGGAGACGTACAGGCGCGGGCCGGAGGTGGCGCGCGCGGTGGGCGACGCGGAACTGTTGAGACGCGTCTTCGAGGTCGCGCTCGAAGTCGCGCGGCGTTCGGCGCGGCACAGCTCTGACTTCGTCGCGGCGACGCCCGCGGCCTCGGCGGCGCTCTCGTCGTTCGAGACAGAGGGGGATGGAAGCAACCGCGTCTGGGCGTCGGCGCTCACCCTGGCGGAGTCTTTCGCGCAGCGCGTGGGCGGCATCGCGGCGGACATGTGGTCGGCGCTGCCGGGCGCGGTCGGGGGGTTGAGCGCGGGCGACACGCTGCGGCTCTTCACACAGGCCGAAGGTTTTCTGGATCGGGGCGGGGCGGCGGCCCTGCACGTGTTGGCCTCGGGCGGGGAGGTTCTGCGGCTCGTGCCCGAGGCTTTCGACGCCTGGGGCGCGCTGCTGCGGACGGTGGCGTCGCACAACAACGCCTGCCTGGTCGCGCTGGCGCGGACGGGGCCGGCGTCGTTGCGCTCGCTGGGGGAGCATCAGGTCAGCCACGAGCGCTTGCGGGAGGTCGTGCTCACCGTCGTCGAGGCGACGCACGAGGTGGCGCGCGTGGACGCGGAGGCGGCCATCTCCTGCTTCCGCGCGGCGCCGCGTGCGCTGCGTTCGGCGACGCTCGAACAGTTCAGGGAGTGGGCGCGCGAGGGGCTGCTCGCCGAGAACCTGAGCGCGCGCGCGCGGCGCAGCTACTTCGCGCTGGAGACGCGCAAGAGCAACGACCGCTTGCAGAGCGGGGGGCGCGACGGACTCGGGCTCGAAGAGGTGGCGCAGACGCTCAGGCTCTACGTCGAGGGGTTGACGGGCCGCGCCGTCGAGGTCGCGCCGCTCGCGGCCATCCCCGAAGAGCAGCGCATCGGCGACGGCCGCACGATACACCTGCCTTCGGTCGTCTCGGAGTTCGGCGAACGCGAGCTGGACTTTCGACTTTATAAAGTCCTGGCCGCGCACGCCGCCGGTCAGATCGAGTTCGGCACGCACGAGCGCGACATGGACGCTTTGCGCGCCTCTTACGCCTCGCTGGCCGAAGTCTACGCGCCGGAGAACGCGGACGCGCTCGACGCCTTCGCGCTCGACGGCTACATCAACGACCCTTCGAAGTCCGAGCGCGCGCTCGCGCCGGAGGAGGAGGCCCGGCTGGCCGAACGTCGAAAGCGCGTGCTGCCGGAGGGCGGCGACTACCGCGCGGTGCTCGCGCTCTTCCCACAGCGCGGGCTCGCCGCGCGCGTCTTCGGGACGCTTGAGAACGGGCGCATCGACCGAAGGCTCCGACACGCCTACCGAGGTTTGGGCCGAGACCTTGACCTCGTGCGCGAGCACCTGCGCCGCAACCGCCCGCGCATCGTGAGCCTTCCCATCACGCTCGTCCCCTTCGAGCTGCTGTTTCAGATCACGCTGTGCGGCGGCGCGCTCGAAGACGCGCGCGCGGTCTACGGGCAGGTCGTCTCGGAACTCGAAACCATCGTCGTCGATTACCTGACCGCGGCGGACGCATCGGTCGCGGACACTTTGATGGCGACCTCGCGCGTCTACACGCTCTTCCAGTCGGTCGTGCCCGAGATGACCGAGCGGCAGACCGAGGCGGAAGAGGAGGGCGGCGAGGACAAGCAGCAGGGCGCGCAGTCGAACCTCGACGCCGAGAGCGAGGAGAGCGAAGACGAGAGCACGGACGAGGAGCGCCGCCGCGAGCAGCGCCGCCGCGACGCGCGCGAGCTCTTCAACGCGTGGGCGGCGAGCGAGGCCGAGGCGGACGGCGAGGAGACCTTGACCGGCGCCGAGCGCTGGATGGCGGCCGAATCGGCCGAGCAGGCTCTGGAGGCGGGCGAGGAGGCTTTCGAGTACGACGAGTGGGACAGGGACTTGACCGACACGCGTGTGGGGTGGTGCCGCGTCGTCGAGAAGCGGGTCAAGCGCGGCGACCGCACCTTCGTCGAGTTGACGCGCTCGCGCTACCGCGGCGTCATCTCTTCGATAAGGCACCAGTTCCAGTTGATGAGGCCGGAGAGCCTGAAGCGCGTGACGAACGAGCTGGACGGCGACGACTACGACCTCAACGCCCTCATCGACTACGTCATCGACCGCCGCGCCGACGGCCAGCAGTCCGAGCGCGTCTACACGAAGCGGCTCAGGCGCGAGCGCGACGTGGCCGTCTCGTTCCTGCTCGACCAGTCCTCTTCGACGGCGCGCACCATCGGCCGGCACCCCCTGCAGCCCTACACGCACCCGGGCCGCCGCATCATCGAGGTCGAGAAGGAGGGGCTCGTGCTGATGAGCGAGGCGCTCGAAGCCGTGGGCGACCCTTACGCGATTTACGGCTTCACGAGCGAGGGGCGGCGCAACGTGAAGTTTTACGTCGTCAAAGACTTCGGCGAGCCGTACGCGGGCGAGGTCGAGCAGCGCATCGGCGGCATCAACTACCAGAACAACACACGCCTCGGCGCGGCCGTCCGCCACGCCGCCGCGAAGCTGAAGCGGCAGGAGGCGCGCACGCGCCTGCTCATCGTCCTCTCCGACGGCCGCCCCTACGACCACGACTACGGCGACGCCCGCTACGCCCGCGAGGACACCCGCGAGGCCCTCAGGCAGGCGCGCCTCGACGGCATCACCCCCTTCTGCATCACCATCGACCGCGACTCCGAGGCCGAACTCCGCGACCTCTACGGCGAGGTCGGCTACACCATCATCGACGACGTGCTCAGCCTGCCCGAACGCATGCCCGCCATCTACCGCCGCCTGACGACTTGAGTCTTGGCGGCGACAAAACAGCATGTGCAAGGCCGGTGGGAGTGCTACAATTCGCGCGTCGAGAATACGGTCGGGGGAAGGGTGAAGATGAGTAAAGAGTACGTCGAGCAGCGGGACGGGGCGTATCGCATCGCGGGCTCGCGCGTCTCGTTAGACTCTGTGGTTTATGCCTTCCGCCGCGGCTCTTCGCCCGAGAGCATTCAGCGTTCATACACGGCTCTGACTCTTGAACAGATTTACGGGGCCATCACTTTTTACCTGGCGCACGCGGAGGAGGTTGACCGCTACCTGTCGGCGGGCGAAGAGGAGTCCGAGAAGATGCGACGCGCCCAGCGCGAGGCCCACCCGGACTGGTACGAGCGGCTCGAACGCGCGCGCAAAGAGGCGCTCACCCCCGGGTCGTGAAAGTCAGTTACCAAGCCGATGCGGATCTCAACGAGGACATCGTCACCGGCGTCCTGCGGCGTGCGCCGGAAGTTGATTTTCAGACCGCCCACGAGGCCGGTCTGAGCGGGTTGGAAGACCCGCAGGTTCTCACCCTCGCGGCCGACGAGGGACGTATCCTCGTCACACACGACCGTAGGACGATGCCCCGGCACTTCGCCGAGTTCATCCGGTATCGCGCGAGTCCCGGCCTCTTAGTCATCCCCCAACACGCCGAACTGCTGACGGTTATCGAGGAACTCATCCTCATCTGGGCCGCGTCCGAGGCGGAGGAGTATGTTAACTCCATCCGTTCTCTTCCGCTTTAAGCTCGTCCCCTAAAGTCAACGACGTGCCTCCCTGTCCGAATGCATGCCCGCCGCCCGCCGCCGCCTGACGACTTGATGCCGTCTGCGCGGGCGGGGTGCGGATAAGTTATTGCCAGCGAATTAGGCGAGGGCTTAAACTCCAGGAGGTCGTCTTCTCATCCGCGCGGGCGCGCCGCCGGTGCATAGTCTCAGTCTGCCGTTAGGGGAGGGCTGAATGTCGGAGCAGGAAATCGGATCGCTGACCCTCATCCTGGTGCTCATCCTCGGCCTGGCTCACCTGCTGGGTCACATCTTCAGCCGCCTGCGTCAGCCGCGCGTCATCGGCGAGATTCTGGCCGGCCTCGTCGTCGGCCCGACCGTCTTCGGGAGCTGCCTCCCGTCCCTCTACGGCCGCCTCTTCCAGCCGGGCACGCCGACGGGGGCGAAGTTCGAGTCCGTCATCTTCTTCCTCTATAACGTCGGCCTGCTGATGCACATGTTCCTGTCGGGGACGAAAATCCGCGAGCTGTTCTCGCGCGAAGACCGGCGCGCCGTCGGCTGGATCGTCTGCGCCGGCACGGGGCTGCCGTTCCTGGTCGCGCTGGCGGCGGGGCCGCAGCTGAGCCTGCAGCCAATCGCCGGCCCGAAGGGCAACACGCCGGCGCTGACCATCGTGCTCGCCATCGGCGTCGCCGTGACTTCGATCCCCGTCATCGCGCGCGTCTTCGTCGACCTGAAGATCATGCACACGCGCTTCGCGCGGCTGGTGCTCGGGGTCGCCGTCATCGAAGACCTGGCCCTCTGGGCCGCGCTCGCGGTCGCCACGTCCCTCGCCGGGCAGAGCGAGCTCGACCCGCCGAGCATCTTCCGACACCTCGTCACGACGACCGCGTTCTTCGTGCTGGGGCTGACGCTGCTGCCGCGGCTCATCAAGCGCGTCAGCCGAGCCCGCTGGAACATCCTCGCGCAGCACTCGCCGGTCGCGTACCTGATCGCCGTCCCGCTGGTCTACTGCGCGGTCTCCGGCCTGCTGCACGTCAGCCTGGTCTTCGCCGCGCTGCTCGCGGGCTTCGCCGTCACCTACAAAGAACGCCCGCTCTTCGCCGAGCCGTTGGACGTGGTCGACAAGATGGGCTTCTCCGTCTTCGTGCCGCTCTACTTCGCCATCGTCGGCTACCGCCTCGACCTTTCGCAGTCCTTCTCGCTGGGGATGCTCGCCGCCTTCCTCTTCGGCAGTTGCGTCCTGAAGCTCGTCTCCGTCTCCATGGGCGCGCACCTCGCGGGCTTCCGCGGGCTGGACAAGGTGAACCTCGCCGTCGCGACGAACGCGCGCGGCGGCCCCGGCATCGTGCTGGCGAGCGTCACGCACGACGCGGGCATCATCAACGCGGTCTTCTACACGACGCTGGTGCTGGCGGCCGTCCTGACTTCGCTGGCGGCGGGGGTGTGGCTCGAATACGTGCTGCGCCGGGGCTGGCCGCTGCTCTCGACCGAGCAGACGGCCCCGGCCGCGGCCGAGCCGGTCACGCCCGGGCCGCTCGCCACCTGACGCGGGAGCCAAAGGGAGAGGAGGAAGTTACTGGCCGCCGCTCCTCTACGTATTCGGGGGGAGGTCGAGGTTCTTAATGTTGTAGCCGAACCTGCACGTCCTATCCTTACTCTCCCTGTTCAGAACGCCGCACTGCTCTTCCCACACCTGCACCCGGTAATCAATGTCGCGGTAAATGTCCGGGTCGCGGGCGAACTTCACAATCTGCTCCAGCACCCCCTGGATGTACCCTTCCATGATGATGCAGAAACGCGACTTGCCTTCGACGATCAGCTCGTCCGAAATCTGGTCGGCCAGGAAGCTGTTCTTGACGTGAAGCTCCTGGGGAGTGTTCTTGTCGCCCAGGACGGGTTCCCACATGCCCCACCCCCCGCTCACGTCAAACCGGCACCAGTTGTAGACCATTTTCGCGATGGCCTCGGATTCCGAAGCGATGTCCTGCAGCGGCGAGAGGGTCACGAACTCCCGCCCGAAGGCGCTGCCCATGCGCTCGCCCACTCTCCTCGCGTTGTCGGGGTCTTTAATGATTTCGCTCAGGAGTTCGTGCAGCGTCCCCAGGTTAAAGAAGACGTGCCGCATGTTCCTCTTCCCGTGATTCCACTGGCCGTACTTTTCGTCCAGCCAGAGCCGCGTCAGGTGGTACGGCTTGATGCCGGCCATCGCGGAAAAGTTCAACTGCTCTTCTTTGAACTCCTCGCTCAACTCCTGCACCATGTACGAGGCGCGCGGCCCGGCGTCTTCCACCCACGAGGCCGGCTGGCCGAAGACGGAGAACACCTTGCACCACACCGGCACGTAATGAGAGTGATACTTGAGCGAATCGTCCCAGATTCGCTTGATCTCCTTAACGTTGTGTTGGACGTGATAGACGAGGCCCGTGTGGTCAATCCTCCTTTCATCCTCGAAGATTTTTTTGAGGACGGCGATGTCCAACACGCCCTCCGCGTTCACCACGCTTTCGGCGATGGGCGCAGGCTCTTTGGCGCCGGGGAGTTCGGCGACGGGCTTCTTGTTGCCGAGGAGGTCGATCAAAAACTGAATGCTCCTCACGCCGTAACTGAAATGCGCCGAGTAGATGAAATTCAACAGGCTGGCCGGAACGCGCCTCAGGCCTTTGCCGTACTTCCGCCGCAACAGCGCAATCGCGACGCAGATTTTATCGACCTCCCGCTCGTCGAGGGGCGCAATCTTGATGACGCCGCCGTTAATCCGCGAGATGAGGTCGACGCTCTTGTCGGGGGGGCCTTTCTCTTGCCCCCAGTCGACATCCTTGCCCTGGGCGTAGTCGATGACATTGAACAGAGTCTTCGTGCTGCCGGCCAGGGCGATGACGGCGCGCCCGATCTTGAAGGTGCGCGTCCCCAGGACGATCTGCCCGTCCAGGAGGAGCGGGAGGAGCAGGGCGTAGTTCCTCTTATCGGAGTCGAACTCGTCGAGAAAGATGAGGGGAATCTTGCCCTCTATCGTCGCGTTCCGCGCCCCGTCCAACACCGGCACGAGGTCGTTCACCTCGCGCATGCTCGTCATGTTGAACGACACGGGCCTCAGATCAGCTATCTTCTGCGCGAGGCAGTCGATGAAATGCGACTTCCCCTCGCCCGGGCTGGCTTTCAGCATGAAGTTGAACGGCCGCGCCCGCTTCTCGTCCGCGATGTAAAGTGAGATCGACTTGATTAAGTCTAAGATGTCATCGACGTGGTCGAAATCCAGGGTGGCGTAGTTCGGGACGTGCGCCAGGCTGTGTTCGACCGAGAACAGGAAGTGCGCCCTCTTGTTCGCGATCCTCTCGGTCACCCCGTCAGAGCCGGGCGTGATCCTCTCCTCGCCGTGCAGGACGAACGACTCGATATACTCTCTGGCCTTCCTGAAGGTCTCGCCTTCGGGCTTCGCCGTCAACCGCCTGTGCTCTTCCTCCCCAGGGAACCAATCCGTATTCATCGGTCGCTGCTCCTTATCGTTCACAAGCCGCTTCGTTGAGGCCGACGTTCCGGGCGGCGTGAGGCGACTCGCGAGTCGCCTCACGCCCCGGCTGGCCGTGAAGGGGGTTTCCCCCTTGAGCTGGTCGAATGCGTGAAGTCCGAGGCGCCTGACTCGTGCGGCCCACGAAGGGGTTTGCGGCACGGGGCGGGCGCCACCCTCGGCGGAAATCTGTCTATCGTCGGGCGTGAGTTTTTGGCCGCGGCCCTACCGCTCGGCGATCCGCTCGAACCGCGGGTTAGCGATCCTCAGGTAGTCTTCCGTCCTGAGCTCGACGGAGCGGTCGAGGCGCGCCGCGTTGAAGTAGATGAACTCGTGATCCTTGAGCAGCGGGTCGACGACCAGGTTCAGCTCCTCGCTGAAGCGGAACGGGAGCACCGTCCCCTTCACGCTCTGGGCGAGCCGCTCCGCGTCGTCGTCGGGCGCCAGCCCGGCGTAGGTGCCGCCGAACAGGCCCCGGACGGCCGACTGGCTGACCTTCATGTCGCCGGGGACGACGGCGAGCACGAACTTCTTCGTCTTCTTCCCGATCTTCACCATCCAGATCATGCACTTCGCGGCGTGGGAGACGTCGTGGCCGCGCATCGGGCTGACGACCTCGCAGCGCCCCTCCTCCGGGTGGTCGATGAGTCGGTACTGGGCGCCGTGCTGGTCGAGCAGTTCGATGAGTCTGGTGTATGTGTCCTTGTGGTCGGACGTGTCAGGCATGGTCACGATTCACCTCCGGCGTTGCCGTGTCTGGGGGCTGGCTTAACGAGGGTTACCCTCACCTCCATGTCCCTCCTGATGTTGTAAGTGTTGGCGAGGTCTGCGACGTGGCGCGCGAGCGACAGGTACCCGCGGCTGTTGATGTAGGCGCCCACCGCCCCCGCCTCGCCGAAGTCCGCGAAGGTCGGCTGGAGCGGGAACTCGAAGGGCAGCACCCTGTCCACGACCAGCCGCAGGGTGGAGCCGTAGTCGGCGCCGAGCTGCTCCTTGAGCTCCGCGAACGAGATGTTCGTCCAGACGTTGCCGTACGGCATGTCGATGTCGGAGATGGCGCCGACGAGGGCGGCGTCGCCCGCGCGCTCGCCCCGGCTCGGCTTGAGCCTGACGATCTCGGAGTCCTCCAGGCGCCGCCCGACCTCGGAGAGCGGGAAGCCGGCCGCGATGTGCGCCGAGGGGATGGCGACCATCTCGCGGCTGTAGAAGGTCGGCTCCGGCCTCTCCGGGATGACCTTCGGGCTCGTCACCTCGTACGCCTCGACGTACCCGTGCTGCTCGATGACGCGGGTCAGCATGCCGTTGTTGGGGGCGACGTAGATGTACGCCCCCTCGGCGCGGGGGAAGCCGCCGCCCGAGCCGGCCCACTGCCCGTAGGCGCCCCCCACGGACGCCTTCCTGATCCGCAGCGCCACCGACCGCGCCGCAGTCCCCGTCGCGGGGTAGCTCGTCGTGGCGAAGACGGTGCCCTCGGGGTAGAAGCGGGGCAGGTCGACGATGATCCTCGACCCCTTCTCGATGTCGTACGGCGGCAGCGTGTGGCAGATGTCTACGATCTCGACGTCCGGGCAGATGCTCAGCATGAGTCCTTTGCACTGCGCCACGGAATCGTCCACGATCCCGAGGTCGCTCATGAACGCGATGATGGGTCTCCTCGCGGGTGTCGGTCGGGGTTGGTTCGGCGTTTCCGGCATGTGACGGTGATGCTCCTGTTAACGCGTAGGATGACTATCTTTTAGTGATGGGCGAGCTCCTGATGCCTGACGGCGCGTGAGAACTCTTCGAGCAGCGAGCGGCACTCTTCGAACGAACGGCCCCAGAATACAAGGCCGTGCCTCCTCACGTAAATCACCTGGCCGCGGCCGAGGGCGTCGGCGACGCCTTCCGCCAGGGCGATGCTCCCGTACTCCTTCGGCGGGATGACGGTGAGCCAGGGCAGCTCCAGCTCGTGCCCGAGGATGTAGTGGTTGTGCACGACGTAGGCGGCCTTCGTCTTCCGGTACAGGAGGTAGTGCAGGTAGGACTCGGAGGACGGGGGGCCGTCCCCGCGGCAGTCGAGCGTGCCGTCGGCGTAACCCTCTATCTCGATGAAGTCTTCGCGCGCAAGATCCTTGATGTAGGCCCCGCTCGCGGTGACGAAGGTGCGGCCGCCTTGGCGGAAGCTGACGTTGCCGGCGATGTCCGACTGGTGTTCGAAGGTGCTCGCCAGTCGGCCCAGCTCGCGGGCGCGGCCGTACGAGTCCTCGTCGACGTCGAGGCGCTCGCGCCGCAGCCGCGTGTTGATCCAGCGCTGCCGCTCGGGGCCGGCCGCCTTCGCCCTGGTTCCGTTCGCGCCCGGCGCGCGCGGCCCCGCCGCCTCGCCCTCTGACTCTTCGCAGTAGTAAATCTTCCGGCGCGACGCGACCAGCTCGACGACCTCCTTCCTGACGCGCCGCGAGTCTTCTTCGTCGAGGAGCAGCCGCGCGAACCAGTCGGCGATCCGGTCGAGGTCGCCCTGCCCGTAACCCCTCCGCGTGATCTCCTGCACCCCGAGCCGCAGGGCGTCGACGTGCTCGAAGGCGACGACGCGGTTCGCGGAGATGTTCGCCTGCAGGAGCTGCCGCAGGACGAGCGGCCCCGAGCCGAGCCGGCGCACGTCGATGAAGAACATGTGATTGTGAGTGAACCCCCTCTCTTCCGCGAGGACGGGCAGGCCCCGGCGGTGCATCGCGCCCGCGAGGTACCTCGCGTTCTCGATGACTCTCGCGGCGTACTCACGCCCGTAGGCGTACGCCTCGTGGAGGGCGACGAAGAGGGAGAGCGTGGTCGCGGTGTGCTGGCTGCTCACCAGAGCGTTCGAGAGCGTGTAGCTGATCCGCTCCATCAGCGGGCGGCTGTTGCCGACGATCAGGCCCTTCTGCGGGCCGAAGAAGGTCTTGTGCGTGTTGGCCTGGAGGATGTCGGCGCCCTCTCGCAGGGGGTCTTGGAACTGCCCGCCGGCGATGAGTCCGAGCGTGTGCGAAGCGTCGAAGACAATCGGCGTGTCGCCGGCGATCTTCCGCAGCTCGCGGAGCGGGAACGGGAAGAGGTAGTTCATCGCGTCGATGTACAGCAACGCCGGCCGTTCCCGCTCGTAGACCTTGCGCGTCCGTTCGAGGTCTATCTCGCTGTAGTCGCGGAAGACGTAGGTGCAGCTCGTGCGGCCGAAGGTGCGGCACATCAGCTCCGTCAGGAAATGCCCGCCGTCCTTGGTGGCGACCCGCATGATCTTGTCGCCCGGCCGGGTGAGGGCCAGGAACGTGGTCTGCATGGCGTGCAGGCCGGACAGGCAGCGGAACTCGGCGTACTCGGCGCCGAAGAGGCTTTTGCAAACCTCCGTGGCCGAACTCTCGATGGCGTTGACGCCGTCCAGCCCCCTCAAGAGGAAGTTGCCGAGCCTCGACGGCGAGTCCTCCCGCATGTCGCGGTGCTCCAGCAGGTATCGGTTGTTGAGGTTGCTGGACAGGACTCTCTGCGCCGCCGGCGAAAGCAGAGTCTCGTTCGCGGTCAGGTGCAGGTGCCTTTCGGCGAGCGCCTCTTCCGCTTCGATCAAAGCCCCGACTTTTGCCAGGTTGAGAACCATGCCACACTCCTGTCTCCGCGCGACGTGTGCCGCCGGCCGCCCTCGGTCAGTCGGGAAGTCTGGACGCCGCCAGCGTCTTCGCGAACCGCCGCGCCTCGGACACGCCCTTTCAACTCAGACGGGGTTTTGGGGAGCCGCGCTTTCTGCCAGCAGGCTTGAGGCAAGGAAGCTTTAGTGTGGAGTCCGCCGGAGCCACCTGTCGGCTTACGTTACCCCTTGAAGCCAAAACGATACGCAGCCGGGCGGGAACTGTCAAACAAATTTCATTCCGGCCCTCGACCTTCCGGAAGCCCCGCGGCGATTAGGCAAAGAGGTCTTCAACTGCCTACTGCCATCTGCCTGCGGCCTACTCTCAAAGTGCCGACCTGATGACGGCGGCGAGTTCTTCGGTCTCGCGTTGGACGCAGCGGCGCGTGTCTTCGCCGGGGAGCGGGGCGGGGTGGCGCGGCGGGTGGAAGACGATCTCGACGCGGCCGACGTGCGGGAGGCGCTGGCCGCGGGGCCAGACGCGCTGGCCGCCGCGGATGGTGACGGGCAAGACCTGCACGCCGGCTTCCAGGGCGAGGCGCACCGCCCCGGCCTTGAAGCGCGCGAACTCGCCGTCGGCGTAGGCGCGCTGCCCTTCGGGGAAGATCATCACGGCGCCGCCCGTGCGCAGCCACTGGAGCGAGCGGCGCTGCGCGGACGGGTTGCCGCGGTCGAGGGCGATGGGCCACGCGCCGAGCAGCTCCAGAGCCCTGCCCACGAGCGGCCACTTGAAAGCCTCGTTCCAGGCGAGGTAGCGGACGGGGCGCAGGACGCGCGAGCCGACCCAGAAGGGGTCTACGTAGGTCTGGTGGTTGGCGGCGATGACGAGCCCGCCCTCGGCGGGGATGTTCTCAATCCCGAGGTAGCTGATGCGCCACAGAGCGCGCGAGACGACGCGGACGACCGGCCGCATCGCGTCGAGGAGCCACTGCGGGGCCGGGCGCGGCTCGTGCGCCGCGGCGCCCGAACGCTGCCCCTCGTCCTTACCCGTGTCCGCCGCGCTGCTCAAAACGGTTCCCCGCCCTCTCCTTCCTCGTCCGCGAATTCCCCCGACTCGTCCAACTCCTTCCACGCGTCGCTCAGACGCCCGACGACCTCGCCCGGCCCGTCTCCCGACCGCGCCCCACTCAGGGGCTTCAAGCCTTCGAGCGAGGTCAGCGTCAACTCCTCCCACCACTCCGGGACGTCCCGCTCCGTGAGCGCGTCCTCGTTCCGGCGCTCGCAACGCGAGCACTCGAAGCCCGTGTACGCGCGCGCCTCCGCCTTCGTCAGAGACAGCCGCGTCCGCGCGTTGCACGTGTGGTCGCCGCACCAGCGCTCTATCTCCACCAGCAGCAGCTCACGCGGCGTGACGATTCGTTTCATAAGTCTGAATGGGTGCTGGGTGCTGGGTATCAGGTGCTGGTTAAGACCAGAACCCAGAACCTGGCACCCAGCACCCTACCCAATCCCTTCCAGCGGCCACTGGCGGTCGATGAATTCGAGGTGGAGGCGCGGGAGGTTGTCGGCGCCGGTGCGCGCGGCGCGGACGGCGCCGACGACCGAGAGGCCCGTCTCCAGACTCGTCAGCCGCACGAAGCGCCCGCGCTCGACCTTAAGCGTCGTCCAGACGGCGGCGCCGCGGCGGCTGATGTTCTCCGTCACCGTCTCCTCGCCGGCCGTCACGCGCCCCTCCGCGTCGAAGACCTCCAGCCGCACGGGGAGCGCCAGCTGGAGCCGCGTCTGCTCGGAGCGATGGTGGCCCGGCTTCCGCTCGGACTCCTTCAGGTGCCAGAGGTTATTCTCCGCCGAGACCGAGACGGCCTCGTAGAGCGTCGAAGGGTCTTTCACGTAGCTCTGCGGCGGGTACTTGCCCGTGAAGGCCACGCCGACCTCGTAGCGGATGCCGCCCGGCGCCTCGCCCTCGAACTCCGGCCGCGTCGAGACGTGGCAGATCAGGGCGTAGACGCGGTACTGATCCTCGACGTGGTCGAAGCAGCGAAGCTGGCGCGGCATCGGCAGCGTCAGGTGCAGGAGACGGCCGCGCTCGGTCGGCCGCGTCAGGGCGAAGCGCGCGCCGAACGGCGTCACGTCTATGAGCCGCGACATCTCCGCCCACTCGTGTCCGGCCGACTCGCGGCAGTGCACGCGGACGGGGAGCGCCAGCTTGATGCGCTCGCGGATGCGCTTCGGTTTGTGGTCGCTTTCGGGCACTTTCGTGGCCGTTTTCAGGGGCGGGAAAGCGGCCCGGGAAGGGGCGTGCCGAACACGACCTCCGGGCGGGTAAAATCGTTGATTTTCAAGGGTTTCAGCCCGCTCTCCGGGTTGCCAAAAAGCCGCTTCCGGGCTACAATAACTCGTACTTTCTGAACGCCCTATCCGCACCGGAAAGTGCCGCCCTGACAGTCAGAAACGAGCGCCCCTCGGGGCGACTTTTGTGCCCGGCTCGGGGTGATGGTTCGATTGTCACTTTAGAGCTTCAACGGAGCCACGTCCTTATGAACGTGGGGACAGAAGCAGAAAGGCGCGCCCGCCGGGCGCGGCAGATTGTATCGGAAAGGTTTATTAGATGGAAACTTTTGATCGCAACTACGTCAACATCGAAGACGAGATGCGTCGGTCGTACCTCGACTACGCGATGTCGGTCATCATCGGGCGCGCCCTGCCGGACGTGCGCGACGGGTTCAAGCCCGTCCACCGGCGCGTGCTCTGGGCGATGCACGAACTCGGCAACCAGCACAACAAGCCTTACAAGAAGTCGGCGCGCATCGTCGGCGACGTGATCGGTAAGTACCACCCGCACGGCGACTCGGCCGTCTACGACACCATCGTCCGCATGGCGCAGGATTTCTCGATGCGCTACCCGCTGGTTGACGGGCAGGGCAACTTCGGCTCGGTGGACGGCGACTCGGCCGCCGCGATGCGCTACACCGAGGCGCGCATGTCGAAGATCGCGGGAGAGATTCTCGCAGACATCGAGAAGGAGACCGTCAACTTCAACCCCAACTACGACGAGTCTCTGAGCGAGCCTTCGGTCATGCCGACGCGCGTGCCGAACCTCCTGCTGAACGGCTCCGAAGGCATCGCCGTCGGCATGGCGACGAAGATCCCGCCGCACAACCTGACGGAGGTCGTCGAGGCCACCATCGCGCTCATCAAGAAGCCGAACATGAAGGAGTCGGAGCTGCTCGCGCTCGTCCCCGGCCCGGACTTCCCCACCGGCGGCTTCATCTACGGGCGCGAGGGCATCCGCTCGGCCTACACCACGGGGCGCGGCATCATCCAGATGCGCGCGCGCGCCGGCATCGACCGCATCGGCCGCGGCACCACCGAGCGCGACGCCATCATCATCACCGAGATTCCCTTCCAGGTGAACAAGGCGCGCCTGATCGAGCGCATCGCGGAACTCGTCAACGAGAAGAAGCTCGACGGCATCGCCGACCTGCGCGACGAGTCGTCGCGCGACGGCATGCGCGTGGTCGTCGAGCTGAAGCGCGACGCCGTCCCGCAGATCGTCCTCAACAAGCTCTACAAGCTGACGCCGATGCAGTCTACGTTCGGCGTCATCAACCTTGCCATCGTCGCGGGCCAGCCGCGCGTGCTCACGCTGCGGCAGATGCTCGAACACTTCATCGAGTTCCGCCGCGAGGTCGTGCGCCGCCGCACCGAATATGACCTCAGAAAGGCCCGCGCCCGCGCGCACATTTTAGAGGGCTTGAACAAGGCCATCGACGCGCTCGACTACATCATCCCGCTCATCCGCAACGCGCGGAGTGTGGACGAGGCGCGGCAGTGGCTGACGAACAAGACCGAGACGATGACCGAGGTCAAGCAGTGGAAGGGCACCCCGACCGATGTCACCGTCGCCGGCTTCATCGACAAGCTGAAGAAGGTGATGAGGCGGCTCGAGTTCTCGGAGGCGCAGGCGCAGGCCATCCTCGACCTGCAACTCCGCCGCCTCTCGGCGCTCGAACGGCAGAAGATCATCGACGAGTACGAGGCCATCATCAAGCTCATCGCCGAGCTGGAGGACATCCTCGCCAACGAGGCGAGCCTAAGGCGCGTCATCGTCAACGAGCTGGAGGACGTGAGGAAGAACTTCGGCGACGCGCGCCGCACGCAGATCATCGACGAGGGCGTCGAGCTCTCCATCGAGGACATGATCGCCGACGAGGACGTGGCGATCACGGTCACCAAGAACGGCTACGTCAAGCGCACCGCCGTCTCGACTTATCAAAGGCAGGGGCGCGGCGGCAAGGGCCGCTCGGGCGCGGGCACGGGCAAGAACGAGGACTGGGTCGAACACCTCTTCATCGCCTCGACCCACTCGTACCTGATGATCTTCACGGACGACGGGCAGGTCTTCAAGCTGAAGGTGCACGAGATACCGGACGCGCTCCCCTCGGCGCGCGGCAAGGCCGTCGTCAACCTCATCAACATCCCCTCGGTGCGCAAGCTCGCCGGGGTCATCCCCGTCCGCGAGTTCGTCGAGGGCAAGTACGTCGTGATGGTCACGCGCGCGGGCGTCATCAAGAAGACCGAGCTGTCCGAGTTCCGCAACATCCGCTCGAACGGCATCAACGCCGTCAACGTGGACGAGGGCGACGAGCTGCTCGACGTGGTTCTGACCGACGGCACGAAGCGCATCTTCATCGCCACGCACGACGGCCTCGCCATCCGCTTCGACGAGTCGGACGTGCGCCCGATGGGCCGCACGGCGCGCGGCGTGCGCGGGATTGATCTGCGCAAGGGCGACTACGTCGTCTCGGTCGCGGCCGTCTCGGCGGACGACTCGGAGAAGATGCTCTCGGTCTCGGAGTGCGGCTTCGGCAAGCAGACGCCGATCACGACCTACCGCCTGCAGTCGCGCGGCGGCAAGGGCGTCATCAACATGAAGACGACGGACAAGACCGGCAAGGTCGTCTCGGTCTTCCCCGTGGACGAGGAGTCCGAGCTGATGATCATCACCAAGCAGGGCAAGCTCATCCGCATCGAGGCCAACGAGATCCGCAAGACCGGCCGCGGCGCGCAGGGCGTCCGCCTCATCAAGACCGACGGCGGCGACAAGGTCACCTCCGCCTCGCTGCTCGACGCCGAGACGCAGGCCGAGGTGGTCGAGGCTTAGGCGGGGTTACGTCGGCGGCGGGGGTAGTTGAAAGGCGGCGGGTTGAGACTTCACTCAACCCGCCGCCTTTCCGCTTTCGGCTTTAACGTTACCTTCAGCTTTCGTTCGCGCGGATCAAGAGCCAGAGGACGAGGAGCGTGACGCCGGCCCCGATGCCGACGCCGATGATGATCTTCTCGCCGGTCGTGAGGTTGTGCCCCTGCACCTTGCCGACCTGCGGGTAGGCCACGGCCGTGGCGACGCCGGCCTTGTTGGTAACGACGAAGCTCTCGTTGCCGAGTTCGCTGATGTAGCCTTCGAGCTTCGTGTCGTCGCGCAGGATGAGCTTGACGCGGGCGTCCGGGCCGGTGCCCAGCTTCGCGAGCTGCGTGCGCACCTTCTCGGCGCGCCTGGCCTCCTTCTCGGCGCTCGTGGCGGCGAAGGCGGGCACGGCGGCCGCCTGCAAGAGCAGCGCCGAGAGCATGAGGGAACAGACTTTCTTCAACATTACTTCTTATCTCTCCTGTATCAATTCGTGTACGGGCGTTTACGCCCTGCGAACCTGACAACCCCGAGCGGTCGTGCTCAGGAAGAGGCCGGGCGCGCTCAGTCTTCGTGGGTGACGACGTAGAGCCAGAGGATGAGGAGGGTGACGCCGACGCCGATGCCGACGCCGATGCCTATCTTGGCGCCGGTCGAAAGGTTGTGGCCCTGCGCCTTGCCGACCTGCCCGTAGCCGACGGTGGTCGTCTTGCCGGCGCGGTCTGTGACGGCGAAGGTGTCGGGGCCTGCCTCGCTGACGTAGCCTTCGAGCTTCGTCTTGTCGCGCAGGACGAGCTTGACCCGCGCGTCGGTGCCCGTGCCGAGCCTGGCGAGCTGCGTGCGCACCTTCTCGGCGCGCCTGGCCTCCTTCTCGGCGCTGGTCGCGGCGAAGGCGGGGACGGCCGCCGCCTGCAAGAGCAGCGCCGAGAGTATGACGGAACAGACCTTCTTAAACATTTTGCTTTCCTCTCCTGTGTGGCTTCGACAAAGTGGCGCGTGCCCGCGGGGACTTCGGCGCCCGTCAGCTTGTACGCCCTCCGCTCTGCAAGGCCGGTGCCGCTCGACTTCCCCGACTAATGCCGCAACCTTTCGCCGCCACGTAATCCCCGCGCGCAGTAAGAATCCGGCAGGTGTCGGCCGGAGGTTGCGGCACGGACTTATATCGACTTGCGAATTGAGATAAGGCCCCTTCACGCCGGGAGCGCGGGCATCCCTGCCCGCAAGCGTGCTGGAGCACGCTGACCGTCTTACTCTTTACCTCAACCTTGAGTTTAAAGTAACTCAGCTTTCGCGCTGCCCGCTCATGCGGGCAGGGATACCCGCGCTCCCAGCGAAGAGCCGGCCTTATTTCAATCTGCAAGTCGGTATTATATGTCAGAGAGAATTAACCACAGAGACACGGAGGCACAGCTTGAAGAGGAATACTCAACGAGCTGTGCCCCTGTGTCTCTGTGGTTAACGCTTTAAGGCTTCGGCAGTTCGATGGGCTTGCCGGTCATGAGCGTGGGCGCGCCGACGCGGCGGAGCGCTTCGTTGAGCTGCGGGACGGCGTCGCTCAGGAACGTGTTGACCTCGCCCAACTTCTCGCCGAACTCCTTCTGCAAGTCGGCGTAGAGTTCGCGCGCCGCCGGCGTCGGCGCGGCGTTCGTCGAGTCGAGCGTGAAGAAGAGGTTGCCGATGCGGTCGACGAGTTCGGCGCGGCCCTCGAACCCTAAGCCCCCCTCGGGCTGCGCGAGTCTGTTCTGCAACTCCTCGACGCGCTTCTTCTGCGCCGCGAGGCGGTCGGTCAAATCCTTCGGCACGTCCGAGGCGGCGAGCCTGTCCTTCAGGGTGCGCTCGACGAACTCGATCTGCGACTTCAGGCTGTCGAGCGTGCGCAGGGCGTTGTTCGTCGCCGTCTGCATGTCGCGCAGGCGGAGCATCGTGTCGAGCGTCTCCTTCAAGTCGGCCGCCGGCACGCTCACGGTCGGGTCGAGCCGCACCTCGACCTTCCGCTCGTAAGACTTGTCGCCCACGAGCAGCCGCACGGTGTAAATCCCGGGCAAGACCTGCGGCCCGCGCGGCCCGCCCGTGAACTGCGTCTCCTCGTCGGTCGGCGGGCGGCGCACCTGCGGGCCGCCGTAGCGCAGGTTCCAGTTGACGCGGTTCAGGCCCTGCTCCTTCGCCACGTTCTCGATCTCCGAAATCATCTTGCCCGCCGCGTCGAGTATCTGGAACCTGACCTTCGTCTTCTCGTCCGGCTTCGTCTTCAGGTAGTAACTGAGCAGCGCGCCGTAGGGCGGGTTCGCCCCGGCGAAGGCCTTCTCGGCGACGCCGTAGCGCGTCATGCGCGTCGTGTAGCGCAGCGCCGCGCGCGGCTCGAAGAGGTAGGCGTCCGACCGCGTCACCTCGGGCGCCGCCATCTGCTGAATCGGCGTCGCGTCGTCGAGGATGTATATGCTGCGGCCGTGCGTGGCGATGATGAGGTCGTTGTCGCGCGGGTGGACGATGATGTCGTGGACGGCGACCTTCGGCAGGTTCTTCAAAGCGAGGCTCGTCCACCTGTCGCCGCCCGTGTAGGAGGCGTAAAGGCCCAGCTCGGTTCCCGCGTAAATCAAACGCGGGTTCTTCGGGTCTTCCTTCACGACCCAGACGTGCGCGCCCGCGGGCAGGTTGCCGGTGATGTTCTGGAAGGTGCGGCCGCCGTCCGTCGTCCTGTAGACGTAAGGCCGCCGGTCGTCGAGCTGGTGCCGGTCGAAAGAGACGTAGACCAGACCGGCGTCCACGCGCGAAGGCTCGACGTGCGAGACCGCCGAGTTCGCGCCGAGGTTCGGCACGTTCTTAATCACGTTCGTCCAGTTCTTCCCGCCGTCGGTCGTCACCTGCAGGTTGCCGTCGTCGGTGCCGGCCCAGATGACCCCGGCGCGCAGGGGCGACTCGGCGATGCTGATGACGGTCGTATGGTACTCGGCCCCAGTGTTCTCGTACGCGACGGGGCCGCCCGCGGACTTCTGCTTGGCCTTGTCGTTCGTCGTGAGGTCTGGGCTGATGGCCGCCCAGGTCTTGCCGAAGTCGGTCGTCTTGAAGACGACGCTGCCGCCGAGGTAGACCGTGTTCTTGTCGTGCGGACTCGGCACGACGGGCGAGTTCCAGTTGAAGCGGTACTTGGCCGCCTCGGCCGGCCCGCCGTCGTCGCCCATGTAGGGGACGACCAGCTGCTGCTCGCGCGTCCGCATGTCCGTGCGGACGACGTTCGCGCCCTGCGACTCCGAAAGATAAATGTCCGGGTCGTCCGGGTGGTTCAGCACGTAGAACCCGTCGCCGAAACTGATCATCCGCCAGTCGTCGTTCTGGATGCCGACGGGTTCGCGCGTGCGGCTCGGCCCCGTCCACGTGCCGTTGTCCTGCAACCCGCCCATCACGTAGTAGAAGGGTTGTCGGTTGTCGGCGTGTATCTGGTAGAACTGCCCCCACGCCGCGTTGTTGACGTACTCCCAGGATTCGCCGCCGTCGTAGGTGACGGTGGCGCCGCCGTCCTGGCCCGCCCAGACGCGGCGCGGCTGCTTCGCGTCGATCCAGAGCGCGTGGAAGTCCACGTGCTGCCGCCCCGTCACGTTGCGGAAGGTGCGCCCGCCGTCCACCGAGAGGAAGAGCTGCGAGGCGACGGCGTAGACGCGGTTCTCGTTCGTCGGGTCGACGCGGACGTGCGTGTAGTAGAAGCCGCGCGAGACGATGGAAGTCTGCTTCGAGACGTTGCGCCACGTCTCGCCGCGGTCGTCCGAGCGCCAGAGCGTCCCCTCCTTCGCCTCGGTGATGGCGTAGACGACCGAAGGGTTCGACTGCGCGACCGCGACGCCGATGCGGCCCACCAGCTTCGGCAGGCCGCCCTCCAACTTCTTCCAGGTGCGCCCGCCGTCTATCGAACGGAAGAGCCCGCCCTTCTCGTCGCCCGACGTGTGCCCCCAGGGCGTGCGCCGGAACTTCCACATCGCCGCGTAGACGATGTTCGGGTTCGAGGGGTCGATGTCCATGTCGGCGACGCCGTGGTCGGGGTCGAGGTAGAGAGTCTTATTCCAGGTCTTCCCGCCGTCGGTCGTCATGAAGACGCCGCGCTCCTCGTTCGGGCCGTAGGCGTGGCCGAGCGCGCCGACGTAGACGACGTCGGGGTTGCGCGGGTGGACGAGAATCTTCGAGACGTGCAGCGAGTCGCGCAGGCCCATGTGCTGCCAGGTGCGCCCGCCGTCCGTGGACTTGTAGACGCCGTCGCCGTAAGAGACAGAGTTGCGCACGGCCGACTCGCCCGTGCCGAGCCAGACGACCTCCGGGTTGCCGGGCTCGAGCGCGATGTCGCCGATGGAGATGGTGCCCTGCCGTTCGAACAAAGGCGTCCAGCGCACGCCGCCGTTCGTCGTCTTGAAGAGGCCGCCCGAGGCCGTCGCGACGTAGACGACGTTCGGGTCGCCCGCGACGCCCTCGATGTCCGCGACGCGCCCGCCCATGTTGGCCGGGCCGATGCTGCGCCACTCCAGGCGGTCGAAGGACTTCGTCTCGGTCGTCGCGTCCTCGGGGTGCTCGGGCGTCGGCGTCGGCTGCTGCGCGAAGGTTGTGAGGGCGAGACACAAAACGGCTAGGCACGCGAGCGCCGCGCGCTGAAAGGGACTCTTCATCTCTGACATGAGTTACGGCTCCGGATGTGTGCTGTGCAAGACGTGCGCCGAGAGGATAAACCACACCGCCCGCGGCCGTCTATTGCCGGGCCGGTTCTAACAATCTTGTCGGTAACGTTAGAGGAGTTTCACCGCAGAGACACAGAGGCACAGCTTGTTGAGGACTAAAGATGAAGCTGTGTTGTTAGCTGTGTCTCTGTGTCTCTGTGGTGAAATACCTTTCACTCAACATACAACATTTGACAGAAACCGAGTGCGACGGGAAACTCGAACGACCTTGAGAACAACTTCCCGACGAACAACCCGCGCGCTCGCCTTCGGCGCGGGGTTGCTGTGTCTGCTGGCGGGTTCCTGCGCGAAGTCGGAGCCGGCGAAGACGCCCGCCGGCTGGCGCGCGCGCGTGACGACGCTGGCGGGGGACGGCTCGCCCGGCGCGCAGGACGGCGCGGCGCTTCAGTCACGTTTTCAAGACCCGTTCGGCGTGGCCGTGGACAAGGACGGCAACGTCTACGCGACCGACGCGGGCGAGTCGAACTCCATCCGCAAGGTCACGCCTGAGGGCGTCGTCTCGACGCTCGCGGCCGGCGCCTTCGACACGCCCTCGGGCCTGGCACTCGACGGCGCGGGGAATCTGTACGTCGCCGACACCGGCCACAACCGCGTGCGTAAAGTTTCGAAGGAGGGCACGGTCACGACGCTCGCGGGCGAAGGCGACTTCAACGCGCCCCTCGGCGTGGCCGTTGACAGGGACGGCAACGTCTACGTCGCGGACACGTACAACGACCGCGTCCGCGTCATCACGAAGGACGGTCAGGTTAAGCCGGTCGCGGGCGCGGGCGGCCCCGGCTACGTGGACGGCGCGCTCGACGCCGCGCTCTTCGACACGCCCTGCGGCGTCGTCGTCTCGGACTCGGGCGACGTCTACGTCGCCGACACGGGCAACGACCGCCTGCGGAAGATTTCGAAGGACGGCCAGGTCACGACGCTCAACCTCTTCGAGCCGCCGCCCGAGCAGCCCGAGACACAGAACGCGAACGGCGCGAACCCGCCGCCCTTCAACCCCACGCCCTTCGAGCTGTCGAGTCCCGCCGGGCTCGCCGTCACGCGCGACGGTTTTCTTTACGTGACTGAACTCGACCGCGGCCGCGTCGTGCAGGTCGCGCCCGACGGAGCGGCGCGCGTCATCGCGGGTCGCGGCGGGCCGGGCTTCGCCGACGGCGAAGGCAAAACGGAGGCGCGCTTCAACCAGCCCGCGGGGCTGGCGCTCGCGCCCGACGGCTCGCTCGTCGTCGCCGACGGCGCGAACTACCTCCTGCGCCGCGTCGGCCCTTTCGAAGAGAAGGAGAAGAAGGAGAAGAAGGAAGGTGTCGTCGTCGCCCCACCCGACGCCGCCCACGCGGACGTGCTCCCGCGCATCGACGTCGAAAGTTTAGGCTCGCCCTTCCCGTGGCCGCTCGACCCTCAAAGCAGTTGGCACGAGGTGACGGCGACGATGGGCGAGGCGCGCGGCTCCTACGACACGGACGACAGCCGGCACCACCTGCACAGCGGCGTGGACGTGTTCGGCACCTACGGCCAGACCGTGCGCGCCGTGCGCGAAGAGAAGGTGACGGGGCCGCTCGCCAACTGGGGCTTCGGCACGCTCAACGAGGGCTTCCGCGCGGGCCTCATGGTTTACGTGCACCTGCGCGTCGGACGCAGCGAGCAGGACGAGATGCTCGACCCGAAAGTCTTCATCCCCGTCCGCGACTCCGCGGGCAAGGTCGTGCGCGTGCGCATCCGGCGCGGCACGCGCCTGCGCACGGGGCAGGCGCTCGGCACCATCAACCGCATGTACCACGTCCACATGAACCTCGGCCCGCCCGGCGCCGAACTCAACCCGCTCGCGCTCCCCTTCAACGGCTTCGGAGACCACTTCCCACCGCGCATCAACCGCGAAGGCATCCAGCTCTTCGACGAGTCGGGCGCGCGCCTCAAGGAGCTGCGGGCGGGGCGGCTCGTCCTGCGCGGCCGCGTCCGCATCGTCGTGGACGCCTTCGACCAGGTGGACGGCAACCAGCCGCGCCGCCGCCTCGGCCTCTACAAGCTCGGGTATCAACTCTTGCACGCGGACGGCACACCGGCGCCCGGCTTCGAGCAGCCGCACATCCAGATCGAGTTCGACCGCCTGCCCGCCGACCGCGAGGCCCCCAAGATCGCCTACGCCGACGAGAGCGGCATCACCGTCTACGGCAGCAAGGAGACGCGCTTCCTCTACGAGGTCACGAACACCGTCCGCCACGGCCGCGCCGAGCGCGGCCTCTGGGACACCACCACGCTTCCGCCCGGCGACTACACCCTCCGCATCCTCGCCGCCGACTTCAACGGCAACGAGGCAGTTGATAACCGCGACGTGCCGGTCACCGTGGAAAGGCAGTAGGCAGTAGGCAGATGGCAGTAGGCAGTTGAAAGCAAGATTCTTCAACTGCCTACTGCCATCTGCCTACTGCCTACTCTCCCGTACTGCCGAAGCCGTCCGCGCCGCGGTCGGTCTGTTCGAGGTCTGCGGCCCAGGCGGGTTCGGGTGTGGCGATGGCCTCGACGACGAGCTGCGCGACGCGCGCGCCGGGTTCGATTTCGAAAGGCTCGCGGCCGTGGTTGACAAGCGCGCAGAGGATTTCGCCGCGGTAGTCCGAATCGATGACCCCGGCCAGCGTGTCTATCCCGTGGCGGACGGCGAGGCCGGAGCGCGGCGCGACGCGGCCGTAGAACCCACGCGGGATGGCGACGGCCAGCCCCGTGCGGACGGCCGCGCGCCCGCCCGGCTCCAGCGTCACGCGCTCGACCGCGTAGAGGTCTAGCCCGGCCGCGCCCGCGCTCCCGCGCGTGGGCAGACGCGCTTCGGGGTGGAGACGTTTGAAGTGTATGCGCTCGAACATGAGAACCGTTGACGAAAGTCAGTGCTTGAAACGTCCCGGCCCGCGCCCCTGTATGATGTTGCGCGCCCGCCCGCCCACAAATTGCCCCGCACAGAACGAGACGACGAGCACGGGGAAGCTCATCAACTTCCGTCCGAGCCCCCAGTAGATTTCCGCCGCGGTGATCAGAAGCAACGGCAGGAGCACGGCCAGAAACCACGGCCCCGAACGCCTACGCACGCTGGCGCGCCAGTAGCCGAACGGCAGGTTGATGAGAAAGACGAGGAGCGCGACAGTCCAGAGTCCCATGGGTTCGAAGAGGTCTGAGTCTTAAGCCGGTCTGAGAATCTAACGGCCCGCCAGCACGCGGTTCGTGTGCCGCAGGTGCCTGTACTCCGCGTCCGGCACGCCGGGCGCGGGCGAGCGGATGAGCAGTTTCGAAGGCCCCTCACTCAGGTCGCACATGGTGCCCCAGGCGCTCCACACGGGCAGCGCCGTCACGCCGAAGAGGAGCGCCAGCATCAGGGGCGCGCCGCGCCCCCCGACGTAACGCAGCAGCGGCAGCGCGGTCAGCACGGGCAGCCCCGCGCCCAGGGCCACACGCCCCCAATACAGCCAGCGCCAGTTGGCCTCGGTCAGCGTGAAGACGCCGGTGAGCGCCCAGCCGAAGAAAGGCCCGAGCCCGCACGACAGAAGCCAGAAGGCCCCCACGCGATCCAGCCAGTCGCCGCGCGGCGCGACCCGCGTGTGATATTCCGTCCGCCCGGCGTAGTACATCCCGACGCCGACGAGGAGGCAGAGCGCCGAGAGGAAGACGGTCGCGCCCCACCCCACCGGCGGGACGTAGCCGAACTCCACGTAGAAGCGCGCCGGCACAAAGACGGCCGCCGTCAGCGCCGCCCACAGCCAGCGCCAGAAGACACGCGCCGGGGCGCGCTCCGGCGTCGCGGGCTTCTCTTCACTCTTCACGGGCAGGCCCACCGCCTTCCGCCCCTCGCGAGGCGAACTCGCCTTCGACCCAGACCTCCCCATCCTCGAAGAACTCCTTCTTCCAGATGGGGACGGTGCGCTTGAGTTCGCGGATGGCCCACTCGCACGCCTCGAAGGCGGCGCGGCGGTGCGGGGCGCTCACGCTGATGACGACCGAGGTCTCGCCGATCTCGGTGCGGCCCGTGCGGTGCACGATGCCGACGTGCGCGATGTCGAAACGCTTGTGCGCCTCTTTCCCTAAGCGGCGCAGCTCCGCGAGCGCCATCGGCGCGTAGGCTTCGTAGACGAGGTAGAGCGTGCGGCGACCCTTCGTCCACTCGCGCGCGTAGCCGTCGAGCGTGACGGTCGCGCCGCAGCGGGCGGGGACGACGCGGCGCGCGACCGAGCCAACGTCAATCGGTTCCGTCGTCAGCTCGAAGAAGTCTCGCGCTTCCTCTTCTTCAACCTCCGGAGTGTCGCCGCCGCTGACGGGCGGGAAGAGTGCCAGCTCGTCGCCGTCCCTCAGCTCCACGTCGAGGTCGCGCGCGTACTCCTGGTTGACGGCGACGAGGAGCGAGGAGCGGAAGCGCCGGAGGTCTGGATACTGTTCGAGCAGACGGCCGAACACCGCGCGCGCCGTCTCGCCCTCCGCCAAAGTCAGCTCCGCCTCGTCGGCCGCGGCCTCGCGCGCCGCGCCGAAGAAGAGGACGCGCACGCGCGCGCGGGTCGGTTCGGCGCCTTCGCTCATTCTTCGTCGAGGTCGATCTTCTTGCCGGCGTGGCCGTTGCCGCGCGCCAGCTCGTGCGTGCGCGCGCGCTCCTCGTAGGAGTCCACGGCCTGCGCGAGCAGCGTGTAGAGGCGGCGCAGACGCCCCGTGGTCGAGCGCGTCTCAAGCAGGCGCTGCTTGGCCTCCGCGTCCATCTCGACGACGGCCGCGACGAGGAAGGAGAGGCGCTCGGGGTCTCCCTGCGGCAGTTCGGGCAGCGCGCCGCGCTCCGCGTTGACGGTGCGCATCGCGCGCGCGATGCGCATGAACATCTCGGAGACTTCGGCCGCGCGGCGCTCGACCACCTCCCTGTCCTCCTCCTCGTCCTCGAAGAACTCGACGCGCGCGACGAGGTACGGGTCGCCGCGCTCGACGTACTCGACGATTCTGTAGCGGGCGACGCCGAGGGTCAGGATGTTCGAGCGGCCGTCGGGGAGCGGCTGCACCTCGACGACCTCGGTGGCGCAGCCGACGTGCCCCGCGGGCGGGCGGCCTTCGGGGGCCGATTCGGGGACGAGGTTGGAGAGGCCGAAGAGGTTGTTCGAGGCGCGCACGTCGGCCAGCATGCGGCGGTAGCGCTCCTCGAAGATGTGGAGCGGCAGCGGCACGCCCGGGAAGAGCACGAGCGGCAGCGGGAAGACCGGCAGCTCCCGCACGCCGCGCACCTTGTCGAGTGCTTCAGACATAGAAGAAGTGATGAACGATGAGTGACGAGTGACGAGTGGAAGACGAGCTTTTACTTACCACTCGTCACTTATCACTTATCACTGCGGTTGTCGCGCTACGTTCCAGCGCGCCGAGCGCCGAGGGCGAGGGGATTTCGGGCGCGGCCGGCGCGCGCGGCTCGGCCTTCTGTTCGATGAGTTCGAGGATGGCCTCGGGCGGCTCGTCGCCGAGGGCGCGGCGCTTGGCTTCGAGGACGAGTTCGGCCATCTCGCGCGCGCGGTCGCGGTAACGGTTGTCGCGCGCGATGAGGTCTTCGACGATCCGGCGCTCGCGGTGCGCGCGCGAGGTGTCGGCGTCCAGCCCGGCGGCGACGGCGTACTCGACGGGGACGCTCTGGTTCTTGAGCATGACGTGGAGCGCGCCGGTGTGTTCAAGCGCCTCCTCCCGCATCTTGCGCATGTCGAGGAGCGAGTTCTTGAAGCCGAGGTGCCCGCGCAGGTTGATCTCGATGATGGGCGCGGGCCTGCCCGACTCCGGGTCGTGCGGCGTCAACTCGTTCCTGACCTTCTCCATCAAACGCTCGTGGACTGCCGTCTGGTCTTCCGCGCCGGAGACGTCCACGGTCAGCCGGTCGAAGGGGCGCTGGACGTATTCGTCGACGAAGGTCGCTTTGACCGCGCGCTCTTCGTCGACTTCGACGAGGTAGAGGCCGCGCTCCTCGCGCGCCTCGTCGATGGAGCAGGCTTCGAGCGAGCCGGGGTTGAAGGCCCAGTTCTCAAGCTCGAAGCGCTTGTGCGTGTGGCCGAGCGCGACGTAGTCGACGAGCGTGCGCAGCTCCTTCAGCCGTTCGACGGAGAGCGCGGGGATGGGCCGGTTGAGCTGGCCCTCCACGTCCGTGTGCAGCAGGAGGATGTGGAAGAGTCCCTCGCCGCGCGCGGCGCGCAGCGACTCGGCGAGCATCGGCATCGCGGCGTTGGCCGAGGTGCCGTACCAGTGCGTGCCGTAGATGCGCGCGCCCTTGATGTCGACGTAAGAGCCCGTCCGCGACTCCTCGTCCCACGGCACCATCTGCCAGGGCAGCGCGCCCTCTCCCGACTCCTCGGCGCGCGCGGGCTCCAGCAGGACGAAGAAGCCGGCCTGGGAGAAGGAGCGCATCCAACTGTAGTCGGAGACGGCGTCGCGGCGGTCGTGGTTGCCCTCGATGGCGACGACGGGGATGCCCGCGTCCTTGAGGAGCTGAAGGCCCGCGAGCGCGTGGTTCATCGTCTGCGGGTCGATGTTGCGGCGGTCGAAGAAGTCGCCCGCGATGAGGACGAAGTCCACCTCGTTCGGGAGCGCGTGGTTCTGGATCACGTCGTACCAGCTCCGGAAGAAGTCCTTCGTCCGCTCTTCGAGGTTGTAACGGCGGCACCCGAGGTGCACGTCCGACATGTGCAAAAACTTAATCATCCTAAAAAACTCTTACCTACCAAATAAGCGATAAGGGCAGCTCTTAAACGTCACTTGTTGTGGGGACATTATACAGTAGGCAGTAGGCAGATGGCAGTAGGCAGTCGCTCCGCGTGACGGACGTTGAAAAACAACTCAAGCTTCTCGGCAGCGGATTTTCAACTGCCTACTGCCATCTGCCTACTTCCCGATTTCCCCGGCGCCCGCGCCGGCTTCGGAGACGAGGACGGCCGGGGGCTTGCCCGTCTCGCGTTCGTAGCCTTCGGAGAGGGCGCGGCTGAACTCTTCCAACGATTCGCGGCGGACGAGGGTGACGGTGGAGCCGCCGAAGCCGCCGCCGGTCATGCGCGCGCCGAGGACGCCCGGCAAGTCCCGCGCGAGCCCGACTAACAAATCAAGCTCGGGGCTGCTCACCTCGTAGTCGTCGCGCAGCGAGTAGTGCGACTCGTACATGAGCCGGCCCATCTCCGAGAGGTCGCCGGCGCGCAGGGCGCGTGCGGCGGCGAGCGTGCGCTCGTCCTCGGTGACGATGTGGCGGACGCGGCGTCGGACGGGGTCTGGGAGCAGGTCGGCGTGTGTTTGAAAGTCGGCGACGCTCACGTCGCGCAGTTGCGTGATGCCGGGCAGGCGCTCGCGCAAAAGCTCGACGCCGCGCGCGCACTCGGCGCGGCGGACGTTGTATTCCGAAGAGGAGAGCTCGTGCTTGACGCGCGTGTCCGAGACGACGAAGGCGGCCTCGGTCGTGTCGAGCGGGACGGGCTCGGCCTCCAGGCTCCGGCAGTCGATGAGGAGCGCGTGCCGCTCTTCGGCGAGCGCGGCGACGAACTGATCCATGATGCCGCAGAGCGTCCCGACGTACGTGTGCTCGGCCTGCTGCCCCGCGAGCGCGAGCGTGACGCCGTCCACCTCCTGGTTCGAGACGCGCGCGAGCGCGAGCCCAACGGAGATTTCCAACGCCGCCGAAGAGGAGAGGCCCGCGCCCGCGGGCACGTCCGAAGCGATGAGCAGGTCCGCGCCCGAGAGTCTTAAGCCTTTGCCTTCGAGCGCGCGCGCGACGCCCTCGACGTAGTCGAGCCAGACGCCGCGGCGTGGGGGGTTGGGGCGGTCGAGGTCGAAGCTCAGCTCTTCGTCGAGGCCGGCGGAGAAGGCGCGGACGGTTCTGTCTCCGCGCGGCGCGGCGGCGACGACCGTCTCGCGCTCGATGGCCATCGGGGGACGAAGCCGCCGTTGTAGTCTGTGTGCTCGCCGATGAGGTTGACGCGCCCCGGCGCGCGGAAGATGCGCGCCGCGCGCCCGTAACGCTCAAGGAAGGCCCTGCCGACCGCCTCGCGCTCGATCATCTGCTCCCGTCCTTTGGTTGTCCGTTTAGTGCCTCGCCCGGGGTTGGATTCTACCACCGTCGCTTTTAATGAGAAGGGCGCGCGGTTCGATTTGCGGTCGCGGCGATAAAATATTAGAGTCCGTGGAAAAACCTCCGGCGAGTTTGGGATTTAGTGTGAGGGGAATGGCTCTTCACTCGCGCGGAGCTTTCGGGGCGACCGGAATGATTCTCGAAGCATTCAGGCTGGACGGCAAGGCGGCGCTCGTGACGGGCGCTTCGGCGGGTTTGGGCGCGGCCGTCGCGACGGCCCTGGCGGAGGCGGGCGCGGACGTGGCCTGCCACGGCAATTCGCGCAGCCCCGACGCGACGTGCGAGGCGGTCAGGGGCGCGGGGCGCCGTGCGCTGCCGGTCGTCGGCGACCTTTCCGACAAAGAGGTTCCGCGCCGCCTGGTCGAGCAGGCCCTGGGCGAGTTCGGCCGGCTCGACGTCCTCGTCAACAACGCGGGCATCATCCGCCGCTCGCCCTCGGTCGATTACTCGGAGGAGGACTGGGCGGCCGTCATCGAGGTCAACCTCAACGCCGTCTTCCGTCTGTCGCAGTTGGCCGGCCGCCACATGGTCGAACGCGGCTCGGGCAAGATCGTCAACGTCGCTTCCCTTCTTTCATTTCAAGGCGGCTTGACCGTGCCGGCCTACGCCGCTTCGAAGGGGGGCGTCGCGCAGCTCACCAAGGCGCTCGCCAACGAGTGGGCGTCCAAAGGCGTCAACGTCAACGCCATCGCGCCCGGCTACATGCGCACCGACAACACGGCTGCCTTGCAGAAGGACGAGACGCGCAACCGCCAGATACTCGAACGCATCCCGGCGGGGCGCTGGGGCGAGCCCTCTGACCTGGCGGGCGCGGCCGTCTTCTTAGCCTCCCCCGCGAGTGACTACATCAACGGCCACGTGCTGGTGGTTGACGGCGGCTGGATGGGCAGATGAAGACGCTGACGCAAAGACTCTTCCCGCTTGAGCCGCAGTACCGCGAGCGCGTGTGGGGCGGGCGGCGGCTGAAGGCGGCCGACCCTCCGGTGGGCGAGGCTTGGGTCGCGTTCGGGGAGAGCCGCGTGCGAAGCGGCGAGTACGCGGGGCGCGCCGTCGCTGCGTTGGCGGCGGAGCACGGCGAGCAGTTATTAGGGCGTGAAGTCTTCGAGTCATATGGGAGTCGCTTCCCGCTGCTCGTCAAGCTGCTCGACTGCGCCGACTGGCTCTCCGTCCAAGTCCACCCAAACGACGAGCAGGCCGCGCGCCTCGTCGGTAAGGGGGAGTTCGGGAAGACCGAGGCGTGGCACTTCATCGAGGCCGGGCCGGGCGCGACCATCTACGCGGGGGTTAAGAGGGGGACGAGCACAGAGGAGTTGGAGACGGCCATCCGGACGGGGCGCGTGCTCGAAGTGGCCGAACAACTCGAAGTCAAAGCGGGCGAGACGGTCTACATCCCGGCGGGGACGCTGCACGCCCTGGGGCCGGGGCTCCTGCTCTACGAGGTGCAGCAGTCGAGCGACACGACCTACCGCGTCTACGACTGGGGGAGGCCAGCCTCCGCTGGAAGAAAGCTCCACGTCGAGGAGTCAATCGCCGTCACAGACCCACGGAAGGAGGCCGTCGTCCACCCCGCGCCTCAACTTTCGGGGCCGGCCGCCGCGCGCGCGCTCGCCAGCCCGTACTTCGAGCTGGAAGTCCTGAGCCCCGGCGGCGGAGCGCTCGAAGCTGACACGCGGGGCGAGACCTTCCACCTCCTGACCTTGACGGAGGGCGAGGCGGAACTCTCCTGCGACGGAGAGTCCGTCCGGCTCGGCAGGTTCGAGACGGCGCTCGTCGCGGGCGGCACACACCGCTACCGCGTGCGCGGCGCGGCAAGGCTGCTGCGCGCCTCCGTCCCCGCGCGCAGAGAGACCGAAGCGCCGAACCCCCGCTTGCCTGTATAATCGTCGCGCACCCTCTTGCTCTGACATTCCCCCTGAGCGCAACGCCGAGCTTAAAAGACGATGATTACGACCTTCCAGCAACACGTCCTGCAAGAGCAGAAGCGATTCCCCGGCGCGACGACCGAGTTCTCCTGGCTCGTCTCCGGCATCACGCTCGCCACGAAGATGATCGAGTCGCAGGTCAGGCGCGCGGGCCTCACCGACATCATCGGCACGCACGGCAAGGTCAACGTGCAGGGCGAGGTGCAGCAGAAGCTCGACGTCTACGCCAACGAGGCGCTCATCCACTGCCTCTCCCTGCGCGAGAGCATCGGCATCATCGCCAGCGAGGAGAACGAGGAGCCTCTGGTGCTCCGCCACGACTCGCCCGCGGCGAAGTACGCCATCGTCTTCGACCCGCTCGACGGCTCTTCGAACATCGACGTGGCCGTCACTATCGGGACGACCTTCTCCGTCTTCCGCCGCCCCGAAGGCGACAAGGCCGGAGACCCGATGGAGTGGGTTCTCCAGCCCGGCCGCAAGCAGGTCGCGGCCGGCTACGTCGTCTACGGTTCCTCGACGGTGCTCGTCTACAGCGCGGGCAACGGCGTCCACGCCTTCACGCTCGACCCGCTGGTCGGCTCCTACATCCTGACGAAAGAGCACCTGAAGATACCCGAGCGCGGCAGCTACTACTCGATCAACGAGTCCTACTGCGACCGCTGGCCCGAGGTCTACGTGAAGTACCTCAACCGTCTGAAGTCGGGCGAGACGGGGCGGCGCTACTCTTCGCGTTTCGTCGGCTCGATGGTCGCGGACTTCCACCGGACGCTCCTGCGCGGCGGCGTCTTCATCTACCCGCCGAACACAGACCACCCGGAGGGGAAGCTGCGACTCCTGTACGAAGCCAACCCGGTCGCCTTCCTCGCGGAGCAGGCCGGCGGCGCGGCGAGCGACGGCCGCCAAAGCATTCTCGACATACAGCCGCGCGACGTGCACCAGCGCACGCCGCTCATCGTCGGCGGCGAGGCGGAGATGGACGAGTTCGAACGCTGCCTTCAGGAAGGATGAAGGATGAAGGCGGAAGGATGAAGGGAAGAGGGTCTGAACTTCATCCTCCATCCTTCCGCCTTCATCCTTTCAGAAGACGATGACACTGAACCCTTCGACGGACGACCCGCGGTGGCTGCTCGAACCGATCAAGCGGCTGCACGAGCGGATACGCGCGGCCGTCGTGGACGCCTGCGAGCGCCAGGGCCTAGAGTCTCTGGCCGAGGTCGAGCGCGAGGAGGAGGGCGACACCATCTACGCCGTCGACCGCGTGAGCGAGGAGCTCATCGTCGAGTTCTTCGAGCGCGAGGTGGCGCACACGACGCCCGTCGTCCTCGTGGCCGAAGGCTTACCCGAAGGCGGGCAGGTCGTCCTGCCGCACGGCGCGCTCGAAGCCGACGCGGTGTGGCGCGTCGTCGTCGACCCGATAGACGGCACGCGCGGCTTGATGTACCAGAAGCGCAGCGGCTGGGTTCTGACCGGCGTCGCCCCGAACCGCGGCGCGGAGACTTCGCTCGCGGACATCGAGCTGGCCGTCCAGACCGAGATTCCTCTTGTCAAGCAACACCTCTCGGACGTGGCCTGGGCCGTCCGTGGCGAGGGCGCGCAGGCCGAACGTTTCAACCGGCTGACGGGCGAGAGCCGAGCCCTAAAGTTGAGACCTTCGCAGTCGCCTTCCATCGCGCACGGCTACGCGCAGGTGGCGCGCTTCTTCCCGGGCGCGCGCGAGGAGCTGGCGGCGATTGACGAGGAGGTCGTGCTCGGCGCGCTCGGCCCCGTCCAGCCGGGCAAGGCCCACTGCTTTGAAGACCAGTACACGTCGTCGGGCGGGCAGCTCTACGAGCTGATGGCGGGGCACGACCGCTTCACCGCCGACCTGCGCCCTCTGATGGAGGAGTTGCTGAAGTCGCGGGGCCGAGCGCTCGGCATCTGCTGCCACCCGTACGACCTCTGCACGGAGCTGATCGCGCGCGAGGCGGGCGTCGTCGTCACGGGACTCGACGGCCGACCTTTGCGCGCGCCGCTCGCGGTCGAGCCGGACGTGGCGTGGGTCGGCTACGCGAACGCGAAGATACGAGCACAGCTCGAGCCGCTGCTGCGCGCGGCGTTGGAGCGGCGCGGGCTGCTGCGACGGGGGGAGGCTTCAGATGTCTGAGCGCGCCGCGCGTTCGAAGCTCCTGCCCTCGGCGCTGTGCCTGCTGCTCGCGTGCTCGGGCGCGGCGCGCACGCAGACGCAGGAGACGCCCGCGGAGACGCCGCCGCGGCTCAGACGTGAGTTCGGTTCGAGCCTCGAACGGCTCAAGTGGGACGCCGAGCAGAAGCGCGCCTTCGAGGTCGCGCCCGCGCGCGCGAGGGGCGAGGCGGGCGGCGACGAGGAGGATGAAGTCGTCCGGGTCGAGACTTCGCTCGTCGTCTGTGACGTGCTGGTGCTTAACGCGAAAGGGGACGCCGTCGTCGGGCTGAAGCGCGAAGACTTCATCGTCACCGAGGACGGGAAGCCGCAGGAGGTCGGCATGTTCTCGCTCGGCGACGGCGCGAACGTGCCGCGCTCCATCGTCCTCGTCATCGACTACAGCGGCAGCATGCGCCCCTTCATCGAGAACAGCGTCGAGGCCGCGAAGACGCTCGTCGATAAGCTGGCGCCGCGCGACCGGATGGCCATCGTCACCGACGACGTGGAGCTGCTCGCGGACTTCACGCGCGACAAGGCGCTGCTCAAACAGAAACTCGACGGCCTGCGGCAGCAGATGGCCCCCTCGACGGAGTTCGAGCACGGCAGGTACGGCCGCAGCCGGCAGTACAGCGCGCTGATGGCGACCCTGCGCGAGCTGTTCGGCGAGGAGGACATGCGCCCCGTCGTCATCTTCCAGACCGACGGCGACGAGTTGGAGGCGCTGCGCAACTCGCCCGCGCCGTCGTACGAGCCGCCCGCACCGCCCGGCGTCTCGCCCGAGCAGTTGCAGGCGCTGCGCGCCCGGCGCGAGGCCGCGCGGCCGCAGTTCGGCCTCGCGGACGTGCTCAGACAGGCCGAGCGTTCGCGCGCCACCGTCTACACGGTCATCCCCGGCGTCCAGCTCATCGGGGTCAAGCCCGGCGAGGAGCGTGAGAAGCAGAAGGCTTTGCGCGACGCGCTCGGGTGGCGCGCCTACCGCCCGAGCAGGGCTCTCAGCGACGCCCTCGAACGCACGGCAGGCATGATGCAGCTGGAGCAGACGGCGCTCTACGGCCTTTCGAAACTGACGGGCGGCTGGACGAGCTTTCTCGAAAAGCCCTCGCAGGCCGCGGGCATCTACGCGAACATCTTCGCGGACGTGAACCAACGCTACGTCGTCGGCTTCTACCCGGCGAACAGGGAGCGCGACGGCAAGCGCCGCCGCGTGCAGATAGAGGTGCGCGACCATCCCGAGTACACGGTCTGGGGGCGCAAGTCCTACTACGCGCCCGAGCCCCAGGTGAAGTAGGCAGTAGCGCTCCGCGCCGCGGGCGTTGAGGATGACAGGCACAGGGTTCACAATGAGGAAGGTATTTCTACTGCCTACTAAGAATGACGAACGTGCGGGCTGACGAAGGCATGACACAGGACTCGACACGCGGGCTGTCCGACACGGACGACTTCGTCCGCACGGTCAGGCGTCTGCTCGCGGGCGATTCCGAGCGCCCGGGCGGACTCTTCGAAGGCGAGGGCGGGGGCGAGGTCTTCGTCACGCGCGCGCCCGGCCGCCTCGACCTGATGGGCGGCATCGCGGACTATTCGGGCTCGCTCGTCCTCGAGCTGCCCATCGCCGCGGCCACGCACGCCGCCCTGCAGCTGAGGACTGAGAAGCGGCTCGTCTTCGTCAGCCTGCCGCCGGACGACGCGGGGCGGGAGCGCACGTTCGAGATGCCGCTCGCAGACCTCTCCGACGCCGCGGGCAGGCCGCTCGAATACGCGGAGGCCGCGCGCTACTTCAGAAGCGCGGGCGCCGACTGGGCCGCGTACGTCGCGGGCGTCTTCGTCGTGCTCGCGCGCGAGAAGAATTCCGCCTTCGGGCAGGGCGCGCACGTCCTCATCCGTTCCGAAGTGCCCGAGGGCAAGGGCGTCAGCTCCTCGGCCGCGCTCGAAGTGGCGACGATGCGGGCCGTCTGCGCGGCTTATCGTATCGAACTCGAACCGCGCGAGCTGGCCTTCCTCTGCCAGAAGGTCGAGAACCTCGTGGCCTGCGCGCCGTGCGGCGTGATGGATCAGATGACCTCGGCCTGCGGCGAGAAGGACAAGCTGCTCGCCCTTCTGTGTCAGCCCGGCGAGCTTCAAGGCACGGTCGCGCTTCCCGAAGAGCTGGAAGTGTGGGGCGTCGATTCCGGCATCCGCCACTCGGTCGGCGGCGCAGACTACGGGACTGTGCGCACGGCGGCCTTCATGGGCTACCGCATGATCGCCGCGCTGGCCGGCCTGCCTGTGAGCGATGCCGGGCGCGGGCACGTCCGCGTCGAAGACCCGCAGTGGCGCGGCTACCTCGCCAACATCAAGCCCGAGGAGTTCGAGGCGCGCTACGCCGCACATCTGCCGGCGCGGATGTCGGGCGCGGAGTTCCTCGAAGGGTTCCGGGGCATCACCGACACCGTGACGTCGGTAGACCCCGCGCGCCACTACCACGTCCGGCAGGCGACGCAGCACCCGGTCAAAGAGCACGCGCGCGTCACGCGCTTCGCCGAGATACTCTCGGGACAAGACGCCGCCGCGCGCGGCGCGGAGCTGGGCGAGCTGATGTACAAGTCGCACAAGAGCTACTCGGCCTGCTGCCTCGGCTCGCCGGGGACGGACGAGCTGGTCAGGCTCGTGCGCGAGGCGGGGCCGGACTCCGGACTCTACGGCGCGAAGATCACGGGCGGCGGCAGCGGCGGCACCGTCGCCGTCCTCGGCCGCAAGGGCGCGCGCCAGGTCGTCGAAGCGGTCGCCAAAGAGTACGAGCGCCGCACCGGCCACGCCCCGCTCATCATCTCCGGCTCGTCGCCGGGCGCGGCGTCGTTCGGGCATTTAGTGATTGCTGGATAAAGGGTGCTGGGTGTTGGGTGCTGGGTGCTGGGTTAGTACAGGCTTTCACCCAGTACCCAACACCTGCGAACGGAGTGAGCACAATGGTCTGGGAAGAGCGTTGGCATCCGCTGCGCGAGGAGTGGGTCATCGTCGCGGCGCACAGGCAGAACCGCCCGTGGAGCGGCGGTACCGTCGAGCACGAGGGGGAGGAGCCGCCCGCGTACGTCGCGGACTGCTACCTCTGCCCCGGCAACCTCCGCGTCTCGGGCCGGCGCAACGCCGAGTACACTTCGACCTTCGTCTTCGACAACGACATGCCCTGCGCCTCTACGGACGCGCCGAAGGATTTGGAGCCGCCGCCCGGCATCTACCGCAACCAGCCCGCCGAAGGTCTGGCGCGCGTCGTCTGCTACAGCCCGAACCACAGCTTGACGCTCGCCGAGCTGGAGACGCCGCAGGTCGAAGAGTTGCTGACCGTCTGGCAAGAGCAGTACCGCGAACTGGGGAGCCGGCCCGAGGTCAAGCACGTTCTCATCTTCGAGAACAAGGGCGAGGCCGTCGGCGTCTCGAACCCGCACCCGCACTGCCAGATTTACGCGACCAACTTCGTCTTCAAGTACATCGAGACCGAGGCGCGCGTCTCGCAGCAGTATCTGGAAGAGACCGGCCGCGTGCTGTTTCAAGATATCCTCGCCGCGGAGCGCGAGGACGGCCGCCGCGTCATCTACGAGAACGAGGCGGCGGTGGCCTTCCTCCCGTACTTCGCGCGCTACGCCTACGAGGTCTACGTCGCGCCGAAGAAGACGCACCCTTCCATCGCGTCTCTTTCCGACGAAGAGCGCCGGGACTTCGCCGACGCCCTGCGCCGCGTGCTGGTCAAGTTCGACAACCTGTGGGGCATCCCCTTCCCTTACGTGATGCCCCTGCACCAGGCGCCGACCGACGGCGGCGACTACACGGGGTTTCACTTCCACATCGAGTTCCATCCGCCGCTCAGGCGGCCGAACTTGCTGAAGTACCTCGCCGGCCCCGAGATCGGCGGCGGGAATTTTCTGAGCGACACCTCGCCCGAAGAGAAGGCGGCCGAGCTGCGCGCCGCCGCGGACGTGCATTACAAGCTTGAGGGCAGAGTTTGAGGATGTTAACCACAGAGGCACAGAGGCACAGCTTGGAGACAGCTAAAGACAAAGCTGTGTCTCTGTGTCTCTGTGGTTAAATCAACGGCACATCATGAAGCTACTCGGGATTGACGTGGGGACGGGCGGGAGCCGCGCCCTTGTAGTCGACGAGGGCGGCCGGGTCGTGGCCTCCGCGACCGTCGAGCACGAGCCGTTCGCCTCGCCGCAGACGGGCTGGGCCGAGCAGGACGCGCGCGACTGGTGGCGAGCGAGCGAATCGGCCGTGCGTCAGGTTCTAAACACCGAAGGCGTGCGCGCCGAGGAGGTGGCCTGCGTCGGGCTGACGGGCCAGATGCACGGCGCAGTCCTGCTGGACGAAAGGGACGAGCCCCTCCGTCCCTCGATCATCTGGTGCGACGTGCGCACGCACGAGCAGTGTCGCGCGCTCACCCGACAGGTCGGGGCCGAGCGCCTGATTCAGCTCGTCTCGAACCCCGCGCTCGAAGGGTTCACGCTCCCGAAGCTGCTCTGGGTGCGCGAGCACGAACCCGAGGTGTGGGAGCGCGTGCGTTCGGTGCTGCTGCCGAAGGATTACGTGAGGCTGCGCCTGACGGGCGAGAAGGCGACGGACGTGGCTGACGCGTCGGGGATGCTCCTCTTCGACGTGACGAACCGCCGCTGGTCGGACGAGATGCTCGGGCTGACGGGGCTAGACCGGAGCCTGCTCCCGCGCGCGTACGAGTCGCAGGAGGTGACGGGGCGCGTCTCGGCCGAGGGGGCGCGCGCGACGGGCTTGCGCGTGGGGACGCCGGTCGTGGCGGGCGCGGGCGACCAGGCGGCGGGCGCGGTCGGGATGGGCATCGTCCGGCCCGGCGCGGTGAGCGCGACCATCGGCACCTCGGGCGTCGTCTTCGCCGCGACCGACCGGCCGGCGCTCGACCCGAAGGGCAGAGTCCACACCTTCTGCCACGCAATCCCCGGGCGCTGGCACGTGATGGGCGTGACGCAGGGCGCGGGGTTATCCTTACGCTGGTTCCGCGACCAGTTCGGCGCAGGGGAGGACGACGGCCGCGACCCTTACGAGCGCCTGGGCGAAGAGGCCGCGGCGGCGCCGCCAGGCTCGGACGGAGTCTTGTGGGCGCCGTACCTGATGGGCGAGCGGACGCCGCACCTCGACCCGCACGCGAGGGCCGCGCTCGTAGGTCTGAACGCGAGTCACAAGCGCGCGCACGTCGTCCGCGCCATCATGGAGGGCGTCGCGTTCAGCCTGCGAGACACGTTCACCATCTTCGAAGAGATGGGCGTGCCCGTGGAGACAATCAGGCTCGGCGGCGGCGGCGCGCGCTCGAAGGTGTGGCGGCAGATACAGGCGGACGCGTACGGGCGCGAGGTCGAGCTGGTCGAGGCGGACGAGGGCGCGGCCTACGGCGCGGCCCTGCTCGCGGGCGTGAGCGCCGGGGCCTGGGAGTCCGTGGACGACGCGTGCGCGGCGGCCGTGCGTGTGCGCGAGCGCACGCAGCCTCATGCGGAGGGTGCGCGCGTGTTGGACGAGCGTTATAAAATCTTTCGTGCAATCTACCCGGCGCTGCGCCGCATCGCCGAGACATCGGCCGGAGACTAACAAGGAGAGAGGGAGATTAAGACGATGGCAGAAGACAAGTACACTCCGAAGCCGGAGCACAAGTTCACCTTCGGCCTGTGGACGGTCGGCAACCGCGGGCGCGACCCGTTCGGCGACGCCGTCCGGCCCAGCCTGCCGCCCGGCGACGCGGCCAAGCTCCTGGGCGAGGTGGGCGCGTGGGGCGTCAACTTCCACGACAACGACTTAGTGCCGATTGACGCGACGCCCGCGGAGCGCGACCGGATC
>Ga0213876_10000139_pt1 | contig 79650 bp, 58 predicted proteins | sample BarmaccomBMRX_R9_FD_160113 | JGI IMG/M metagenome (GOLD analysis project Ga0213876, IMG submission 160113) | Root-associated microbial communities from Barbacenia macrantha in rupestrian grasslands, the National Park of Serra do Cipo, Brazil - RX_R9 | ecosystem: Host-associated > Plants > Roots... | reverse complement strand
AACCAGGCGACCGATCAGCCATGTCCGCTCCCTCCGCGACCAGCGTCACTGAATCAGTCCAGAGCGAGCACCGCTATAGGTTTTTGGAGGCGTCCAGCTCCCAACGAACAAAGATGCGCCCCTCGAAAAGCCGACGGGCAGAGACTCGGCGAAGACTGGCGGGTTGGGCCAAGGGGCCTAGCGCCGCCGACCGGACTTGGCGCGGTGTGGCCCGATGTGACGGCGGAACTTGAGATGCGAACGTCGAAGCTCGCGACCCTTGACGCCCCTAGGCGGGATCGGCCGTCAGGAGTCGCGCGGCGCCCGCGAGCACGCGGGCGTCCTCGCAGAGCCGGGCGATCTCCACCAGGTTCGCCGTGACGCCGGCGCTGGCGCAGAGGTCCAGGGCGGTCTCCAGGCGGTCGGTCAGAGCCTCGACCAGGAGGTCTTCCGCAGTGTGTCGCCGGGCGTCGGGCATGTCGCCATGCCCGCTCGGTTCGCGGCCGAAGTCCAGGACTTTGTGGGCGCCTGAAGACGGATCTCGCCGAAGGGAGCAGTCATGAGGCGGCCTATGGACAGACCTATCGAAGTGAACTTTCCGGATCCTGGAGTAGGAAGAGCCAGAGTTCGTTTCTGATGGAAGTACAAGTGGCCTGCCGCCTAAAATAAATTGGAGATTGACCTCTCTTTCCACTCGACTTCCTGGACGCGAGGAGCGTCAGTGGTCGTGCTTGAAGGAGGGGCGCATGCCTGACACCCTGGCCCGGCGGGGCCCCGCTTCCCAGCCGCCGATTGGTAATGTCACGACCGCTGACGCCGCGGTGCTGCTGCGGGCGATCGAGCGGGCGGCAGGCGCCGCCGAGTTCGACTTGGGGCGCCTCGATCATCTGACCGGGCTCTACGAGCGAGCCCTGGCGCGCGAGGCCGAGGCCAAGTTCAACGCCGCGCTCGCCAGGCTGCAGCCCAAGCTTCCGGTCTTGGAGGAGCGCGGCGAGATCACGGGCCTCGACGGAGCGGTGCAGGCCACCTACGCCACCTGGGAAGACACGGTCGAGGCCATCCGCCCCCTCCTCGCCCGGCACGGCTTCTCGCTGGCCTTCAGGCCAGGACCCGCGCCGGCCGGCTGCGTTGGGGTGGTCGGCATCCTGCGCCATGAGGCCGGCCACAAGGAGGAGGCCGCGTTGCAGCTGCCCGCCGACCTCTCAGGCAACAAGAACCCCCTCCAGGCGGTGGGATCAGCGGTGACCTACGGCCAGCGCTACGTCGCCAAGATGCTGCTGAACCTCACCAGCCGGGGCGAAGACGACGACGCCGAGGCGGCAGGCAAAAGCCAGGCGGAACAGGGCGCCATGGCCGAGATCGAGAGGCTCCCCGACAAGGACGCCTTCCTTGCGTGGAAGCGCGCTAACCGCAAGGTGCTGGGCGAGCTTCCGAGCGCGGCCTTCCAGCGGGTGATCGGCCACTATGGCGCGCGCCTGCGGCGCATCGAGGCCGCCGCGAGCGGGGCTGGCTGATGGAGCAGCGCACCCCCGACTGGCGGGCGGCCCGGCTCGGCAAGGCCACCAGCTCGCGCGTCGCCGACATCGTCGCGCGCACCAAGAGCGGCTACTCCACCTCGCGGGCCAACTATGCAGCGGAGCTCATCTGCGAGCGCCTCACCGGCGCCGCAGCCGAGGGCTTCGTCAGCGCCGCCATGGCCTGGGGGGTGGAGAAGGAGCCGGAAGCGCGGCGCCTCTATGCGTTCGAACAGGACGTGGGAGTGAGCACCGTGGGCTTCCTGGATCACCCGAGGGTGCCGATGGCGGGCGCCAGTCCCGACGGCCTGGTGGGCGCGGAGGGCCTCGTCGAGGTCAAGTGTCCGATCACCGCCACCCATCTCGACACCCTGCTGGGGCAGGCCATCCCCGGCAGGTACCTTACCCAGATGCAGTGGCAGATGGCGGTGACCGGCCGCAGCTGGTGCGACTTCGTCTTCTACGATCCCAGGCTTCCGGCGCACTTGCGCCTCTTCGTGCGGCGCGTGCCGAGGGACGCCATCCTGATCGCGGCGCTGGAGGCCGAGGTCGCCCGCTTCTTGGCCGACATCGAGGCCACCCTCGCCAAGCTTCAGGGCCTGGCGCGCCAGGATGAAGCCGCATGAGGACGGCGCTCTGATGCCAGGCGAAGGCGCCGCTTACGTCTGGGACGGGACCGCCATGCGGCCTCTTCCTCCGTTCGCGGCCTCCGTCGCGGGCCGCTTCGCGGTGGGCGAGATCGTCGCCCTGGCGCCGTCGGCGGCGCGATCGCTGCCCAGCCACCGGCATTACTTCGCCTGCGTGCGCGAAGCCTGGGTCAATCTCCCCGAGCGCCTCGCCGCCCAGTTCCCCACCGAAGAGCACCTTCGCAAGTACGCGCTGATCAAGGCCGGCTTCTGCGACGAGCGGGCGATCGTCTGTCCCTCCAAGGCCGAGGCTCGGCGCATCGGCGCCGTCACCCGGCCGGCGGACGACTACGCCATCGTCGCCGTGACGGGCCCCGTGGTCAGCGTCTTCACCGCCCAATCGCAGTCGGCCGCGGCGATGTCCAAGTCGCGGTTCCAGGCCAGCAAGGCGGCCGTCCTCGACATCCTGGCCGAGATGATCGGCGTCGATCCGGCGGCGCTCCTGGCCGCAGGCGAGAGGAGCGCCGCATGAGCCGCATCGCGCCAGGTCCGCCCGAGCCCGTCGAGGCCACGCCCCGCAAGCGGCTGACCTCCGAAGAAAGGGCCGCGCTCCTGGAGCGTCAGCAGCACCGTTGCGCTGGGCCCTGCCGGGAAAGCCTCGCCCGGTCGCTGGTGGGCGGCAAGCCGGTCCTCGGCCCGATGGTCGACGAGCACCGCGTTCCCCTGGAGCTCGGCGGCTCCAACGACCTCTCCAACCGGGCCCTCTTCTGCGTCGCCTGCGCCAACCAGAAAACCCGCGCCGACCGCAAGGCCATCGCCAAGGCCGCCCGCATCCGCCGGCGCCTGGCTGGGGAGGAGCGGCCGAAGCAGAAGATCGAATCTCGCGGCTTCCCACGCGATCCATGGCACTGGAGGAACTTCTAAAGCGGACCCCAATCGGTGCGCTTGGCAGCAGAAGGCGGAGAACTAGGCCGGATCGCCCAGCTCCGCGACGACGAACCTTCGGTGGCCCACTCAGCGTCCACGGCACCCTCGAAGGCATCGCCGCGCGCATGCGGTGTCAGCGCGCCGAACTCAGAATCTTGCCGCCTGACCTGCAATCTGCCACCCAGCTTCTCATCCGATCCGCCAGTCGAACACAGTCTTCACTTGACGGCACGGCGCACCATGGTAGTGGCTCCAGATCCATCTGACCGAACCGTCCGGCACCTGGTGACAGATGATCCTCGACGACTCGCGCCGAATCGCGTTCGTTCACATCCCGAAATGTGGTGGAACATCAGTCAAGAGCCAGCTTAAAGCTTTTGATTCTTATGGGGGACACTTTCAGCAAAAGGGCGAGCACCCGAACCTTGGACTGATACATTTCAGTCATATTCCGTTGTTTTATTTAGAGCGTGAATTTCCGCAGGAGTTTGGGAAGATCGTTCGCTATCGGAGCTTCGCCCTATGTCGAGACCCTCACACTCGCTTTGCCTCAGCAACCTTCCAGAGGCTGGAGGAGTTTGGGAAGATCCCTCCCCTGCAAATCACGTCGGACGTTGCGCTCACCGAGGCTAAAAATGTGATCGCGTGGCTCTCGAAGCGGGAGCGATTTTGCGACCTTGAATATATCCACTTCAGCCGACAGTTAGATTATGTCGAGCTGAATAGTCATCGAATTGTCAAAGAGATCTATCAGCTGGAAGAGATTCGTGAACTTGGTTTAGAGCTCGGGCGTTGCTTCGGAATAGATTTTGATCCCGAGAAGCGCGAGAATGTGAATTTCGCCTCGCTCAACAGCGTGTTCACCCGTTTGCGCACACTGAAGCCAGTCTATAGCCGCCTCACCAGTTGGCGATCCAGGGAGCGGATTTTGCACTTGATGCAGCGGTGGAGACTGCGGTCGCCGACTTCGCTTTATGAGCGCTTTCGCGAGGACCCGAAGATTGCCACGTTCGTCGAGGCCTACTATGCAGCCGACTTCGCGCTGCGGCGCGATTTAGCGGCCCGGTCGGTCATCGACGCGGGCTCAACAGGGCGCGGCCCCAAACGCATGCGTCCGCGGGCATAGCTTTCACGCGGATGATCAATTCGAATGGTCGGCCACTCGGATAGCGCCCGCGCCACGCGGCAAACGCGCTATGGGCGCGCACTACTGTTGGGCGCCTTTTGCCTAGCGGTGGCGCACAAAGTCCGTGGGCAGGATTTATTTGATCGTAGTGAAAATATTTCAGTGAGGGATAGGCCAAGGCCCGAATACGAAGCGCTCGGGATTCCAATCGGAACATTTGAGCTCCTTCCGAAGCTGACACTCGGCGCGGCGTACAATGACAACATTCTGGTCACTGAATCGAACCATCTCTCAGATTCTATTTTCGCAATCCGACCACATCTCGACATTCAGTCCGACTGGACGGTGAACAAGCTTGACTTTACGTCTGGCGCGACGTTTAGCCGCTATACGCGCCACTCCGACCAAGACAGTGACCAATACGACTTCGCCGCAACCGGCGAGCTGGATGTGAACCGTGACTCCACCCTGACCGCCCAGGGCGCCTACGCGCGGGTGCTTATCCCGCGCGGGGCGGACGAGGTTTTTTCAGTCACCCCGCTGCTTTACGACGAAGCCTCCGCCAGGGCCGATTTGGTAACGGAGTTCGGCCACTTCAAGCTCACCGCCAGCGGCGTCTTTGAGCACTTTTATTATGAAGACGGACGGAGCTCCACCAACAAACCCATCGACGAGAGCTTTCAGGATCGCGACACAACGACCGCCACGGTGAGGCTGGACTATGCTGTCGAACCGCAACTCGCGCTGTTTGTTGAGGAGAAGTTCTCCAGCAGCGCTTACAATCGCGCCAGGGCTAGGAATCAGTCGTTCGCCGACACGCTTGTCGGACCCAACTTCGAGATCAGCCGCCTCATGACGGCGGAGCTAGGGGTCGGATATCTCACAACCTCCTTTTCCGATCCGAGAGCCAAGCCGGTCGGTACGTTCCACGCTCGCGCGAAGATGCTTTACTATCCCACCCAACTGATAACTCTGACGCTCACCGCCGATCGGGGGGTTGTCGACAGCGGCCTTCCCGACACCCCGGCGTACGTCTCCACCACGGCCGACCTCCAGGCCGATTATGAGCTCCTTCGCAACCTTATCATCACCGCCAAGGCCGGGGGCATCTGGGATAACTACCTCGTGATCGACCGACGCGACCGGTATTGGAGCGGAGAGCTCAGTGCAACCTACTTGGCCAACCGGGGGGTGGGCGTAGTGCTATCGTTCAACCACCTTACTCGCACGTCCGCCGACACCAGTGGATCGCGATCGTTGACCGACAATCAGCTGTCCGTCGCCATCACTCTGCAACATTAGGCCATCACTCGGCAATGTTACCATGCCTATGAAGTCGCGCGATCGTGTCCTTTTTTTGCGTCGCAGTAAGGCTGCGGCGCAGGTTGATGAGGTTTGAAGCGTGGCAGCGATCGAGCCCTACCGTGAGCCCGAACGGCCGGTAATAATCTCATCGCCGTTGCGGGGCGATGGTCCCGACAAAGAGGACAAAATCAGTGTTCCGAACCTCGTCGCCGCGTTCCGGCGCCGGCTTCGGCTGTTTTTAGCAGTTTTGGGCGGGACCATAGCGCTCACGATTGTCTTTCTGCTTGTCTCCCCGCCGCGCTACACGGCCACTGCTCGTGTAACCATAAACACACGTGCAATTTCCACCACCCCAGACAAGGAGACGCCAGTCGTCGCCCAGTTGCCGATCCAAAGTTCGGCAGATGTCGACACGGAAGTCGAGATCATTCATTCGCGTCGCGTTGTGCAGCGGGTTGTCGATATGTTGCAGCTGGATAAGGATCGTGAGTTCAGCAGCAGCCGGATCGGTCCAGTTGCGATGTTTACCTATTTTTTTGCGCCCATAAAAGCGAGATCTAAGCAGGACGAGGTCGTTAACGCCGTACTTGCTAACCTTCTGCCGGCGCGCTTCTTGGCGACCGACGCAATCGACATCAATTTCACTGACAATAACCCCAAGAAAGCGCAGCGGATCGCTAACGCCTTTGCACACGCATATCTTGCGGACCAGGTCCAAGCGAAATACCAGCAAAGTCGCGATGCGGCATCCGGCATACTCGCGCAGATTGATACCCTACGAGAGAGGGCCGACGCGGACTCCGCCGCCGTCAACGACTATAAGATCAAGCACAACTTAATGAGCGTTGGCCAGGTGACGCTTACGGAACAGGAGATTTCAACTTATAATGAGGGTATAGCCGCTGCCAAGGCCGAAGCTGCCTCCGACCAAGCGAACCTCGACACCGCCCGCGAACAGCTCGCCCACGGCTCGAACGGCGGCGATGTGGGCGAGGCGCTAAGCTCCCCGGTGGTAGGGGCGTTGCGCGAACAGCGCGCGGCAGTTAGCGCCAAGCTCGCCAGTCTGCAAGGCCACTACGGGCCGCTATACCCAGACATGGCTCAGGCGCGCCAGCAGCTCGCCGACCTCGACCAAGAGATCAACGCGGAGATTGAACGGACAATTTCCAACCTTTCGGCCAAGGCCATAGCATCGCAGAAGAGGCTTGAGGCCAAGGAAGCCACGCTTGCTGCCACCAAGCTGCTGCTGACTGAAAACAATCTTGCCGAGACAGGTCTCGACAACCTCGCTCGCCAAGCTGCAATTTCCCAAGCAATTTACGAGGCGTATCTTACGCGTTCGAAGGAGACAATAGCTCAGGCCAGCAACGTCTTGCCTGACGCCCAGATCGTTTCCCTCGCTGGCTTACCTGAGAGTCCAAGCTTCCCCATACCCCTCCTCTTCGTGCCATTGGGGATTGTCGCCGGAATACTGTTCGGATGCGCGGCGATATTGGTCGCGGAATTGAACGAGAACCGCCTACTCACTCCCGAGGACGTCGAGGCGTATCTTGGCCAGAGGTATCTCGGCCCCATCCCACTCCTGGCCTCGGTGTCCAAGGCCCGTAAGCTAGCGCCGGCCGACGCAGTTCTGACGGAACCCGCATCGGCGTACGGTGAGGCCTTTCGCTCCCTGCGAGCCGCGATTGGGATATCGTCGCCAGGGCCAGGACCCAGCGTTGTGCTCGTGACCTCCGCCCTCCCGCAGGAGGGTAAGACCACCGTCGCTCTGGGGCTTGCACGCACGTCGGCTCTGCAAGGCGTGTCTACCGTCATTGTGGATTGCGACGTGCGCCGCCAAGGCCTGACCCGAATGCTTAAGCTCGACAACAGGCAGCCCGGTTTGATGGACGTGCTCGCTGGCTTCGCGACGCTTGAGCAGGCGCTTGTTATTGATCGATCCAGCGGCGCCAACATCCTCCCGATTGGCATGGGCGATCAATCGCCGCACCAAATGCTAGGTGGCGAGGCGATGGACCATCTGCTGAGCGTCCTTCGGGACAAGGTTCGCATCGTAATCTTGGACAGCGCGCCTATCCTTCCGATCGCCGCGACGCGGGTTCTCTCCGTCAAGGCTGACGCGGTGGTCATGGTGGTCCAGTGGCGGAAGACCGCAGAGGCCGTGGTGCGCACGGCGCTTCGGCTCTTGCCGCAGGAGCATGGGCGATTGGTCGGTATTGTGCTCGCCCGGGTCGACATCAGACAGATAGCCAAGTATGGGGGCGTCGACGCAGGCGGCTTCTTCAAGAAATTTAGGCAATATTACGGCTGACCCTTGCCGGCGGCCTTCGTGCCGTCAAAGGCGGCGCTTACCGCGTGTTCCGATGCTGCTTTAGCACGCCTGTCACGATCCGACTTTAAAGCGGAGCAGCGGCTGATTTTATGTCGGCCCACGGTGCCCGTTGGCCGCTTGGAGGCGGGTCAGAGCACCTCGGGGGCGGGACCATGCGCAAGGGCTCGGCGAGGCGTGTTGCGATTGTCCACTACTGGCTCGTCGCCATGCGTGGCGGCGAACGGGTGCTCGAGCGCCTGCTTCGGTTATTTCCACAGGCCGACCTCTATACCCATGTCTACGACCCGAGTGCGGTTTCGGAGTTGATCCGCTCACGGATTGTACGGACCACGTTCATCCAACGACTGCCCGGCGCCCGCAAGCATTACAAGAAATACCTCCCGCTGATGCCGATGGCGCTCGAGCAACTGGACCTCAGCGGCTACGATCTCGTCATCTGCAGCGAAGCGGGGCCGGCGAAAGGGGTGATCAGCGCCCCCGATGCGATGCAGGTCTGCTACTGCCACTCCCCTATGCGATACCTGTGGGATCAGTATCCGGCATACCTTTCCGCGGCTGGCCCGATCGCCCAGCTGATAATGCCGTGGTCGTTCCACAGCCTTCGCCAATGGGACACTGCGTCAGCTGCACGTGTCGACTATTTTCTCGCCAATTCCACTTACGTTCAACGGCGGATCGCCAAGGCTTACAGGCGTGAATCCGAAGTCGTCCACCCTCCCGTGGACACCGGCCTCTTCGCTGCCGCCGACGAAATCGGGCCGCGCTGGCTGTGGGTGGGCCAGATGACGGCTTATAAGCGACCAGATCTCGCCGTGGCGGCTTTCAACGCTTTGGGCCTCCCGCTGCTGATGGTGGGCGACGGTGAGATGGCGGCCGAGATGCGTCGCCGTGCCGGTCCGAACATCACCATTGTCCCACGCATGAGCTTCGGCGAACTCCGAGAGGCCTACTCGCGCTCCAGGGCCTTGGTATTCACAGCCGAAGAGGACTTCGGGATCGTGCCCGTGGAAGCTATGGCCTCGGGACGGCCAGTCCTCGCCTATGGCGTGGGAGGCGTCCTTGATTCCGTGGAGTCAGGGAATACCGGACTCTTCTTCCACGACCAGACTCCGGAGTCGCTCATCGATGGGATCGAGCAAATGGACAGGTGGATGCCGTGGTTCGACCCCCAAGCCGCTCTCACCGCCGCCCGCCGATTCTCCCCTGAACGATTCGATACCAAGGTGCTCGCAGCTGTCGAAGACGAGCCGTCCCGAACAGAGCCTGTATTGAGGAAGATGTCGGCATGAGTGTCGAATGGTACGCTCCAGTCGTTATGCTGGTGGCGCTCACACTATGGCTCAGAGGGTCGGTGCTCTCAGCGGTAATGGCCTTAACATTCTTTACGCTTTTCGATGGTGGCGCAGCGTTGAATGTGAGCGGCGCCTCGGTACAGCCAGCTTATTTCTTCTTAGTGTTTCTGGTACCGCATGTATTATTAACAATGTTTAATCGCACATCACACGTAAAACTTGGCCTGGAGGGCAACGCGTATCTAGTCTTCTATGGTGTATACGGTGCCGCGACGGCATTTTACCTTCCGAAGGTATTTTCACGATCGATTTATCTTCCTCCCATGCTCATAAACAAAGCGGCAATATTTTATACCGCTCCGCTGGGCCCATCAAAACAGAATATCACCACGGCGATCTATCTAATAGCTGCTATGCTTATTTCGGTAGCCGCCAGCGCGGCCACTAAGGACCAGAGATCACGACGCGTCTTTGTCAACTGGGCCATAGTTATTTCTTGGTGTCACATCTTCTTCGGACTCTTGGGCCTCGGAGCATCCAAATTTGGCGGCGCAGCGATTATAGGCTTCTTTCGGGATGCCAAGTACGCGCAACTCACGGAGGATTCTCAGGGCCTCAGTAGGGTCAGCGGAATCTTTCCTGAGCCGTCAGCCTACGGCGGCTACGCTTTTGTCTGGCTCGTACTCATGGTCGAACTTTGGCTACGCGGAGTGAAGTCGAGGTGGACCGGCGCCACCGCGCTCGCGCTCCTTGCCATGTGCCTCGCATGCACTTCGACGTCCTCCTATTTCGGCCTGGCCGTCTACGGCGCCGTTCTCATTGTTCGATGGGCGCTCGCGCCAGATAGGCGGGTTGTCGGCAAGATGGCGCTGATGTCCCTCATCGCGTTGACAGCGTCTTGCGCAGCGCTCGCGGCCGTGGCGTTCGTGCCAGAGATAGCCCACATGGTTGGACGAGCCCTTACCTCGTTGACCTTGCACAAGCTCGACACGCGGTCAGGCGTCCAGCGTTCCTTTTGGGCGAAGGCCGGCCTCAGCGCTTTTGTGAAATCGTACGGCCTCGGTGTCGGAGCGGGGAGCTTTCGCTGCTCGAGCCTCCCCCTCGCCATCCTCGGCTCCACCGGCCTTGTGGGGTTCACCGCCTTCACCGCTCACGTCTTGAAGATGATGCAGCCGCTAAGTTTGACGACCTATCGGTTGCGCAAGCCCGAGCCCGTCGCTGTCGGCGTCTGCGTTGCATGGTCCGCATGCATAGGACTGTTGCCGGCGGTGGTTTCCTCACCGTCGGCGGATCCGCCGATCCTATTCAGTATTCTGGGCGGGTTAGCCCTCGGATGGCGGTCGCTCGCCGAAGGCGATGGACGCCAAGTCCGCGACGTCGCCAAAAGGGATACCCATATGTCAGCCACAGCCGACCTGGTGCTGACGTGACAGCTGGCGGGCCGCCTCTCGTGACGGACGGACAGCTCTACGCCGCCGGTGTCTGTACGACGGTGGTGGTAATCCCGACGGTGGGGCGCCCGCAAACCGTTCGTCGAGTCGTGAATGAACTGACGCGCCAATCTCGCCGCCCCGACCGGGTCTTAGTCGTCGGCGCCAGCGCCGTAGACATCTCCGGCCTCGAGAACCCTCCTGCGTGGGTCGAAGTGCATCTTGCTCCACGCGGCTCCTGCGCTCAACGGAACTACGCATTAGATCTCATCGGCAAACAAGCAGATTTCACCGCCTTTTTTGACGATGATTTCGTCCCAGCCGAGGATTATCTGGCCAGGGCCGAGGGTCTCTTGATGAGCCATCCTGATGTGGTGGGGGTTTGTGGTCGCCCGATAGCCGATGGGGCGAGTGGCCCAGGCATTACGTTCCAAGAAGCGGTTGACCTCTTGGCCGACGCGCCCGAGCGCGCGCCGTCTTCACTCATCCCGCTCATCGGACTCTATGGATGCAACATGGTCTTTAAGACCGCCTCAACGATGGGCGCGCGTTTCGACGAAAACCTCCCGCTCTACGGATGGCAAGAGGACTTTGATTTTTCGCGCCAAGTGAGCTCGCATGGTCGGTTGGTCGCTTCTCTCGATCTAAGGGGCGTTCATATGGGCGAGAAATCCGGACGAGGCCCTGGCAAACGCTTCGGTTATTCGCAGATCGCCAATCCCATTTATTTACTGCGAAAAGGCTCGATGCCAGGGCGGCGCGCCTTGCGGCTGATGAGAGACAACGTGTTGTCCAACTTCGTGCGCACTCCCTGGCCGGAACCCTACGTGGATCGGCGCGGTCGGCTGCTCGGCAACACCTTGGCGTTGCGGGACTTGGTCCTAGGGCGATTGGACCCGCGCCGGATTTTGGACCTGGACTGATGCCCGTACGCGTCTGCTCGCATGCTGTCGCCGCGTTCCCCTTCCCTGAAGACCGCCGTTCCCACGGAAGCGTCTATGATCATCGATGACGTGCACAAGGTCGCGTTCGTCCACATTCCCAAGTGCGGCGGCACATCTGTTCGTCTACAGCTTGCCGCAATCGATTCCACTTGCGGGCGCTTCTATCCGGTCGTCGACCACCCGGTCCTCGGCAAAATCCATTCCTCGCATATCCCGCTAACGTTCCTTCGAGATCAGTTCTTAGCCGAATTCGAGAAGATCGGCCGATACCAGTCATTCGCTCTAATCCGTGAGCCCATCAGTCGATTCGCGTCGGCCACTTACCAGCGCCTGAAGGGCCACCATCGGATTCCAACCAGCGACATCACCCCGGCCCTTGCGCTACAAGAAGCCCACCTCGTCATCGCCTGGCTGGCGACCCGCGAGACGTTCTGCGACTTCGACTACGTCCATTTCGCCCGGCAACGGGATTTCGTGAGCGTCGGCGAGCGACAGATTGTCGGCAATCTGTTTGCCCTCGAAGACATGACGGCGTTCGCAGCAGCGATTGGCGGCGCGAGCGGTGTCGTGATCGACCCAGAAAGGCGGGAGAACTCCAATTTCGCAAGCTCTAACCCCCTATTCCGTTCTTTGCGTCGAACTCTGCGGCCCGTCTACCGTCGTCTCACTAGCTGGCACTTCCGCCAAAGCATCCTGCTACGCCTCAAAAGTAGTTCCGAAAGCGCTCAGCCTCTTTACAAATTATTTCACCAGGACCGGACAATCCGCACTTTCATCGAGACATACTATGCCGGCGATTTCGAGCTTTACACCGACGTTCGGAGCTAGACTCCGTATTTAACCCCGCAACATCTGCGGAATTATGATTCTAGGAAATATTGGGTAGATAACATTGTAAGTCGTCTTGCCGACCTTGTCGAGCGATCGCAAGAGAAGTCTCGCTGCGTGATCGGAGAGCCGGGTCGGAGTGCGCCTCGACGCCTCGAGGCGCGACGCCTGCAGGGTCGACGCGGCAGACGTCTCTAAGACTGGAAAAGGAAATAGACCAATAATTCGGACCCCGTGCTCCCAAAACCGGCCGATCTCGTCGTCGATGGGACGTCTTATGTCGCGGATGTTCGCGAGAATCGCCGACGCCGCGCGCTTGTTGATAATGTAAGACTGGATACCGTAAGGGTCGGTTCGAAACCTTAATAGTTGTCGATAGTAATAATATCCCACCACGTCAGCCGCCTTCCATCTACGACAATATAGCCGCAAACAGTCGATGCCGGACTCGCTTAGGTAAGCGATCAGCGCGCCATAATCGAATTTTGTATCGATGAGGAGATCATCCTCGAATACTATCATCCACTCCGATGCCTCCTCATTAATAAAATTCTTCAGTACGGTATAATGACTTTTGAAACAGCCAATCTCATTGCCAGAAAGCGGTCTGCCGAAATATCTTAAAGCACATCCTTCATCATATATCAGGTCGCCGCGAGAGTCTCCCGAGAGCGCGTCGAAGAAGGCCCATTGAAATTCGAATGACTCGAGACTTTTGGAGATGACGGCACGCCGATCCGAAGAACCTGACAAACTTATCACTTTGACCGAAACCCTTGTCATAAAATCGCTACTCTGACCGTTCAAAGTCCGGGCGTCATTGCACGAGTGTCCTCACTACTTCATGGGAAGGCTGGCCTCAATGACTCTTTCGACGCTGGGTGATCGCGCGAGGCTGAAATGCAAGCCCGTAGCGGTGCATCGCTGGAGTAGCTCAAGACGAGCTTGGACGCCAAGGAACGGCTACGATCCCCGTCCTCAGGCGTAGTCGAAAATGCCCGGGCGTTGTGACAAAAGAAGATGGAGAGGATTGTTGGCGGTTCACGCCGCGGCGACGTCGCTGCCCACGGATTTGGGCAGCGGGAGGGGTATCGCCAGGCCGGTTAAGGTCGCTGGGTGAGGGGCGCCGACCCTAGGCCTTAGCCCGTGGGCGTTGGTCGCCCGGCACATGACGCGTGAATTCAAGAGGAGCCGCGGCTCTATATCGGCGCGGCGATTCGGCTATATTGTGAAATATTGACGACGCAGCGGGTATGCCATTGCCAATATTGGTAACTTGCTTCAGATAGCCCGTTGAGAGGGGAATTTGATGCGGACAGGAATATATTTGATTGCGCTTGCGTTCTTGCCTGCGGTTGGGGCCGCTCAGCCTGCGCCCAGCGCATCGCTCGCAGCGCTCGTGATCCAGATTGGCCAGTCCAACGGCCAAGTGGCGAGCACTGTGAATATCGAACCGCCGCTGTCCACAAGCTCCGCCAATAGCGGACCCCCGTACTCAGCGGCGTTCACGGCCACGTTTAGCCCGACGCCACTTCCTTCTAAGAACTTCGACCTAAAATACCCCGGCGTTGGCACGCGTTCTCCTTCGCCGAGTTCGGGAACCATGACGGTGACAGCGATCTCGCGTGGGAATATCTACGCAGGGGAAACGGTTTCATGCACTGGCCTTAGCAAGACTTTGCGTATAACGAGCGATCAGTTTGGCCAGACTGCGATAAATACGGGGTTTGGTACGGGGAAGTACGTGACCGACCAACAGTTGACCGGCGGACCGACTAGCTGCATCGCTGCTCAAACCGACGTCGGCGGCGGCGGAACGTTCCTTTCCAACTTCAGCATCTGGAACTATGTCGCGAAGCGCTGGCAACCCTACAACCCAGTTCAGGGACCGAACCAGAACTCCGACACGGCGGGACAAGGCGGCGGTGGGACTTCGTTGAGTTGGGGCCCAGAAGTCGGCTTCGCCGTTAGTTACTTGGCGGCAAACCCCTCCGCCGCCCTCTACATGATCAAACAGAATATCGGCGGAACTCGGCTCTGCCCCTCGGCGGACGGAGTGGGATGGGCGGCCCCGTGGCAGACTGTCCGCAATACGGGGAACTATCTGCGCTACCTCCACGACGCTGTGGTTGCCGCAGAGAAAGCGATGCCCGCTGGTGCGTGGAGCATTCCGACAATCATTTGGATCCAGGGAGAGCGAGACGCTCAGGACGCCGGGAATTTCGGGTGCAACGCTTTCGGGCACGGCAACTACGTCTACGCTGACAATCTGATCGACCTCATAGACGTCATTTCAATACCGCAAGCTCAGAACTTCACCGCCGCGGGCTCCTTCTCCAACGGGGATGTTCTGACCATCAGCGGAAACCCGAGCGACGTCATCCGCCCCGGAGACCTCGTCTCCGGACCCGGCGTCCCTGGACTCAGCGACAACACCCCAACCCTGGTTATGCCCTACGGCTCCACTTGCAACGGGGTCGTCACTACAGGCAAGGGCGGCGCCGGTACCTACTGCGTTCAGGTCTTCCAGATACCGCCATCGAGCAGCACCACGCTCACGGACGTGACGACTGGAGCAACTGTCGCCGGCGCCGACTACCGGCTTTCCGGGCGGGTGATCCGCATCGACGCCGTCTCCACTAGTGCGGTGAACCTTGGCGATGGATTAAGCGCGCCCGGCGTCCTTATGCCAGGAACCTATGTCGCCAAGCTCTACGATGGGGCCGGTGGCGCGGGTACCTACGGCATCAACACAAGACTGACGGTGGCGCCCGAGACTATGACGTTCACCGCGTACGGTTGGGGCGCCGGCGGAGGGAGCGGCTCGGGCGTGACCGGAGCGAAATTCGTGATTAGCGAAGTCCAGAACGTGGGCGCTCACTCACCGGACCAGGAGGACGATGGAGTTCCCCGTGCCCAGGAATACTTAAGCGGCAAAGCGTTTGGCGTTCCTGTAGCGACAATTCAGCGTTGGGACGGCCCCCTAAATGGCCTTCACGATTTTCCGAGCTTTCTTGAGGAGGAGGGACGAAGAATCTACCAAGCGTCTGTTGGAAAGTGCACCTACGCCACCGCCACCTGCTAGCTCGACTTGAGGAGAATCTCGAAGCGTCGGAGGGAGACGCCCGCGCCGCGCAGGTCAACGCTACGGGGCGCCCCGCGCGATCGCGGGCGGGCGACGTTAAGCAAGACCCTAGTCGCGGCTCTCGATCGACAGTAATTCGACCTCGAAAATCAGGACCGAGTTGGGTCCGATATTCGTCCCGGAGCCCTTGTCGCCGTAGGCTAAGGCCGACGGAACGAACAGTCGCCACTTCGACCCGACAGTCATCAGCTGCAGGGCCTCTGTCCATCCGGGGATGACGCCACTTACAGGGAAGCTAATCGGCGCACCGCGTTTGTAGGAGCTGTCAAATTCGGTCCCGTCGATCAGCGTCCCACGATAGTTGCAGCTGACGACGTCGCTGAGTTTGGGCTTCGGTCCGGAGCCGGCGGTCAGGACTTCGTATTGGAGTCCGCTCGACAGTGTGACCACCCCAGGTTTGGCGCCGTTCGCCTTGAGGAACGCCGCTCCGGCGGCATTGTTGGCTTCCGCGGCCCTGGCTGTCGCCTCGGCTTGCCGCGCTTGAATGCCGGCCTGGAGGCGGCTCAGCGTTGCCCGCACCTCTTCGTCAGTCATCTGCATCGGACCGCCGACCAGAGCGTCGCGCACGCCTTGCGCCAAGATCTCAGGGTCGATGGCGATCTGTTCGCGGCGCAGTCCGGACCCGAGATTAACGCCAATTGCGTAGCTGGCCTGAGACTGGGGATCTTTGAATTTATCGGATGGCGGAGCAATGGGAGTCGTGGTCGTTTGCGCCAAAGCCGGACAGGCGAAGGCAAAAGCCAGCATCGCGGCGAGCGTTGGGGCGGCGCGTCTCATCCAAATGCCTTCGTCAAGGTTCGAAGCCCCATACCGCCATACCGTGACGGGTTTGCGAAAGCCGCCTTCTGACACGCTGCGATCCTCAGCCGTCCGTTCCATCGCTTCCCAAGCGTTGCGCAACGATCGCCGGCATGCGTGGTGTGGCTTGATCGTGGACTAGATGAGTCACGCGCCCCGCTCAGTTGAATAACTGCTCGGGCGAGGCCCGTTCGCTGGGGTGCTCATGAAGGCCCGTCAACTCAAACGCGGCGTCGGAATCGCCGCCTGCAAGCAGAGCGGCGACGTCGCTACCTGTCACTGGCGCGACACAGAGCTTCGCTAGCTTCGCCCCCGTAATCGCTCTCGGCCGTTATCGGCCCAGATATCTGGTGAGGGGCTATGGACCGAGTCGTTGCGGAGCTGGGCGGAAGGGTCGCGATCGCCGCGCGGCGACGCATCTTGGTCGCTGAGCGGGCAGTCAATCGAGCGCTCAATATAAGATCGCGCGCCCCGCGCGGGTTTTTCGACGCTTACCCGCGGTTCTTCGAATCTAGCGTCATCGGCGCAACCGCCAATCGGCTCAACGAGCGTCACCGCGCGCAGATCGAGGCGAATAGGGCGCTTATCGACGGCAAGTCGGTCCTCGATATCGCTTCGCACGATGGTCGGTGGAGTTTCGCAGCCTTGAACGCGGGCGCCAAGCGCGTGTTGGGCATCGAGGTCCGGGAGCATCTCATCGAATCTGCCAACATAAACCTTCGCGCCTGCGGCGTTGCCGAGGATCGCTTCGCTTTCATCTGCGGTGACGTCTGTGACAAGCTCGACGAAATAGGACCCGGCTCGATCGATACAGTTCTATGCTTCGGGTTTTTCTATCACACCCTGAACCATCTCCACGTGCTTTCGAAAATCGCCCAATTGAAGCCGCGGCATCTGATTCTCGACACGCGCATCGACCTTCGCCCCGTCGATGCGATCTTTTTGCGGATGGAAACGACGGAAGAGGACGGGAATGTCGCCGTGTCCCATGGGAGCCAGGGCGCGGTGGGCTTTCCCACTCTTGGCGCGCTTAATCTCATGCTCGCCCACTTCGGCTGGACCGGGCGTTACTACGATTGGCGTCGCGCGGGGATCCGCGACTGGGACGACTTGCAGGACTATCAAGAAGGATCCAGGGTGACGCTCACCGTCGACTGCGACGGGTGATCTGGAGCTCCGAGAAGCCTGCGCAGAGCGGCTCTCACAGCGTTAATTACCTCGCTCTCCGGGCCATCGGGTCGACCCGATAGCCGCCATGCGGCCAAGTCGGTGACAACGTAGGTCGCCGCACCGGCCAATGTGCGGACGGCAACCTCGACCGCAAGGCCGAGCGGGCTCGAACGCATGTGAAGGCGGAGCGTCATAAGCACAGCGGCCATCGCCGCGGTGCTGATCAACGATCGGACGTTGACCTGCAACTGGCGCGTCATGCTGAGGCCGGCCACCCGACGCACCACCAGAAGGTGGAACAGAATTTCGATGCTGCCTGCCGCGGCCCGCGCCCAAATGATTCCGCTGACCCCCCCTAGCAACGCTCCCGCGAGGATCAACGGTATTCGCACAACGAGGGTCTGGATGCTGCGATAGAAAATCAGCTTCGTTTCACCTGCGGCCATCGCGAGCGGCTGCGAGAGGGTGCCCAACGTCTGCAGGGCGAACACCGAGGCGAGCACCTGGACTGGAAATACGGACGGCAGCCACTTAGGGCCCAACGTCAAGCGAATAAGCGGGTTAGCGATCAACGCCATCCCGATGCCCGCTGGCAGCGCTATGGCGGTCACCAGAGCCTGGGCGGATTGATAAGCCCCCGCCAGGCGCTGCGGCTCGCCCGCAAGACGTGAGAACCCTGGGAACAGGATTGTCGTGATTGGCGCTGTCGCTTCTCGCGTCGGTATGACGGCGAGAGTCTCCGCCACGCCGAAATAGCCGAGCGCGCTGCGACCGACCATTCCGCCCATCAGTAGCTGGTCGAACCTCCAATTCACGGTATTTGCGACTTGATACAAGCTCATCCAAATCGAGAATTTCAGTATGTCTCTATGCTGTCTCAGGCTAAACCGAGGCCAGTAGGGTAAGACTGCAAAAGAAATCGCAGCACCAGCGAGCTGGCCAGCCAGTGTCCCCCAGATCAGAGCCCAATAACTGTGGAATAATACGCCGATTGAGACAGCGATCCCGAGCGAGACCACTTTTTGAGAAACCTGCAACATGAACTGCTGCCAGAAGATCAGGTCTTTCGTCAGCATCTGCGCGCGTGGGTTCGCCAGTCCGGACAGGAGCGCGCCAAGCCCGAGCGCCAGCATTACGCCGGTCAGTCGCGGCTCGCGGTAGAGGGTGGCCATCGGCCAAGCAAGCGCGCAGCCCACCGCCGCCACCAGGGCGCTCCGGATCAAGCCGAGCGTCCAGGCCGTGTGATAGTGCTCAGCAGTCGGACTGCGATGCTGTACGAGGGAGGCGGCCAGCGAGAGTTCGGTGACAGCATTCAGCACTATCATCACACTCGTCGCAATCGCGACTAGGCCAAAGTCGGATGGCGCCAACACACGGGCGAGGGCAACCGTCGTGGCCAATGAAATCAGGTTCGAGAGCGCGCGTGCGCTCGCGATCCATATGGCCCCCTTGGCCAATTTCGCCCGGATCACCACCGATGTTCTCAGCCGCGCTTGGCATGTCCGGCCGGGATCCGGCCGGACCAGCTCTTCGGATCCGATGTTGCGCCGGCGCCCTCGTCGCACAGCCCGCGCTCGTTGCTGACGCGACTCGGCTTAGGCGTCGGCGGCCGTGTCGAAAACGTCTTAGAAATTGCTTCAGCTATACGCCGCGGCAATGTGTAGCTCTGCCTGAAACTAAGCGGCACGCTTATGTGACGGTTGGACGAAGGCTCTGGCATCGGGTCTTGCGCTTCTGGGATATATATAGAGGGGTCGGTCTGGCTCTCTGGCGCCTCTCTCGCTCTCTCGTGACATCTTCTTATGACACTTTGGAGTCGCGGGGATGGCGGAGACGGCGCGCTCGGGGGCCAGAGATTCAAGCCTCGATTTTTCGCTGGATGACCGCCAACAGGATGCCTAAACGGTCGAAGCTGACTCTTCGCGGATTTACCAGCGGACGCGATGGACTTCGGGTTTAGGCTCAAAACACCGGCCGAGCCAGGGGTAACCCGGCGGCTATCGGCCTCGGTCCAGGAAGGTGCGGATTGCTTACTCCGGCCCAAGAAGACCCAAGCTGGCGGACTCTCATTACTAGCATCGGCGTGGCGATCGACTGTATGATCATCATCATCGGAATACCGTTAGCTGGCGTCGAACGGAGCCTTTAATGTATCGAACATGCGCCGGCATCGCCTTGGGGGCCTGCATATTTGGGTCGGCGGCTGGACAGACGAACGGTCCGGCCTCGACGGCCTCGCCCCCAGCGGCGAGCGAGCCTGCCGGAACGCCGAGTGCCGGCAGGCAGGTGATGCTATCGGCGGAAGACGCCCTCACGTACAAACTGGGGACGGGCGACAAGCTGCACATCATCACATTCGACGAACCTCAATTAACCGGCGACTTCTACGTGGGCTCCGACGGCACGGTTTCACTTCCGTGGATCGGAAGCGTGCCGGCCCGCGGGCGCACCGAAGCCGACCTGCGCCAGGATATCGAAGCGCGGCTCAAGAAGGGTTATATAGTGGACCCGACGGTTAGCCTGCAGGTGATGGCTTACCGACCGTTCTATATCCTGGGTGAGGTCAACAAGCCGGGGCAGTACCCCTACATCGACGGGCTGACCCTACTGGGCGCCGTCGCCACTGCCGGTGGCTTCACATACCGGGCCAACACGAGGAAGGTCTTCGTCAAGCATTTCGACCAACCCGTTGAATTAAAGGAGCGGATCACGCCGACAACGGAAGTTCGAGCAGGCGACACGATCCGGATAACCCAGCGGTACTTCTAGAGTTCGCCGCTCTATCTGTCTTCGGCATCATAATACCGTTATATCAAGCCTCCATGGTGGGCCTCTCGCCCGCTGGCGTCGCGACGCCGGCTTTCCAATGCAGGCCGAGGCGTTGCGACGGTTATGACGAACGACCGTGAAGGGCTCGTGTCGGAGCTCAGCGACGAGGCCGCGCCGCAGCCGGATCCAGCCGCCGCTGCATTAGCGTTCGTCCTTCAGACTCTCGGATTGCCCGCGAACGCAGCTGAGATCTTACACCAAAACGGTGCGAACCGGCTCGAAGAGGGGGATCTCGTCAGAATCGCCCGCCGCTACCCTGTGAAGGCGCGACTTGTCGTGAGCTCCATCGATCGGCTGGCGACGACACCCTTGCCAGCGCTCGCAGGACTGAAAAGTGGCGGTTGGCTTGTAATCGGCCGGATCGCCGACGGACACATTCTGACCCAGAATCCGACGGCGCCTATGCCGGAGGTCATGAGCCTCGAGGCGTTTGGTGATCGCTGGAATGGGCGCATCCTTCTCATTGCTCGCAGAGCAGCTCTCGGGGACCCCTACGCCCGCTTCGGCGTCGCTTGGTTTCTTGACGCCGTTAACAAATACCGTCGGCCGCTGATCGAGGTTCTCATTGGCTCGTTCTTCGTTCAGGTGTTCGCACTTCTGACGCCGCTCTTCTTTCAAGTGATTGTCGACAAGGTCTTTGCGCATCGGGGGCTGTCGACCTTGGACGTCTTGGCGCTGGGCCTACTGGCGATGTCCGTGTTTGAAGTCGTGTTGGGCGGACTGCGCTCCTATGTGTTAGCGCACACCTCCAACCGAATTGACGTCGAGCTCGGCGCCCGGCTCTTCCGGCACCTTTTTGCGCTGCCGATGACCTACTTTCAGGCCCGCCGGGTGGGCGACACTATCGCCAGGGTGCGAGAGGTCGACAACATACGCCAGTTCCTGACGTCGTCGGCCGTGACTTTGGCCATCGATCTCTCCTTCTCCTTGTTGTTCCTAGTCGTGTTGTTCATCTACAGTCCGCTTCTTACTTTGATCGTCGCCGGCGCCCTGCCCTGCTACGTCGCCCTAAGCCTTGGCGTGACGCCGGCATTCCGTCGACGTTTGGATGAGAAGTATCGGCGCGGCTCTGAGAACCAGTCATTCCTTGTCGAGTCTGTTTCGGGCGTCGAGACGGTCAAGTCGATGGCGTTGGAGCCCGTCATGCAGCGCCGGTGGGAGGAGCAGCTCGCCGCCTACGTGACCGCTTCGTTCCGGGTGATTACGCTCAACACCGTCGCCAGCCAGGCGGCGGCGATGATCAGCAAGATTACCTCGGTTCTTGTTCTGTTCTTCGGCGCGCGACTAGTGATCGAGAACGCCTTGACGGTGGGCGAGCTCGTGGCCTTCAACATGATTGCCTCGCAGCTGGCGGCGCCCGTCCTCAGGATCGCCCAACTTTGGCAAGACTTTCAGCAAGTTCGCGTATCAGTGGACCGCGTCGGCGACATTCTCAATACCACGCCCGAGCCTGGGCAGACCGCCCACGCCAGCCTGCCGCCTATTCGCGGCGACATCCGCCTCGATCGCGTGACCTTCCGCTACCGCGTCGATGCGCAGCCTGTCTTGCGCGAAGTGACGCTCGACATCCCGGCCGGCCAAGTCCTTGGCGTGGTCGGCCCGTCGGGTTCCGGCAAGAGCACCTTGGCGAAACTCATCCAGCGTCTCTATATTCCTGAGGCGGGGCGCGTCTCGATCGACGGTATCAACTTGGCGCTGGCAGATCCGTCGTGGCTACGGTGTCAGATCGGCGTGGTTTTGCAGGACAATGTGCTCTTCAACGGCACGGTTCGAGAGAACATCGCACTGGCCGATCCTGGCATGTCCATGAATCGGGTGATCGAAGCCGCGCGCCTGGCCGGGGCGCATGAGTTCATCCTGGGATTGCCTGGAGGCTACGGCGCCCTTATCGGCGAGCGCGGCGCGACGCTATCGGGCGGACAAAGGCAAAGGATCGCGATCGCCCGCGCACTGGTGGGCGACCCTCGAATCCTGATCTTCGATGAGGCGACTTCGGCGCTCGACTACGAGAGTGAGGCGGCGATCCAGGCCAATATGCGTCTCATCTGCCAGGGCCGCACCGTCGTGCTCATCGCCCACCGCCTGTCGACTCTGCGCGAGGCCGATCGGATCGTAACGGTGGAGGAAGGCCGATTGGTCGAAGACGGCCCCCACGACGCGCTCGTCAAGGCCGGAGGACGATACGCACATCTGTGGCGGCTCCAGATGGCCGGTCCAGGCGCCCCGGCGCGCGCCGCCGGATGAGCGCCCCATGAGCTTCGTGACGATATTCACCGGCGCGCGTCAGCGGCTGACCGACTGGCGCTCGGAACGCGGCGAACGGGAGTTCCTGCCGGCGGCGCTCGAGGTCATCGAGACGCCACCGTCGCCCACCGGCCGGTTCCTCGCCTTGACGATCATGCTTTTCTTCGTAATCGCCGTCGCCTGGGCCACGTTCGGCCGAGTTGACGAGATCGCCACCGCTCCCGGCAGATTGATCCCGAGGGGCGATGTCAAGACCATCCAGCCGCTCGACGCGGGGATCGTGCGGTCCATCGACGTTCAGGATGGCGAGCGCGTCACCGCCGGCCAGGTGCTCATCGAACTCGACCCCACCGAGGCGGCGGCCGACCGTGATCGAATCGCCAGTGACTTGACGCAGGCGGAGTTGGACGTTGCCAGGCTGACCGCCCTGAAGATCGCCACGGAGACCGGAAGACCACCTCAACTGGTCGCTCCGCCCGACGCGCCGGCCAATCTGGTGGCCGAAACGCAGGCGGCTATGCTGGCTCAAGCCGACCAGCAGAGCGCCAAGATCTCCGACTTGACACAGCAAATCAGTCAGGCGGGCGCGCAGCTCGCGGAGGTTGAGGCGCAGTCAGACGAAATAAGCGCCACGATTCCCATGCTGGCCAACAAGGAGCAGATCCACCACAATCTGCAGCGGCAGGGCTTTGGCACGACCATCGCCTTGCTCGACGCCGAACAGCAGCTGACCTCGGCTCGGCATGAATTGGCGGTCCAGGCCGAACGCGCCCACGAGGCGCGTGACGCCGGCGCAGCCCTTGTCGCCCAGCGGGAGAGCGGCCGCGCGCAATACGCCGCGGGCGTGTTGGCGGACCTGAGCAAGGCCCAAAGCCGGCGGGACGAACTCGCTCAACAGCTGATCCAGGCTCGGCATAAGGCGGCGCAAACCAGCCTGCGCGCGCCGATCTCAGGGGTCGTGGAGCAGCTGGCCATCCACTCGCCCCGAGGGGTCGTGACTCCCGCCGAGCACTTGATGATCGTAGTCCCCGACGCCGGAAAGCTGGTGATCGAGGCGCGGTTGGCGGACCGGGACGTCGGTTTCGTGCATGCTGGCCAGGACGTGAAGGTCAAGGTGGAGACCTTCAACTTCACGCGCTACGGCTTCGTGGACGGGCGGGTGCTCGATGTAAGCCGGGATGCGGTAAGCGACACCGAAGGCGAATCCAGGGCTGCGAGCCCAGGCGTAGAGCAGCCCTCGCCGCGCCGCTACGTGGCGCGCATCGCGCTCCTGCAAGACAGCATGATGGTCAACGGACGCCGCGAGCCGCTTCAGCCTGGCATGGCGGTCACCGTCGACATCCGGACCGGCCGGCGAACGATCATCGACTATTTGCTCTCGCCCATCGCCCGCAAGGGCGAGGAAAGTCTGCACGAACGGTAGGTGAAGGCGTGCGCCTCAGATCGCCGCCCTAAGCAGGGGCGTCAGCATGAGCGCCCCGAAGCGGCTAAGGTGGTGGTCGTCGCGATAAAGCGGCCGGCCCCCGATCTCCACGGGACAGACCTTGTCGGTGCAAAGGGCCGTGTCGGGGCGAACCACGATAGCGCCATACCGGGATTTCAAGCGGTCGAAGACGGCGAACACGAACGCCTGCCTTGCGAGATAGGCCGCTTCGGTGGGCGCTAGCCCGTCGACGCGGCGCTGGAAAAGCCGGGCTCTGGCCAAGGTCTGGGGCACCGGCCTGCCGATCTCCGGACTCGAGTGGATCAGAACGACGATCTTGCCCGCCGTGCGAAGACGACCGACCAGCGACTTCAGTGCCGGCTCGAAGATCGCATGGTTGTTGCCGGCGAAGCCGCCCTCGCCCGTCGGCGCGGTCAGGATCTCGAGCGCCCGTGTCGGGTCGCCATACTCGACGCCTTCGGCGGCGAGCGCCCAACGTCCGACCAGGACCACTTCCTTGACCTGCGGCGACAAGGCGACCCGTAGGGCCGCCTCGTTGAATCCCTCGCACTCGGGATCGCTCTTGCGGTTGACACCCAACAGCGGCGCGCAGGCGTTGTGCTCGGCGACGTAGCCACGCCGTCCCTCGCGCGCGGCGACGTTCGCGACGGCGGGCGCGAGCGTCGTGGCCAGCGAGTCTCCCCAAAGCAAGAAGTCCGGCCGCGCATCGGCGGCGCCGATTTGGCAGAGGTCCGCGGGTTGGAAGGTCGCGTGCAGCGCACCGAAACAACGTCGGTCGGCGCGCATCGACGTTTCGGCCAGCATGGACCGGACGTCCGCCGGCATCCGGCCTGGAAGGCCGTCGGTTCTCACTAGCAGCACCGCGGCGGCAATGGTCAGGACCATCGCCGCGCCGCTGGCCGCAAAGACTGTCCGCCGACGGATCGCCGAGCGTTCGCCGCGGAATGGCTGCTCGATGAAGCGCAAGGAGACCGCTGCGAGGCCAACCGACAAGGCGATCAGCAGCGCCCGGTCGAGGGGGGTCAGCGCCCCGAGCGTCACATAGCTCGCGAACACGAAGATCGGCCAGTGCCACAGATAAAGCGAATAAGAAATGCGCCCGAGGAACACCATCGGCGGAGAGGCGAGGAGTCGAGCGCCGAGCGATTGCGCCGATCCCGCGTAAAGCAAAAGCGCCGCGCCTGCGCAGCTGAGCAGGGCGTTGGGTCCTGGGAATGGCGTATCGCCCGAGAAGCCGACCACGGCCCAGGCGATCAGCAGAAAGCCTGCGAGGCAAATGAGCCCGGCGAGAGGAGCGGTGCGCGGCGGCCGGGGATTTCCGATCGCCAGCAGCGCCCCCAGAAAAAGCTCCCACGCCCGCGACGGCGCCAGGTAGAAGGCCGCGGCGGGATGACGGGCGACCAACCAAAGACCCAGCGCGAGCGACGCCAGCCCCAGAGCTGACAGGAGCGCCAGGGTCACGCGTCGCGAACGCCTGGCCGTCAGCATCATCAGCAAGGGGAAGAAGAGGTAGAACTGCTCCTCGACCGCCAGCGACCAGGTGTGCAACAGCGGCTTGAGCTCCGCCGAGGTGTCGAAGTAGCCAGCCTCGCGCAGAAATTCGAAGTTGGACGAGAACAGCGCCGTCGCCGCCAGGCTCTTGCCATAGTTGTTCAGGTCCTCAGGGATGAACAACGCCGCGCTTGCGACCGCCGTAAAAAGTACGACGGTGAACAGGGCGGGAAATATGCGTCGGGCTCGTCGCTCATAGAACTTTACGAGGGAGAACGTCTGGTTCTGGACGCCCTTGTAGATCAGCGAGGAGATGAGGAATCCCGAGATCACGAAGAAGACGTCGACGCCCACGAAGCCGCCGCTGAAGGGCGGGATCCTATAATGGAAGAGCACCACAGGAACGACGGCGATGGCCCGCAAGCCGTCAATGTCCGGGCGGTACAACAGCGCGCCAGCGGTTGCGAAGGCTCGGTCGCGGATCGGCGGCGCCGGCTTCGAGGCGCCGATCCGCGCCTTCCGCAGCTCTGTTGCGGGTCGCCGCTGCATGGCTCTCGCCCGTGCCCTTCAGTCAGATCGGCGCGCGCCTCGATTCGCCCTTCTGGGGGCGACGGCGGCGCGGCTACGCTTTCCCGACGTTAGTGGCGCCCACTGTAACTTTCGTGACATGCCGTGGACTGAAGAGGCGGCTGCACCGGGGAATCCGCCTTTGCGCGGGGCGGCGAAGGCTTTACGGTGGCTACGGTCGATTGGCGCCTGGGGGGCCGCTTGAAGCCGATTCTGCGCAGGATCATCGGCGCCGCCGCCCTCTGGGCGTCGCCTGTGCTCGCCCTCGCGGCCCCCGCCCCGGACTTGGCGGCATGGGCGCCGCCCGCGGGTTCGTCGAACACCGCGGCGTTCGTCGTCGACACCGGCGGCGAGGCGCCATCGCGAACGCTTCGCTGCCTGACGGAGGCTGTCTACTACGAAGCTGCGACCGAGCCGCGGGCGGGTCAGGAGGCGGTCGCCCAGGTGGTGCTCAACCGATTGAAGCGACCCGAATTCCCGAAGACGGTGTGCGGGGTGGTCTTCGAAGGCGCCGACCGGACGTCGGGGTGCCAATTCACTTTCACCTGCGACGGCTCGCTCGCCCGCCGTCCGGTCTTGCGGCTTTGGGACTCGGCCGAAGAGGTCGCAACCGCTGCCCTCAACGGCTATGTGGCCACCCAGGTCGGCGAGGCGACGCATTATCACACGGTCTGGGTGTCGCCGGGCTGGAGCAGCAAGCTCACGACCGTCGGCCGGATCGGGGCGCACGTCTTCTATCAGATATCCGGCCGGGGAGGCGCCGTTCGGGCCTCGGCCACGCTTGCATCGCCCGGCTCCCCGCCTCCGACCTCTAGGGGCAAGTCCGCCGCGCAGACCGACTTCAGCGTATGGGGCCTCAAGGTCGCCACCTTGACGAAAGTCCGAGGCGCCGTCGTCGCCCGCGAGGGCGCCGATTAGGACGCCGGGCTCGGTGCGGCGGGAAACCACACCAAACTGTCAACAAGCTCGCGTAGCTGGGAGAGGCATCTCGTCCACCACCCGGGGAGCCTAATGACTGTCAGGTTTGCGCAGACGGCCTTGGTCTTGGCGCTGGCGCTCGCGACAGCCGAGCCCGCCGCGGCCGCCGCCGTGACGGCGCCTAGCCCCCCGTCCGCCGCCGCACCGCCCACCGCCGCCGCGGCGACGCCTGCCCTCGGCGGGCCGGTCATACCCGGGCTTTGTCTTCTGAGCCAGGAAACGGTGTTCGCGCGCTCGAAGGTCGGCGTCGCCGCGAACGAACGTCTGCGCCAGCTGGCCGAAAAGGTGCAAGACGAACTGAACGCGGAACGGAGCGCTATCGAGACAGAGGGACGGGCGCTTGAGGGCAAACGGGCAACTCTTTCGGCAGCCGATTTCCTGACGCAGGAACAGGCGCTCGCGCGCAGGGCGCAGAGCTATCAGACGATGGTGCGCGATAGGGCGCGACAGATTGAGGCCACGCGGGCGAAGGTGGTCGCGCGAATCGCTGCGGAGGCCCAACCGATCGCCGCGGACGCCTATCGCTCTCGCGGCTGCGGCCTGCTGATGTCTCGCGACGTCGCCTTAGCCGGCAACATGGCCAACGACCTAACGGCGACCGTTGTCGGCGGTCTGGATTCCAAGATCACAGCGATCAGCTTTGATCTTGAGCCGCCATCCATTGCGGCGGAGTCGATTCCGGGCGTCGGGGGCTGAATGGCCGGAGCCGTTACCCCTCAGCGCCGCAGAAAGCGAAGCGCGATTGTCGCGGCGAGCCACCAGAGAAAGCTATTGGCGGCAAGCGCCAGCGCTAGACGCCAGTTGGGGGCGAGGCGCGCCCGAACGGTTCCAAAGCCGCTAGAGGATCGGATCAGAGTATAGACCGCGGGCCGGTCTCCTCCTTTGTCCCGCACGCCCCGCTGACCACATGGGCGTAATGCCTTAATCGCTTCCCGTTCCGCCTGCAGACAATCGAGTCGCTGGGTGAGCGGTCGCCGCAGCCGCAGTTGGATCGCGTGGTCTGGCGCTGAGGGGCGCACCGAAGCTTACGCGCGCTTGGGCGAAATTGGAAACTTGGATAATGAGCGGATGGTCAGTAACCGCGATCGTCACGGCGTCCGCATTCTTGATGGTCTGGATTGGCGTGGGCGAGGACAATGGGTCGAAGACGCTTGCTTGCGCGAATAGGGTGCCGAACCTGACTACGATCGCCTTTGTGGGCGCCTTGACCGGCGTGTTCGTCCTCGCGCTCCAGATGTTGGGTTCCGACCAGACGACGAGATCGTATATCCCAGACGCCTTCTCGATCACCAGACCGTTGCCGGACGCCGGCAGGCCGGTGACCGTATAGTTCATGGCCGCGGGGGAGAAACTCCCGGCCGATGAACTGGAGTCGCCGAGGATGGTGGTCAGGTTGTGGAGCGCGATGGCGCTCGGCTTTGCCTGGCCGCCAAGCGTGAAAAGGCCGAAATGGTCGCCCGCAATCGATCGGCTAGGATCAACGTCATCATCGATGAGATCATAAAGATAAAGCCTAATGACCTTGAGCCTGGCAGCATCCATAGCGAGGTTGAGCGTCAGCTTGGCTTGGGTGAGATCGTCCACCCCTTCCCAGCCATGCCGCCCGGGGAGCGTGAAGTAGCCCGCCTCGGTGAGATAAACGGGCTTCCCCGGCATGAGCCTTCCAAGGCTATCGACCGCAGCAGCCAGGGTTGAGAATGGTTGGCTTCCCGCCTTCGGGTAGACGTGGCCGTTGGCGGCGTCCGCCGCGCCAGCGACACTGGGCCAATCCGTAAAGTTGAGAACTGGTATCGAGGCGGTTAGCGGATCCGCCCTCACCCCTGCGGAAAGGTCAGCCTGGTAAGCCACCGCCGCTCCAGCGCCGATGAGGCCATCGTGGGTGACTGGGAAATTGTTCACCTCGTTCGGCCCTTCGATCGCCGCGATCGACCTTGGGTTTGCAGCGAGGAATGTGTCGAGGCGACTCAGTGTGGCGCTGAGCGGACCGCCCGTTAGCCAATCGAACTTCATTCCAGCCGTAGCCAGCCCTTCGAAAACCCTTACCTGCGAGGGCGGAGTCTTTGGCCCGATCGCATGGTTGCGCAGGTTGTTCAGACCCAGATAGGCCATGTCGGCCATGATGACTGACTGGCCGTAACTCGGTTTGCCGAGATGAATGTTGACGCCAATCGAGTCGATGAAATCGGCCGCGCGTTCCGGCTGGGTCGAGGCGTTCGAAACCGGGCTGACTGCGGCCATCGGGGTAAGCCTTCCAGCTGCCCCTGCCCATCCCAGATAGCAAGGATAATTCGGCTGGGCTGGCCGGCCGTATAGCCGAATTCTTACCGCGAGCCTAACGAAGCCGTCCCGTAGTCGCTGCCCTTGTGAACGCACTTTGCAGGACCGCACTCCCTCCACCTCACGCTGGGATCCGACGAATTTGGCGTTCACCCCCGCGAGGACTGTCGGCGCCGGTTGCGTCTGCTGATCCTGCAGTTGGGGGGCGGAGCGCAACAACATGCGCAAAGTCGGCGCCGCGGCGTCATTCCCTGCTGCTGGCGCGCCGAGGGCGACCAGCGACGCCACAAAGCCCGAGCTCACTAGGTTCTTGACCATGACTAGAACTGCGGCGTTTCAAACCACGCTGTGGCTGCGACTCTCGGTCCTACCGACGCTCGGGGGCCGGGACGCTGTTAGCACTCGCGTCTTGCGGCGCATTGCAGCGGTCTGCGCGCACGGTGTCCTCCCGATCTTGCGCGATATTTTGCAGCCGGACGCGCCACAGTCCGAGCACCGGCTCGCGAGCGGAAAGCACCTGCGCGAACCCGATTTTCTGGTACGCAGTAAGTAAGCCTTCGGAGAATGCGACGAGGCGGACGTTCTTGGTGGCGCAGACCGCGGCAATGTTGCTGGTCATATCCACTCTTGCTTTCAGTCGATCCCGCTCAGCGGTCAACTCGCGCACGGTCTCGGCCGCCTGATTGTAGGACGCCTTGTACCGTTCCAACTCTGCTGCGCTGGCCGCAGACGCGCTGCTGAGCGCAGCGTTTTCAGACTGCGCGCTGGCCAACGCCGCCTTGAGGGCCGTCGTCGCCGCCGCGCCGCGCCGCACTGCAGCCAGCTCCCGCTGAGATGCGGCGAGCTTCGCCATGAGCCCGGCTTCGTCGGGAGCTGAGCTCGGCGCCGCCTGCGCGGCGGCCTGCTGATCCTGCAACTGCCTTAATTGAAGGACGGTGGAGCGCAACTGCTCGCGCAGCGCCGCTACCTCGGCGTCATCCGCCGCCGCCGGGCCGCCTATGATGATCAGGGACCCCGCAAAGCCCAAACTCAGAAGCTTCTTGGCCATGACTAGAATCTCGTGTTCATTTCGAGCCAAAGGACGTCTATCGCCAGCGGCGGCCCAAACACCTCGTTGGCGCTGTACCAGCGGAAATCGAGCCATGTATTGTGGGCCACATAATAGGCGCCGGTAATGAAGTAGCCTTTGGCGTTGGTGCCGCCAAGGTGGAAATCATAGTCGTTGAAAGCGTCCACGACCGCGTCGGGTTCGATATACTTGTATCCAAGCGACAAAGTCCAATCCCCAGCGTTCGATGGATCGAGATGGCCGAAGACCAATCCCGCCATCCACCCAGTAGGGCCGCTCCTGTAGGAGCCGACACCACCGCTCGCTGTCACACCGAAGTTCGTCACCGGCTGAGTGAGCGGGTTCGACAGAATTCGCTTGGGATCGTAGGCCAGATTGCGCACATAATCTCCAACGAGCTGCCCACGCACGTCTCCGAACAATGGAAACTCGACCTTTATCGTAGCGTTCATCAGCCGGTAGTCGTAGGAAAGGCCCACGAATTGGGGCTGTGCAAAATTGAACGGACTATTCGGGTTGGGCGTTATGTTCCTTAAGAGAAAGAGCGTGTTGCCCTTCTGCATATAGTCTGGCCGACTCCAGTCCGTCGAACACTGGGTTATACCAGTGAAAAGGTCGCACGGCGCAGATAGTTGGCCCTTCATATTGTAAAAGTCGTAATATGAGACGGCGCCGCGTAAAGACCACGACGGCCTTTCGCCGTACTGCAACCCAGCCTGACCCGCGAACAGCCATTTCGTGTGGTCGTTGGCCTTGTCCGCCTGATTGGTCGGGAAGCCCGATCCCACGTAGCCCACGGGAAATGCGCCGGCGGCGCCGAAAAGGCTCAGCCGATCGCCGAAGGCGTGCTCCGCGGTCGCCTCCACGCCATCCAGATTGAGGCTGTCGCTGAGAACCAGATCCGTGTGCATGAAGTAGTCGGGCGACCGCCCAAAGTTGATCGAGCCCAGCCCCTCCCGGGCCAGCGTGATGTAGGCTTGGTCGAGCCAGACGTCCTTTTTGGTAAAGCCGCCGCCGAGAATCTGGGTGGTGGAGACCGGGCCGTTGTTGGAGCCTGACGCCAAGCGGAAGGTCATCGACACCCCATCCGCCACGTCGAAACTCACGCCGAACCGCGCGCGCAGCAGGAACTGGTTGAGGCGGTTCCTTCGCGTGTTGAGGAAGGGCAGCCCGTTAGGATTGGTGCTGGCGTTGACGTCGATCGGTCCGTTGGCGTTGAAGGTCGCGTAGTCGATGAAGGGAGAGATGTTGTTGGGGGAGTAGAAGTTGAACTGATCTTGAATCCTGAAGTCGCCAAACCAATGCACGTGGTCCAGCCACGACGGCAGGACGTGCGGATTGGCCCAGCCCTCCGATTGGGCCTCGGCCAGCACGTCGCGCTTGATGTCGTCCCGGATCTGGTTCCTGACCACCTCCGGCACATAGGGCACGCGGATGACGCCTGGCGGCGGGGCGGGCGGCTCGGCGGACGCCTGACGCGCCTGTCTGGTCTGCGCCTCGGCCTCTCGAATGAGATCGTCCGCCGCCGCCTGGCTGATCACGCCTTGCTTGACCAGGAGGCGCACGAGATTCAGCGCCACCGCCTCCGACGGCTCGGCCGCCGCTTGAGCGGCGGACGCCGGCGCGGCCGGGACTTCTCCGGCCGTGTCGGCGGCGACGGTGGGCGCCGCGCCCGAAGGTGCACCGTCGGCATGGGCTGTGCTCACCACCTGGGCTGCCGCCGGAGTTGCGAACAGCAGGGCGCAGCAGAGCGCCGCCCAATCGGGCCACGGCGAAAGGATACGGGGCCGGCGTCGGCCCGGGCGGCTGCTCACGTTTGGGATATCCTTCATTCTCAGCTCCGCGCGCCCCTGACCCTGATTTCGCGCGGGAACTTGAAAGCTGCCGGCGGCAGGTCGCTTAGGGGGGGCATGTGTTCCAGGGTGGCGACGAGCTCGGCGTCGATCTTCTCGTCGCCGGTCGAGCGGCGAATCTTCACGTTGGTCACCCGCCCATCAGGACCGATCCACACCGCGACGTCGGCGGCGGAGAAGGCCCGATCGATGCGGGGATTCCTTTGCACGGCCTGTTGGATCTCACCGGACAGGAAGCGGGCGTAGCTGGCGTCCTCGAAGTCGCCCCCTCCGCCACCGCCGCCGTCGCCTGTTCCGCCGATGACCGCCGATCCGCCGCCGGCGCCCGACCTGATGCCGAACGCATCGCCGCCCGCCTGAGGAGGGCCGGCGATGGTGAGCTGCCGCGGCTGGTTATCGGGCTTGGGCTGGTCCTCAGGCTTGGGCGCCTCCATCACCTTGTCGGGAGGCGGGGGGGGCTCCTTGGGGGGCGGCGGTGGTGGCGGCGGGGGCGGAGGCGGCGGCAGAAGATCGACGGTCGGCGTCGGCGTCGCGGTCTGGCGCGAAACGCCGGCGATGTTCTTGCTGAGCAGCCAGACGCCCGCACCCAGCAACGCCGCGACGAAGACGCCGACCACCAGGCCTGCGCGAGGCCGCCCGCCCCTCCTTGGTCTGTCCCGGTCGCTCACGATGACCTCGTTCGGCTATCCGGCTTGGGACTTGCCGGTGACGAGGCCGACCTTGTTGAGGTCCAGACGTCTCAACAGGTCGAGGACGTCCATCACCTTCTGGTACTGCACCGTAGCGTCGCCCCGCACCACGACCGGGAAGTCAGGCTCGACCGCCTTGGCGGTCCGCAGCCGGTTCTCAAGGTCGCGCAAGGTGACGGGGTAGGCGTCGAGGAAGATGTCCCCCGCATTGTTGATGGTGATCGCCTTGGTCTTCGGCTTGGAGAGGCTGACGGTCGAGCTCGCCTTGGGAAGATCGATCTTGATTCCCTGCACCGCGGCCGTCGTCATGATGATGAAGATCACCAGCAGAACGTAGGCCAGGTCCAACATCGGCGTGATGTTGATGTCGTCGTAGGGCTTGTCTTCGTCCTGGACCTGCATCTCGCGCCCCTATTCCGCCGCCATGGGGCGCTGGGTAGTGCGGTGCTGTTCGGAGATGCGGGCGACGAACTCGTCGACGAACACGAGCATGTTCGCCGAGACGTTCTTGTTGCGCAGCAGGATATAATTGTAGCCGAACAGGGCCGGGATGGCGACAGCGAGGCCCGCGATGGTGGCGAGCAAGGCCGCCGAGATGCCGGGGGCGATGGCGTTGATGTTGACGTCACCCGCAGCGGCGATGTCCGCGAAGGTGATCATCACCCCGACCACCGTTCCCAACAGTCCGAGAAACGGTCCGCCGGAGATCGCGATGGTGAGGACAACGAGGGCGCTGGAAAGGCGCTGATTCTCGCGCACCAGGCGCGTATTCATCAGTGACCGGACGACCTCGACCCCTTCGTCAGAGACGCCGATCTCGCCGCGCTGCGCACGGCGCGCGATCTCCGCGGCGCCCGCATGGTAGATTCGATAGATGTCCGACTCGGCGAAGCGGTCGTCGTTGAGCTTCCCCTCCAGCGCTCCCGGATCGTGGCCATGCTCGTGAAGGAAGGCCAGAAACTTCTCGTTCAGCCGGTCGACCCGGTTCACGTAGCTGGTCTTCACCCACATCACGCACCAGGAGGCCACCCCAAGGACCGCCAGCAGCGAGATGATGAACCAGGCTGGAGCGTCGACGTGGGTGACGATCAGCCCCAGGGTGCCGAAGCCGATGCCAGCCTGCTTCTGATCCTGGCCATAGGCGACCAATCGCGACTCCGCGCCCTGGCTTGATGCGTCGACCTGGATGAGGGTCGGTGAGCGGGCGACGTTCGAGAGCCGCACCTCGTCCAGTTCGCCGGCGAAGGCCGCGAGGGTGGATCCCGCGGCTGGATCGGCGCCGAGCATCGCCGGCGCCGCGAGCGCCGGCAGGCCCCCTGCGATCGTCCCCGCCGGACGGCCATTCACATAAAGGGTAACTGTCTTGCCATCGGCGGTGACCGCGATGTAGGCCCACTGGTTGGGCGCAACGGCGTGCGGCGCGGCGGCGCGTTGCAGGCCGCTCGCGCCCTGAACCTCCACGAAGGGAACGCCTTGATCGAGGCCGACGACCAGCGAGCCGGCGCCGTCGCGGCGCACGTATAGGGCAGCGCGCGGCTGCGGCGCCGCGGTCTTGACCCAGGCGCTGAAGGTGAACGCGCCGTCGGCGGCCACCGCGAGGGCGGGCGACGCCGGGATCAGGATCCCGCCGGCGCCAAGGAATTTCGCGCCCTTGCCGACGATCGCGGCTTCCTCGACGCCGGGGGGAGGGTTTCCGGCGTTGGAATGATTGGCGGTGGCGTCGATCGGAGCCGCGCCCGCCGGCCCGTCGAAGTGGTAGACGAGCGTATAATTCGGATCGAAGGTCGCGGCGGGATCGGAGGCCGCGGGCGCCTTCTTGTTTCCGTAGTACATCCAGATCTTCAAGGGGACGCCGGCCGGAAACTGCGGGACGTCCACCCATATCGTCGCGACCCCGAGCAGCGGATCGAAGCTCTCGACGTGAAAGTTCAGCGGCGTCTTGTCGTCGGCGGCGACGAACCGCAGGTCATCGCCTTTCTCGGAAGCGTCCGAGAAGGTGAAGTTGCCCGCGTGCAATCGAACGAGAAGCGGAACACGGCCTGCCGGTTGTGTAATATTGCCGCCCTTCGATGACGCGTCGATGATGACTTCCTTGCGGTAGGGCCAATCCTTGTTCCACCAGGCGGCATTGGCGGTCGCCGGGAGCGCGATAACTGACAAGATGAGCATAATCAGTAGGGATCGCATGGTCATTGTCCCGTCATGCCGTCTTAGAAATCCGCGTTCACGGTGAAGAAGATTTCCGGGCGGTACCGCCGGGTGTTCGGGCCCTCGATCAAGGGCACCGCCCCCAGGACGTAGCCGTCGAGATGCTTCAGCAGCTGGGCGTGCAGTCCGAGCCCCGCACTCGCCAGGCTGAAGAAATCGGTCTGACCTGCCAGCGGGTGCAGAACCCTGACGACGCCACCGTCTGCGAAGCCGAAGAAACGAAAGTCGTCGACGAACGCGCCGAGCCTCGGCGCCAGCGACGGCGATCGAAACTCGAACGAGCCGGTGAGCCCGTCGTCGCCAACGACTTCCGACTGCAGGTAGCCCCGCACCGAGCTCAATCCGCCGGCGGCAAATTCCTCGCTCGAGACTAGCGGCTGGTCGGCGATCTGGCCTGACAGCCGGTTGTTCATCTCGAAGCCGCCGCCGAGAGCGACGGTGTCACTGATGTCGAGGTTGAGGTGAACGAAGTTGGGGTTGGCGTTGGCGCGCTTGTTCTGAAAAATCGCCGTATCGCCGCCGAGGCCGCGCAGTCCGGCGGTAACGCCCAATGTCGCCTTTCCGCTGACGCGCGGCCCGTCGCCTTGAAGGGTGTAGACGAAATTGACCGGCAAGTAACGGATCGTGTCGGCAGTCGACGTGGATCCGAAGGTTATGTTCTCATCGAAATTTTTTAGGTCGATTCCGAAGCTCACCGACTGGGCGACGTCGCCCTTGCGAGGCAGCTGAAGGATCGCCCGCAACCCGAACGCATAGCCCTTCCCCAGGACATTGGTCCCGCCGAGCGTCGCGACGTTGCTGTTGGAGTCGTAGCCGTACAACATGAGGTTCCAGCGCGTTCCCCAAAGGGGCGCAAGGTAGGAGCCGGCGAAGATCTCGGAAGCCGCTCGGTCCTGGGGCGCCACGGCGTAGGTAAACGACAGGCTGTGCCCGAGCTGCCAAAGGTTGTCGTAGTGCAAGGTCGACAGCACGCGGAGCGGCGGTGTGTCGGCGTTGTGGTCGTTGGTGACCTGGACGCTGCCGTGCAAAGGCAAGGTGTCGCTGACCTTGAGCTCGACATCGACTGTCCCGGGGATCGCGCCGGCGCGGAGCAGCGGCGTGATGCGCCGATCGGGAAGGCGGTTTAGATCAGCCAGCTCGGCCTGCGCAGCGTTGAGGTCGGGAACCTGTCCCTCGCGGAACGCCGGCGCCTCGTTGCGGATAGCGTTCGGCGAAAAGTACCGCGAACCGGTGACCCTCAGGCGACCGACCGGCGCCTCGATGACGTGCAGCCGCACGATGTTGTCGCTCACCGATTGCGGCGGCAGTTCCACGACCACCGTCTGCAAGCCGCGATCGTGGTAGGCCTTCTCTAGCGCCTCGCGCGCGTGATCGATGTCGCCCCGCGTGCGCCCCGGTCCCTCGAACGGATAGACGGCGGCCTCCACGTCGCCTTGCTTAAGCAGCGTCACCCCATCGACGTCATAGGCCTCGATGTCGAAGGTCTGAGCGGCGGAGGCGGTACGCGCAGTCTGCGCCTGAACGGACTGGGCGCTCAGCAGGATCGCGGCGCAGGCGCAAGCGACTGGCGTCCAACACCGTGTTGCGGTCCCCCGCGATCTGCGCATCGGTCCCCCAGAGACGACGCCCAAGCACGGCCCGCGATGCTTCCTCGCGAAAACCGGGGCTGACGACGTTGGCGACGCCGTTGAGTTTTCGTTAACTTATGGGGCCGTAGCGATCAAGGTTCTAGTGATGTCCTTGTCAGTGACGCGCGCCAAATCCAATAGGAATTTATTCAATTTCGCAGTACACGTGACAGTATTATGACGATTTTTAAAAGGATTTTTGATCTCGATCACCTTCATGTGCCGTCAGGAGACTGATGAGCCCGCCGCTCGCGCTAGTGGCAGACGCCGTGGCGCTGCTCGTCGACGCTGCAACTCTTGGACTCGTCGGCCAGGTAGCCAAGGACGTCCACGAAAATGATCGGGCGTTGGTTCGCATCGTTGCCCGAGCTAGACGCAGCCTGCGCCGCTTGCGACGCAGCCGCCGAGGCGACGTCTCCGCTGGATTGGGCGGCGACGTCCACAGGCGCGGCCGCGCCTGTGCCGGTGATTGTCCCTTGCGCCTGGATGGCATCCGCGTTCGCCACTTGGAAGGCCGCTACGTAGACATTGCCGGCGGACCGCACGCCGGCGGCGCCCGCATCGACCGTGCCGCGGGGTGCGATCAGGAAGACGTCCGGCGCAAGTCCGCTGGCGTCGGGCTGGAACGCGCCGATGCCGGCGCCGGAGACGGCGCTGGTGGTTGAGGCCTGGCTGAGACCGTTCTCGTCGATCCGGACCACCACCGGCGGCACGTCAGCGGTGGTTCTCGGCCCCAGCCCGGCGTTGACGTCCGCGTTGGAAGACCAGATGGCGATGTCGCCGCCTTCCTCGGTGAAGGCGCGGCTCTGGTTGAGCAGGAAGTCCCCGTCGGTGAAGGAGTCGATCGAGCCGCCCCGAAGCGTCAGGACGCCCTCGTAGCCCGGCGGGACCTGCGTGATCTGGGCCGTCAGGGGAGAGAAAACCGATCCGCCCGAGTAGAGGGCCCCGCCGTCGTAGACACGGCGGGACGCCTGGACCGAGGTGCTCACCGTCGAGCCTGCGAGGACGCGGCCGCCAGGCCCCAGGATGACGATGTCGCCCCCTTCCTCGGTCTGGATCGTGGCCAGGCGCAGATCGAGGTTGCCGGTCTGCACCGTCGTTGACGCCCCGGCGGGCCCGCCGCTCAGACTGTTCGCAGTATAGCCGAGCGAGGCGGGGAACAGCGTGTTCACGGCCTCATAGCCGCGCGAGTACTTGAGGTAAGAGGGGCTCGAGGGCACGGAAGTCTGGGTCAACTCGTTGAAATAGACATCCTTGACCAGGAAGTCGCGCTGGCTCAGCGCTGGCAGGGACTGGAACGCTGCCAGTGCCTGGCTGTAGGTCACGTCCAGGGTCCCATAGGCGGCCACCAGGGCGGCGCCCTGGTTGAGCTGCATCCACGGAATGAGGGGCAGCCTCTGGTCGGAAAGCTGCGGCAGAAAGCTCAGGGCCTGGGCGAAGCTCGCCGAGCCGCCCTTCTGCAGACCCTGCATGAACTGGATCAAGGCGGGCGCGCTGGCCGGCGGCGCGGTGACGCCCGTCGCAGTGTCGTAGCGGCTGATCACGTCGGTGGCGATGGACTTCATCCAATCCACCAGCGAAAGCGCGTAGATCTCCTTCGTCCGGTCGGGGATGGAGTCGCCGAAGGAGTCGGTGGTCTGTACGAACAGATAGGCCGGCAAGTTGGCGAAATTCTTCGGGGATAGATAGGTGGAGATCAGGGCGCCATAGTCCTGGCCCTTGCCGACCCCGAATTCGGTGAAGATGTCCGCGCCTTGGGCCGGCAGCCACGGGTTCCACAGATTGCCGACGGTGATGATGCCGCCGCCGTAGGTCAGGGCGCCGGTCGTCGTGTCCACGTTGTTGCTGTTCTGGAATCCGTCGGTCACCGCCGAATTTAAGAACGGGCCCGCGTTGCGGCCCGCCTCGACGAAGAGCGCCCCGGGTCCGCCTAGGATGAAGGTGTCGCCCTGAACCGCGGGAAGCTGCGGACCGAGAACCGGCGCGACCCCACCGAGCAGGCCGACCACGGGCGCCGCCAGCGTCGTGGTGGCCGTGATGTCGCGGCCCGCCGCGACCCGGGTGATGTCATTAGGGCTGTCGTTCTGGCCTAGAAAGACCATGTTGATGATGTCGCGGCCGGCGGCGACGCGAGTCTGCTTCGCCGTGGAGAGGGTCATATCGAGGATGTCCCGACCAGCGGCCACTCGATTGGGGGCGCTGTCTCCAGCGTGGCTCAGGGCGGGGTTGTGCAGCTCGCGCAGGATGACGTCAGAGGTGTTCGGCAACACCGTCGGAAATCCGAAGGAAAGGCCGCTCAGCACAACTGGGCCTGGAAGCTCGACGTAGTCGGTGAAGGCGCCGGGAAGCAGCGTTGGGTCGCTGTCCAACTGCGCGATAACCGTCGAGGCGATGTCGCCTCCGGCCAGCAGGGTCAGGGTACCGGCGGGGCCCGGATAAAGTAGTATCCCGGCCGGATTCGGAGCCTGAGGCGCAGAAAGCCTGAGATCGCTCGTAAACGAAACAGCCTCGAATGACCCTGGATAGACCGCCGAGGTGGTCGGATTGTTCCCGACGGCGCTCGTAAGGACGTCGTTGCCGGTGTTCGCCACGGTGATCGGACCATCGGCCAGGATGGATACGCCCGCCCCGGCCGAATAGAAGCCGGCGCTGTCCCGTCCGCTGGCCTCGAGACCAAGCGCCCCGATCCCCTGCAAATCCACCGCACCGCCGGCGTTGATGCTCACCTCGCCGTCGCTGAGCAACACACGTAGCGTGTTATCGACTTGGTTGGGGTTGCCGGCGACGAGCTGAGTGATCTCGCCAGCGCTCGCCAGAGTGCCCATCGCCCGCAACGTGGCATTGCCGGCGGCCACGTCCAGGCGCCCGCCGAGGATGTTGGCGCCCACGGTGACCGAGATGTCACCGCCGCCGAGGTTCACCAGCGCTTGGGGTTGCGACGCCGCGGCGAGGCCGCCGACGTCAGCGGTGGTCGCCGAATCAGTGGCGACGATCGAAAGATCTGAGACATTCCGGCCGGCGGTGATCGAGACGTCGCCGCCGCCCAGCGTCCCAATTCCCTCGCTGAAAAGCTCTGGATCGATTTGAAGGTTGACCAAGTCGCCAATATGGCCGGTCCGCCACGGCTGATCGCCAGACCCTATCCATGATGCTCCCGTGTTGATCGAGCCGCTCTTGCCGACTCCGCCCAGTTCGCTCTCCTGGAAGGTGTCGCGGCGGCTTAGGACGTCGAGACCGGCGTTGACGCTTACGTCCCCACCGCCGTCGGCATAGACAGGGTCAGCAACCAGGATTCCGGCCACGCCGACACCGCCCGTTCCATACTGATAGAGGGGCTTGAGATTGGCGAGGTTGGTGTTCACGACGGCGTTCGCGTCGAGATTGACGGTCAGAACCTCGCCAGTGGCGACATCTACCGCTGTGGTGAGGCCGAGCTCGGCGAGGTGGCCAGCGGTATAGACCGCGGCGCCTCCGAGTTGCAGACCTTGCTCGCCAGCAGGGACGCGCCTGCCTTCGTTCGAAACCAAGACGCCCCTCGAGTCGAGCAACTCTGGAGAAGCGCCATTGCGTAGGTCGACGGTTCCGGAGGCGGCGAGGTTGATGGCGCCGGTCCCGGTGCGGATCAGAGTCGAAGTCGTCGCGTAGGTCGTCCTGGGAAAGATTCCGCTCTCAGCCGGTGCACGGAAGAAAGGCGCGACCGTGGAGAAGTTGTCGGAAACGAATTTCATGAACTCTGTCGCCACAGACAATGTCGTCGAGATTCCACCGTTGGCCAGCAGGCTCATTGGATCCGAGGGATTGGCGGCGAAAAACTTCGTCGCAAGCTGATCTATGGCCGCCTGTGCCCCAGGATTCCCTCGCGAGACGCGGATGATCGTGGCCGAATTCGAGCCAAGCCCCGCGTTCTCCTGTAAGAACTCGTCGTACCACGCGTCTGGCGAAAGCAACGGGTGTTGGTTGATGTCGGCAAGCGCCGGATCGCCCACAGGCAGGATCTTGTCGATATCCGCGAGGTCCAGGCTATCGGCGAAGCTCACCATACCCCGCACAGCTTTGTAGCCATAGACCTCCCGTCCTGAAACGATCAGGTTAGCAGCGGAAGCGGCGACGACGTTCAGGGGATTCACGCTCGGCCTTCCGCTCGCCCCGGCAAGGTCGGCGCCCGCCACCAGCTGATAGGACCAGGAGTTCACCGGCGTCGTTCCGCCGCTGTCCGCCGGCAACAAGGGGAACAGCTGTGCGCTTCCCAGAGGATCGCCGGTTCCGCTGACGAGGGCGCCGCCCGCGACGGGCGTATCACCCAGGGCTGCGGGCGTATTGGCCGCCGCGCTATAAGGCGCGGGCGGCAGGTCAAACACGGCCCGATCGAGCCCCCGGGGGACTGGGAAGGTCACGGCGACGAAATGGCGTGGGTTGGCGCCGCTGACGTAGGCCGACACGCTGGCGCAACCGCCTGCGCCGGAGCACGCGGGGGCTAGGGCGCCTTGATAGGCGCGGTCGCCACCGCCTAGCACCAGATTGAGGTAGCCGGGGTCTGTTTGATCCCCGAACTGGAAGAAGCCATCGGTGATGCTGCCCTGTATGTCGAGGTCGCCCCCCGCGCGCAGCGTGAGTACGCCGGGCTCTCCGTAGAAGCTTCCGCCCACGTGGTAAGTGGCGGCTGCGTATTGGGCGAGCAGTTGGCCCTCGTCGCCCGGAGTCACAAAGAATCGCCCCGGAAGAGCGGAATCGGCGGTCATTAAGCCAGCCGCCGCGGCGCCGGCGACGTCCACCACGCCCGCGCCGAGGTTCCAGTTGGAGGCCAGGACGATGTTGCCCGAATAGTCCAATTCGATGCCCGGCCGCGCGTGGAAGTTGGCCTGCGCCGCCAACCCATTCAGGGCGCCGTAATCGGCCGAGACGTTGAAGTCCTGGACGAACTGCACCACCGGTCCATTCGGATCGGCGAGGGCGTTGATCTGGCCTGCGCCGGTGGCCGCAAGGTTGAGCGTGGCGGTTCCGTTGGCGATGCTCACGCCGGTGTAGTTCGGGTTGCTGGCGAGCGACGACAGGTCGAACCGCTGGAAGCCCTCCAGCACGACCGAGTCCGCGCCCGCCACCGCGCCCTGCACGGAAACCAGCACGGTGTCGCCGCCCGACTGGGCGATCACCGGGGCGCGGAAGGTGACGGTCCCGCCGACGTCGCCTGGAACGAAGGTGAAGTAGGCGCCGTTGGTGCGGCTCATGCTGACCAGTCGGTTGGCGGTCTGGACAGCGCCGACGTTGATCGTGGCGCCAGCGTCGACCGCGATCGCCCCCGTCCCGTCCACCCCCAGGGTCACGTCGCCGCCGCTGGACTGCAGCGTCGAGGTCGGACCGTAGCCGTCGGCGTGGGCGTCGATCAGGGCGGTCGAGGTCAGATGGACGCCGGCGGCGCCGTAGAGGCCGACGGCGCCGCCCTTGGCGCCCGAAGTGTTGATCTCGCCTGCGTCCAGGATCTGGCCGCCGTCCGCGGTCAGCTGGACGCTCGTGGCCGTGAGCAGGTCGCCCGCCGCCAGTGTCAGGTCGTGCTGAGCGGAGCGTATGTTGATCGCGCCGGTGAACTGCTGGCCCGAACCCGCGGCGAAGGCCGAGAGGTCGAACGCGCCGCCGGTGTCGAGGGTGAGCGAGCCGCCGCCGTTCGGCCCGGCCGAGAGGACCGAAGCCAGGGCGACCACGTCCGGGGACTGCCGGTGATAGGCGTAGACCTGTCCGTTCTGGGCGGTCAGTGAAAGCGATCCGGCTTGCCCCTGGGCGCCGCCGACCGACAATATCGAGTCGTCGCTGATACTGATGTCGCCGCCGAGCGCGGTCAGGGACAGCGTCCCGCCGGGCGCCGACACGGTGGTCGGATCGGCGGCGTCGCCGAACACCTGGGCATAGCCTGGCGTCGCAAGCAGCGCGCCCCCCGAGACGGCAATGCCCGACGCGGACTGAACGTTCAGTGCGCCGGCGGTGGCGCGCAGCTCGGTTCCAACGATCGAGACCGATGCGCCATCGATGGCCAGCTGGGCGCCGGGGGTCCCTTGAGGCGCCGTGAAAGCGGACGCCGGCGCGGAGCTTGTAAACAGCACCGGGCCGCTGCTGGTCAGAGTGAGGCTGGGGATCGCCGCGCCCGGCTTTCCGCCGCCCCGGTCGCCGACGAAGGGCGAATCGATGGTGAGCGCGCTCGGCCCGACGTCGAAGTCGGCCGCGCCATCGACGAAGACGCCGGCCGGAGCGGCGAGCGTAACGGTCGAGCCAGCGCCATAGGTCCGAACCGTTCCCGAGCCGAAAGCGATCGATGACGCCGAAAGGGTTAGCGAGCCGGTCCCGCAGGCCAGCGCGCCGGATGTTCCGCAAGTCGCCGAGGGAGCGCCGGAGTTGGCGAGGGAAAGGGCCCCGGTGTGCAAGGCGACCGCGCCGCCGCCCAGCACTGCAAGCCCAGGCGCGTCGAGACTGAGCGCGTTGAAGCCGTAGGACCCCGAGACGAAGGCGATGGCCGACGGGCTCTGTAGGAGGAGGTCGGCGACGCCGCCGACGAGCGCCTGCAGCCGAGGCGTCAGAACGAGCCCCGCGCCGCTTCCGCCGAAGCTGATGCTCCCGGCGCCGAGCGCGAGCGACGCGGCCTGCGCCTGGGCGTCGTCCGACAGGCTGAGCTGGCCCAGCGAGGCCGCTTCCACCGACGCGCCCTGAAGGTTGGCGGCGCCGATGACGATCACGCCCGGCGCCACTTGCGGATCGACGTGCAGGCGGCTGATCGCCCGCTGCGGGCCGTTCGACACGCGCAGGAAGCCGCCTTGAGCCGCCTGGATGCGGGTAACCCCGTCGCTCGCCAATCCATCGATCACGTAGTCGCCGGTCGGCTCGCCGTTGACTGCGCCGGTCGCGAAGATCGAGGCCCCGCTCGCGACCGTCAGGCTGGAATTGGCGCCGTCGACGGCGAGCATGATTTCCGGCGCTGAGAGGGTCGCGCCGCCGGCGATCGCGATGCTGTTGGCGCTCACCTGAAGCGAAGTGGTCCCGTCCGAGTTGTCGGTGCGCACGCCGCCCAGCAGCAAGCTCGCGGCGTTGAGGTCGGCGAGGCTGGCGTCCGTGAGGACGATCGTTCCCGCCGGCGCATTGACGGGGTTGGCGCCCTCGACGACCAGGGAAGCGCCGGTGATGTCCACCTCGGACCCGTGGCCTGCCAGAGCGGGTGTCGACCCGGTGGCCGTCAAGCTTGCGGGCGTGGTCTCGAACGTCGCGTTCAAGGCGAGCTGCGTGACCGGGCTGAGAATGAGCCGGTCAGCGTCGATGGGGAGCTGCGGCGGCGGCGTGTCGGCGAGCGCCGCCTTGGCGGCGAAGGCTGCGTTGCCGAGCGTCAAGGCGATGTTGGATTCTTGGCGGAACACCGATTGCGGCTGGATGTCGAAGACCTGCAGGGTTGGGCTTCGCGTATTGACGCCGGCGACGCCGAAATAGCCCGAGGCCACGATCGTCCCGTCCGACAACGTCGCGCCGCTTGCCGGCGGGGGCGTGGCGGCGCCCGTATCCTGCACGACCCGCATGCCGCCCGGCAGCAGGGCGTACTGGGCCGGCAGCAGGGTGTACCAGCCGGCCGGCAGACCCGGCCCGCCGTTGAGAAAGACTCTGAGACCGGCCTGGGAGGGACCATAGAGCGCGGCGTAGTTGGAGGCATAGATCGGATCGTACGCCGCGACCGGCGCGTTCGAGAGCCCCGGGACGATGGCGTAGATCTGCCGCCCGTCCGGATACTGGAATCCGTTGGTCGAGCTGAACCGGTCGGGGTTGAGCTGATTGAGGACGTCGCGTGTGCCCCCCGGGCCCGAGATGAACTCGTAGGCGTAGACGTCGCCGCCTCCTTGCAGATCCACGACAGCGCCCGAGGAAGCCGAGATCGATTCGCCGGCGAGATGCAGCACGCCAGCTGGGGGCGCGGTCAGCGGGTTGGAGCTGGTGGGCGAGAAGTACCACTCTACTTGGTCTGTGGTCGTGCCGTAAGGAATGTTCAGCCCGTCGGCGGAGACCGAAGTGGTGCTGCCTGGGGCAAGGATCAGCGAGGTTGTCGCCGGCGCGAAGGCGGTCGCAGCGTTCGCGCCCAGGGTCAGGGCGCCCAGAGGCGCTCGCACCACGCCGGCCTGCACGATGTTTGCGGCCTGAACGAGGAGGTCGCCGCCCGCCGAGTAGGGGCTGGCAGGCGCAGCGCCAGCGCTGTTGAACCGGATGGTTCCGCCGCTGGACCCGGACGGGCTCGCTGCGCCGGTCGAGGTGATTGCGAACGTGGACCCGGTGGTCGGATAGACCTGCGTCGCATTGATGGTCAGATCGCCGTTCGCCACGAGCTGGCCGATCAGCGTCGGCGGTGGCGGCGTTTGAAGGCCGATGGTGCTGGGCGGGGCGCCGATCAGACGGACGTCGCCGGTCGCCGACAACGTCGCGCGTGCCACCGACTGGTCGAACACGACCGCGCCCGAGACGTCGATGGCGTCGGCCTTCAGAGCCACTGAATTGGAGCCGAGCGCGCCGTAGGCCGGGCTGGACACCGACTGGAAGGCGCCGGCCAGGCTGATGTAGGGCGCATCGATCTCCAGGGCGCCGCCCGAGCTGATGACCGGGCTTTCGAGGTCGGCCGCGGCTTGCGCGGAAGCCGGCGGCGCGAAGGTGGTCGGGGTCTCGACGAACAGGCTGCGCGGCAAGCTTAGGGAGACGTCGCCGACCGAGCCGAGGCTCCCTTGGGCAACGAAAGTCGCGAACCCGGCCCGCCCCACGGCGTCGGCCGAGACCGCGTCCAGCGTCGGGGAGGCCGGATCGGATTGGTAGAGCACCGGGTCAAGCATGCTCAGCGTTCCGCCGAGGGCAAGCGGCGCGCCGCCGCGGGCGTCGATGATCGCCCCGGTGATTACGCTTCCTTGATTGAGGGTAAGGTTGCCGCCGTTGCTCCAGACGAGGGTCGGCGCAAGCGTCGGCTGCGGCGCCCCGGCAAGACCCGCCGCGACGGCCGGCTCGTCGAAGGTGGCCTGCGCCCCGGCCAAGTTGATCACCGCCCCGGGCCGGGCGTTGAAGACATCGGGGACGCCAGCGGCCGAGAGTGTGAACTGGCCGTAGACTGAGCTCCCCGGAGCGGCGCGGAAAAGAGCGCCGCCGGCGTTGAAGACGTTCGTGGAGACGATCGAGCCGCCCGGCGCCACCATGCCTTCGGTGACGCTTGAAAGGCCGGCCGCTGGCGCCGCACGCGGATTGACAATCGCCTCGCCCGACAAATCGATAACGCTGCCCGGTCCGAGCCTCACGCCTTCGCTCGCGCTAAGGTCGCCGAGGAGATAGATCGGGTTCTGGCCGTTGTTGTCCGCGGCGACCTGGGCGTTGGTCAGCGGGCGGCCGTTCACCGTAAGGCCCAGCGCGTTCGGCGATGTCTCCGAAACCGTCCCGTCGGCGCCGGGCGGTCCGAAGATGTCGGAAAGGCTATGAACGGCAATGGCGCCGGAGGTCACATAAAACGACGGCAGGATTTCCGACTGGGTGAGGGTCCCACTTGGAATGCGGATGAGGCCCTCGTTGTTGAGTTGACTGACCGCGAGCGATCCTCCCGCCGGTCCGACCACCGCGGCGCCTGCATCCACGTGCAGTTCGAGCGCGCCGCCGAGCGTCAGGCTCACGGGCTTTTGGTCCCACGCGTCGGAGGGAATGGCGGGCGCGACCCGGGAGAGAAGGTTCGATCCTGTCGGCAGACCCTCCAGGGCGGCAACCTGGCCGTCGGTCAAGATCGGAGAAAGATAGGACTGGGTGAGCGACAACGTCCGTCCGCTGGAGACGCTCACAACCTCCGTCTGAAAAACAGCGTTGTACCCGCGGAACGTGTTCTGGAAGGCGTTTGGAACCAAGGCCGTGCCGTAAGACGTGATCTTGAAATCCGCAAAGCCGGACTGGGAGAAGAATTCGAGCGGCAGCGACGCCCCGGCCGATCCGACCGGCATGAGCGATGAATCGCCGAAGCTGAAATAGGGGGTCGTGAGCGTGAAAACGCCGCCGCCCGCGAAGCCTGCATCGATGATCGATCCGTCCGCCAACGAAACGCGCGAGGTGATCGCAGGCGGGTTGATCGGCAGGGCTGGCGACCCGGAGGAGGCGACGCCGGAGACCCGGAACCCGGATATCCCGCCGGGGACGTTCTCGCCTGGCGCGGCGAGCCGGAAGTAAGTCGTGTCGGCGTAGAGGCTGAGGTCGCCGCCCTTGGATGTCAGCGTGAGCGCGCCTACCGGGCTGACATAGCCGCCTCCGGCTAGGTTCAACGTGGCGCCGGGCGCGACGACGATGCTGCCGCTGATATCTGTCGTCGCATCGCTGGCTGATTTTGGTCCTGGGAAACCGATGACGGGCGACGAGGTCACCCTCGGCGCGGCGTCCAGGGTGATCTCGCCGCCGTTCAGGTAGGCCGCGCCCACCAAAGTCCCGGGCGTGGCGTCAAAGTCGTTGGCCCAGCGTCCGGCCACGTTCAGCGCCCCGTCCACCAGGATATCAAACGGCCCTGCCTGGCTAGGATCGAAGGCGGTCAACGGCTCTGGCGCCAAGACCGAGCCGCTCGGGATGTCGGCGGTCGTGAGGTCGATCGATCCGGAAGGGGTGGTGACGGTGCCGGCGATGGTGATCGTTCGTCCGGCGAGCGCCTCAAATGCGCCGCCGGGCGCTAGGTTGACGGCGGCGTCCGCGGCCACGGTGATCTTGCCGCTGGTCTGGACCGTCAGCTGGCTGAGGCCCATCTGCGAGATCGCGTCCGCGTTCAGCGAGACGGTGGCCGAAGGACCCAGCGAATAGCTGGTGGACCCCACGATATCGATGTCGCCGCCCCCGGTCAGGTTGGAGAGGCTCAGCGCCTGGACGTCCAGGTAGCCCCCCGCCGGAAGCTGGGCAGGCGCAGCCTGCAGTGGACGCAGGTCGCCCGCGATGCCCGACTTCGCCGTCCCGGGGGTGGCGGCGAGGAGCTGCGCTGGCCCCGCGAAAGCCTGGGCGTTGACCTGCCCGTCCAGCGCTATGACCGAGCCCTTGACGGTGAGCGATCCGGCGTCCCGCCCCTCGGTGTACTGGCCCTCCAGGCGCCCGCCGGTGAGCACGGGATCGAGGTAGGTGGCGCTGACCCCCCAGCGTGGCTGGGTGACCGTATAGCCGGTGTAGAGCCCTACATAGGTCGCCTCCGGGTCCGCCTGCGAGATCGGAATCACCGCGCCGCTTGCGGCTACCAGATAGCTCTGCTGGACGAGACCGGCCTGATAGGTCTTCCAGCCCCCCGAGACGTCGATGGCGGCGCCGGGTTTCACGATCACCTGGGGCGCGGCGGCAAGCATGGAGCCGGCCGGCGCGGCCTGGACCCCCAAGGTCACGGCGCCGCCCGCGACCATGAGCTCCTGGACCGAGACGCCGGCCTGCTGGGCGTAGGCCCCCGCCGAGATGAGCGGCGAGCCCACCCACGCCACGCCATCGGCAGTGACGCCGGACAGCCGAGGATCGAGGAACACCGTCGCGCCGTTGAGAAATCCGTTGCGGAACGCTGGGGCGTCGGCGAGCTCGTTGCCTTTGACCGGGCTGATCTTGAGGCTGTTGCGCGAGGCGGAAATTACGACGTCGGTCAGTCCCGCGGCATCGATCGTAGCGCCGCTTTCGACCACGACCTGGGACGTCGGCGTTGCGGAAGTGGAAGCCGTTGCGTCGACGTTCGAATCGGCACCGATTGAGATATTAGCGCCAGGCGCATAGATTAGGCTCCCGGAACCGATATCAATCATCGCGGGCGTTGTCGTTGGCGGCGTTACCGCCCCAGATGCGTCCGTCGATCCCGGGGCGTAGCCGCCGATGCGGACACGCGAGGGCTTGAACTCCGCAAGGGACGTGGGGTCCTGGGGAATCGTCGCGGCGCTGACATCGGGCCCGATGGAGATCACCGCGTGCGGAGCGATGTCGACCGTTCCACCAAAGATATTGACGTAGCCGTTCTCTGAAATGCTGGTGGTCGCGGCGATGACACCCCCTTCGGTCGCACTTCCTAGCGGCGTTGCGCCAAGCGACACGTAGCCGCGCGGCGACTGAATAATCGACGCCCCCGCGGTCTCGATGGAGTCTGCGAGGTTACCCGCGGTCGAGCTGGTGACCACGAGCCCGCGCACATTGGGATCGACGCTGGAGGCGTTTCCTTCTGACGGCGTCAGCGTGATGAGCCGCCCGGACTGAAGCGCCACCTCCCCATCCGCCGAAGACAACTGGCCCGCGTTGGTCACCCGCGGCGCGAACAGCATGAGATAGCCGCCGTCGGCGCTGGTAAGCGAGGCGCCCGCGTCCACCTGAACGTTGCCTTCCGGCGCGTCGTAAATTGCCGCGTGAAACGCGCCGACGCCCGCCTGCTGAGCGGAGAAGGTATAGATGGCCGGCCCCTGACCCGACTGCTGCTCCTGGTAGCCCAACAGGCCGAACTCCAGGAACTGGCTGTTGCGGATGCCGAGGCTGTTGGGGTTGTTGGCATTGAAGGAAGGCGGCGTTCCGATCTCGAGGCTCGACGCAATTAACGAGCCGACGTTCACCTGGGAGGTCGGCCCGAAAATAACTCCGTTCTGGTTGATCACCAGAACCGTACCGTTGGCGTTGATCGATCCGAGGATCTGGCTGGGCGCCGGCGCGAGGTTCGGATTGCGAAGGCCAGTGCGCGGGTCGATCTGACCCACGACCCGGTTCAGCGCTACCCATCCCGGCTGCTGCTGGTAGGTCAGACTGCTGTTCTGGCCGACGTTGAAGGTGGTCCACGACAACACCGCCTGCGGGTTGGTCTGGGCGATCGAGACCTGGTTCGGATTAGCGCCGACGGTCGGCATCGAAGCGCCCTGCCAGGTGGCGAGGCCGGTGGAGTCGGCCGACGCCGGTGTCGGCTGGCTGACGGCCGGCGTGAGGCCGCAGGCCGACGTAGCGGGATTGCACCCTAGCGTCAGGCCGTCGGCCGCATTGACCAACTGATTCTGGTTGAGGGCCCGCGCCGCGGCCTGCGCGGCCGCCTGCGCCTGCAACGCCAGGCTCAGCGCCGAATTCACCTGGGTCTGATTCTGCAAGGCGCGCGCGCTCGCGCTCGCCATTGCGATGGCGCTTGGGCTCGAGGACGCGGCGGTGGCGGGCGCCGGCGCCGTCGGCGCCGCAACCGCCATCTGATGCGTGGCCGCCATCAACGCGCCGATGCTCTGGGCGCGCGCGGCATCCACGACGCAGAGGGCGGCCAGCGACGCAAGGCCGGCGCCCCCGACTCGGCAAAGCGCGGTGGAGATCATCAGTAAAAGGCGCATCGAACCCACCAAGGCGTAGCGACGCCGACAACGATGGCGCTTCCGCCGCCCTGAAGTCAGTGCGCCTAGCGGACGCCAAACGAGGCGGTTAACGCCCTGTTAAGCCCAAGACGGCTTCTCGATCAAGCTCCAGCTAGTGTCTATCGAACTAAATGGCACGGTCATCAGCAGACTCCGACACTAGTATCGGGCGGCGGCTGCAATTATGACGCGGGAATGACAATCAGAATAAAAGTTTAAGACGTTATTGTTCTCTGAGGCACCGGCCAGCGCTTAGCGCTAGGGACGACGAGCTCCTGAATTCGCTCGCGCCTACGATGATGCAGAATATCTATTCGTATACGGACTGTTGTGCGCGGGATCAGCCGCCGTTGTCCACAGGTTTCGGGTCAATGGCCCGTTCCGCGTCATCAGATTGTTACGGTGAGGGTGTTCAAGGGCGCAGCTTTTGGTCCAGTCCCCTCGAGATCACCAACTCCGCGCGCGCCGCGTAACCGCGGCAGCGTGTCGTTGGCTATTTCAATAACATTAGGCAAATATACGCGATATGAACGCAAACTAGTCGGTACAAAGACAATAGAAGGTAGAATAACAAGAGCCGACATTAAATTGTCTTCATCATGTTACTTGACAATAAGAGGGGGTCGCCCGCCTATTGCCCCCCGCCGCAACGGCGAAGTCTGGCGGTAAGTGTCTGGGTTAAATCGTCGGCGGCTCATTCCGAGACCGCCGCCTGGGGCAAGGCGGCCACGGCGGCCCTCTCCCTACAACTTCGGGCCAGTCGATTATTCAGTCGGCTGACAGTCGCCCATGTCGGTTGGTCTAGGACAACGCAAAGGAATTCACGCTTATGAGCAAGAAATCACACCTAATGGCGGCCTCCGCCTTCGTCGCCGCCGCGTCGGCGATGGCCGGCGCGGCTCATGCTGCTCCGACCCAGATCTTCGGGGGCGGCGGCACGCTGCTGGCGCCCTACCTGCGCCAAGCTGAAGACTGCTACGGCACCAAGGAAGACCTCGTGAAGCAGGGGTCCTTCCCCTACGGCGCGGGGAGTGAGAGCTTCCAGACCGTCACCGATTTCGTCTTCACCGGCTCCCCGCCCACCGGGGGGTACAATTGCCAATCGAGCTCGGTCAATCCGAACGTTTCGATGTTCCTGATCGGCGCCGGCTCGGGTAACGGCTCGCTGTCAATCTTCACCCACGACGAGACACTCGATTTCGGCACGACCAATGACGGGGGCCACACCCAGTTCACCAGCGTCCAGTACGCCGAAGGCGACTTCGGCGTCGGACCGGCCGACGTGGCAGCTTACCAAAGCGGCGGCAATCTCAGCACCAAGGCCGGAGACGGCAATACTGTCGGCGTCAACCCCGGGTGCACGGCGCACTACTGCTACGCCAACCCGACGCCGCAATACGGCAACTTCGTCCAGTTCCCCATCTCGGTCGACCCGGTGGCGATTTCCTACGCGCCGATCTACGAGGTGGTCACCGACGCCTCGGATGTCCCCACCTACTACAAGCTCCATATCAACAAGCCCAACACCAAGGACAACAACGGCGGCCTGCTGCTCGACATGCCGACCGTTTGCGCAATCTTCAACGGCGCGATCACCAACTGGAACCACCCGCTGCTGAAGGCTCTCAACGGCGGCGTCAAGTTGGAGGATCCATCGGATCCGACGCCTGAGGCTTCTTGGAGCGTGCCGATCGAACTCACCGGCCGTTCGGACAGCTCCGGCACCACCTCGATCCTCTACCGTGCCCTCGCCGCCCAGTGCGGCACCGGCACGGTGACCTACGTCGACAAGGGGATCAGCGTCACCTACACCAACAACTTCGCCACCACCGGCGGCAAGACCCTGCCCGGCGCGCTCAACAGCGGCAACGTCTACAACAAGGCGCTGCCGAACGATCCCGCTGACGACGGGGGCATCCTCCCCACCGCCGGCAAGTTCACCACCGCCGCCGGTAACGACGGTGTCGCCAAGTATGTGGCCTTCACCTACTTGCCGCCGGCCAGCACGACCTACATTCAGGGACGTATAGGATACAACGGCACTGACTACGTGCTGCCTTACTCCCTGAACAACGGCCTGACCTACGGCCTCAACGTCGCGAACATCGCGCTAACAACGGGCGCGGCAACGGGCGTGGAGCCCACGGTTGCGAATGCTCTCCTGGCGTTCGGGACCGGTTCCCACGCGCTACTGCCACCCCAGACCCAGACCTCGGCCGGCGGCTACGCCGACGGCTCTGCGGGCCATACCGTCGCGGCCAATAGCCACGGTACCCGCACCAGCCCGCAAGACTGGGTGGAGCCCATTACGACGACGGTCACCTACGTCAACGACCCCAGCAACGGTGGCGTGACCGATACGATCAACACCCCCCTGGCCGACCCGAACCACAACATTCCGGGCGTCACCAAGGCGTATCCGATCGTCGGCACGAGCAACATGTACCTCAATACGTGCTTCGCAAGCTCAGCCGTCACGACGGCCATGATCGGTCACGCGAGCAAGAACCCGGGCTTCCTCACCTACTACCTGGGCAAGGCTTCGCCGGCGAACGCTACAATCACCGACACATCGGCGACCACGCCCGGCCTGCTCGTTTCGGCCGGCCTGGCGGTGCCGCCGACGGGATGGTTGGCGGCGATCTACAACACGTTCGTCACGCCGGTAACGAAGACGACCGCCGGAGGCGTGAGGACCGACACCCTCAACCTGAATATCCTTCAGGCTGGTACGGGTCCGGCCTCGGGCACTGGCTCCCAGTGCAACGCGGTAAGCCCGGGCGCCTAGTCTTAGAGTCTGCATTTCTCACTATGGACGGCCCCGGCGCACGCCGGGGCCGTTTTTCTTTGCGGGGCCGCGATTGCCCGAAGCGGCTATGACTGGCGAGCAGAATCAGGAGCGCTGCGCCCTGGGAACCGCCCTCCATCTCCTTCTCGCGCTTCTGGCGGCGCCCCCGGCGGCCTGGCTGGCGAGCCGGGTCGCGGTCCGTTACGCCGCGGCGAACGGCGCGCCGATCCTCATCGCCATGGCGCTCGCGTTCGCCTGGGCCGCCGCGATCGCGCCCGACTGGCCGGTGCTGGGGATGAGCCTCGCCCTGGGCTGGACCCTCGTAGCACTGGCCGCGGTCGACCTCGCTTCGTTTCGCTTGCCCGACCTGCTCACCCTGCCCCTGATCCTGGCGGGGCTCGGCGCGACGGCGCTGATGCCCGCACGGCCGATGCTGGATCACCTCGCCGGCGCCGGCGCCGGCTGGGGCAGCCTCGTCGTGCTCGCCCTGGCCTACCGCTGGTGGCGCGGCGTCGAAGGGGTCGGCCAGGGCGACGCCAAACTGCTGGGCGCGGCGGGCGCCTGGCTGGGCTGGCGCCCCCTCCCCTCTGTGCTGCTCATCGCCTGCGCGGCGGCTTTCGTCTGGGTCGGGTTCCGGACGGCGGCGCGCGGCCGCGCCGCCCTGAACGAGCGCCTGGCCTTCGGCGCCCCGCTTTGCCTCGCCATCTGGACCGTCTGGCTGCACGGGCCGCTGGCGATCTAGACGGAGCGCGGATTGAACCGCGCTCGAAGCCCCTCGCTCACCGACCGGATCACGCTCGTCCAGTCGCCGACCCCCGGCTGCCTCAGCAGGCGCGCGCTCGGGTACCAGGGGCTGTCTTCGCGGTCCAGCAACCACCGCCAGTCCGGGCAGAACGGCAGCAGGATCCAGACCGGCTTGCCCATCGCCCCGGCGAGATGGGCGATGCTGGTGTCGACAGTGACGACGAGGTCCATCAGCTCGAGAAGCCCCGCCGTATCGCTGAAATCCTTCAGCGTCTCGCCGAGGAAGCGCACGCGCCCGGAGGCGGCGAACGCGGGCGCGTCGCCTGGGCGGATCTCGTCTTACAGCGCGATCCAGTCGAACGCCTCGGACAGCATCGGCGCCAGCGCGTCGAACGCGATCGAGCGGTTGCGGTCGTTGGCGTGGTCGGCGCTGCCGCTCCAGGCGAGGCCCACGCGCCGCCGCGTCCCTGGACCCAGCAGGCCCTCGAAACGGGCCCTTCGCTCGGGGGCGGCTCGCAGATAGCGTTCGGAGGCCGGAATCGTCCGCTCCGTCGTCCCGAAGGCGAGAGGCAGGCTCATCAGGGAGCATTGACAGTCGAAATCCGGCCACGGCTCGCCGTCGCCGATGACCTCGAGGCTCGGGCCGAGCTGCCGCAACAGGGATTTCAGGGGCGTCTGCACGGCGAGGATCGTCCTTCCCGGGCGATCGCTCGCCAGCTTGGCGTAGCGGCTGAACTGGATCGTATCGCCGAGCCCCTGCTCGGCATGGATGAAGAGGGTCTCCTCGCTCAGCGGAAATTGTCCGAACCACGGACGCTCGGCGTCGAAGCGGCGCGCGGCTGCGCCCCACAGGCGCTTGCGATGCTCATGCTCGCGCCAGCCCTCGTCGAACCGGCCGCCGAGCAGCAGCGAATGGCTCCGGTTGATCAGGGCTTCGGCATAGTCCGGCTTGAGGTCGATCGCCGTCGTGAAACTGGCGACGGCGGCGTTCGGACGCCCCAGCGCGTGGAGCGCGATGCCGCGGTCGTAGTGGGCCATGGCGTTGTCGCGGTCCAAGGCGACGACCTTGTCGTAATCCGCGAGGGCTTCGGCCGGGCGACCCAGCATGGATTGAGCGGAACCGCGTTCGAGCAGGACCGCCGGGGTGTCCATCCCAAGGGCGATCGCGCGCTCGAAGCTCGCAAGCGCCGACTCCAAACGGCCCAGGCGGCGCAGGACGAGGCCCCGGTGCAGATGCGCCTTGGCCAGGCTCGGCTCCAGCGCGATCGCCTTGTCGTAACTGACGAGCGCCTCATAGGGCCGGTCCAGTTGGTCCAGCGTCGAGGCCAAGAGGCCATGCACGCTGGCCAGGGTCGGATTGACCGCGATGGCCCGCCGCAGCAAGGCGACGCCGGGCTCGGGGCGGCCCGTGACGATGTCGATCATGGCGAGCCGATGCAGGGCTTCGAAGTGTTCGGGGTCGCCCCGCAGCACCGCCTCGTAGCAGGCCCGCGCCTCCGCAAGCCGACCGGAGCGGTAAAGCGCCAGTCCCCGGCTCAAGGCGGCGCCCAGGTTCGCGGCGTCGGGATCGGGCGGCGCCATATACCTCCCCATGCCATTGAAGCGCGGACCAGCCTTAGGCCGCTGCTTCGAGGCCCTCGAGCCGCCGCCCGCCGGCCGGCTCAGGCAGGCTTGCGCGACACGGACATCGCGACGTCCCACTGCGGGTAGAGACTGGGCAGCTCGACGTCTCCCTCGCCGAAATGCGGGTCCAGCAAGTGGACAATTCCTAGCCGCCCCGTCGGGGTGTCGACCACCCGCATCCCGGAAATGACCGCAAAATGCCCCATCCTGAAATGGATGAGCAGCGGCTGACCACTATTGATGAGACTCAGCAACTCCGCCTGACTGGGGGGACGATCAACCATTGAATAGCTGAGACCCAAATCTTTTATAATGCTCTGGACCTGCGCCACGGTACCGGGAACATCGCAGGCTCCGGAGTCGGTGCAACAAGGCGCGTCATACGCCTTCTGCAGCATCGCGCACTGGGATGGCGTGTCTTTCTTGTAGTATTGCGCCACCATCTGTGCAGACGCCACCCACGCCCAGCGCAGAGTCGCCTGCGGCCTGTAGGGAACCGCGAGGGACGCCTGTGCAACGACCGTCTCCGGCGCCGCGGATGCGCCGCCCTGCGCGACGCAGATGGCTGCGGCTACGAGAAGCGCCAGGGCATAGCGGTGGAATCTCATCGCGCATGGTCCTTCGAGTGCTCGGCCGCATGATGCGGCGCCTGCGTGACACCCAGGTGACCTTGCCGCCGCACCGCCCTATTCCGCGTATCGGATCCAGTAAGGCCGCGCCTTATCACCGGTCAGCTCGATGATTTCGGTGCGATGCGTCTCGGCCCCGCCGGAATCTCGGGCCACCGCCCTGATGGTCAGGGTGCGACCGACATAGTCGTCGTCGGCCAGCTCCTCGTTCGGCCGTTGGTCCTCCACCGCCGGCGCTTCATCGGCCTGGTCGGGATCGGGGAGTTCGTCCGCCTTCATCGCCGCCTTGGCGAGACCCTGGGCGTAGGTGGGGTCGAAGGCGCCGGTCTCCTCGAAGAAGGTCGTCACCGCCGGCGCCAGCCTGGCGTAGAGCGTCCGATCCATGTCGGGAAGGCCCATCAACTCGCCCACCGTGCGGAAGTCGCCATGCCGCATCGGGAAGTTCGCCCTGGGGGCCGCGTCCCCGGTTTCGAACGCCGCGTTCTGGTCGGTCTGCCAGGCGCGGAATTCGCGGACGAGGGCGTCGAGGCGCTCACCGCTGGCGCCGGCGCCGGCGAAAAGCGCGCGAGCCTGGTTGTCGCTCAGGGCCGCCAGTGGCGCCTTGCCTCGCTCATCCTCGACGGTGAGCGTCAGCTGGACACCGTCAAAGTCCAGGCGCCTGGGCCGCCCGTCGATGGACCAACGGGCGGCGCGATCCTCCGCGCCGAGACCGTGCATCGCAAGGCCGAGCCCCGCCTCCGCCGCGGCGGCGAGCTTCGCATGCCGCTCCAGTCCGGTCTCGATCGCCAGCGCGCCCCGATCGGCCGCCAGGACCTGCAGCGCGATGCACGCGAACGCGGCGACGGCGGTGACCGCCGCCACCAGGGCGTAGCCGTCGTCAGTCCTTCGAGGCATTGGCGGGCGGCCTCTGGACCGGCGGCGGGGGCGCGGCCAGGTGGATGTTGTCGCGCAGCTCCCGCGTCACGGCCAGCACATCCACGGGCGCGCGGACCACCCTCGGCGTCAGGAGGACGACGAGCTCGGTGCGGACGAGCCCGCCGGTGGTGTCGCCGAAGAGGTGTCCCAGGACCGGGATGTCACCAAACAACGGCACGGTCGACCGGCCCTTCTGCACCTCGTTCTTGATCAGACCGCCAAGGGCGATGGTCTGGCCGTCCTGCACCGCCACCGAGGTGGCGATCTTGCGCTGCTCGATGGTGGGCGAGGTGAGGCCCGACGTCACCTGGGCGGGGGTCGTGGTGAGCACGTCGCTGACCTCCTGGGCGATGTCGAGGAGCACCAGACCGCCGCTGTTCACCCTGGGCGTGATCTTCAGGATGACGCCGGTGTCGCGATATTCGATGGAGTTGACGATCGGCGCGCCGGTCTGCAGCGTGCTCACCGCCGACCCCGTCGCCACCGGCACCTGGTCGCCGACCTCGATGGTCGCGGTGTGGTTGTTCAGAACGACGAGCTTGGGCGCCGAAAGCACGGTGACGTCCGTCACCGTCTTCAGCGCGTTCAGCGTGGCCTGCACCTGGACGCCGTCGTAAATATAAGAAAACCCGGGAAAGTTTCGGACCGGCGTGCTGGTGGTCCCCTGCGTGAGGGCAGCGGCGCCCTTGCCGGCCGATACCGACCATTGGATGCCGTACTGCAGTGAGTGGTTGAGCGTCACCTCGCTGATCGAGGCGTCGATCATGACCTGGAGCGGGGGGACGTCGAGCTTGCGCAAGGCGTTCTCGACCATCGCGTAGTTGCGGGGCGTCGCGTAGACGACGACGGCGTTGTTCGTCTCGTCTGCGGTGATGGTCATGGCGCCGCCGGTCGCCGCGGCCGCGCCTTGGTCTGGATGGTACGAAGAACCCGGGCCGACAGGGGCGCCCATGGCGGGGACGCCGGCCGCTGGCGGCGGCAATGTCGCCGCAGACGGAGCGGTGTGATCAACCAGTTCCGGCGCCTCGGCGCCGGTGGCGCCGCCGCCCCCGCCCGAGCCGGTCCCGAAGGCGCTGTTCAGCACCTTGGCGAGATCGGCGGCGCGGCCGTTCTGCACCTTGTAGACGAACACCGCCTTCTCGGCGCCCTCGCCTTCGCGATCCAGGATCTCCACGAACCGCTTGACGTCCTCGAGGTATTGCGGCTGCGCCGAGATCGCGAGGATGCCGTTGAGCTGGTTCATGGCGATCAAGCGCACCAGTCCGGCGGTCGGCGCTCCCGGCGAATTGAGCAGCTTCTCGAGCTCCGGCGCGATCAGCCGCGCGTCGGTCCTCTGGGGCACGAACAGCGCGAACGACATGCCCCTCAACCAGTCCACGTCGAACTCGGCCACCAGGTCGCGCAGGGCCTTCCGCTGGGTTCCGTCGCCCGAGACGATCAAGGTGTTGGTGGCCGGATCGGCCACCGAGATCGCATTGGGGACCAGCGGGTCCAGAAGCTTTCGCATCTGCTCGGCGTTGACGAAGTGGAGGACGATCGTCTCGTTGCCGTAGCCCGGATCGCTTGGCCCGACGGCGGCCGCCTCGCCGCGCGCGGCCGCCGCCGGGACGATGACGTAGGCGCCGGCGCGGCTGGCGAGCACCAGATCGGCGTTGGTCAACGCCTGCTCGAAGAAGGCCAACACATCGGCGCGGCGGATCGGATGCGGCGTCACCACCGTCACCGAGCCGTGCGCTGAAGGATCGACGCTGAAGGAAAGGCCGAGGGTGTCGCCGAGGATCGCCTTGGCCGCGACGCCCACCTCGACGCTCGGGAAATTCAGGCTGACATCGCCGCTCGGAAGCACCTCGACCGGACGGGGGGGCGCGACGATGGCGGGCGGCGAGCCGGGCAGAATGGTGCTTCTGACCTCGGGGCCATCCGGCGGCGACGCGGGCTCGCCCGCGGCCATTCCCGAGGCGATCGTCGCCGCGAACAGGGCGCCCAGCGAAAGCGCGCGAAGGCTCATCACTTATCCGCCGCCTCGTCGCCGGACGCCGGCTCGCCGGCCGCCGCCCCGATCACCAGATCCTGGCGGACACCCTTACGCTCGAACGCCAGGCGCGTGGGGCTCACCGAAACGAGCTTCCAGTCGTCGACCGAGTCGCCCGGCCGCAGCGTCACGATCTTTCCGCCCGGCGCCGAGACCACCGCCGTGGCGGCCGAGCCGCCGGTCGCGACGCCCAGGGCGGCGTATCCGCCCATGCCCCCCTCCCCGGCGGCCTGATCGCCCGAACCGCCGGGTTGACGGTCGGGCGCAAAGAGCGGCGCGGCGAGGACCGCGGGGTAATCGGGCAAGGCCGGCAGCGAGATCGGCTTGGCCCGCCGCGGGGCGAGACCGGCGACGGTTCGGTCGGGCGCGTCCGAGGGCAGCGCGAGCTGCAGGCCGATCATCGAGACCAGCGCCGCGCAGCCGGCGGCCGGCAGAAACCGGTTCTCACGATTGTCCCTTCGCGGGCCGCCAGCCGGCGGCGAGCTCGAGTCGGACGTCGAGCGGGGCGAGGCGCCCGGCGATGCGGGACCTATCGGCGGAAACCGAAAGATATTCGACAACGACATAGGTGTCCTCGCTCTCGAGACGTCGGATGGCCTGGCACAGCTGGGCCAATGTGAGTGTGAGATCCGCCCGCACCTTCACCAGGCCGGCGCCCGGAGGGAGATCCCCCATGGCGGTCACCGTGAATCCCGCCTCGGTCGACAATCGCTGCAGCCGCTCCTTCAGCGCCTCCGCGGCGAGCGCATCGCTCGGCGCAGCCACGGCGAACCGGGATGCGTTTCTGCGCCCGGCCTCCGCCTCGGCGCGCAACGCCGGCAGCGAGGCGATGAGGCGGACGTTGCGCGCATACTGCGCCTGGAGGTCCCTGCGCTGGGCGGCCCGGTCCAGGAAGCCAAAGGCGAACGGCTGGACGACGACCATCCAGACGAGGGCGGCCGACACGACCAGCAGGCCGAGGGCCACCAGCCTTCGCTCCCGCTTGGTCAGCGGCTTCATGGCTGCGGCCCCGGCTTGGCGTCGGCGGTGATGTCGAACGGTCGGATGGGCGTCGGCCCGGTGGTGGGCTCGGCGACCGCCACCCTCAGGTTGGCGAAGGCGCCCGAGGCCAAAAGCGCCGCGGCGACGTCGACGTCCTCGCGCCTGAAGCCGACGATGTGCAAGCTTCGGCCGTTCCACTCCAGGTGCTGGACCCAGGCCCCGGACGGGACCGCACGGGTCAGGGCGTCGAGCAATCTCAGCGGCTCGCCGCGGCGCCAGCGAGACGCCAGATCCCGGCGTCGGGCGGTTTCGGCGCTCACCCGGCGCCGAAGGTTCTGCACGGCCGCCACCGCAGGACCTTGGGCCTCCACCGACGCCCGCAGGCGTGCGACCCCCAGCATGTCCCGGCCGACCAGCACGGCGAGGTTGGCCGCGATGAGCGCCGTCACGCCCAGCCGCCAGTAGAGCCGCGTGCGACCCTTGCGGACCTCGCCGAGCTCGTCGAGAACAACGGGGAGGAAGTCGAAGCGGGGCGGCGCGGCCTCCGCGCCCACCCGCGCGGCCAAGCGCACCGGAAGGTAGCCGTCGGCGAGCGCCCGGGACACAAGCTGGGCGCCCGCGGCGCGCGGCAGAATGCCGAGCAACAGGGTCTGGAGGCCGCCGCCGTCTCCGCGGTCAATGACTTCCGCATCGAAGTGGATCAGTTCGGGAGCGAGCGGCGAAAGGCGATCGATGTCGAGAGCGATCATCCGGCGCACGTCGCCCGCGCTCATCGGCGGCGCCGAAATCTCCCGCAGCAACAGGGCGCCGGCCGGCGCGATGAGCCCCACCTTCTTCGGCGCGCCGCCATCGTTGGACTCGACGCGCTGGCCGTCCCGCCACAGGCTCCAACCGCCGTCGGCGCGTTGCTGGATCCAGAAACGCGGACGCGACGACAGGGCGTCGCGCCAAGCGGCGGGAAGCATGGCGGCGAGCTCGCCGGCCCACCACGCCAGCCCTCGCCGCGCGTAGCCGGCGATCGACCCGAAGTCGACCTGGGCGTTGAGCAGCTCCTGGACGCTCATGCCCGGGCCTTGCACCGATGACTGGCCTGGTTGAGGCGGCAAAGCGTATCGATGGTGGTTCTCGGGCGGATGATGAGGTCCGGCCAGCGCCGCGGATCGTCCGGCTCGAACGTCACGCGCACCCGCACCAGCTCGGGCAGCGCAGGCTCGAAGCGCCAGGCGCCTCGCCAGCGGCGCTGCTCGTCGGGACGGGCGGCGCCGAAATAGCCGATCTCGAGCTGCCGCACGCCGGCCACGAGCATCTGGGTGTCTGCGGGCATTCCCGGCGCGATGTCGCTGGCGGAGGCGAGCACGAGCTCACCGGCGGCGTCGAGAGAAAGGCGGTAGCGCCGCAAAGGTCCCGGGCGAGCAGCCTCGGGAGCGTTGGCCAGGAATTCCAGGCTCTCCGACGATCCTCTGAAATCGACGTCGGGCGGGTTGGTGTCCAGGAGCGTCATCGGATAGGCCTGCTCGAGGCGGTCACGCAGCGCGGCCTGGGCGGCGTCCAACGCCTCGCCGGCGGCCTCTCGGGCGTCGACCCTTCGCCAGACCTGACGCCCGGTGGTGAGGCCCGAGACCAGCAAGAGCCCGATCATCCCCACGATCACCAGGCTGGCCAGCGCCTCGACCAGCGCGAAGCCGTCCGAGGCCGCATTTGCCCACAGCGCCGATCGCGTCACGGGCGCGGCCCCAGGCGCAAGGTCTCCAACCGCACGATGTCCGCGGCGCCCGTCCTCGGACGGACGGCGACGGTCACGCGCCAGAGCGCCCCGACGGCGCTGGCGTCGACGCCGTCGCTGTAGGGCGAAACTTCCAGCCGCCAGACGAGGTCGCCGGCCACGCCCGAGGTGCCTCCCTCCTGGAGCGGAATATCCGAACCCACCGAGGCGAGCTCGGACTGGGCGACGAGCGCGGCCTCGCGATGCGTTTCGATGCGGCGACCGCGGTCCGCGCTCTCGGCGATGGCGCGGAAAGTGGCGGCCAGGGCCAGCGCGACGATCGCAGCGGCGATCACCGCCTCGACGAACAGCGATCCTCCGTCGACCCTGGCGCCGTGCGTCTTCTTCGTCGAACGGTTCATTTTGACGGGATCGAAACGCCGCCCAGCGGTCCCACCTCCACCACCGCCGCGTGGCGGGCCGTCGCGATCCACACGACGCCGCCGCTGGACGAGCCGTCGCCGAAGAACGCGATCCGGCCAGCCGTCTTCGCATCGCCAGCGAGCGTCACGCCCGGCGGCGGCGCAGCGACGGGCGCGCCCACGACGCCATAGGCGCGCCCGTCCGGGGCGATCTGGAACTGCACCTCGGAATCCCGCTCCAGCGCCAGGGCGCGCGCCTGGCGCAGCTCGGCGGCCACCGCAGACACCGTCTGCCGCTGCGCCAGCGTCAGAAGGGCCTGCAGCAGGTTCGGGAAGCCGATCGCAGCGACCAGCGTCAGGATCGCCACCACCACCAGAGCCTCGATGAGCGTCTCCCCCGACTGCGAGCTGGGACAAGCGTCACCAATTGCCGACATTGGCAGCCTCGCCGCCCTTGCCGTCCTTGTCGGGTCCCTTGCTGTAGACGTCGAATTCGCCGTGTTGTCCCGGAATCCGGTAGAGGTAGGGCGCGCCCCAGGGATCGATCAGGGCCGACGGCCTCTGAAGGTACGGCCCGTTCCAACCGGCCGCCGTCGCCGGTGCGGTGACGAGGGCGCCCAGGCCTTCGTCCTGGGTCGGATAGCGGCCAACGTCGAGCCGATAGAGCTGCAGCGCCGCATCGACGTTTTGGATCTGCACCTTGGCCGTCTGGGTTCGCGACGCGCCCAGGTACTTCAGCACCTGCGGAGCGATGATCGCCGCGAGCAGCCCCATGATCGCCAGGACGACCAGCATCTCAAGCAAGGTGAAGCCGCCGTCGGCGCGACGACGGCCAGGACACTTTGGCGAGGGTCTGCGGGTCATGGTGTGAGCGCCAGATCGTTGAAGCCGAGGATCGCCGACATGATCGAGGCGATGACGGTGGCGACGACGGCGCCCATGAACACCGTAATGGCGGGCGTCAGCAGGCTCACCAGCCGCTGCACCGTCGCCCGGACGGTCCGGTCGAGCACGTCGGCCAGTCGGCCAAGCATCAGCCCGAGGCGGGCGGTCTCTTCGCCGGTGCGAAGGAAGCTGATGGCCATCGCCGGAAAGACGCCCGTCGCGGCCAGCGGGCCGGAAAGCCCCCCGCCCTGCTTCAGGCCAGCGGCCACCTTCCCCACCGCCGCCGCCATGTGACGGTTGGCGACCGATCGCTGAGCGATGCCGAGCGCGGTCGGCAACGGCACGCCGCCATCGACGAGGCTTCCGAGGGTGCGCGCGAACGCCGCGCATTCCGCATTGGCGATCAGGTGACCCAGAAGTGGCGCACCCAGAATCCTTCGATCGAAAGCGAGACGGGTGGCGGGGCGGCTCAGCCAATGGCGCACCCCCAGCGCCGCAGCCACCGCCACCCCCAGCCCCGCCAAGCCGTATGTCCGCACGCCCTGGCTTGCGGCCATCACCGCGCGGGTGGCGAAGGGCAGCCTGGCGGTCGCCCCGTCGAACAGCACCTCGAATTGCGGGACGACGACCAGCAGCATGACGAGGATGACGCCGGTAGCCACCGCGACGAGCATGCAGGGATAGACCAGCGAGGAGATCACCGTCTGGCGCAGGGCCTCGGCCCGGTCCAGGGTCTCGGCGAGCCTCGTCAGGGCCGCGCCCAGCCGCCCGTCGGCTTCGCCGGCCTCGCACATCGCCGAGGCGACGGGCGGGAACAGTCCCCTGGCCTCCGCCAAAGCGCTCGAGAGCGTCGCGCCTTCCTTCACCCGTCCGTAGACCTTCGCGAAGGCCGCCTTCGCAGGCGCGTGGTCGATGTTGGCCGCGCAGATCGCGAGCGCCCGATTGAGCGGAAGCCCGGCCTCCAGGAGCACGGCCAGTTCGCCCACCGCATTGATGACCGCCTGGCGGGTTCGGCCGCTCAGCCGCGCCTTGGCCTCGGCGCGGGGCCCGGCGAGCGGCTGGGTCTCGATCGGACGCAGTCCCTGCAGCCGAAGCTGCGAGATCACTTGCGCCTGGGACTGGCCCTCCAGGTCGCCCGAGCGAACCACGCCCGAGGGCGTGACGGCGCGGTAGCGATAGGTCGCCATGCTCAGGCCTCGCGGGTCGCGCGAAGGACTTCCTCGATCGTCGTGAGGCCGGCCTTCGCCTTGGCGATCCCATCCTCGAACATCGTCCGAAGGCTGGCGGCGGACTGGATCTCGCGCTCCGACGCCTTGGCGAGGATCAGCCGTTCGGTCTCGGCGTCGGCCACCAGAAGCTCGATGAGGGCGACCCGACCGCGAAAGCCAGACCCGCCGCACGCCTCGCACCCCACCGGCCGCCAGAGCCGGTCTAGGTCGGTCGGCGCGATCTCGAAGGCCTCCAGCGCCTGCCGTTGGGGCGCGTATCCCTTCCGGCAGTGCGGACAGAGCCGCCGCACCAGCCGCTGGGCGAGGACCGCGTTGAGGGTGGAAGTGATCAGGAACGGCTCGACACCCATGTCGAGCAGGCGCGTCACCGCCGCGGCGGCCGAGTTCGTGTGCAGGGTGGCGAGAATCGTATGTCCCGTGAGGGCGGCCTGAACCGCGACCTCCGCGGTCTCGAGATCGCGGATTTCCCCCACCATCATCACGTCGGGGTCCTGACGCAGGAAGGAGCGGAGCGCCGTGGCGAAGGTCAGGCCGATCGGGGGATTGACCTGCGTCTGGTTGACCCCCGCCAGGCGGTACTCGATGGGATCCTCGATGGTGAGGATCTTCCGCTCGGGCGTGCTCATCTCCAGGAGCGACGCGTAGAGCGTCGTGGTCTTGCCGCTGCCGGTGGGTCCCGTGACCAGGACGATGCCGTGCGGCCGACCGAGCACCCGCCGGAACCGCCCGAGCGTCGCGCGATCGAAGCCCAGCGACTCGAAGTCCAGGGGCAGTTGCGAACGATCGAGGATGCGCATGACCACGCCCTCGCCGTGGATGGTCGGCGAGGAGGCGACGCGCAGGTCGACGTCATGGCCGCGGACGGCCAGCCGCAGACGACCGTCCTGGGGCAAGCGCCGCTCGGCGATGTTGAGGCCGGCCATGACCTTGATCCGCGACACGAAGGGGGCTTTCAGGTGGGCCGGCAGGGGGTCTTCGTCCCTGAGCGCGCCGTCGATCCTGAGGCGGACCTTCAGCCCGGACTCGGTCGGCTCGAGATGGATGTCGGAGGCCTGTTGCTCCACCGCCCGGCTGATCAAGGCGTTGACCGCCCGCACCACCGGCGCGTCGCTCGAGAGGTCCTTCAGCCGCTCCAGGTCCGCCTCGTCGGCGGTCCCGACGTCGTCCGGCGCGGCGGGGGTTTCCGGGTACAGCCGGTCGAGCGCGGCCTCCATGTCCCCCGAATGCGCCACGAGCGGCGTGACCGGGCGCTGCAGCGCAAAGGCGAGCGCCTGGCGCGCTTCCATCGCGAGGGGGTTGACGAACGCCACCTCAAAGCCCGCCTCCGTCTCACGCAGGGGGATGGCGCGGGCCTCGCGCATAAATCTCGCCGATAAGCGACCGCCGGCCACGGGCTCGGCGGGAAAGTCGGCCGCCGCGGCGATTCGCAGGCCGGCGGCGGCGGCGAGGGCGCCCGCCAGGGCCTGTTCCGAAACGAGGCCCAGCCGCGTCAGGACCGCATCCAGCGGCTCGCCGGTTTCCGACTGGACGAGTTGGGCGCGCGAAAGGGTCTCAGCCGAGACCAGTCCCCGCTCCAAGACCAGTCGATCGAGCGCGGGCGGCGCGGAATCGCTGCGACGCGCAGGCGCCAAGTCAACCAGGACCGGCGCCGCGCCGCTCTGCTTCCTTGCCAGGACAGTCATGGGTCATCCCACTGCACTCGGGAGCGGCAGGCTCTAAGCTTTGCCCATGGAACGGTATTCCGCCTGCGTGACAGGGGCGTGACGAGGAGCGCCGCCGACGGAGCGCAGGCGCGGCGCGGGCGGCGCTTGCGCCTCAGGTGCTGGCGAGCGTGACCGCGCTGGTCTCGGAGGGCGTGACCACCGCCGGGGACGAGGTTCCCGCCCCCGACGACGTCTGCGCCATGGCCTGCGCCAAGAGGGCCGGCGACGCACTGGCCAATTGGTTGGAGATCGTGGAGTCGGAGTAGATCGTCACGTATTTCAGAATGGCGCCCCGCGCGCCGACCGATTCATAGAGCGCGCCGGTCAGCGAGTTCTCGGCGGTGTGCGTCGAACCGGGGAAAAGGCCGTCCAGGATCGCCGCGCTTTCCAGCGGCGTCGCGTGGGTGGGCAGCGAGTCGCCCGGCGCGAAGGTCGCGATCTGCGCCCACTTGCCCGGTCCCTCCAGGGTGAGCGTGTCGCCGGCGTCCCCGCCCAGCATGGCTTCGAAGACCGACGTCTTGGCGCCCGTGGAATCGAGCGTCACGGTCAGGGCGTTGGGATTGATCTCGACCGTCTGGCCGTTCCCGGCGCTGCCCACGACCGCGTCGATGTTGGTGGCGGCGACGCCGGTGTTGGGATTGTTGACCGTGAGGTCGACGTCAGCCCCTTCCGCCTTGGCGAAGACGACGTCGAAACCGGCCCCGCCCCGCAAGATGTCCGCCAGCGAGGCGCTGAGCTGAAGATCGAAGATGTCGCCGGCCTTGGTTCCGTAGATGTAGTTGCCGCCGCCGCTTCCCCCGAGCCCGAACCAGTCGCCGCCGTTCGCCCCGCTGTCGCCGCGGATGACCGTGCCGGACGCTCCGGCCTTGATCTGGATCGCCGCGTAGGCCAGCGAATTTCCATCGTCCAGCTTCAGGGTGGTGAGCCCTTGCGGATTGATGCCGAGCACGCCGGACGCCCAGGAGTCGCTCTTGCTGAACTGCGAGAACGCGCCGAGCACATCCGTCGCGGGCGTCGACGGGCCCGGCCGGAACGCGGTCAACACGGTGGCGCCGGCCGGAGTCAGCTGGTTGACCGTGCCGTCGGTCCAGACGGTGTAGTAGGTGCTTCCGTTGGAGAACACGTAGGCGCTGAGCGCGCCCGGCGCGTAGCTCTGCTGCGTCGGATCGAGCTTGCCCGTGTAGTCCGTCGCCAAGGTTCCCTGCACGTCGTCGATCCGCGTCACCTCGGAGGCAAGGGTCGCGGTATCCGCGCCGTCCAGCGCCGTTCCGGCGGCGGAAAATCCCTGGCCTGCGGCGTTCATGACGCCCACCAGTCGGAAAGCCGCGCCGGAGGTGACGTTGACCTGGCCGTCGGCGCCGATCAGCGCCACGAACGCCTTTCCAGGCCCGGCGCCCGCGTCGGTCAAGGTCGAGCCCTGAAGTTGGGCTAGGTTCACCTCCACCGTCTCGCCGGTGAGGGCCGTGTGCGCCACGACCGCCTCTATGCCGCTCGAGGCCGCGACGCCGAACGAGGCGCCGGTCAGGTCGATATCCGTTCCGGACCCCATCACCTGGACGACGTTCACACTATTGGCCCCGCCTCTCAGGACATCGCCGTTCAGGCTGGCGGACGTCTTCGCCACCACGAAGGTGTCGTTCCCGCCACCCGCGATGATCGTGTCGTACGAAGAATTTTCGAGCAGGAACTTATCGTTCATCTCCCGGGCCGTCGTATCCACGATTATCCCGGAGGAATTGGTCAGGCTTATCTGCATATCGATGGCAGGATCTTGAAACGTATATCGGTATTCACCTGTCGCCGAATCGACGCCGATAGTGGCGTTGACCGTCGAACCGTTGAGCTTTTGACCAGTTGCCACGATCGGTCCCCTTCTCGATCTCGGGTCGGCGAACCCCTGTCGCACGCAGACCCCCTGAGTGAATCAAGGGAAGCATAAGCTTGCGCTTCCCGGTCCACAATCGCCATCTAAAGACATTTTTGTCACAATTATCTTCTAAACTTTGGATTCGGCAGTAACCGTCCTCGACAAGACACGTGAAGACTTTTTTCATCCGTATTCGCACTTTTGAAGATCGGGCGACGTCGGGCGCCGGCGCCCGGCTAGGGCATTGAGGAACAGGGTGATCAACGCCTACGACGAGATCGCCTACGCGACCGGCGCCTTTCCTCAGACCCACCCCGACAGCCTAGCCGCCCAGGCGCTGCTCTTCGGGCTCCAGCCGGCGCCGATCGGGAGCTGCCGGGTGCTGGAGGTGGGGGCCGGAGACGGCTCCAATCTCATTCCGATGGCCCTCGGACTCCCCGATGCGGAGTTCGTGGGCTTCGACCTCGCCGGCGACCCGGTCCGGCGCGGAATTGAAGTCATAGAGAAGCTGGGTCTTCGCAACGTGAGGCTGTTCCAGGCGGACATCCTCGACGTCGATCTCGGCCCGCGGCCGTTCGACTACATCATCGCCCAGGGGGTCTACTCCTGGACGCCCGATCACGTCCGTGCGGAGCTCATGCGCCTGGTGGGGCGGCTCCTCGCGCCTGATGGGGTCGCCTACGTCAGCTACAACGCCTTGCCGGGCGGCTATGTGCGACTCGCGGTCCGCCATCAGCTGCTGTTCGAGACCCGCGACGTCGTCGGACGAACGGCGCGCGTCGAGGCGGCGGCGGGCGCCTTGAGGGGCTGGCCGGCGCCGGCTGTGGCGACCGGAACCTTGCAGCGCGCGATCGCCGAGGAGGCGGCGGCGATGCGCGGCCGTTCATTCTCCGCCCTGGCTCACGACGAGCTCAGCGATGCGTTCCATCCGGTCTACCTGACCGACTTCGCCGCCCAGTGCGCCGAGAGCAGCCTGCGTATCCTCACCGAGGCGGAGCCCGGCGAGGTGGGGCAATGGTTCGCACCGCCCGAGATCTCCGATCACGAGCCTTTCGATGCGCTCGCCCGCGCCCAGGCCGCCGACTTCGCCGAGGCGCGGCTGTTTCACCAGAGCCTGGTCGTCAGGGCCGAAGCGCCCGCCGCGCGGCGGCCGAAGGTCGAAGCCTTCGCGAGCATGCACGCGTCGTCCAACGCGCGCCGGATCGGCGCCACGCGCTTTGAAGTGGCGGCCGTGGCCAGTTTCGATCTAGCCGATCCGGTGCTCGCCGCGGTTCTCGAGCGCCTGGCCTCGATCTGGCCGGCGACGGCGCCCGTCCCGACGCTGATCCAGGACGGACCGCGACTTCTTGGACTGCTCGAGCTCTATGGCCTCAGGGCGCTAGAGCTTCACGCCGCGCCGATGACGATCGCGCTCGGCGAGCGTCCAAGAGCCAGCCCGCTTGCCCGGCTTCAGGCGGAGGCTGGGGCGAACAAGCTGACGACGCTGCGCCACACCATGGTGGAGGTGGACGACGCGTTCAGCCGCGGCTTCATCGCCAGCCTGGATGGATCACAGACGCGCGCCGAGCTCGCGAGGAAGGTGGCCCCGCATTTCAACCTGACGCCGGAAGCCGCGCTGGCCCCGGTCGGCGTGTTGCTCGAGGTGCTGGCGCGCGCGCCGCTGTTGATCGGGTAGCCAGTGGAAACGTCGCAACCGAACCGGAGAAGCATCCTCGCCGCGGCCGCGGCCCTCGTCGCATCGGGATCGGCCTGCGGGCAGGCCTTGCAATCCGCCCGGCCGGCGCCCGTACGCGCGGCCGACTTCCTGGCGACCATCGGCGTCAACACGCATCTCGGCTACCCCCAGACCCAGTACGGCGATGTATCGGCGGTGCTCGAGGCGCTGCAGTTCACCGGCGTGAAGCATGTCCGGGACGCGGCCCCGAGCGCGAAGGCGCCCGACGCGTGGCGGAGCTACGAGGCGCTCGCGGCGGCGGGTGTCGGCGCCTGCCTGTTCTGGGGCGCCAAGCGCCCGATGGCGGAGGCGATCGCCGACCTCTCGGCCCTGGAGGCCTTGCACCCCGGGGCGGTCGACGCCCTCGAGGGACCGAACGAGATAAAGCCGAACTTCGCCTACGCCGGCCGGACCGGCAACGCCGCCGCCCAGGCGTTCATGGCGGATATGCGTTCGGCCGCGCGGCGCGACCCGTGGCTCGAGAGAAAGCCGCTGGTGATCTTCACGACCTACGCACGAGCTGCCGCCGACTGCGACTTCGCCAATCAGCACCCCTATCCGAAAGCCGGCGCGCAGCCCGCAAGCCTGCTCCAGCTCGTTCGCGACCGGAACGTCGGGCCGGACGGCGTGATGCCAGGCAAGCCGATGGTGTTCACCGAGCTCGGTTACCACACGCTGGTGGGCAAGCCGACGCGGCCCGCCGCCTGGCAAGGCGTCGACCCGGAGCGCCAGGCCATCCTGCTCGTCAATGCGCTGCTCGACGGGGCGGCGCTGGGTATTTCGAGAACCTACATCTACCAGCTTCTCGACTGTTATCCCGACCGGGGACCGCCCGACCAGGAGAAGCACTTCGGGCTCTACCGATTCGACGGGTCGGCGAAGCCGGCGGCGAAAGCGCTTCGTAACCTGTTCGCACGGCTTTCCGACGACGGCCCCGGGGCGCGGGCCTTCGCGACAAACAGCTTTCCCGCGCGTGTCGCCGCGCCCCCCCTGGTCTCGAGCCTCGCCCTCCAAGACTCTGCGGGTCGGAACTTCCTCATCCTTTGGAATGAGGCGCCGGTCTGGAGCGCGGAGCTCGCGGCGCCGCTGGAGAGCGAACCCGTCTCGACGCGCCTCGTCCTCGAGAGGCCCGGCCCGCTGCGCGCCTTCGACATCATCGATTCGACCGGCGACCGGGTCTTCGCCCCGGCGAGCAGCTTCGCCATATCCTTGGGCGCCCATCCCATCCTGCTGCAAATCGGATAGGCTCGTCCCCGGACCTTGTGCGCCAAAAAGGCGCCCGGCGCCTCGGACCAGCCGCGAGCGCCGTGTACTGACCGTCTTCGCGGCGCGATCTTCGCAAGTTCAGAGGGTTAAGCCGCCGCCGCATTACCGATGCGGCGCCAGCAGCTGAGGCGCCAACTGCCAGATAGACGGCTTGGAATTCTTGATTAGTGAATATCCGTGACCCGACCGCCCCCTCAACACACAAAAATTTCATATAACCTTCGCTTTCTGAATTTTAATGCGACGGTAACGTTTGATCCACGGGAGGCCGCGACGGGGCTCCCCAAACCTATCGCTCATTTAGACTTGGCTCCGGGGGGTGTTGAATGCATTACCGAGGGGTAAGCACCGTTCGCGTTGTTGGTTCGACCCAACCCCGAACTCCGCTTGGCTTCGATCGCCGATTCGGTCCCTTCAATACCTCTGTCCCTCTGCGGCGGGTCGAGCGCGGTACGCTGCGCCGGGTGCTCGACCTGACTCTCGCGCTGACACTCATCGTGATGTTGCTCCCGCTGCTCATCTTGATCAGCTTGCTGATCAAGATACAGGACGGCGGGCCGGTGCTGTTCACCCAGGAACGGATCGGGCGGAAGGGCGCCCGCTTCCGTTGCCACAAATTCCGTTCGATGCGTCCGGATGCGGAGGCCGTGCTGGCCGCGCTCCTAGCCTCGGACCCGCCCTTGCGGCGCGAATGGGAACTGCATCACAAGCTCAAGAAGGATCCCCGCATCACCTTGCTGGGCGATTTTCTTCGCCGCAGCAGCCTCGACGAGTTGCCTCAGCTGTTCAACATCCTGACCGGCGAGATGAGCATCGTCGGCCCTCGCCCCATCGTGGAGGCGGAAATCAAGCGCTACGGCCGGTGGTACCGCTACTACACCACCGTAAGGCCGGGGCTCACCGGGCTCTGGCAGGTCAGCGGCCGCAGCGATGTCGACTACCGCCGGCGCGTCGCCATGGACCGGCTTTATGTCCGTAGCCGCTCGCTGAACTCCTACGTCTGGATCCTGATGGCGACCATTCCCGCCGTGCTGCTGCGCAGGGGCTCCTGCTAGAGAGCGCCCTCACCAGCCCTGAGGCACCGGCAGCCGCCGTTCGGAGACGCTCGGCCTACGCTGCTGGACGAGCGCGAAGCGCGGCGACGCCGGGGCTGTCAAGGCGACGTCGTCGAACCGCGTAGCCGGAGTCGCCGCCGGACGGAACGGCGAAGCCTGGGGGACCGTCGCTATGACGGCCAGAGGTTCGGCCGCTTCGAAGTCCGCAGACTGCGGATCGGCGCCCCTCCCATGCATCAGCGGGTCGACATCCGGCGAGCTTGCGCCCTCGCCGTCGCTGGCCAAGCCACCCGCGTAGAAGATGTGGGCGCCGATCACGGCCACCTTGAGCAACTGGGCGCTCCACTGCGGGCGGACCCAGAGGGTGTGATAGTGGGTGGCCCGCCCCACGGACGTCTCGACATAGCCGCCCAGCGCGGCCGTCGCGACATCGCGGGCTCGCGCCCAGCCCTGCGGCGAAGGCGCCCGGTTCAATGAGCCGTCGCAGGTGAACGTGAACTGGCAGCCGCTCTCGCGCGCAGCGCCCTGAAACACCACGCCGCAGACCGTCTTCGGAAAACGCGGCGCGGCCAGGCGGTTGACCACCACCTGAGCCACCGCCTGCTGACCGCGCAGACTTTCGGACGCGGCTTCGTAGTAGATCGCCGCGGCGAGGCAATCGATCGATCGGGTCCGGTCCTGGGTCGTGGCGGCCCCGAGGTGAAAGGGCGCCGACGGCGGATTCGGCGCCGCCGAGATCGGAACGGCCGCATTCTGCGCGAACGCCGCTGCGGCGGCCAGAGAAGCGGAGGGGCTGGCGGGGGGTCCAGCCGCCGAAAGTCCCGCGCCGGTCCCGGGGGCGCCCACGCGTTCCGGCGGCGGCGTGCGACGGCTCGGCTGACGCCCGATCCAGCGGCTTGCGGGACTCGGGCTCAAGCGTGTCCAGTTGGCGGCGACGATGGGCGCGGCCAGGATGGCGACGCCCGCGCCGACGAGCCCTGCGGCGACCAAGCCGCCAGCACGGGGACGCGGTCGGACCCATCGATCCGGCGGGCTGAGAGTCGTCATCTGGGATGACCTTGTTCCCGACGCCCCTCACCTCTTGGCAGAGCTCTGTGAACTTGTCGCGACACTGCGCTGTAACCGACTGATCCGCGACTTAACCGTCACATTGGAGGCGCAATAAATCCGCGTCGGGGCCCAGGACTTTCGGGGGACATGCGCACACGCCCGGGGCGAGCAATGGGGAGCACGCGGCCTGGGCCCGGCGAGGCGAGGCCGACGCGTGCGGACCTGCGCGTGCAGGCGGCCATCTGCTGCGAGGGCGAAGGTCGGACGCGCAAGGCGGAGCGCGAATATCTGGCCGCCCTGGAAATTGCGCCCCATCACCCGGTGGCCCTCAACAATCTCGGGCTCCTGCTCGCGGCGCGGGGCCGCTTCAAGGAGGCGCTGCGCCTTTTCGCCCGCGCGGTCCGCGCCGACCCGCGCGACGAGGTCGCCCACCTCAACCTGGCGGGAGCGCTGCGGGAAGTCGGTGACGCCGCCGGCGCGACCCAGGCCTATTCGAACATCCTGGCGGCCAATCCGCACTCCCGGGCCGCCCGCCTGAACCTCGCCAACGTCCTGCGCGCTCAAGGCGACCTTGGCGCGGCGCGGCCCTATTACATGACCCTGCTGCAGGGCGATCCGCGCGACGGGTTGGCGAGGTGGAACCTCGCGGCGCTCGATGGTCTTGCAGGCGATTTCAACGCCGCCTTCGCCGGTTTCGCCCTTCACCACGCCCTGCAGCCCGCCGCGCCGCCGCCGCCCGGGCTGGCGAGATGGCGCGGCGAGCCGCTCGGGGGGCGCCGGATCCTGCTGGAAGCGCATCAGGGCCTGGGCGACACCATCATGTTCGCCCGGTTCGCCCGGCTCGTGCGCGACCGCGGCGGGCGGGTGATCCTGCGCGCGCAAAGAGAGCTCGCCGCCTTGATCTCGCAGGTCGAAGGCGTGGAGCGCTTTGCGCCGGCCGACGAGCCGGCGCCGGGCGCCGACCTGTGGTTCCCGCTGGCGGACCTTCCGGCGCTGCCCGGCTTTTGCGCGCCCGACAGCTGCGCGGCGCCTTACATCGGCGCGCCCGCGGATCGCGCAGCACCCTGGGCGATCCGTCTGCCGCAGACCGGGCGCCTGCGGGTCGGCCTGGTCTGGGCCGGCAATCCTACCCACCCGGACGACCGCAACCGCAGCATCCCGCTCCAGACGCTGCTCGCGGCCCTTAGCGAGGTCGCGAACGTCGAGCTGGTCTCGCTGCAGAAGGGCGCGCGCGCCGCCGAGGCGGACGGCGGGCCCTTGACGCGGGCCGACCTCGAGATCGCCGATTTCCTCGACACCGCCGCGGCCCTCGCGCGACTCGATCTGCTGATCAGCGTCGACACCAGCGTCCTCCACCTGGCGGGCGCCATGGGGCGCCCTGCGTGGGCCTTGTTGCCTTTCGCCCCGGACTGGCGCTGGCGGATCGAGGGCGACGAGACCCCGTGGTATCCATCCCTGAGGCTCCTGCGCCAGCCGCGTCCAGGCGACTGGACCGCTGTCGTCGCGCAAGCCGCCGCGGCGCTGCGTGTCAGGGCGCCCCAGCCGGCTCGGCAAGCTGGATGAATAGCCGAGGCGCCCGCCTGCCCCGTCGGCGTCGCCGGGACGCGGGCGCCGCTCGCCGGGACGATGTCGGCGGCCCGCCAGCGACCATCATGCTCAACGGCAAGTTCCTGAGCGCGCCGCCCACCGGGGTCCACCGCGTGGCCGGCGCCCTGATCACCCACCTGGACAAGGTGCTGGCGCAGGGCGGTCAACGCCGGCGATGGATCCTGCTGTGCCCAAAGGACGCCGACGGCGCCCTTCCGCTCGAGGTGATCGAGCGCCGACGCGTGGGGCGTCTCACGTGGCAAGCGTGGGAACAGCTCGAGCTGCCTGGCGCCGCCCGCGGCGAGGTGCTCGTGAACCTCTGCAACCTCGCGCCTCTGCGGCATCGCCGATCGGTGACCATGATCCACGACGCCCAGGTGTTCCTGACGCCCGACTCCTACCCCGCGCCCTTTCGCGCGTGGTATCGTTTCGCCCTCCCCCGCATCGGACGAGGCTCGGCGCGCATCCTGACCGTCTCGGACTACTCGCGCGATCGTCTGGCGCAGTTCCGGGTCGCCTCGCCGGAGAAGATCGACGTGGTGCGCAACGGCGTCGATCACATGCAGCCCATCGTCCCGGACGGAGCCATCCTTGCGCGGCTGAAGCTCACGCCCGGCGGCTACGTCCTCGCCGCCGCCGGCGCGCAGAAGCACAAGAACGTCGGGCTGCTCTTCAGGGCCTTCGCCGCCCACGCGCTGCGTGGGCTCGCCCTGGTGGTGGCGGGCGGCGACCGGGAGGCCGCCTTCGCGGCCGCCGGCGCCCCGGCGCCCCCCGGGACGATCTTCGCCGGCCGCACGTCGGATGCAGAATTGCGGGCGCTTTACGAAAACGCCCACTGCCTGGCCTTTCCATCCACGACCGAGGGTTTCGGCCTTCCCCCGATGGAGGCGATGAGCGTCGACTGTCCGACCATCGTGGCGCCGTGCGGGGCGCTTCCGGAAGTCTGCGGCGGCGCTGCCCTGTACGCCGACGAGCGCGACCCCGCGGCCTGGGCGGCGGCGATCCAGTCGCTTTACGAGCGACGGCTCAGGCTGCGCCTGCGGGAGGCGGGCCGCGTGAGAGCGGCGCTCTATCGCTGGGAAGACAGCGCGCGCAGGCTCATGGCGATCGTCGAAGGCGTCGCCGAGCGCGCGGGGCGCGGCGCGTGAACGCCGTCCGCACCGAAAGAGGCCGCCCGGTCGCCGGGAACGGCGCCGACATCGAATTCTCCCTGGCTCTGCACGACAAGACCGGCAAGTATTTCCACGGTCGCGATCTCATCGAGGTGACGAGCGACCTCCTGCATCGCCAACTCTTCTGGCGCCTTGCCTTGGATTCGGTTCCCGGCGGCCTGACCGCCAAGGTCATCGGCCGGCTCCTGAGCCTGGAGGTGAACGCCCGCGTCCGCTGGGCCGCATTCGACCGACTGACGCCGAGGCAGCGCCGCCGCCGACCCGTGGCGCACATGGATCCCTTCACGACGCTCCTGCATCGCCTGTCGTCGCGCGATCTCGTCCTCTGTCACGACGTCGGGCCGCTCACCCACCCGGGCCTCTTTGACCGGCCGGTGACCGCGGCCTACCGCAAGGCCTACGCCGAGATCACCGACGTCGGGCCGCACATGGTCTTCGTGAGCCGCGCCTCGCAGACCGCGTTCCACGAACTCTTCGACGGCGCGTTCGCAAGCTCCCGGGTGATCTACCCGCCACTTCGCTCCGAAATCATGGCGGCCAAGCAGTCGCCGGCGCCCGGCGTCGCCAAGCCCTTCCTGCTCACGGTGGGCGGCCTTGGCGCGCGCAAGAACCAGAAGCGCGCCATCGAAGCGTTCCAGCGCTCGGGGCTGGCCGCGCGCGGGGTGGGATACGTCCTTTGCGGCGGCCGCGAACCGGGTCACGAGGCGATCATCGAGGCGGCCCGTCGAACCCCCGGCGTGCGGCTGCTGGGATTCGTGAGCGACCCGGTCCTCAACTGGCTTTACGCCCACGCGGCCGGCTTCGTGCTTCCGAGCTTGCTCGAGGGGTTCGGCGTTCCGGTGGCCGAGGCCATAGCGCGGGGCCTGACGCCGCTCGTCTCCGCCGGCGGCGTCCTGCACGAAGTGGCCGGCGACGGCGCATTGCTGGTCGACCCCGGCGACGCCGACGACATCGCGGGCGCCATGCGCAGGCTGGTGGAGATGCCGGCTCCGGAGGCGGAGCGGCGCCGATCGCAACTGGCCGACTCGATCCGGAGGTTCACGCCGCAGGCCTTCGCCAACGCCTGGCGGGACGCCATCGGCCAGGCCTCGCGGATCGACTAGTGTCCGAGGCCGAAGTTCGCCAGTGGATGGGATCGGCGCCGAGCGAACTTCGGACTCACAAGGACACTAGCAAAGCTTTGAATTTAGTGTGGTTTACGAATTTGAAGTTCGCTTCGGCGCCCGCCCCATCAATCGAGCGAACTTCAAATTCGCCACACTAGGCGACCTTCTAAGGCAGGGCCAGCGAGGGCCCGGGCGGCGCAGCGCGCGCGGCTAGGCGCCGTCCCGCCCAGCGGATGATCGGCCGCTCCACGTATCGGTAGGACAAGATGGCGACGACGACGACGAGCGGCAGCGCCAGCGCGAAATGCAGCGCGCCGAACTCTAGCTTCCGAGCCATCGTCGCGCCCGGCGAGACGACCAGGGTCAGCAGGCCCCGGGTCCATTGCAGGCAAAGGACGTGGTAGACGTAGCCGCCGTAGGAGGCCTGCCCCACCGCCTGCAACAGCGGGCTGCGCACGAGACGAGCCCAGGGCGCATGCGGGGACAAGGTGGTGGCGAGCACGCCCACCGACATCAGGTCGACGGCGCTATAGAGCCATACCTCCCGCTGGTCGCCGAAGAGGACGCCGGAAAGGATGTTGCGGAACATCGCCAGTCCCGCCGCCCCGTGGCCCCGGTTCACGGCCAGATACACGCCAACATAGGCGATGAGCGCCATCGCCCCGAGCATGAGCAGGAGGCGCGCCCGCGCCGGCTCGGCCCAACGGCGGCGGCCCAGCGCCAGAAGCGCGCCGGCCGCAAAGGCGTCGAAATGCATCGGCGAGAAGCTGTAGATCGCGAACGCGGCGCGCAGGGGCGAGAAATCCGCCGCCGACAGCCACAGGCCTCCCACGAACCGCAAGATCGGCGCGGCCGCCAGGAAAGCGGTGAGGAGCGCGACCAGCGCGCGTCTGGAGAGGAACGCAAAGGCCAGCCCGAACACGATGTAGAACTGGAACTCGACCGAGATCGTCCAGAGGTGGCCGACCGGAAACCCCTCAAAGGTCCCGCGCCCGAACGCGGACTGGAAGTTGTTGTAGAAGAACAGCAGCGAGGCGAACGCCGGCCAATTGGCCGGGCCGGCGGCCAGGACGGATAGGCCAAATCCGACGGCGACGTAGGCCCAATAGATCGGCCAGATCCGCGCCGCGCGCCGCAGGTAGAAGGAGCGGAGCAACACCGGCGGCGGATCGCCGGCGCCACGCGACAGCAGCGAGGTCGTGACAACGAACCCGGAGATCACGAAGAACAGCCAAACGCCCATCCACCCGAACGGCAGTATCTTGCAGTGCTGGGCGATCACCGACGTCATCGCCAGGGCGCGCAGGGTGTCTACGTCGCCGATGCGCGTTTCCGGCTCGCCGGCTGGAGGCGCCGAGGTTTCGTGGCTCGGGGCGTTCGCCGCTCCGCCAGCGCCAACCTCTGAAGGTTCAGGCCTCACCGCAACCTCGCCAGCGGAACGGGTCAATCCGCGATTGGCGATGACGCCGCCCGCAGCCTCCTGCGGCGCCTGATGCGCCAGGTTCGTGACACGCCCAAGAACGCCGGCCGGGTTTCGGTTGGACCGTCTCGGCTGGACATCGTCAGCGAACTTTCCGCCAAGCGCCGAACAGCTTCGCGCCGCCGACCTAGCCGTCCAGACGATCGCGCTGGCGCCGGTCGCCCGCAACACCGCCCCCGGCGGTGGCGGTGGGCGCTCTGCTGGCGCTGGCCGGCGATCCTGACCCCCTGATCCTGGCGGCGCCGGCCGACCCCCCGACACATCGGCCTTCGCCTCGGTCGTCGCCGCCGGCGCCCTGGTGCGCGCCCTGCGGCCCGTTTCGGCCGATTGTATTGAGCCTGTAACAATGGTCGCGCTTAGTGACGGCGCCGAATTGACGAGCGCGGGTGCGGCTCGCGGCATTGACTGGAAGCGCCGTCGAGATGGATGCGAGATCTGCGCAGGGGGAGCATCTGACCGCAACGACGGCCGCGGCCTTGTCCGGCCCGGAGCTTCCGACCCGAAGAACGGGCGTGCTCGAAGGCCTCGGGGCCTTGCTGGGGCGGCGATGGGCGACAATCGCCGACGGCGATTCGGCGAAAGGCGCCGGCGCGGCGCAGCCGCTGGCTCTCGCGACGCCGGTGAGCGGGATCGTCGAGCGGGACGGCGGATATCTGATCGGACTGACGACGCTTGAGTTCATCAATCTGGGGCCCGCGCCGATCGTGCTTGAATCGGGCTGCTGGTCGTTGCGCCTGACCAGCCGTCGCCCGCCGCTGCCAGGCCCGCGATGCGCTCACGGCCCACACGCGGAACTCAAAGGCGAGGTGATCGAGTCAGGCGGCGTCCTGCGACGCGCCGAAGCAATCCCTTGGCGGATTTGCCGCGACGACGGATTGGAGCGCGGGACGTGGTGGCTGAGCGGCTGGCTCACCTATCGAAACAGCTCTTCCGATCGTCGCATCTTCAAATTTTGCAAGCCGCTGGACGCTACGGCGCAAGAGCCGCGCGCTTGATGGGAAGCTTTCGTCGACTCCTGCCGGTCGCGGCGGGCTGCCTTGCGGCGCTGGGGCCAGCGGCGGCGTGGGCCGAGCCGGAGACGCTCGGGGACGCCATCGCGCTCGCCTACCAGACCAATCCGACCCTGCAGTCCCAGCGGGCCGCCCAGCGGGCCATCGATGAAGAATATGTCCAGGCCCAGAGCGGGCTTCGCCCGACGGTGAACGCCAGCGCCAACGTCACCTACCAAAACAACCAGATCGGCATCCTAGGCCCGACGGAGCTCACCACTTCGTTCGGCGGGCTGACCCTCGCCCAGCCGGTCTGGACCGGCGGTCGGGCGGTGAGCGCCATGGATGCGGCCCATGCCGACATCCTGGCCGGGCGCGAGACCCTTCGGCGGATCGAGATCGCCATCCTGCAGGCGGTGGTCCAGGCCTATGTGGACGTGCGCCGCGGCCAGCAGCAGCTCGCCATCGCCCAGGACAACGTCGCCGTGCTCGAGCGCCAGGTGGAGGAGACCCAGGCGCGGTTCAAAGCCGGCGCGGTAAGCCGCACCGACGTCTCCCAGGCGCAGGCGCGGCGCGCCCAGGGCGAGGCCCAGCTGGCCCAGGCCCAGGCGACGCTGGCCATCTCGCGGGCCGCCTATGACGCGGTGGTGGGGCAGAACCCTGGCGACCTCGCCCCCGAGCCGC
>Ga0213876_10000138_pt1 | contig 79857 bp, 65 predicted proteins | sample BarmaccomBMRX_R9_FD_160113 | JGI IMG/M metagenome (GOLD analysis project Ga0213876, IMG submission 160113) | Root-associated microbial communities from Barbacenia macrantha in rupestrian grasslands, the National Park of Serra do Cipo, Brazil - RX_R9 | ecosystem: Host-associated > Plants > Roots... | reverse complement strand
GGCCGCCTCGATGCCGATGTCGGCGACGACGATTCGCCCCATGTGCCGCGCCGCCGGCTGCAGGCGGTGCGCGGGCTTGAGCGTCGCGAAGGTGATCGTGAGGTCGAAATCCGGGACCGGCGACAGCAGCGCGCCATCGTCGGTGGCGACTCCGCTCGGCAGGTCCACCGCCGCCCTGACGCGCGCGGCGGCGGCGAGGCGGGCGAGCTGGCCGGCGAGGGTGGGATCGAGGCCGCGGGCGAGACCGGTGCCGAACAGGGCGTCGACCAGGACCGGCGCCGGCTCCGGCGCGCCGATGCCCTCGACCGGCCCTGCCCACGCCTCCCGCGCCGCCGCGGCCGCGCCGGCCCTGGGCTCCCCCACCGCCGCGACGCGCACCGCGACGCCCGCTTCGCGCAGGCGGCGGGCGATGACGTAGCCGTCGCCGCCATTGTTGCCGGGACCGCACAGGACCAGGGCCGGCGCCGAACCGGCGTAGCGGCGGATCGCCTCGGCGGCAGCGGTCCCGGCGCGGTCCATCAGCGTCTCCACCGACGTGCCGGCGGCGACGGCGCGGTCCTCGGCGGCGCGCATCTCGGCGGCCGTGAGGATCGGCCTCATGGCCTGACGGTGGCGGGCAGGCGGTAGCGGTCGCCGCCGATCGCGACCTCGATGCGGCCGGAGCCGATCACCGTCACCTTCGCCGGCTCCGCCCCGTCGGCGGCGACGACGCCGCGGCCATCCTTGGTCACGAGCAGGCGACGGAAGCTCCCGGACGGCGCGCGGAGGGTGAGGACCAGGCCCTCGTCGCCGGTGAGGCGCTCGACGGTGCAAGCGCGGGCGAAGGCGGCGCCGTCGACCGCGCACTCGATCCGATCGTCGGGCGACTCGACCGTTGCGGTCGCGGCCGGCGCCGGAATGCTCGTCTCCGCAGCGCTATTCGGCGCCGCCGGCTGGCTCGTCTTCGTGCCGCCGCAGCCGGCGAGAAGGGCGAGGCTGGCGAGGAGCGGAGCGGCCTTCATGCGCCGCTTCTGGTGCATCGCCCCGACCGGCGCAAGGTTCAGCGGCGGGGGAGGCGGCGGGCGAACTCGTCTGAGCCGAACGACGCCTCGAAGCGGCGGTCCTGCTCGGCATCGGTGGCGATGCCGGCGGCGGCGAGCCGGATGGCGCGGCGCAGCTCGGCCTGGCTGGCCGCGCTGCACGCGGCGATCGCCGCGGCGAGCGCCTCGGCTTCGCCGGCCCCGTCGGCGGCGGCGATCTCGACCAGGCCGATCCGTGCCGCCTCTGCGGCGTCGATGCGGCGGGCGGTGAGGAGAAGCCGCGCGGCCTGGCCGGCGCCGACCAGCCGGACGAGCCGGTGGACGTCTTCCTGCGGGTAGGAGATGCCGAACTTGGCCGGCGTGATGGCGAAGGCGGCGCCGCGGCCGGCGATGCGCAGGTCGCAGGCGAGGACGAGCGCGACGGCCGCGCCGTAGCAGGGGCCTTCGATCAGCGCCGCGGTCGGCATCGGCGCCTCGGCGACGGCCTCGATCCCGTCCCGCATCGCGCGGCGGAAGCGGGTGCGCGCGGCGGGATCGTCCAGCAAAGCGGGGAATTCCGTAATGTCGGCCCCGGCCGAGAAAGCCCCGGCATCGCCGCACAGCAGCAGCAGGCGCGCGCCGCGTGCGGCGGCCTCGGCGACCTTCGCGGCGAGCTCCGCCCAGCCGGCGACCGGGATGGCGTTGCGCGCCTCGGGACGGACAAGGCGGAGGCGGGCGGTGCCGCCGGCGAAGGCGAGGTCGAACATCGCCGCCGCTGATGGCGAAAAAAGAGCCGGCCGTCCACGAGCGGCCGGCCGGCTCCAACGATACGCCGCGGCGCCTCCCCGCTCTCGCCTGGTCGGGACCGCGCGGCGGATGTCGGCCCGGTCATGGGCTTCGACCCGTCGGCTGGCCGGCAGCAATGAGCATGCCAGGACGGTATGAGGCCGGTTGCGGTGGTTAACCCGCGTCGGCGGCGTGCCGCTCCGGGACAGGCGGGGCACGAAAACGGGACACGAATCGCCACCAGCCGGGATGGCTGCGGGCGATCCCGGCGGCGGCTTCGTCGCGAGCGGCTTCGTCCGCGTACAGCCCGAAGCAGGTCGCGCCGGAGCCGGACATGCGTACGAGCGTCGCTCCGCCGGCGGCGCGGAGGGCGGCGAGGACATCGGCGATCGCCGGCGCGACCGCGCAGGCCGGAGCCTCGAGATCGTTGCGCGCGGCGGCGGGTTCGGCCGGGAGCGGACCGCCGTCGGCCCCGCTCCACCGGCGGAACACGTCCACGGTGGCGACGGGAATGCGGGGATTGACGAGCAGCACCGGCGTGCCTGCGACATCGGGCACGCGGTCTTCGCTGAGCCGGTCGCCCCTCCCCTCGCCCCGCAGTGTCCGCGACAGCAGGCAGGCCGGGACGTCGGCACCAAGCTCCGCCGCGAGCGGAAGCAGCTCCGCTTCCGAGGCACCGACGCCCCACATCCGGTCGAGCAGGCGGAGCGCCGCGGCGGCGTCGGCCGAACCGCCGCCGATGCCGGAGGCCACGGGCAGGCGCTTGGCGAGGCGAAGGGCGGCGCCGGCGCCGACGCGGAAGCGCTCGGCGAAGAGGCGCGCGGCGCGCAGGACGAGGTTGTCCCGCTCCCCCGCCAGGGCGGCGGCGAAGGGACCGGTCATCTCGAGGGTCAGCGCGCCGGCCGGCACGGCGGAGAGGCGGTCGCCGTCCTCGCAGAAGGCGAAGACAGTCTCGATGCGATGATAGCCGTCCGCCTCCCGCCCCCGCACGTGGAGGGCGAGGTTGACCTTCGCATAGGCAATCTCGTCCATCAGGGCGCGGCGAGCGCCGTCGTCAGCCCGAGGTCGATCTTCGCCTTGAGCCGCTCGACCGCCTTGCCCTCCGCATAAACCAGCGCCGCGCGCCACGCGTAGCGCGCGTCGAAGCGGCGGCCGGCGGCATAATAAGCGTCGCCGAGATGCTCGTTGATCGCTGCGTCGGCGGGCTGGCCCTGAGCCGCCTTTTCGAGCAGGGGAATGGCGCGCGGCAGCTCGCCGCGTATGTAATAGGCCCAGCCGAGGCTGTCGGTGATCGCCGCGTCGTCGGGCTGCAGCGCGCTCGCCCGCTCGATCAGAGCGGTCGCCGCCGCCATATTCTCGCGCCGCTCGAGCTGCGTATAGCCGAGGAAGTTCATCACCACCGGCTGGTTCGGCGCCAGCGCGTTCGCCCGCTCCAGCGCGGCGCGCGCGGCGGGCCAGTCGCCGGCCTGGAGCAGGGCGTTGCCGCGCATCACCTGCAGCGCCCATTCCGGCCGGTTGGTCTCGCCGCCGGCGGCGAGCGCGATCGCCTTGTCGAGGGCCGCCGCGGCCTCGCGATGGGCGCCGGTCTGCGTCTCGATGTCGGCGAGGGCGGTCCACGCCTCGACGTCGTGCGGCGCGCGCTCGGCGGCGGCGCGGGCGGCGGCGAGGGCTTCCGTCTTGCGGCCGGCCTGGACCAGCAGCTCGAGCCGGCGCGAGGCGGCCGCGGCTTCGAACGGATCCCCGCGCGCGACATGGTCGAGCGCCGCCATCGCCGCGTCGGTCTCGCCGCGCGCGGCGAGCAGCTCGGCGGCCATGGTCCAGCCGCCGCTCAGCTGGGGCGCGGCGAAGGTGGCGAGGCGGGCGAAGGTCAGCGCCGGGGCGCGCACTTCCTGGGCATTGAGGTCGCGCGAAACGGCGAGGAAGAGGAGGGCGATGCCCGCGGCGGCGGGCGTGTCGGCGCCGGCGAGCGGCTGCCCCGCCTCGACCCGAGCGCGCGCGGCGGCGAGCACGTCGGAGCCGCCGGCGAGGGTCGCCAGCGCCTCCGCCTTGCCGCCCTGGCGCACGAGGACGGCGGCGACCGCCATGCGCAGCCGCTCCGCACGCCCGTCGGCGGCGGCGGCGACGAGCTTCGCCGCCTCCACCGCCTCGGCCCGGCGCCCGGCGGCGGCGAGCAGCAGCGGGCGCTGCTCGGCGACGTAGGCGCCGGCGGGAGCGAGGCGCGGGTCGGCGAGCGGCGCGAACGAATCGCCCTTGCCGGAGGCCTGCGCCGTCCAGGCGCGAAGGAGCGGCGGCAGGAAGGAGAAGACCTCGTCCTTGGCGAGGCTGTCGGCGGCGGCGTTGGCGGCGGACCAGTTGCGCGCCTTGAGCGCCGCCTCGTAGCGCAGCAGCCGCCCTTCGACCGGCAGCTCGCCGGCCCGGTCGAGGGCCGCGGCGGCGCGCAGCGCCAGCGCCTCGTCGCCCGCGGCGATCGCCTGGGTGAGGGCGCGGCCGGCGACGATTTGATTCCCGTCCGATGCCGTCAGGGCGGCGCCGTAGCGGTGGGCGACATCGGTGGGATTGCCCCCGGCTTCGGCGACGCGGGCGCGGACATAGGCGGCGAGGGCGTCCGCGTCGCCGACATTCGCCGCCGCCGGGGCCGCGAGCGCGGCCACGAGGGCGCCGACGAGGAGCCTACATGTTCGGATAATTGGGGCCTCCGCCGCCTTCGGGCACCACCCAGTTGATGTTCTGGGTGGGGTCCTTGATGTCGCAGGTCTTGCAGTGGACGCAATTCTGGGCGTTGATCTGCAGCCGCACGGCGCCGCCTTCTTCGACGAACTCGTAGACCCCGGCCGGGCAATAACGCTGCTCCGGGCCCGCGTAGAGCGGCAGGTTGACCTCGGTCGGGACGCCGGCATCCTTCAGCGTCAGGTGGACCGGCTGGTCCTCCTCATGGTTGGTATTGGAGATGAACACCGAAGAGAGGCGGTCGAAGCTGATCACGCCGTCGGGCTTCGGATATTCGATCGGACGGACGAGGTCCTTGCGGTAGAGGCTCTCATTGTCGGGGTGGTGGCGCAGCGTGAAGGGCAGCCCGATCCTGAGCGTGCGCATCCACATGTCGAGGCCGGCGAGGAAGGTGCCCATCGTGCCGCCGAACCGGGCCACCAGCGGCTCGACGTTGCGCACCGTCTTCAATTCGTCGGCGACCCAGCTGGCGCGCAGATTGTCCTCGTAGGCTGACAACGTGTCCCCGGAGCGGTCGGCCGCGATCGCCGCGAAGGCCGCCTCGGCCGCCAGCATGCCCGACTTCATCGCGGTGTGGCTGCCCTTGATGCGCGGCACGTTGACGAAGCCGGCCGAGCAGCCGATCAGCGCGCCGCCCGGGAAGGCGAGGGTCGGCACCGCCTGCCAGCCCCCTTCGTTGATTGCGCGCGCGCCGTAGGAGACGCGGCGCCCGCCCTCCAGCACGGCGCGGATCGCCGGGTGCTGCTTCCAGCGTTGGAATTCCTCGAACGGCGAGAGGTAGGGGTTGCGGTAGTTGAGCGCGACGACGAAGCCGAGCGCCACCTGGTTGTTCGCCTGGTGGTAGAGGAAGCCGCCGCCCCAGGCATCGTCGAGCGGCCAGCCCTGGGTGTGGATGACCCGACCGGGGGCATGCTTGTCGGGGTCGATGTCCCACAGCTCCTTGAGGCCGATGCCGTAGACCTGCGGCTGGCTGTCCCGGTCGAGCTGGAAGATGCGCTTCAGCTCCTTGGTGAGGTGGCCGCGCGCGCCCTCGGCGAAGAAGGTGTAGCGGCCGTGCAGCTCCATGCCGGGCTGGTAGTCCGGCTTGTGGGTGCCGTCGCGGGCGACCCCCATGTCGCCGGTGGCGACGCCCTTCACCGATCCGTCCTCGTTGAACAGCAGCTCGGCGGCGGCGAAGCCGGGGAAGATCTCGACCCCCAGCGCCTCCGCCTGGCCGGCGAGCCAGCGGCACAGGTTGCCGAGGCTGAGGGTGTAGGTGCCCTTGTTGTGCATGAAGGGCGGCGTCATCAGGTGCGGCAGCGCATACTTCTTCTTCGCCGTCAGCACCCAATGGTGATTCTCCGTCACCGGCACGGTGAGCGGGCTGTCGAGGTCGCGCCAGTTCGGGATCAACTCGTCGAGGGCGCGTGGGTCCACCACCGCGCCGGAGAGGATATGGGCGCCGACCTCCGAGCCTTTCTCGAGGATGCAGACGGAAAGCTCGCGACCCGCCTCGTTCGCCAGTTGCTTGAGCCGGATCGCGGCGGCGAGGCCGGCCGGCCCGGCGCCGACGATGACGACGTCGTAGGGCATCGACTCGCGTTCCGCCATTCCCTCGCTCCTGCCGTCGCGCTCTGCCAACGTCCCGGCAGATAGAAGCTGATTTTGCGGTTGACCAGCCCGGCCGCCCGCCCTCCTAAAGGCGGCGGGATGGAGCGGGGCGACAGCGATCTGAACGGCGCGGCGGCGAGCCTGATCGCCTGGTGGCAGGAGGCCGGCGTCGACGTCGCGCTGGACGAGGCGCCGCGCGACTGGCTGAAGCCGGTCGCCGCAACGCCGGCCGCCGCGCCGGCCGCGCCGCCGCCCGCCGGAGACGAGCCCCCCGCCCAGCTCGACCTGTTCCAGGCCTGGCTCGCGAGCAGCGGGGCCTTGCCCTACGCCGCGCCGTCGGCGCCGCGCGTCTGCCCGGCGGGAGACCCCTCGGCCGGGCTGATGATCGTCACCGACATGCCGACGGGCGAGGATTGCAACGCCGGCATCCTCCTCTCCGGCGAGGCGGGACGCCTGTTCGACCGCATGCTGGCGGCGATCGGGCGGAGCCGCGAGACCATCTACCTCGCCGCCCTCTCCTGCCTGCGTTCCCCCGACGGCCGCTTCTCGACCGACACGGCGAAGCAATGCGCCACCCTCGCGCGCCACCACGCCGGGCTCGTCATGCCCAAGGCCTTGCTGATCTTCGGCGACGCCGCCTCGAAGGCGCTGCTCGGCCTGCCGCTCGTGCAAGCCCGCGGCCGCTGGCACGAGCTCGCGACCCATGCGGGTCCGGTGAAGGCCCTGGTCACGCTCCCGCCGGCCTTCCTCCTCGCCCAGCCGGCGGCGAAGGCGCACGCCTGGGCCGACCTCCAGTTGCTGCGGAAGGCGCTCGACGGATGAGGCTCGGCTCCCTCTTCGCGGCTGCCGCTCTGGCGCTCGCGGCGGTGCCGGCCGCCGCCGCGCCGCGCGACGGCGTGCCGACGGTGCTGAGCGACGCGCAGCGCGCCGACTATCGGGCGATTCTCGACGCGATCCGCGCCGGCGACTGGGCCGGCGCCGCGGCGAAGCTCGACGCCGCGCCGGAAGGCCCGCTCCACGCTGCGCTGAGGGCCGAGCTCTACCTCGCCAAGGGATCGCCGAAGGTCGAGCTCGCGCCGCTCACGGCGCTCCTCGCCAAGGCGCCCGACATGCCCAAGGCGGACCAGCTCGCCCGCCTCGCGGCGACGCGCGGCGCGACTGCGCTGCCGCCCCTGCCGCCGCTTTACGATCTGGTGTGGCAGGGCAGCCAGCCGCGGCGGGACAAGGTACGGAGCGTACTCAAGGACGCGCCCTCCTTCGCGCTCGACGCGCAGGTCCAGCCGCTGATCGTCGCCAACCGCCCGGTCGAGGCGGAGGCCGCCTTCCGCGCCCGCCAGGCCGACATCCCGGGCGATGCGCAAACCGAGTTCCGCCAGCGCATCGCCTGGTCCTATTATATCGTCGGCGACGACGAGGCGGCGTGGCGGATGGCCGAGGAAGGCCGGCTCGGCGGCGGCGAATGGGCGGTGCAGTCGGCCTGGGTGTCGGCGCTGGCCGCCTGGCGGACCAACCGCTGCCGCGAGGCCGCCGACGCCTTCAACACGGTCGCCACCCGCACCGCGGACAGCGACCTCGCCGCCGCCGGTCACTATTGGGCGGCGCGGGCCGAGACGGCCTGCGCCAAGCCCGAGCGGGTCGAACCGCATCTGCGCAGCGCCGCCGCCTACAAGGAGACCTTCTACGGCCTGCTCGCCGCGTCGGCGCTCGGCATCCGCACGCCCAATTGGGAAGGGCTGCACGATTATGGCGACGCCGAGTGGCGGGCGATCGCGTCGCGGCCGAACGTGCGCGCCGCGGTCGCCTTCGCCCAGCTCGGCGAGGACGATCTGGCCGACCTCTACCTGCGTCACGAATGCCGGATCGGCGGCCCGGGCGAACACAGCGCGCTCCTCCACCTCGCCGCCGACTTGAACCTGCCTGCGACCCAATTCTGGCTCGCCCACAACGCGCCGAAGGGGGCGAGCGTCAACGTCGCCGCCCGCTATCCGCGGCCCGACTGGCGGCCCAACCGCGGCTTTCGGGTCGACCGCGCCCTGCTCTTCGCCCACGCCCTCCAGGAATCGAGCTTCCGCCGCCGCGCGGTGAGCCCGGCGGGCGCGCAGGGCCTGCTCCAGGTCCGCCCCGGCACCGCCGGCGACATCGCCCGCAGCCGCGGCGAGAGCTTCGACATCCGCCAGCTGGCCGAGCCCAACGCGAACCTCGAATATGGCCAGACCTATATCGAGGGCCTGCGCGACCAGGGCGCGACCGGCGGCCTGCTTCCCAAGGTGATCGCCGCCTTCAACGCCGGGCCGGTGCCGGTCGCCGAGTGGAACACGCGCCGCTTCGACAAGGGCGACCCGCTCCTCTACATCGAGTCGATCCCCTATTGGGAGACCCGCGGCTACGTGCCGAGCGTGCTGCGCAATTATTGGATCTACGAGCAGGAGATCGGCCGCGACGGCGGCAGCCGGGCGGCGCTCGTCCAGGGGCTGTGGCCGCGCTTCCCCGGCCTGCCCGGGCCGCGGACGGTGCGGATGAGGGCGGAGCCGGTGCCGAAGCTGCTGCCGCCGCCTCCGGTCCTGCCGGCACCGATCGCCGTTCCACCGAGCGCCCCGAAAAGTTCTTGAAAGGTTCCGCGTACCGGCGCATCAGGAGCGGGTGAGTCGCCCCGATGTCCAATCCGGCCGCGGCGCGCCCGAAAACCGGACGCCCACCCGCTTCAACCTTCCCGCCCGGGAGGCGGACGGCGATTGGCTGGACGCGCGCGACGAGGTGGACGGCGCGGCGGCGCCGACGCGCACCAGCGTGACGGTCGAGACGCCGCGGACGATCATCACCCGCAACACGTCCCCCGACATCGGTTTCGACCGGTCGATCAACGCCTACCGGGGGTGCGAGCATGGCTGCATCTATTGCTTCGCGCGGCCGACCCACGCCTATCACGATTTGTCGCCGGGCCTCGATTTCGAGACGAAGCTGTTCGCCAAGCCCGACGCGGCGAAGCTGTTGCGCGCCGAGCTGGCGAAGCCGGGCTACAGCCCGCGCCCGATCGCGATGGGGACGAACACCGATCCCTACCAGCCGATCGAGGCGAAATGGCGGATCACCCGGTCGATCGTCGAGGTGCTGAAGGAGACGAAGCACCCGTTCACCATCACCACCAAGTCGGACCGGGTGCTGCGCGACCTCGACCTGCTCGCGCCGCTCGCCGCCGAGGGCCTCGTCTCCGTGGCGATCTCGATCACCTCGTTGACCCCGGACATCTCGCGGACGCTGGAACCGCGTGCGCCGGCGGCGCGCAAGCGGCTCGCCGCGGTGAAGGCGCTCGCCGCCGCCGGCGTGCCGGTCGGCGTCGCGATCGCGCCGGTGGTGCCGGGGATCACCGACCACGAGGTCGAGCGGATCGTGGCGGCGGCGGCCGAGGCGGGCGCGCGCGGCACGTTTTTCCTGCCGGTGCGGCTGCCGTTCGAGGTCGCGCCCCTGTTCCGCGCCTGGCTGGACGAGCATTTCCCCGACCGCGCCCACAAGGTCATGAACATCATCCGCCAGCTGCGCGGCGGCAAGGACAACGACCCGAACTGGTTCACCCGCATGCAGGGCTTCGGCCCGTGGGCGCAGCTGATGCGCGCGCGGTTCGACGCGGCCGTGCGCAAGCACGGCCTCAACACCGACAAGAGGCCGCTGCGGACGGACCTGTTCCGGCCCCCTCAGGGGCCGCAGCTCAGCCTCTTCTGAGCGCGATCACCTCGGCGGCGAACTGCCCGGTGTGCCGGTGTTGATGGCGCGTCCGGTTGCCTCGTGATTGCCGGTGACGTCCGTCGGGAACGCCTCGAGCTGGTCCGCGACGGCGGCCCACTCCTTGGCCGTCTTGCACGTCGTCTTCGGGATATGCGAGCCCGAGCGGGTGTCGGTCCGGCAGATCTTGGGCTCCTTCTTCGGCTTCTCTGCGCCCTGCGGCGCCGCGGCCGGTTTTGCCGTCGCGGGCACGGCCAATGAGGCCGTCGCGAGGGCCAACAAGAATGTTCCGGCTTTCATAGACGTCCCCCCACTTGCGATTGATCCGCCCTTCCGGCGTCAGCGCGGCGGCGAGCTCCCCGGCGTGCCCATGTTGATGGCGCGGCCCGTCGCCTCGCGATTGGCCGCGATGTCGCTGCCGGACTCGTCGCGCTGCTCCGCTTCCTGGTTCCACTCCCGCGCGGTGTGGCAGATCATCTTGGCGATGTGGGAGCCGGAGCGGGGGTCGGCGCGGCAGATCTTGTGCTCCTTCTTCGGCTTCGCCGCCGGCGGCGCGGCCACGTCCGAATGCGCGAAGGCCGGCGCCGCGACCGCACCCGCCGCGAAAAGCAGCAACATATTGACAGACTTCATGTTATTTCCCTCTCGATCGGGCACAGCATAGCCCCGCCGGGGCCATTGCGAAAGCCCTCTTGGTCAGGCCGCGATGCCGGCGAGCCGATAGTCCCGATATTGCTCGCGCAATGCCGTCTTGAGGAGCTTGCCCGTGGCGGTGTGCGGCAGGCTGTCGACGAACAGAATCTCGTCCGGCAGCCACCATTTGGCGACATGGCCGGCGAGGTGGGCGAGGATCTGCTCGGCCGTCACCTCGGCGCCGTCCTTGCGCACGACGAGCAGCAGCGGCCGCTCGTCCCATTTCGGGTGGTAGACGCCGACCGCCGCGGCCTCCGCGACGCCGGCGCAGCCCACCGCGGCATTTTCGAGGTCGATCGAGCTGATCCATTCGCCGCCCGACTTGATGACGTCCTTCGAGCGGTCGGTGATCTGCATGACGCCGTCGGGGTGGAGGATGGCGACGTCGCCGGTGTCGAACCAGCCGTCGGCCGCGGCGGCCGGGCCGCCTTCGTCCTGGAAATACTGCTTCACGATCCATGGCCCGCGCGCCTGCAGGCGGCCGGAGGCGACGCCGTCGCGCGGCAGCACCTGGCCGTCCTCGTCGACGATGCGCAGCTCGACCCCGAACGGCACCCGCCCCTGCCGGCAGACGTAGGCGAGCCGGTCGGCCGGGCTCATCTCCTCCCAGCCCGACGGCGGCGCGCCGACGGTGCCGATCGGCGACATTTCCGTCATCCCCCAGGCGTGGCCGACGTCGATGCCGCGGGCGTGGAACCATTCGATCATCGCCCGGGGCGCGGCCGAACCGCCGATCGTGACGTGGCGGAGCGCGCCGAGCTCCGCGCCGGTCGCCTCGACATGGGCGATCATCGCCAGCCAGACCGTCGGCACGCCGGCACTGTGCGTGACCTTCTCCTCGGCGAACAGCCGGCACATCAGGTCGGGCGTATAATCGGCGGAGAAGACGAGCTTGGCGCCGACCAGCGGCGTCGCGAAGGGCAGGCCCCAGGCGGCGGCGTGGAACATCGGCACGATCGGCAGGGCGACGCTGCGGGCGGAGAGGTTGAAGACGTCGGGCGAGATTTCGGTCAGCGCGTGGAGCAGGGTCGAGCGGTGCTCGTAGAGGACGCCCTTCGGATTGCCGGTGGTCCCGCTCGTATAGCAGAGCATGCACGGCTCGCGCTCGTCGCCCTCGACCCAGGCGAAACCGTCGGCCTCGCCGGCGATCAACGCCTCGTAGCCGTCCTCCCCGGCCGGAGCATCGAAGCAGACGAAATGCTCGATCGTCCGCCACTGCGGCTTCAGCCGTTCGACGATCGGCGCGAACGCCGCGTCGTAGAACAGCACCCGGTCCTCGGCATGGTTGGCGATATAGGCGAGCTGCTCGTCGAACAGCCGCGGGTTGATCGTGTGGATGACGCCGCCGGCGCCGATCGCGCCGTACCAGGCGGCCATGTGGCGGCTGTGGTTCATCGCCAGCGTGGCGACGCGGTCGCCCCGCTTCAGCCCCAGCCGGGTGAGCGCGGCCGCCAGCCGCCGCGCGTCGCGGGCGAGGCCGGCATAGGTGGTGCGGGTCTGGCTGTGGTCGGCCCAGAGGGAGACGATCTCCCGCCCGCCATGCTCGCGCTCGGCATGGTCGAGGATGCGCATCACCCTCAGCGGCCAGTCCTGCATCCCGCCCAGCATCGGCGCCTCCCCGAAAGTCGGCGGCCTCAGCCGCCGGGTCGCCCGCGTGCCAGCCTTTCCTATCCGCGACACGTTGTCAAAGGGGCTGAGGAAGGCGGTAGGCTGCTTCCGACTCGACCTGTTGCCCGCACCAGGTGAGCGCCGGCTTCAGCCCCTCGAGCGGAACGGTGAAGGCGTAGACCCGCGGGATGCGGTCATCGATCGTCTTTCCGTGCCCCACCGTCAGCGTCTGGCCATTGGCAAGGTCATCGATGAGACTGGAGATGTGGAACCAAGGATCGCGCGGGCCCGTCCTGACCATCAAGTGACCGCTAAACACCGGAAGGATCACCTCTTCGCCGTCGACGTGCGGGTAGGGAACCCCGTTCAGCTTCCAGCGATGGTAGAGCGTCTGCACCACTTTGACGTCCAGCCGCCGCCCGTCCAGCTTGAGCCACCGGACGTTCACCGTCGAGAAGACGCGATTATCTTCGTCCGCAGTAGCGTCATCGCCTGCCAGGTTGACGGAGAAATTTCCGTCGCGGTCGAGGCCGATGGCCAACCCATTTCGGCTGACGCTGCAGCGGACGTCCCTCACGGCCGGAAGCGAGGCGTTTTCCTTGATGCGGCCATACTCGACATACGTCGTCGCCGTAGCCGTCCAGCCACCGTAGCGCGCCGTCGCGAACTGGATCGGGTCCCCGGGCTCAGCGGCAGGTGCGGAGGATGCCGCCATCGTAGCGGCGGCTGCGACGGCGATGACCCACGGGCGGAGCATGGGGATCCTCGTAACCGACACGTCTCAACGAGGAGTGAATTCTCGCATCAGCCGACGAGCGCAAGCCGCGGCGGGGCGGCGGCGGAGAGGCGGACGGCGGCGACGCCGGGGACGCGCTCGATCCGCGCGGCCAGCTCGGCGTCGAGGCGGAAGTCGCGGCCCAGCACCAGCTCCGCCTCGCGCCCGTCCTCGAGACGGACCTTGAGGCGCAGCTCGCCGTTGCCGCCCCGCTCGTCGCCGACCGCTTCGGCGAGGCGGTGGACGGCGTCCGCCTCGTCCACCTCGACCTCGAGCTGGAGGCGGGTGCGCTTGGACAAGGCTTCGAACAGCTGCAGCGAACGGACCGTGACGCGCGGCGCCTCCTCTCCGGGGCGGCGGTCGAGCTCGACGTTAAGGAGCGCGCAGGCGCCGGACTTGGCGGCGCCCTCCACCTCGGCCGAAGCCATGTCGTCGAACACGGTGGCGACGAACTGGCCCGAGGAATCGGACATCGTCGCCATCATGTAGCGGCGGCCCTTGGCGGAGGTGCGCCAGCGCGCATCCTCGACGAGGCCGGCCATGACGGCATTGGTCCGGCCGCCGTCCGCCGGCGCAGGCAAGGCGGCGAGGGCGGCATAGGTCCTGGCGCCATGCGCTTCGGCGAGGTGGCGGTAGCGGTCGACCGGATGCGCGGAGAAGTAGAAGCCGAACGCCTCCTTCTCCGCCGCCATGCGCTGCGCCAGCGTCCAGGCGGCCGCGACGGGAAGGCGGATCGGGACGACGTTCGCTTCGCCGCCGAACAGGCCGCCCTGCCCGCTCTCGCGCGCGTCGGCGGCGCTGGCGGCGTGGGCGAGGATCGTCTCCGCCGCGGCGAACACCGAGGAGCGGTTCGGGTTGAGGGCGTCGAAGGCGCCGCCGCCGGCGAGGCTTTCGATCTGGCGGCGGTTGAGGAGGCGCGGGTCGACGCGCTCGGCGAAATCGTCGAGCGACTTGAACCGGCCCTTGCCCCGCCGCTCGTCGACCAGCTGCTCCATCGCCCTCTCGCCCACGCCCTTGAGCGCGCCGAGCGCGTAGCGGACGGCGAGCTTGCCCTCCGCCGCTTCCTCGACCGCGAACTCGGCCTCGCTGTCGTTGACCGACGGCGGCAGGCATTCGACCTCGAGCCGCCGCATGTCGTCGATGAAGATGGCGAGCTTGTCGGTCTGGTGCATGTCGAAGCACATCGAGGCGGCGAAGAACTCGACCGGATGGTGCGCCTTCAGCCACGCCGTCTGGTAGGCGACGAGGGCGTAGGCGGCGGCGTGGCTCTTGTTGAAGCCGTAGCCGGCGAACTTGTCGATCAAGTCGAACAGCTCGTTGGCCTTGGGCCCGGCGATGCCGTTGGCCGCGCAACCGGTCACGAACCGCTCGCGCTGCGCGTCCATCTCGGCCTTGATCTTCTTGCCCATCGCCCGGCGCAACAGATCGGCCTCGCCGAGACTGTAGCCGGCGAGCACCTTCGCGGCCTCCATCACCTGCTCCTGGTAGACGAAGATGCCGTAGGTCTCCTTGAGCACGTTCTCGAGCATCGGGTGCGGGTAGGCGATGTCCTCCCGGCCGTTCTTGCGCGCGCCGAAGGTCGGGATGTTGTCCATCGGCCCCGGCCGGTAGAGGGAGACGAGGGCGATGATGTCCTCGAAGCAGGTCGGCTTCACCGCCGCGAGGGTGCGGCGCATGCCCTCCGATTCGAGCTGGAACACGCCGACCGTGTCGCCCCGCTTGAGGAGCTCGTAGACGGCCGGATCGTCCCAGGCGACGCGGTCGAGGTCGACGGCGATGCCGCGCTTCGCGAGCATCTGCACCGCCTTCTGGAGGACCGAGAGGGTCTTGAGGCCGAGGAAGTCGAACTTCACCAGGCCCGCGGCCTCGACATATTTCATGTCGAACTGCGTGACCGGCATGTCGGAGCGCGGGTCGCGGTACAGCGGGACGAGCTTGTCGAGCGGCCGGTCGCCGATGACGACGCCGGCGGCGTGCGTCGAGCTGTGGCGCGGCAGTCCCTCCAGCTTCATCGCGAGGTCGAACAGGCGCCGCACGTCCGGCTCGCTGCGATATTCCTCGGCCAGCTCCGAGACGCCGTTCAGCGCCCGCTCCAGCGTCCACGGGTCGGTCGGGTGGTTGGGGATGAGCTTCGCCAGCCGGTCGACCTGGCCGTAGGGCATCTGGAGGACGCGGCCCGTGTCCTTGAGCACGGCGCGGGCCTTCAGCTTTCCGAAGGTGATGATCTGCGCGACCTTGTCGGCGCCGTAGCGCTGCTGGACGTAGCGGATCACCTCGCCGCGGCGGGTTTCGCAGAAGTCGACGTCGAAGTCCGGCATCGACACGCGTTCGGGGTTGAGGAAGCGCTCGAACAGCAGGCCGAGGCGGATCGGGTCGAGGTCGGTGATGGTGAGCGCCCAGGCGACCACCGAGCCCGCTCCCGAGCCGCGGCCCGGCCCGACCGGAATGCCGTTCTCCTTCGCCCATTTGATGAAGTCGGCGACGATCAGGAAATAGCCTGGAAAGCCCATGCCGACGATGATCTCGACCTCGTAGTCGAGCCGATCGAAATACACTTTGTACTGCTCTTCCAACCCTCTCCCTGCAGGGGAGAGGGTGGCAGTGCCGTCAGGCACTGCCGGGTGAGGGCCCGCACTCCCCTCACCCTGCGGTCGCTCCGCTCCCGCTGTCCCTCTCCCCTGCAGGGAGAGGGTTTGCAGCCGCTCGATCAGCCCCGCGCGCGCATCCCGCCTCAGCTGCTCGGCCTCGCCTTCGAGGTCGCCCGCGACGGAGGGGAGGATGGGCTTGCGCTTGGGTGCGCCGAATGCGCAGCGGCGGGCGACGACGGCAGTGTTCTGGGTCGCCTCGGGCAGGTCCTCGAACAGCCGCCGCATCTCGGCCGCCGGCTTGATCCACGCCTCGGGCGACGAGCGCTGGCGGTCGTCGCGGTCGATCTGGCTCGATTGCGCGATGCACAGCATCGCGTCGTGCGCCGGGTGGAAGGGCGCGTCGCCATATTGGGCCGGATTGGTGGCGACCAGCGGCAGATCGCGCGCATAAGCGAGGTCGACGAGGGCGGCTTCGGACCGCTCCTCGATGTCGTTGCCGCGCCGGCAGATCTCGACGTAGAGCCGCCCGGGGAACAGCGCCTCGAGCCGCTCGAGCAGCTCGAGCGCCGGCTTCTCCTGCTCTTCGGCGAGGAGCCGCGCGAGCCCGCCCTCCGCGCCCGCGGTGAGCGCGATGAGGCCGTCGGTCCGACCCTCGAGCGCGCCGAGCAGGACATGCGCCGGATCCTCCGGCGGCCGGCCCAGATGCGCCGCCGACACCAGGGTGCACAGATTGTCGTAGCCGCGATCGTTCTGCGCGTAGAGGGCGAGCCAGTCGAAGACCGGCGCCTTGCCCTCCGGCGTCCCCGGGCGGGCCACCGCGAGCATCGTGCCGACGATCGGCTGCACCCCTTCCGCCTTGCACGCGTCGGTGAAGGCCATCGCCGCGTAGAGCCCGTTGCGGTCGGTCAGCGCGGCGGCCGGGAAGTCGAGCTTCTTCGCCTGCTTCGCGATCGCCTTGGGCTCGATCGCGCCGTCGAGCATCGAATAGCAGGAGAAGATGCGAAGCGGGACGTAGGGCGCGGCCATGGCCGGACTTATGGGCGCTCCCCGGCGAATCGCAAACCGGCGCGGCCGCGTTTTCCACACCTAATTGCCCCAATCGCGCGATTGCGCCGGGCGCCCCCGCGCGGTTAACCGGCGGTCCGAAGAGAAGAGGGGACATTCATGCACAAGCTCGCCGCCGCCCTGTTGCTGACCGCCATGCCGTTCGCGGCGGCCGCCGCCGACCCGGAGACCGCCAACCGCCTCGCCGACGCCGAGTTCAACCATGGCCAGGTGGTGGAGACGGCCGCCTATCTCGCCGACCGGATCGGCGGGCGCCTCACCAACTCACCGGCGATGCGCGAGGCGGAAAGGTGGACGCAGCAGCAATTCCGCGACTGGGGCCTCAGGAACGTCCATGCCGAGCCGTTCGACTTCGGCCGCGGCTGGTGGATCGAGAGCGCGAGCATCAGGATGACCGCGCCGCGGCCGCTGGCGCTGCGCGCCATCCCCGTCGCCTGGACGCCGGGGACCAACGGCCCGGTCTCGGCGCCGGTCGTCGTCGCGCCGATGAGCGAGGTGCGCCACTTCGACGCGTGGCGGGGCAAGCTGCGCGGCAAGATCGTGCTCGTCACCCTCCCCGCCGATCCCAAGGACAACATGACGCCGAACTTCGCGCGCCTCGGCGACGCGGAGATCGCGAAGCTCAACGACTATCCGCAGGCGAACAACGATCCGCACGGGCTCGAGCGGCGGGCGAAGCGGCGGGCCTTCCCCGCCCAGCTCGACGCCTTCCTCAAGGCGGAGGGCGCCGTCGCCTGGGCACGCATGTCGTACCGGCCGAACGGCCTCCTCCACGGCGAGGGCTATCTCTACAAGGTCGGCGAGACGCCGGCGCTGCCGGGGATCGAGATCGCCGCCGAGGATTATCGCCGGCTCGCCCGCCTTGCCAGGACCGGCCCGGTGACGCTGGAGATCGACGCCAACGTCCATTTCGCCGACACGGACCGCAACGCCTACAACATCTTCGCCGAGATTCCCGGCACCGACAACGGCGCCGGCAGCGCGGTGGTGATGGAGGCGGCGCGGCTCATCGCCAGCCTCGGCATCAGGCCCAGGCGCACCATCCGCTTCGCCCTCTGGGCCGGCGAGGAGCAGGGCCTGCTCGGCTCCTTCGCCTGGATCGACCGGAATCTCGCCACCCGGCCGCCGGCGACCAATCCCGACGTCGCCGCGGCGGGACCCTATTCGAACCTCTATTCCTATCCGGTGACGCCGCGCCCCGGCTTTCGCGACCTCAACGCTTACTTCAACATCGACAACGGCTCGGGCAAGATCCGCGGCGTCTATGCCGAAGGCAATCTCGCCGCCGTGCCGGTGCTGAAGGACTGGCTGTCGCCCTTCGCCAGCATGGGCGCGGGCGCGGTCGTGGCGCAGACCACCGGCGGCACCGACCATGTCGGCATGGCGCGGCTCGGCGTCCCCGCCTTCCAGTTCATCCAGGACCCGCTGGAATATGAGTCGATCGTCCACCACTCGAACCTCGACACGTTCGACCATCTGCGCGCGCAGGACCTGCGACAGGCGTCGGTGATCCTCGCCAGCCTGCTCCTGTCCGCGGCGAACGCCGACAAGCCGCTGCCCCACGCCGTGCTGCCGACGCAGCCGAACGAAACCGACCCGTTCAAATACGACAATCCCGACGAGCGGTAGGAATCGGGGACACGTCCCTTTCGTAGGGAACGGGGACACGTACCTTTTGTCAAAAGGTACGTGTCCCCAAATTCTCCGAGAGCAGGAAGCGCGGCCCCGGCCCCTCGGCGGCGGCGGCGTCGCCGGGATTGTACAGCGCGCAGCGATCGAGCGAGAGGCAGCCGCAGCCGATACAGCCGGCCAGCCGGTCGCGCGTCCGCTCGAGCAGGGCGATCCGCGCATCGAGCCGCGCCCGGATCCGCTCGCTGATCGCCTGCCAGTCGGCCGGCGTCGGCGCGCGCCCCATCGGCAGGCAGGCGAGCTCGGCCTCGATCTCGCGCACGCTGAGGCCGAGCTTCTGCGCGATCATCGCGAAGGACAGCCGCCTGATGTCCGAGCGCAGGTAGCGGCGCTGGTTGCCGGCGGTCCGGATCGGGTTGAGCAGCCCCTTCGCCTCGTAGAAGCGGATCGCCGAGACGGAGAGCCCCGTCCGCCGCGCAATGTCCCCGATCGTCAGCAGTCCCGCCATGTCCTGCCCGCGCGAAAAAGAAGCTTGACCTCAACTTAGGTCGAGGTTGCACGACTCGGCAAGCACGACGGTTTGACGGAGGAGCGAAATGCAGGCGAGGCTGGAGCATGTGAACGTGACGGTGGCCGATCCGGACCGGACGGCGGCGTTGCTCGCGACGCTGTTCGGGTGGCGCATCCGCTGGGCGGGGGCGTCGATCGCCGGCGGCCGCACCGTCCATGTCGGCACCGACGACCAGTATCTCGCCCTCTATGCGGCCGCCGGCGGCGACGGCACCCCGCGCGGCTGGAAGAAGGGACTGCCGCTCAACCACGTCGCGCTCGTCGTCGACGACCTCGCCGCCGTCGAGGCGCGCGTCACCGAGGCTGGCCTCACCCCGTTCGCGCACGGCGACTACGAACCCGGCCGCCGCTTCTACTTCTTCGACCGCGACGGCATCGAGTTCGAGGTGGTCAGCTACGCGGCGGCGGCATGATCCCCGGCGCGCTCCTCGTCCTGGCGGAGCGGCCGCTGGTGGCGGCACGGCTGGAACGGGCGCTCTGCGGCGGCGGGAAGAGCGCCCCGATTTGCAAACCCCGTTCGGGCTGATGATCAGGTCGCCATGTCCCCCGGACATGGCTGCGGATGTCCGGGGTACATCCGCACCTGAATCATTGTCGAAGCCCTGTCCTGCTTCTCCGGGAGGAAAGGGAAAAGACAGGGCTTCGACAGGCTCAGCCCGAACGGGCAAAGGACCCCGAGGGGACAGTCTTTGTTACAGGAACACGTGTCCCCTCCCTTGGCCGCTCGACTCCGGAAACACCGTTCGGGCTGAGCCAGTCGAAGCCCTGCCTTTCGTCTCCGACAGGCTCAGCTCGAGGCGGGCCCCGAGCACAATGCGCTCAGACGGGCGGGCACCGTCCTCACTCCGTCTCACGCAGCCGATAGGTCGCCTTCTCGACGATCGGCATGCCCCACAGCCTGGTGGTCGACACCATCTCGAACGACCGCTCCGAATAAGTGCCGCGCCGCTCGATGCCGATATTGTGGATGTCGCCGTCATAGGCGTCGCAGGTCATGGAGACGCTGAACGCGCCGGCGCCGATCGTCACCTGCCGGTCGCGGCAGCGTGTGCCGTCGTCGTGCGCGACCATCGCCTCGAACTTGGCGCGGGTCGAGGCGTCGACATAGGTATCGCTCGTCTCGCTCCGGCCGTTGCGCTCGCTCGCGACGGCGTAGCGGCCGGCTTTGGGAAACCCGCTGGCGCCCCACCCGGCGGCGACGCTCGACAGATAGGGGCTGCCGAAGCCGACGACGGCGACCACGAGCCCAGCCAGGATGAGAAAGGCCTTCACGTTCCTGCCCCCCGAAGACGTTTTCGCCGAGGCTATCGGTCAACGGTGAAGAAAGGCTGAGCGGAGAAATCGCTCAACGCCCTAGCGGTCTGAGAACCGCGTCGGCCGATAGGGGCCGGCGTCCGCCGCGCCTCCGCGTCCCAGCAGCAGTCCCGCCGCGAGGTCGGCCGCCGCCGGTGCGGTCTGGATGCCGAAGCCGCCTTGCCCGGCGCACCAGAAGAAGCCCGGCGCGCGCGCATCGAACCCGTAGACCGGCAGCCGGTCGGGCGCGAAGCTTCGCAGGCCCGCCCAGGCGCGCTCGACGCGCAGCACCTTCCAGTCGACCGCCTGCTCGAGCCGGTCGATCGCGACGGCGACGTCGATCTCCTCGGCGGCGCAGTCGCCCGGCGGGCACGGCGTCTCGTCCTGCGGGCTGAGCCAGATCCGGCCGCCGGCCTCGGGCTTGAAGTAGAAGCTCTCGGCGGCGTCCATCACCAGCGGCAGATCGGCCGGCGCGGGCGGGTCGACGCGCAGCTGCGCGACGGTCCGCCGGTACGGCCTGATGCCGAGCGGCCGCGCGCCGGCAAGCCCGGCCACCGCATCGGCCCAGGCGCCGGCGGCATCGACCAGCAGGTCCGCCTCGACCGCGCCCGCCGCCGTGTCGAGCCGCCACCGCCCGGCCTCGCGCCGCGCGCCGCGCAGCGCCGCGTCCGTCAGCAGCACCGCGCCCGCCCGCCGCGCCGCGGCCAGGTAGAAAGCGTGCAGCGCCGCGACGTCGATGTCGCGGCAGCTCGGCTCGTACAGCGCCGCGTCCCAGCCCGGCCGCACGCCCGGCACCATCGCCGCGATTTCGGCCCGCCCCAGCGGCTCGAGGCGGACCCTGCCCGCATGCTCCGCCGCGAGCGCCGCCAGCGCGCCGGGGTCGGGGGCGAGATGCAGCCCGCCCCGCGGCCGCAGGAAGCCGTGCTCGCTGAGAAAGCCTTCCGAGGCGGTGGTCAGCGGCTGGACGAACGGCCCGCCATAGCTTTCCGACCAGAAGGCGGCCGAGCGCCCGGTCGCGTGATAGCCGGGCTGCGCCTCCGCCTCGAGCAGCACCACCCGCGCCGCCTCCCCGATCGCCGCGGCAAGGCTCGCCCCGGCCATGCCGGCGCCGGCGATGGCGATGTCGAAGCGCCGGCTCATCGCCCGGCGTGCCGGTCGAAGAAGCCGTCGATCGCCGCCAGCGCCGCGAGCCGCACCGGGTCCGCCTCGCGCAGCAGCTCATGCCCCGCCTCCGGAAAGGTGACCAGCTCGGCGCGCGGCAGCGTCCGCGCCGCCCAGCGGATCGCCGGCACGCTCACCAGCCGGTCCTCCTCCGCCGCGAGCAGCAGCACCGGCAGCGTCACCGCCGCCAGCCGCGCCGACGTCAGCCGGGCGATCGAATCGTAGGCGGCCTTGAGCCACCCCCAGCTCGGCGCGCCGAGATCGTAACCCGGCTCCCGCTCCCACCACCACAATTCGTCGGCATAGCGCTCGGCGCACCCGGTCAGGATACGCTGCCGCAGCGACCCGGCCTCCGGCGCCTCGCGCGACTGGTGCCAGGCCGGATGCCGCCCCATCCCCATCGCGGTCATCAGGCTCGCCGTGGCCGCGGCGGCGAAGGCGGGCATCGGCGCGCTGTTGATGCCGATCATCGGCGCGACGAGCACCGCCGCCTCCAGCCTCGGCGCCCGCTCGGCGAGGACGCGCAGCAGGATGTGCCCGCCCATCGAATGGCCGATCGCGACGTGCGGCCCCGGCGTCTCCGCCGCCGACGCCGCGATCAGCGCATCGAGGTCGGCGACGACCGGGTCGAAGCTGTCGTAATGGCCGCCTTCGATGTCGCCGCGCGAGCCGCCCTGGCCGCGCCAGTCGAAGCTGGTGACGTTCCAGCCGCGCTCGTGCCAGTGCGCCGCCGCTTCCAGATATTTTTCGATGAAGTCGCCGCGCCCGCCGGCGAAGAGCAGGCTGCCGCGCGCCGGCGCGCCCGCCGGCTGCCGCCAGTCGAGCCGCCGCAGGCTCCACCCGTCCGGCGCCGCCCATCGGGAGAGCGCCGCGCCTTCGGGAATCGCGCGGCGGTCGAAGGGGATAGCGGGCATTGCGGCCGGTTACGGTTTCGCAACACCCTCCGTCTAGAGCCTGTTCACCATGACCGGGGGTCCCGCTTTCTTGCTTCTCGCCTTGCTCGCCTGCGGCCTCGTCGCCGCGGCGGCGATGGACTGGCGCAGCCGGATCATCCCCAATTGGCTGAACGCGGCGATCGCGCTCGGCGCCCTCCCCTTCTGGCTGGCGACCCGCACGCCGCTCTGGCCGGACGCCGCGATCCACCTCGCCGTCGCCGCCGCCATCTTCGCCCTCTTCGCCCTCGCCTTCCACTTCGGCATGATGGGCGGCGGCGACGTCAAGATGCTCGCCGCTTTGGCCCTTTGGCTGCCGCCGCTCGCCGCCGTCCAGCTGATCGTGATCATGTCGCTGGCCGGCGGCGCGCTGACGCTGGCCATGGTGCTGCGCCACCGCCTGTCCAGGGCCGAGGGCGCGCTCGAAATTCCCTACGGAATCGCAATCGCTTTCGCCGGCCTGTGGCTGCTTGGCGAACCGTTTCTTAACCAATTTGTCCGATGAACGAGCCCGCTTTTCGAAGGGCTTCTAGGAGGCGACTGGCGTCATGGATGTGAAAAAGCTCGTGCTGCTGATCGGGGCGCTCGTCGTCGCCGCGGTCACCGCCGTCACGGCGCGCAAGATGTTCAGCGGCGCCGCCGCCCCTGCCGCCGTCGCCGCCGCCCCTGTGCCCACCGGGCCCGAAGTGCTCGTCGCCACCAAGGCACTCCCCGTCGGCACGATCCTCGACGCGGAATCCTTCCGCTACCAGCGCTGGCCGGAGGGGCTCGTCCAGACCGCCTACTTCATCAAGGGCAAGCCGGGCGTGAACCCGCAGCAGCTGATCGGCACGGTGGTGCGCAACGAGATCACCGCCGGCCAGCCGATCACCCAGGGCTCGGTGATCAAGCCGGGCGAACGCGGCTTCCTCGCCGCGGCCCTGTCGCCGGGCATGCGCGCCGTCACCGTCCCCGTTTCCGTGACCAGCGGCGTCGCCGGCTTCGTCTTCCCGGGCGACCGGGTCGACGTCGTCCTGACGCAGGCGGTGACGGGCGGCGGCGAAGGCCCGCCGCTCAAGGTCTCCGAGACGATCATGCGCAACCTGCGCGTCCTCGCCACCAACCAGCGGATGAGCGCGCAGGACAAGGACGGCAAGCCGGTCGTCGAGCCCTTCTCCCTCGTCACCTTCGAGGCGACGCCCAAGATGGCCGAGAAGATCGCCGTCGCCCAGACCATCGGCCAGCTGTCGCTGTCGCTGCGCTCGCTCGCCGACACCAGCGGCGACCTCCAGAAGGCCGTCGCCGCGGGCGAGGTGGTGAAGGGCAAGGACGGCCAGGTGCTGCTGCCTGTCGCCAACCATCCGATCGACGGCAAGTCGACCTACACCGTCGGCGCCGAGGTCTCGCGCTTCCAGCGCAGCACGGTCCCCTCGAAGGGCGGGAACGGCGGCGGCGAGAGCTCCAATCCCGCCGACCAGTGGGCCAAGGCGATGGGTTCCTTCGCTGGCGCGCTGACCGGCAAGGGCGCTCCCGCCGCCTCGCCGGCCGTGCCCACGGGCCCCGTCGTCCGCGTCGCCCGCGGCAATTCCATCACCATCGTTCCGGTCGGAGCCAAGTAAGATGACCCATGCGAACTTCGCCCGCCGCGTCCTGTCCGGCACCGCCACGGTGGCCCTGCTCGGCGCGAGCGTGGCCGGCGCAGCCCAGGCGCAGCCCAGCCTCGCGCCTGCCCCGGCCGGCCCCCGCGCGGCGCCTTCGGTCCGGCCGTCGAGCGATCTGACCCTCTCGGTCGGCACCGGCCGCATGGTGCGCCTGGACGGCCAGATGACGGACCTTTTCGTCGCCAACGACGCGATCGCCGACGTCCAGGTCCGGTCGAACAACCAGATCTACGTGTTCGGCAAGGCGCCGGGCGAGACCACCGTGTTCGCGACCGACAAGGGCGGCCGCACGATCTTCTCGGCCAACGTCCGCGTCGGCACCAACATGGGATCGCTCGACGAGCTGCTCCGCGTGGCGATGCCGGAAGCGCAGATCCGCGCCACGCCGGTCAACGGCATCGTGCTCCTTACCGGCACCGTCGCCGCCCCCGCGGACGTCGAGGAGGCGACCCGCCTCGTGCAGGGTTTCGTCGGCGCCAACACGCAGGTCATCAGCCGCCTCAAGACCGCGACGCCCCTCCAGGTAACGCTGAAGGTCACGATCGCGGAGGTCAGCCGCACGCTCGTCAAGGAGATCGGGATGAACCTGCTCTCGAAGGCGAACAACAATGGCGGCTTCCTGTTCGGAGCGTCGCAGGGCAACCCGGGCACGATCACCTATACCGGCGCCCTCGATCCGGTGACGAATCGCCCCGTCCCGACCTACACGTTCAACCAGGGCCCCGGCACGACCTTGGTGGGTGCCGGGCACCTGCTGGGGCTCGATATCCTGTCGACGCTGAAGCTCAACGAGCAGGTCGGCGCGGTCCACACCCTCGCCGAGCCGAACCTCACCGCGCTGTCGGGCGAGACGGCGAGTTTCCTGGCCGGCGGTGAGTTTCCGATCCCCACCTCGAGCGGCCTCAACGGCGTCAGCGTCGAGTTCAAGCAATATGGCGTCAGCCTGGCCTTCACCCCGACCGTGCTGGAGGACGGCCGCATCTCCATGCGCGTCCGGCCCGAGGTTTCGGAGCTGTCGGACGCCGGCGCGATCCAGCTCAACGGCTTCTCCGTGCCGTCGCTGACGACGCGCCGCGCGGAGACGACGGTCGAGCTCGGCTCGGGCCAGAGCTTCATGATCGGCGGCCTGCTGCGCAACTCGACCGGCAACACCACCAACAAGGCGCCGCTGCTCGGCAGCCTGCCGATCATCGGGGCGCTGTTCAAGTCGAACGCCTTCAAGCGCAACGAGACCGAGCTGGTGATCGTGATCACGCCCTATCTGGTGCGGCCGGTCAACGCCAACCAGATCGCGCTCCCCACCGACAACATCCGCAATGGGACGGCGCTCGACCGGGTCTTGCTCGACCAGAACGAGCATAATGCGACGGCTGTCCGCCGACCGGTGCCGACGATGGCGCCGCCGCAGGCGGCTCCTGGGATCGGCAGCGCTGCACCGGTGCCCGGGCCCGCCGCCCCCGCGGTGCCGAAGCTCGCCCAGCAGCCGGGGGTCCGGCCCGCGCAGCCCCAGGCGTCCGCTTCGGCCGCTCCCGGTTTCAGCTTCTGAGCGACAGGTAGAGGATCTCTCGACATGAACGCGACTCGTAATCTCCTGATCGCCCTCCTCGCCGCCGGCACGGTGGTGGCCGGCCCGGCCGATGCACGCCGCCGGCCCCAAGGTGTCGAGCACGGCCTCGACTCGCCCGCCCAGCCGGTCGTCCAGCGCACCGACTATGTGATGGACCTCGCCGCCCGCGAGGACCGGTTGTCGCCGACCGAGCGCAGCCGGCTCAACGCCTGGTTCGGCTCGCTCGGCGTCGGCTATGGCGACCGCATCTGGGTGGACGAGGCCTATGGCCCGACCGGCGCCCGCCAAGACGTGGCCCGGATCGCCGCCGAATACGGCCTGCTCCTCTCCGACGGCGCGCCCGTCACCCCCGGCAGCGTCGCCCCCGGTTCGGTGCGGGTGATCGTCAGCCGGAGCTTCGCCTACGTGCCGGGCTGCCCGTTCGGGGAGACCCGCGGGCCCAGCGTCACGTCGGCCAATTACGGCTGCAGCGTCAATTCGAACCTCGCCGCAATGGTCGCCGATCCGTCCGACCTGGTGCTCGGTCATGCCGGGAGCGGCGCGCGGGATACCGGCACGGCCGCCAAGGCGATCAAGGTCTATCGCGAGACCCCGCCGACCGGCACCAAGGGCCTCACCACGATGAACACCCAGGGAGGTGGCAAGTAATGAACGCGCCCTTCAACGCCTCGCGCGCGAGCCTCCGCGATCCCTTCTCCGCCTTCGTCTGCGACGATGCCACGGCCGAGATGCTGCGCCCGGTCGTGGTCGAACACGGATGGGCGCCGGAAAAGGTCAACAAGGGCGGCCTTCGCAACGCCATTCAGACGCTCTCGGTGTCCGCGAGCCCGTCCATCCTGTTCGTCGACCTTTCGGAAAGCGGCGACCCGCTGAACGACATCAACGCGTTGGCGGAGGTGTGCGAGCCCGGGACGGTCGTCATCGCCGCCGGCCAGGTCAACGACGTGCGCCTGTACCGCGACCTGGTCGCCTCCGGCCTCCAGGATTATCTGCTCAAGCCCTTCACCCCCGACCACGTGCGGGACGCCTTCGCCCATGCCCAACTGACCATTTCCGGCCCGCGCGTGAACGACTCGGCGACCGACAAGCCGCATGTCGTCGCCGCGGTGATCGGCACCAGGGGCGGCGTCGGCGCCTCGACCCTCGCGACGTCGCTCGCGTGGCTGCTGGGCGACAAGGCCAGCCGCTCGACCGCCCTTCTCGACCTCGACATCCACTTCGGAACCGGCGCGCTCGCGCTCGACATCGAGCCGGGCCGCGGCCTCACCGACGCGATCGAGAATCCGAGCCGCATCGACGGCCTCTTCATCGAGCGCGCCATGGTGCGCGCGAACGAGAAGCTGTGCATCCTCTCGGCGGAAGCGCCCCTCAACCAGCCGTTGATGAACGACGGCAGCGCTTTTTATCAGCTGCAGGAGGAGATCCGGAACGCCTTCGAGAGCACGGTCATGGACCTGCCGCGGTCGATGCTCATCCAGCATCCGCACCTGGTCCACGACGTGCATGTCGCGTTCGTGGTCGTCGAATATACGCTCGCGGCCACCCGCGACGCGATCCGCCTCCTGTCCTGGCTCAAGGCCAATGCGCCGCAGGCGAAGGTGGTCGTCGTGGCGAACCGCGTCGCCGGCACGCAGCAGGAGATCAGCCGCAAGGATTTCGAGCAATCGATCGAGCGCGCCGTCGACATCTCCATCCCCCTGGACGCCAAGGCTGCCGCGCAGTCGGCCAAGCTGGGACAACCGTTCGCCAAGGTCGCGACCGCGGCCAAGATCGCCCAGCCGCTCGGCCAACTCGTCACCACGACGGTCTCGGCCGTCGAGGGCGGCGAGCGCACGGCCGGCGACGAGGCCAAGGCCGCGGTGTCGCTGATCGACAAGCTGAACCTCAAGTCGCTGCTTGCGAAGTCGCCGAAGGTGAAGGCGGAGGCTTGAGCCCGGGCCGGCGGCCCTTGCCTGAGACGGGAACACGGATGTGCTGAGCTTTGAATTCCTGATGCTGGTGGCGGGCTTGCTGGGCAGCGGGCTGCTCGTCCTCGCGGCAGTCAGCGGCCCGTCCCGCTCGAAGGCGCTCAGCCGGCGCCTCGAGACCGTTCGCGAACGGCACAGCAAATCCAACGAGGTCGCCACCCAGGCGCAATTGAAGCGGCTCCTCGCCAATCGATCCGAGAACCGGATGGACGGTCTCGCCCAGCGCTTCATCCCGAACCCCGCGGTCCTCACCGCACGGCTCCAGCAGACCGGCAAGTCGTGGTCGCTCGGCCAATATGCCCTCGCTTCGCTGGCGTTGATGGTGATCGTCGGTTTCCTGCTGGCGATGCGTGGCATGCCGATGCTGCTCGCCGTCTTCGTCGGCCTGTTCGCCGGCATCGGCCTCCCCCACTACGTCGTCGGCAAGCTGATCAAGCGCCGCATCGCCCAGTTCAACAGCCGCTTCCCGGACGCCCTGGAACTGATGGTGCGCGGCCTGCGATCGGGCCTCCCCATCTCCGAGACGATGAACGTCGTCGCCGCCGAGGTCCCCGGCCCGATCCAGGACGAGTTCCGCGCCGTGGCCGACAAGATGAAGATCGGCCGCACCATGGAGGCCGCGCTGCAGGAAGCGGCGGATCGGATGGGCACGCCCGAATTCCAGTTCTTCGTCATCACGCTCGCCATCCAGCGCGAGACCGGCGGCAACCTCGCCGAGACCCTTGCCAACCTCGCCGACGTGCTCAGGAAGCGCGCCCAGATGAAGCTCAAGATCAAGGCGATGTCGTCCGAATCCAAGGCCTCGGCCTGGATCGTGGGCGCCCTCCCCTTCATCGTCTTCACCCTCGTGCTGTGGATCAACCCCAACTACATGCACACTTTTTTCGTCGACCAGCGGCTGATCATCGTCGGCTGCGGCGGCCTCATCTGGATGGGCATCGGCGTGTTCATCATGGCCAAGATGGTGGATTTCGAGATCTGACATGCAGGACGTCCCTCCCCCGCATCCCACCTTGTTGGGCGTCGACGTGCTGATGGTGGCGACCTTCCTCGCCGCCCTCGCGACCTTCGCCGTGCTCGTCGCCGTCTATGCGGCGGCGACGGTGCGCGACCCGATGGCCAAGCGCGTCAAGGCCCTCAACGAGCGGCGTGAGCAATTGAAGGCGGGCATCGTCGCCTCGAGCTCGAAGCGACGCCGCAACATCACCAACAAGAACGAGATGGCGGACAAGGTCCGCGGCGTGCTCGGCTCCCTGAAGATGCTGCAGGACGAGCAGGTGACGAAGGCGCAGCGCCGGCTGATGCAGGCCGGGATCCGCTCCAAGGACCTCGCCTTCGTGGTCATCTTTGCGCGTCTCGTGCTGCCCGTCGTGCTCGGGACGATCGTCATCGTCGGCGTCTACGTCCTCGACTGGTTCCCGGCGTGGGGCGCATTCAAGAAATATGGGCTCGTCGCCGGCACCCTGATCCTCGCCTATAAGGCGCCGGACATCTGGCTGAAGAACAAGGTCACCAAGCGCACCCACGCCATCCGCAAGGGCCTCCCCGACGCGCTCGACCTGCTCGTCATCTGCGCCGAGGCCGGCCTCACCGTCGACGCCGCCTTCAGCCGCGTCGCCCGCGAGCTGGGCAAGGCCTATCCCGAGCTCGGCGACGAATTCGCCTTGACCTCGATCGAGCTGGGCTTCCTGACCGACCGCCGCCTCGCCTTCGAGAATCTCGCCACCCGCATCGATCTCGAATCGATCCGCGGCGTCGTCACGACGATGATCCAGACCGAGAAATACGGCACGCCGCTCGCCTCCGCGCTGCGCGTCCTCTCGGCCGAGTTCCGCAACGAGCGGATGATGCGCGCCGAGGAGAAAGCGGCGCGGCTGCCGGCGATCATGACCGTGCCGCTCATCCTTTTCATCCTGCCGGTGCTGTTCATCGTCATCCTCGGCCCGGCGAGCTGCTCGATCTCGGACAACCTCCTGAAGAACTGAGCCGCGCGAAAAGGACACGGGGGCGGAACAATCCCGCCCCCGCCGCCTTTTCCGCTCCTGAAAAGGACGCGCCACGCGCGGCGCGAAGGAGGAGCCAAGTGCCCGATTTCACCCCCAACCAGTGGCTGGTCGTCGGCCTCGTCTTCCTGCTCGGCCTCGTCGTCGGCATGGCGCTGAGGAGCGGCGGCAAGTGGAAGGCCCGCTACCGCGAGGAGGCGGACCTGCGCCGCGACGAGGTCAAGCGCCTCGAGGCCGAGAATGCGGCGCTGCGCAAGGAAGCGAGCGAGAAGGATTCCCTCCGCGCCGCCGCCGCTCGCGACGAAGCGAGGCGCCGCGCCGAGGAGGATGCAACCAGGCCCTGAGGGCACGGCGGGGACAGAGCGCCGGGGACAGTCACTTTCACGCACGATGGCGCTCATCTTCGCGTCGCGTGCCGGAAAGTGACTGTCCCTCTCCCCTCCTGTCCCCTTTCCCCTCCCCGCACCGCCATTGACAATGGCCGCGCCGGCGCATCTGATCGCTCGACCAGCATCGGGAAGGGGGGATCTCGGCGTGGCGAAGACTGCGGGCGGCTTGTCCGCGTTGCCGGCCATGCTGGCGGTCGCCGCCGTCGCCGGGTGCGGCGGCAAGGGCGGCAACAGCGCCGGGCAGAGCGCCTCCGGCATCCCCGCCGAGCTGCCGGCCCAGCTCTTCCCCGACGATTTCAAGGGCGTGTGCTCGGGCGCGTCGGCCTCGGCGGCGAGCGCCTACGACGCCGCCGGCAAGGCCCACAAGGCGCTCTATTTCGCCACCTACAAGGACGACATGTCCGACCATTCGTCGTCGCTGCCGGCCGACTGGACGGTGCAATATGCGGCCAGGGGCGACCCGTTCAAGGCGATCGACCTCGTCGTCTGCGCCCGCCGCACGGCCGCCCGCGAGGTCAGGGTCTGCGACAAGTACCAGAAGGACGGCAAGCCGTCGCAGAACAAGATCCGCTGGCATACGGCGACCTACGAGCTGACGCTCAGGGAAGCGAAGACCGGCCGCCAGCTGGACCGGAAGAGCGTCGAGGCGACCGACACCGAATGCCCGATGCTGATCTTCACCAGCGATTCGGAAGGCACGGTCGACGACTACGCCTCCCTCTCGAACACCGCCGTCACCGACTTCCTGCGGCCCCACATGGGGCACTAGGGGCGCGGGCGGGCCGAACTCGCCGCGACGTTCAGACGGGAAAATTCATCGTCACCGGCGACCCTTCCTCCGTCGGCAGGCGGACCGAGAACTTCGCGCGGTTCGACGGGTTTGCCCTTTCCCAGCGCGAGGAGAATTCCTTGCGCGAATTGAATATCAGCTCGGGCTTCGGCCCGCCATGCGTGATGAGGCGCGCTATTGCCGCAGAGTCTGGATGCCCGAAATAGCTCCCATCGGTAGAAATCAGCCAGTGATTGCAGCGCAATAGTCCCAGCAGGTCGCAGCTGGTGCTTTTCTTGCTGCCGTGATGAGAAACCTTGCAGGCGTCGAGAGCTAATCGTTCCATACCGCCGCTCTGGGCGAGAAGGCGGCGAATCGACTCCGCGAGCGGATCTGCCGGAGCGTCGGCGCTCAGCAGGATCTGCCTTCCGCAATAGCCGAGCAGCAGTGCAATGCTGGAGCCGTTGGGGGCGCCGGCATCGGCCTCGAAGCGCTCCTTTAACAAGGCGTCGACATCGGGGGGCCATTTGTCCTTGCGGCCCATGAAGTCCGACGGGGTCGCTCGGTGCGGCTCGGTCCGCCCTTGCCGGACGTCCTCATCCCATTCGCGTGCAAGCCGCACGAGCGCGTCCTCTCCGGGCCCGAGCAGTGTTAGGTCCAGCACGCCCTGGCGCCGGATCCGAGGTAGCGCTCCCTGCGCGGGGATGGTGACTGGGCCGTGGTCGAAAGCCTCGTTCCATGGGAGGCCGCTGGCGGCGAGCGCATCTGAGAGCCGGTCGGCCTGGGCGGTTCCCAACCGGTCCGTCGGCACGAGATGCCTGAAGCCGTTGAACCAGATGTCGCCGAAGCTCAGCCCGGCGGGCAGCCCCTCGATCAGATCGACTACGCCCCCGATGTGATCGTTGTCGATATGGGTCACCACGAGCAGGTCGATGTGGAGGCCCCCCTCGTCAGATGCGCGGAGGCGGCGTGCGACTTCGTGCGTGAGAGCGCCAGCGTGCTCTGGCCCACCGTCGATCACCAGATGATGAGTGGCATTCCCGGCCGAATATTCGATCCAGATACAGTCGCCCTGTCGCGCCGGCAGCATGGTCAGCGTGAGCGTCTCAGCCTCCTATCAGCCAGTCGGCATCGCCGATCGCCACGACGGCGAGGCCGACCGGCAAGCCTTTCTCGAGGAGGTCGCGCCGCATCGCCGCGATCGCGTCACCGACCGTCGCCGCGCCGCCCGGCCGCTCCCAGTAATGTTCGAGCTGGGCGAGCAGCGACTCCGCGACCGGCGCCGCATGACGGCCGAGCACCGGCATCAGCGTCCCGATCACGACCGACGCGCGCGCATGGCGAAACCTGCCGATGAACTTGGCATAGGAGATGTCGGCCGCGGCGGTCTCGCAACCGAGGAGAACGACGAGAACGGGCTCTTCGCTGCCAACCACATCGCAGGCGATCTGGGCACTTCCCAGCAACTGGCCGGTACCGATTTCGAGATATTCGCCGTTTTCGTCGCTGTCGGTATGCGGGAGCAGCAGCAGCAGGCCGGGCGAATCCTTGGCGATCCGTTCACGCCACTCATCCCAGGTTCCCGCGGTCGCGCCGCTGAGCCGTGCGCAAAGCGTGCGGATCGCGTCGGCGCCCGCAGGATGCGACGCCGCCCGATCCGCGCAGGCGAAGAGCCGCATTGCTGGTCGGGCGAACGGCCGGCCGGCCGGCGACGGGCTCATCGCGACGGTGTCCCGGTCGGGTGCGGAAGCCGCGTCATAGAGCTGCCGCTCGATGACCTTGCGCACCCCCCAAAACCGCATTGCGCAGATGTGCAGCCTGCTCGCGCGATGCGGACATTGGCCGCAATCGCCCTTCGCGAGCGCTTGAGCCTCTCCTGGACATGCCACCGCCCCGTCCTCCGGGGCCAACCCGTCATAGACGAACTCGATCGGGAGGATGGCGTCGGGCTTTGCCGAGACCAGCTGGATCCGCTGCGGATCACGCTCGAGGATCCGCCCCAGACCCGCATCCTTGAGCGCGTCGCGGATCAGCACGCCTTCGTTCGCCAGTTGCTTGAGCGCGACTGTCGACGCTTCGCATCCCGGCTCGGCGAAGCGTTCGGGCTCATACACCAATTGCTGCAGCCGCTTCTGAATTCGCGCCGGAACGCCCTCCAGGTCACCAAAATCGCGCAGCATCACCTGTCCGTCGGCGATCGCCGTCCATTGCCGATCGCCGGTCAGGCTGTCGTTGGTGAGGATCGCCAAGTCGAACGGGCGCCGATCGTCGAGATCCCCCAAATCGGCCCGGACGACTCCTTCGGTGCGCAGGCGAATGGTCGTGGGGCGTTCATCCCGTCGCCCTTCGCCGATGCTCCCCCGCACGAGTCTCGGCGGTCGTACAGCAGCGTCGTCGATGGCGCCCTCGAGGATCGCAGTCTGGAGGACACGATTGCCGTGCATCACCAGGATGCGCGCTTTGAACGTCTCGAGTTCGCCGCGTGGCCGGACGAAGAACGCCGCCAGGCTGCTGCCGCCTGTCTCGCCGGCGGCGATCTCGCCGACGGCCGTATCCTCGAACTTGCCAAAGTCAAAGGGCGCTAGAACCGGTCGTCTCCTGGCTCCGCGGTCCCTCGTGAAGAGCCGCCCGTCCCTTGCGACAAGCGCGTCGGCCTCATAGGCCGCCTGAACATCGCACCCGGGTGCCGCGACGGCGATGGTGAGTCGCGTCACTCCGTCCCAGTCGATCGACTCGTCGGGGAATGGAGTGACGGCTTCGGATTCGCGTGGCGGCGTTGAGCCAAGGCCCGCTGCGACGATGCTCCAGGCATTGCGATGGAGCGCGGGCGCCGGATCCAGCTCCTCCTGCCAGCGGGCGTCAGGATCGAGCGCCCAGACGCCCGCGTTCAAATAGCGCGGTGTCCGGCGGAGCGCGCCGGTCGACTCCGCGACTTCGAGCATGGCGCTCGCCGCGCCGTCCTCGGCGAGAAAGGGCGATTCTGCCACGCTTCGCATGCGCGCTGCGCCCGAGGCATCGCCGCGCCGCTCCAGCCGATGCGACCATCGACCGCCTAACCGGCTGATCCGCGTCCGGACCATCGCGTGCGGGTTGGAGGCGATGACCGGGGGAGCGACGCTGCCTTCGCAGGTGCGGGCGAGCGCAGCGTCGAGAAAATCGTCGTGGCTGAGATGTCGGACCAGCTCGACCACAAAAGCCACGTCGAGCGGCCGCGCAATGAATCCGACGGTCGCGGCGTTGCTGAGATCCTTGAGCGTTCCCACCGGACCGCTCAGCTCGCCCGGCAGGTTGTCCGCGCCGACGAGCAGCACGGCGCTCGCCTCCGTCCTGGCGCGGCGCAGCGCCTCCTCCGTGGCGCCCACATCGAGCGGCGAAAGCAGCAGATCGCAGGGGAGCCCGAGTCGCTCCACCTCGACCGCGACGCTGAGCTTCCTCACCCAGGAGTGGTCGTCCATTCCGCGATAGGCATCGACCAACATTTGCGAACCTTCGTCCGCAAGGAAGCCCAGCCGCAGCGGCCAATGCCAGGACGAGCGTCCGTCGGCGCCCCAGCGCCAACCGGCGAGATACCATCCGCCGATCCCCGAGCCCGGCTTCCAGGCGAGCTCGCTGAGCCAGCGGAACACTGCCTCGGCTTCCGAAGTCGGCCGCTCGAAATCGAATCGGATTTCCAGATCGACGCCGCGCCCCGCGCGGGGGGCGCTGTCGGCATGGCGCGCGAGCTCGCGCCAGGCTCCCGAAACCGCGGCTGCATCGAAGATCGCCCGCAGCGCTTCCCAAGCCTCGTGGTCGCCGCCGCTCCATGTCAGGCGCGCCCTCCAATGATCGGAGCGCTGGAGCTCGGCCCATCGTGACCGGAACCATGACGCGATGGCTTCGGGACCGGCTGCGGCCAGACTCTTCGCCTCCGCCCAATCGGCTTGCGAAAGTGTCCAACGTCCGTCGACCATCACGCCGAGACCGAAGACCGCCGATGGACGCGCCGCCTCGTCCACGCCCCTGAGCCAGTCGGCCAGAAATTCCGGACTCATCGGTCGCCCACCCTTACTTATCCGATGCTATGGTCACGCCGCTATTGATCTGCCGTAGCATCGGAGAGTTGGACATCATCACTTACGCCGCGGGATGGGGAGGTTGTACCAGCTTCGCTTGGGAAATAAAGTCGCCCAGCGGTTGCTAGGCGCCGCTCGCACCTCGCGATCAGCGACGGTAGACCGCACGGCCCCCGTCCAGTTTCCGTCCGTCAGCTTCGCTGACTCGCGTTGCCGCCCTTCACCAAGCGGGCACGCCGGTGAATTCAAAACGGCTCTTCTCCGCGTCTGGGCCGGAGGACCTGCCGGGGTGCCGTCTATGGACGTTGAGAGATGCGATAAGGCCGCCCCTCTCGGGACGGCCTTTCGTGCCATTCACACTCAATGGGAAGTTAACCAAGCAATTCCTGCTCGAGCTTCTTCGCCATCTCTTCGATATTTTCCGGCGGCCAGCCCGGGATATCCATCCCCAGCCGCAGCCCCATGCTGGAAAGGACCTCCTTGATCTCGTTGAGAGACTTGCGGCCAAAATTGGGAGTCCGCAGCATCTCCGCTTCGGTCTTCTGCACGAGATCGCCGATATAGATGATGTTGTCGTTCTTGAGGCAGTTGGCGCTCCGGACCGACAGCTCCAGCTCGTCGACCTTCTTCAGGAGGTAGCGGTTGAGCTGGTTGGCGTCGTGGTCGGCGTCCGCCGAGGAGACCGAGGAGAGGCCGCCCGCGGGGGCGCTCACCATCGTCATGCCGTCGTCGAAGTGGACGAACAGCTGCAGCTGGTCCTGGAGGATCCGCGCGGCATAAGCGAGCGCGTCGTCCGGGGTGACGGTGCCGTCGGTCTCGATGGTCAGCGTCAGCTTGTCGTAGTCGAGCTCCTGGCCGACGCGGGTGTTCTCGACCTTGTAGCTGACCTGGCGCACCGGGCTGTACAGCGCGTCGACCGGGATGAGGCCGATCGGCGCGTCGGCCGGACGGTTGGCGGCGGCGGGGACGTAGCCCTTGCCGGCTTCGACCGCGAGCTCCATGTTGAGCGTCGCGCCCTCGTCGAGGTGGCACAGCACCAGGCCCGGGTTCATCACCTCGATGTCGCCGGTGGTGGCGATCTGGCCGGCCGTGACTTCGCCGGGGCCGGTCGCCGACAGCTGCAGCCGCTTGGGCTGGTCGCCCTCCATCCTGAGCGCGATCTGCTTCACGTTGAGGACGAGGTCGGTAATGTCCTCGCGCACGCCCGCGAGGCTGCTGAACTCGTGCAGCACGCCCTCGATGCGGATCGAGGTCACCGCCGCGCCCTGGAGCGACGACAGCAGCACCCGGCGCAGCGAGTTGCCAAGGGTGAGGCCGAAGCCGCGCTCGAGCGGCTCGGCGACGAAGGTGGCGCGGCGGCGCGCGTCGCCGCCGGCGGCCTTCTTCTCGAGGGCGTTGGGCTTCTTCATTTCCTGCCAGTTCTTTGCGTTGACGGCCATGTGCTTCCTCTGGCTTTCGTGTTCCGACGGGGACACGCTATTGCGTGTCCCCACTTCTGCGGCGGGGACACGCAATAGCGTGTCCCCGAGAATCAGACGCGCCGGCGCTTGGACGGCCGGACGCCGTTGTGCGGGATCGGCGTGACGTCGCGGATCGAGGTGATCTGGAAGCCGACGGCCTGGAGGGCGCGGAGCGCGCTCTCGCGGCCGGAGCCGGGGCCCTTCACTTCCACCTCGAGGGTGCGGACGCCGTGCTCGGCGGCCTTCTTGCCGGCGTCCTCGGCGGCGACCTGGGCGGCATAGGGAGTCGACTTGCGCGACCCCTTGAAGCCCATCATGCCGGCCGACGACCAGGCGATGGCGTTGCCCTGCGCGTCGGTGATGGTGATCATCGTGTTGTTGAAGCTGGCGTTGACGTGGGCGACGCCGGCGGTGATGTTCTTGCGCTCGCGGCGGCGGAGGCGCTGGGGTTCGCGTGCCATTTGGTTGGTAGTCCCTAACCTGATCAGTTGACTGGCGCGGAGGCGGGCTTCGGCCTGCTCCGGCGGAAGGAAGGAGGCGCGGGCGCCTTACTTCTTCTTTCCGGCGATCGGCTTGGCCTTGCCCTTGCGGGTGCGCGCGTTGGTGTGGGTGCGCTGGCCGCGGACGGGGAGGCCCTTCCTGTGGCGGAGGCCGCGATAGCTGGCGAGGTCCATCAGCCGCTTGATGTTCATCGCCACTTCGCGGCGGAGGTCGCCCTCGACGCTATAGTCGCTGTCGATCATCTCGCGGATGTGGAGGACTTCCTGGTCGGTCAAATCCTGCACCCGGCGCTCGGCGGCGATGCCGAGCTTGTGGGTGATCTCCTTGGCCTTGGTCCGCCCGATCCCGTGGATGTAGGTCAGGGCAATCTCAACGCGCTTGTTGGTCGGGATGTTCACGCCCGCAATACGTGCCATACACTCTATCTCCTGCTCCACAGGAGGGCTGGCGACCCTCCCATCTCAAAGCGTCAGTCCCGGACACGGACAAAAGCGGCGAGCGCACGGAGGCGCCGCCGGTCGGCCGGTTATCGGGATGGCCGGCAGATAGGTTCCGGCACGCGGCGAGTCAAGGGCGCGTGAGGGCGAAAGCGCGCGATTTGGGAGCGTCGGCGCCGACGCGGGCGGGGAGAGCGTGAACGCCCTCCCCTCATCGCCTTACTGACAGCGGACGTCGCGGTCGGCGGAATAGCCGACGGCGCCGCCGGCGGCGCCGCCGAGGATCGCGCCGAGGGTCTTCGAGCCGCGGGGCGCGATGGCGTTGCCGAGCAACGCGCCGACGCCGGCGCCGATGACGAGGCCGACCGTGCCGTCATGGCGGCGGCAATAATAGCGGCCGTCCTGGCCGCGATAGACATAGTCGTTCGCGCCGAGCGCATAAGGCTCGTACGCGCCTTCGCGATATTCGGCGGCCCAATCGCCGCGCGGGGCATAGCCGTAACCGTCGCGATAGCCGTCGCGATAGCCGTAGCCGTCGCCATAGGTCGTGCAGGCGGAGAGCGGCGCCGCCGCGAGGAGGGCGCACATCACAAGTTTACGCATAACGTCAAAGTCCTTCTCTGGAGGAGTGACGGGGCTGCAATGATCGGGGGACGCTTTGGTTGCGCCGCGGGAACGGACGGCGCGCCGGCGCGTCTGCCCGATAGGCTGAACGGAACAGGAGGAAGGGCATGCCGCTGAGCGCGATCGCGATCAACTGCAGCCTCAAACGCCGCGGCAGCGGCGACAGCTCGACCGACGCGATGATCGGCCTGCTCATCGCGGAACTCGCGAAGCGCGCAGTCGCGTTCGGCGGCACGATCCGCATCGCCGACCACGACGTCAAGCCGGGCGTCAGTTCCGACGAGGGCGAGGGCGACGCGTGGCCGGCCCTCCGCCGCAATATCCTGGACCACGACATCCTCCTCTTCGGCACGCCGATCTGGATGGGCCAGCCCTCCAGCATCGCCAAGCGCGTCCTCGAGCGGATGGACGCCTTTCTCTCCGAGACGGACGACAAGGGGCGGATGCCGAGCACCGGCAAGGTCGCGCTTGTCGCGGTGGTCGGCAACGAGGACGGCGCCCACCATGTCTCGGCCGAGCTCTACCAGGCGCTCTCGGACACCGGCTGGACGATCCCCGCCGCGGCGGTCTGCTACTGGGTCGGCGAGGCGATGGCGAAGACCGACTTCAACCAGTTGCCGAAGGCGCCGGACAAGGTGCGCGAGACGGCGGCGATGTGCGCCTCCAACGCCGCGCACCTGGCGCGGCTGCTCAAGGACCAGCCGTATCCGGGGTCGGGCTGAACTCAACCGTCATCCCGGCGAAAGCCGGGATCTCCCCGAGGAGAGGCGCCGGCGTTCTTCACCCGACGAGATCCCGGCTTTCGGGGTCCCATCGAAGTAGCACTTCGATGGGTGCCCTCCCGGGATGACGGCGGACTCCGGATCTACCCCTTGAAGCCCTGCGCCACGACATACCATTCCGACGAGCCCTTGCGGCTCGCCGGCGGCTTGGCGTGCTTGACCGTCGCAAAGCGGCGCTTGAGCTCCGCGACGAGAGTGTTGTCAGCGCCCCCGGCCAGCACCTTGGCGACGTAGGCGCCGCCGGGCTTCAGCACCTCGCCGGCGAAGTCCAGCCCGGCCTCGACCAGCGCCATGGTGCGCAGATGGTCGGTCTGCGGATGGCCGACCGTGTTCGCGGCCATGTCGGAGAGGACGAGGTCGGCGGGGCCGCCGAGCGCCTCCCTGAGACGGTCCGGCGCGGTCTCGTCCATGAAGTCGAGCTGGAGCAGGGTCGCGCCCTCGATCGGCTCGGTCGGCAGGAAGTCGATCCCCACCACCGTCGCCTTCGGCACGCGCCCCCGCACCACCTGCGTCCACCCCCCCGGCGCGACGCCCAGGTCCACCACCCGTTCCGCCCCCTTGAGGAACCCGAACCGGTCGTCGAGCTCGATCAGCTTGTACGCCGCCCGCGAGCGATAGCCCTCCGCCTTGGCGCGCTTCACATAGGGGTCGTTCAGCTGCCGCTCGAGCCACTTGGTCGAGCTCACCTTGCGGCCCTTGGCCGTGCGCAGGCGCTTCACGACGCCCGCCGGGGACAGTCACTTTTCCGTACGGTCGCAATCATCGGAACCCGCCGCGGGGAAAAGTGACTGTCCCCTCTCCTCCCCCTCTTCACAGCCGATACCCGTCCCGCGCCATGAGGGTGCGCAAGATCCCCTCGCGGATGCCGCGGTCGGCGACGCCGAGGGTCTCCGCCGGCCACATGTCCATGATCGCATCGAGGATCGCGCAGCCCGCGACGACGAGGTCGGCGCGGTCGTGGCCGATGCAGGGGAGCTGCGAACGCTCCTCGACGCTCATCGCCGACAGCATCGCATTGACCTCGCGCATCGCACTGACCGGCATAAGGAGCCCATCGACCATTCGCCGGTCGTAGGTCGGCAGCGCGAGATAGACGCTGGCGAGCGTCGTCACCGTCCCGCTCGTGCCGAGCAGGCGGATGTTCGCCTTGTCGGCCGGGAGCAATTCGGCGAAGCGGCGGAAGGCGTGGCGCACCCGCTCCTTCATCCGCCCGAACGCCGCCAGCCGCTCGGCCGCATCGGCGAACACGCGCCCCTCGCTCTCGGTCAGCGACACCACGCCCCACGGCGCGCTCCACCAGCATTTGATCCGGGGCGTCTCGTCGCCGTCCGTGTCGACGAGCACGAGCTCGGTCGACCCGCCGCCGATGTCGAAGATGAGCGCCGGCCCGTCGCCCGGCTCGAGCAGCCGGTGGCAGCCGAGCATGGCGAGCCGCGCCTCCTCCTCGGGGGAGATGATCTCGAGCACCACCCCGGTCTCCTGCCGCACCCGCTCGACGAACTGGCGGCCGTTGACCGCCCGCCGGCACGCCTCGGTCGCGACCGAGCGCGCCAGCGTCACCCGCCGCCGCCGCAATTTCTCGGCGCAGACGCCGAGCGCGGCGACCGCCCGGTCCTGGGCCGCCTCGCTGATCTTGCCGCAGGTCGCCAGCCCCTCCCCCAGCCGCACCACCCGCGAGAAGGCGTCGATGACGGTGAACCCCTCCTCGTTCGGCCGCGCGATGAGCAGCCGGCAATTGTTGGTGCCGAGATCGAGCGCGCCGTAGCAGGGCCGGGGCGCCTCGCGGCGGTGAGGGAAGGCCGGGAGCGCGGCGGCGTCGACGGCCCCGCACGCGCTCGCGGGCGCCCCGCCAGGCGAGGGCCCTTCGAGGGGCAGATCCGCCGCGGCGGCGGCAGGCGTCAATGCGGGTGGGGCCCCGGACTCGGGAGAAGGCGAAACCGTCGCGGCCTGCTGCGCCATGGCTCGATACTCTTATATCCTGCCGGCGCCGGGCGGACCGCCGCCGTGACTTGCCCTTACGGTTACAGGACCGTGACGGATCGGGCAAGGCGGCGGTGGGGGCCGAAGGATGCCGCCGACAGGGTGAAGCTTTTAGTTCACGATCGACTCTCCGACGCTTATACGCGTCACATGATCGTCGTGCAGAGAACGGCCGCTTCCGACAGCTGGCTGAGGAATCTGACCGACGAGCTTGCGCAGGACGCGATCGTCACCCGGATCGCGCGCATCCAGTCGGGTCTGCTGGGCGATACGAAGTCGGTCCGAAAGAAGGTGGGCGAATTCCGCGTCGACGTGGGTGCAGGGCCGCCATGGAGGGCCAGCTAACGATGACCGAAGCCGATCTCGATCCCGCGGCGCTCGAAGTCTGCGACTTCGACCCCGCCGACTATCTCGGGCGCGAAAGCTCCCAGATCCACCTCCTTCGCGACGCCGCCGAGAGCGGCAACGCCCATTATCTCGCCACCGCGATCGGCGCCGTGGCCCGCGCGCGCGGTCTGAGCCGCCTCGCCCGTGAGACGGGGATCAAGCGGCAGACGCTTAACAAGTCCTTCGGCCCCCAGGGCAATCCCACGCTCGAAACCCTGATGACCGTCCTCCCCGCGCTCGGCCTGGAGATCGACTTCCGCCTCAAGCCGCCGGCGCAAAGGGAGGAGCTTGCGGAGGCGTAAAGATGACGAACGGTGACGACGCGTAGGTCCCTGTCGTCACCCCACCCGTTGCCCCCGCAGCAGCCATCAGCGGTAAACCTCTCGCCGATGCCCGATTTTTAGCACCAGGACGACCAGCCGCTCGTCCTCGATCCGACAGATCAGCCGATAGGGGCCGACGCGATAGCGCCAAAAGCCTTCCAACTCGCCGGCCAGCGCCTTACCCGTGGAGCGTGGATTGTCCCGCTCGCGGGTCAGCGTTTCGAGCCACGCAACGATCCGCGCCGCCGCCTTGCGATCAAGCTTGCGGAGCGCGCGTCGCGCCGGCGGCGCGATCTCAACCGTCCAGTCCGAGCTCACGCTTCATGTCGGCAAGCGAGGTCAGGTCGGCCGGATCGAGCGCGTTCCACGCCTCGACCGCGCTGGCATAATCCTCGACGTCCTCAAGGTAGGATTCGAGCGCCCGCGCCGCCAGCGCGTCCGGAGCCTCCCCCAGCCGCCGCGCCGCCTCGGCCAGCCGCTTCTCGGTCGCCGCATCGATCTTGATGGCCAGCATCGCACGTCCTTTCGCCTGCCCGATATAGGCGATCCTCGGGCGGCGGGCGAGTGGTTGCGCGTGCCACCCGTCCACGCGGCGCCAACTCTGGGCACGGCTGCTATGCCGTCATCCCGGCGGAAGCCGGGATCTGCAGGAGACCCGCCCGAGCCCCTTCCGTCACTGCGAATGTCTCCAAGACCGAAGAAGGGGACACTCGCGTGACTGCACCCCATGCGTTCAAATCAGAGGTGTCCACCCTGACGCTTCTTCACCCGGCTTCGTTCCAAGAGCTATTACGGCTGCTCTCGCTGAACCGAACCACTCGATGGGATTCACTTGATGCGTCATTAGATCAGCATCGCAGAGCTTTAACTCATTGATCATCTCAATTACCCCCGCGATGCGCTGGCGGCATTTTTCTTTGAGGTGCTCAATAGCTACCGGAACCTGGCGTTTAAGGATTTCGAAAGCGGGTTTATGAAAGCCGATCGCGTGGGAAGAGCTAGCAACCTCCCAGTTCGCTGCGCCTGATCGTTTCGCGAACACGAGGTCACGATGCCAGTAGTCTCCCGCGATGTCGGCATTCACCTCGACATGCCCGAGCGCTGAATTCCTTATTCTAACGAGGGTCCCGTGGTCTTCTTGCTGCCTCTTGGTGAGTTTCGCCGGATCGATTTGAACGGAGCCCCGCTCACCGGAACGCTTGCCTCCACTCGTAGTCGCTCTCACGTACATTATGATCGCTGACGCCAAAGTGGCGCTCTGTAGGTGCGTGCGCACGTAACCATCTAGTGTAGAGGACGTGGTGGAGAGCGCATCAATAGCATCGCACGCTCCGGCGGCTTGGCGAAGGTCAGCTAGACACGACTGAGTCGTCCAGGCAGTCCGGATGCACCCGACCAATTTCCTGCGCGCCACCTTATCTCGCAGTGACGTAGCAACTTTCATCAGATCTACGGTCACTGGAAGCGCGATAGGCAGGTCGCCTCCCAACGATCTGTCAACCAAATTTGCCTCCTTCCCGCGCGCAGTCGAGGGCTGCTGTCAGTAACACCGCACTACCCCAAGCAGGTGCGATAAGATGACCTCATCGCCTCTTCCAGCTCAGTTCCTCCTTAAGCCCGCGTGGATCAGCGCCCGTATCGCCTCGGACCGCGAAGGCTTCGGCTCCGGCTGCCGCTCAATCCAAGCCGTGATCTCCGCCTGCAGCTTCACCGAAAGCCGCACCGTCTGCACCGGGTCCTTCCCGGTGGCGGGCCGGCCCGGGCGTCTTTTTTGCTCGTCAGCTATTGACCCGCCCCCAAGGATTAGGTAACACCTAAACCAATCAAGAAGCCGAGGCTGACGCCTTCGGCACCGACCCGCCCACGACTCCCTCGAAAAGGAGGCGAAGGATGGCTGCTGGGCAGCTTAGCCTGACCCGCCGCGCGCTGCTAGCCGCCGGCGCGGCGCCTGCGCTCGCGGCGGCCGGCGCGGAGGCCGCTTCCCCGTCATCCCGGCGGAAGCCGGGATCTCCCGGAGACCCGCACGGCGCCTTTCCGAATGGAGATCCCGGCTTTCGCCGGGATGACGGATGGAAGCGCGCCCTCGCCCGATATCGCCGCGCCGACTCCGCCCTCGCCGCCGTCGCGCACACCGAGGACGAGGATCTCTACGACCGCCTCGGCTCTCGCCATCACGACGCCCTCCAGCACCTCCTCCGCACCCCCGCCCCCGACGTGGCCGCGCTCGCCCTCAAGCTCGACCTCGCCCTGGACGAGCGCGTCGTCGAATATCTCGGCGACCTCGCCGCCATGCAGGCGATCAAGGCGGACGCGAGGCGCCTTTCCTGAACCGCGCACGCAGCAGCCCCTCTATCGCCGGTTCCGTCTCACCCGAAGGCCCGAAGAACCCGAAGGGTCCGTGCTCTGCAAGCGGCCGCCGGCCCATCCTCGCCGACCGTACCCGCATCGGCGTTCAGCGAGATGTCGCCCCGCGATGCGTGATCTCGGCCTCTTCGGGCCCTTCGGGCCTTCGGGTGAACCGAGTGCGGCCTCCTCCCGCACCGCAGCCCGAATGTCTCACGCAAAGACGCAAAGGGTCCGAGTTTGGCCCGGCCGCAGGCCACTCCTCCGAAAGCCTCGCCGCCGGCCCTCGCCTCGAAGAATAATCGCTCCGCAACGGGAAGGGCTCGGCCCTTCGCGCCTTCGCGTCTTCGCGTCTTCGCGTCTTCGCGTGAACCCGGTCCCGCCGCTCCACCCGCACCAATCCTCATCCGTGCAGGCGCAGCCCCTCCATCGCCGGTGTCGGTTCGCCCGAAGGCCCGAAGAACCCGAAGGGTCCGAGCCCCGCCCCCGGCCGCAGGCCTTTTCTTCGGGGCCGAGCCCGCACCTGAACCTGAATGGGGATCCAGCTTCGCCTCCGGCGCCCGCTCCAGAGGCACTCCCCGGGTGCATTTTGCGGGGCCCCGACGGCGCATCGCAACGCCGGTTTCCGCCGGCAAACCCGCGGTTCCCGGGCGGTGACGACCCGGCATGCGCCCGGCACGCGCCCGGCACGCGCAAGGCAACGACCCCGCCTCGGCCCGGCATCCGCACCCGCCGGAGCCGCCGCCGCGGCAGACGCGTGCCCGCACAAACAGGTCGCATCCCGTCTCCGTTTGTGCTATGTTCCTGCGGTCGCCACAGCTGCGCGTTCTTTGACACGGTGAGAAGCACCGACTCGGCCTCGGCCCGCGCTTCGGCGGGCGCGGCACTGATCGGGAAAACCGATCAAAAGGGACGGGATTGATCGGAAGGGATTTTTCGAACGCGAAACTTCGAAACTTCCCCGCCGCGCGCACCTCGGACCTACGTCGCGACCACGCCTGACAACGCGCCTCCGGTCGCCGCCCCGGCGAGCCTGCGGAGAGCGAGAAAAGGCGCCGCGTCAACGGCTTCGGCCCCGGCTCCGTTCGTCGTAAAAAAATAACGGTTCACCGCTAGACGACAGGGAAGGATTAGGGCATCACAAGCGCCGTCAGGGAGGCGCAAAGATGCGGGACTGGCTGAAGCGATTCGGGTTGTTGGTCCCTCTGGCGCTGCTGGCGCCGCTCGGCGCGAGCGCGGTGACGCCGCCGACGGTGCTGACCGCGACGCCCGGGCTCATGAACCGGCAGATCGGGCGGTTCACCCTGCGCTTCTCCGAGCCGATGACCCCGCTCGGCAAGCAGCGGCCCGCGCCGATCGCCATGGCCTGCGCCACCTCCGGCAAGGGCCGCTGGACCGACCCGGCGACCTTCGTCTGGGAGTATGACAAGGCGCTCGAGGCCGGCATGACCTGCCGCGCCACCCTGGTCGCCGGGCTCAAGACGCTGGCGGGGCGGCTCGTCACGGGGGCGCGCAGCTTCGCCATCGACACGGGCGGTCCCTATGCGGCGATGATCCTCCCCAACGAGGGCGACGACGAGATCGAGGAGGAGCAGGCCTTCCTCGTCGTGCCGAACGGGCCGGTCGACCGCGCCTCGGTCGCCGCCGGCGCCTATTGCGCGGTGGACGGGATCGGCGAACGGATCGCCGTCGACCTCCTCCCGCAGGCGACGGTGCAGCGCGTGGTCGCCTCCTTCACCAAGTACCGGCGCGAGGAGATGATCGAGGCGGTCTCGCCCGACAACGAGGTCCCGAAGGACGCGGCGGCGCAGAAGGCGGCGCTGGCCCATGTCGTCGGCTTGAAGTGCCGCCGGCCGCTGCCGCCGGGCCATGACATGGCCGTCGTCTGGGGCGCGTCGATCCGTTCGCCCGCCGGCCGCGCCGCGGGCTCGGACCAGCGCTTCGACTATAGTGTGCGCAAGGAGTTCAGCGCGCGCCTCTCGTGCGGCCGCAGCAATCCGCAGGCCGGCTGCGACCCCGTCGAGCCGGTCAAGGTCGAATTCTCCGCGCCGGTGCCGCGCGCCCAGGCGCTGGCGGTGCGGCTCGAGGCGGGCGGGCGCAGCTTCGCGCCGGTCGATACCGGCCACGAAGCGACGCTCGCGACGTTGAAGTTCAAGCCGCCGCTGCCGGCCTCGACGGTGGCGAAGCTGGTGATGCCGGCGGGGCTGACCGACCTTTCCGGCCGGCCGCTCGCCAACGCCCGCCGCTTCCCGCTCGACGTCGCGATCGACCAGCCGCCGCCGCTCGTGAAATTCGCCGCGCCGTTCGGCATCCTCGAGGCGAAGCAGGGCGGCGTGCTGCCGGTGACGGTGCGGGGCGTCGAGCCCGAGCTCGGCGAGGCGGTGCAGACGATCGGCGGCGGCACGGCGCGCGTCGACGGCGACGACGGCGCGATCGCCGGCTGGATCCGCAAGATCGAAAAGGCACAGCGCGACGACATCCGCGAGGAGGGCCGCGGCAAGGCCAAGGTCCGGGTCAACCATACGGGCGACCGCTCGGTCTTCGCGCCCGGCGCGCCGGGGCCGGTGCAGCGCATGCAGCTCGCGCTCCCCGGCAAGGGCCGGCAATTCGAAGTGGTCGGCATGCCGCTCTCGCGGCCCGGTTTCTACGTCGTCGAGCTCGCCAGCCCGACCCTCGGCCGCGCCCTGCTCGGCCGGCCGGCGACCCGCTACGTGGCGGCGGCGGCGCTGGTCACCGACATGTCGGTCCACTTCAAGTGGGGACGGGCGACCTCGCTCGTCTGGGTGACCGGGCTCGACAGCGGCGCCCCCGTGCCCGGCGCCTCGGTGCGGATCACCGACAGCTGCTCCGGCCGCCTGCTCGCCGCCGGCACCACCGACGGCCAGGGCCGGCTGGCGGTGAAGAGCGGCCTCCCCGCCCCCTCCTCGCGCAGCGGCTGCGACGGCGCCAGCGACGATTCCCCGCCGCTGATGGTTTCGGCGCGCCTCGGCGGCGACTTCTCCTTCGTCCTCTCCTCCTGGAGCGAGGGCATCGGCCCCTACGATTTCGACCTGCCCTACGGCTATCGCGACGCCGACCCGGTCTTCCACACCATCCTCGACCGCACCCTCATCCGCGCCGGCGAGACCGTGCACATGAAGCACGTCTATCGCGCGCCGACGCCGGCCGGCTTCCGCTCGGGCGGGGCGCTCAAGGGCGTGCTCGTCCTCCAGCATCTCGGCTCCGACACCGCCTACGAGCTGCCGCTCAGCCTGGGCGGCGACGGCATCGGCGAGAGCGAGTGGCAGGCGCCAAAGGACGCGCCGGGCGGCTCCTATGCCGTCAAGTGGAAGGTCGGCGACCAGCTCCACGACACCAACCAGCAATTCCGCGTCGACGAATATCGGCTGCCGACGATGCGCGCGACGATCGCGGGGCCGAAGAACCCGGCGCCGCGGCCGCGGCGGCTGCCGCTCGACCTCTATGTCGGCTATCTCGCCGGCGGCGGCGCGGGCGGCGCGCCGATCAAGTTGCGCACCGAATATGAGACGCTGCGCGATCATCCGGACGACTGGGACGGCTGGACCTTCGGCGGCGCGCCGGTGCGCGAAGGCACCTCGCCGCTCGACGAGGAGGAAGGCGAGGACGGCTCCGGCCATCTTCCGTCCTCGGCGACGGTGCCGCTGACGCTCGGCGGCCAGGGCGCGCTCAGGACCGAGCTCGACATTCCCGAGCTCCAGGACTCGGTGCGGCTGCGCGTCGAGATGGATTACGAGGATGCGAACGGCGAGACGCTGACCACCGGCACCTCGATTCCGCTCTACACGTCGGCGGTCCGGCTCGGCATCAAGCCCGACGGCTGGATGCAGCGCGCGGGCGACATGCGGCTCAAGGTGGTCGCGCTCGATCTCGACGGCCGGATCGTGCGCGGCCAGCCGGTCGACGTGCAGCTCTTCACCCGCGAAATCCTCTCGGCGCGGCGACGGCTGATCGGCGGCTTCTACGCCTTCGACAACAATGCGCGCACGACGAAGCTCGCGGCGCATTGCGGCGGCGTCACCGACGCGCAGGGCATGGTCGAATGCACGCTCGACCCGGGCGTCTCCGGCGAGGTGCTGGCGATGGCGACGACCCGCGACAGCGCCGGCAACGAGGCGCGCGCGGTCACCTCCGTCTACCTCGCGGGCGACGACGACTGGTGGTTCGGCGGCGACAATGGCGACCGCATGGACGTCATTCCGGACGCCAAATCCTACCATATGGGCGACACGGCCAGGCTGCAGGTGCGCATGCCGTTCCGCGAAGCGACGGCGCTGGTCACGGTGGAGCGCGAAGGGGTGCTTTCCTCCTTCGTCACGCAGATTTCGGGCAAGGACCCGGTGATCGAGGTGCCGATGGCGGGAAGCTACGCGCCCGACGCCTTCATATCGGTGATGGCGGTCAGGGGCCGCGTCTCCGGCTGGCGCGTGTGGATCGCCGAATTCGCGAAGAAGTGGCACCTGCCCTTCTTCAACGATCCCTCCCAGCCGACCGCGCTCGTCGACCTCGCCAAGCCTGCCTACCGGCTCGGCATCGCCAAGGTGAAGGTCGGCTGGGAAGCGCACGAATTGAAGGTCGCGGTGAAGCCCGAGCGCGAGAAATATCATGTCCGCGACACCGCGAGCGTCGCCGTCCAGGTCACCGGCCCCGGCGGCAAGGCGCCGCGCGAGGCGGAGATCGCTTTCGCCGCCGTCGACGAGGCGCTGCTGATCCTGTCGCCCAACGACAGCTGGGACCTGCTCGACTCGATGATGGAGGAAAGGCCGCTCTCGGTCCTCACCTCGACCGCGCAGATGCAGGTGGTCGGCAAACGCCATTACGGCCGCAAGGCGCTCGCCGCCGGCGGCGGCGGCGGCGGCGACCTGTCGGCGCTCGCCCGCTCCGACTTCCGGCCGCTGCTGGTGTGGAAGGGGCGTGTCCCGCTCGACGAGCACGGCCGCGCCACCGTGCAGGTGCCGCTCGCCGACGCGCTCTCCTCCTACAAGCTGGTCGCCGTTGCGACGGCGGGCGAGGATCTGTTCGGCACCGGTTCCGCCAACATCCGCACGGTGCAGGACCTGGGCCTCTATTCCGGCGTGCCGCCGCTGGTCCGCTCGGGCGATGCGTTCGACACGGTGTTCACGCTGAGAAACAGCACCGAGCGCGACCTCAAGGTGACGGCCACCGCGGAAGTGACCCCGCTCGCGGGCGGGCTGAAGCCGCAGACGGTCACCGTTCCCGCCGGCGGCGCCGTGCCGGTCTCCTGGCGCGTGACGGCGCCGGAGACGGACTCGCTGCGCTGGACGGTCAGCGCGCGCGTCAATGGCGGCCAGGCCGGCGACCGGATCGTCGTCGACCAGCAGGTGGTGCCGCCGGTGCCCGAGGAGACATGGGCGGCGACCTTCCTGCGCCTGTCGCCGAACCTCAGCCTGCCCGTCGGTCCGCCCGGCGGCGCGCTGCCCGGGCGCGGCGGCATCGAGGTGGCGCTGACCGCCTCGCCCGCGCCGTCGCTGACCGGCGTACGAGCCTATATGGCGGCCTATCCCTACGGCTGCTTCGAGCAGCGGCTGTCGAAGCTCATCGCGCTGGACGACCGCGACGCCTGGACCAAGCTGATGGCCGAGCTGCCGCACTACGTCGCCGACAACGGCCTGCTGCGCTACTGGCCCGGCGACCATCAGGAAGGCTCGATCGCGCTCACCGCCTATGCGGCATCGATCACCGCGGAGGCGGGGCTCGCATGGCCCGACGTACCGCACGCCAAGATGATGGAGGCGTTGCGCAACGTCGTCGACGGACGGCTCAAGGAAGCCACCGAGGCGCCTTACGACGCGCGGGTGCTGCGGATCGCCGCGCTCGCCGCGCTCGCCCGCAACAACCGGTCGACCCCGGCGATGGCGCTCCGCGTGGCGATGCCGCTCAGGGACATGCCGACGTCGGCGCTGGCCGACTGGATCGTCATCCTCGACAAGACGCCCGGCGTCGGCCCACGGCCGAAGCAGGCGGCGGAGCAGGCGCTGCGCTCGCACCTTGCCTATGAGGGCACGCGGCTCGACGTCACCGACAACGGCACCGCGCCGTGGTGGATGATGATCAGCGGCGACGAGATGGCGATCCGCGCGCTGATGGTGGCGACGGGACGGCCCGGCTGGAACGACGAGGCGCCGAAGATGATGATCGGGGTCGCGATGCGGCAGCAGCGCGGCCATTGGGACACCACTCCCGCCAATGCCTGGGGCACGCTTGCCGTCCGCCGCTTCGCCGCGGCCTATCCCGGCGCGGCGACCGGGGTGACGACGGTGCAGCTGCGCGGCGAGACGCTGAGCCGGCCGTGGCCGAACCCGCAGCCGGCGCACTTCGCGCTGCCGGCGGCGGAGACGCCTTTGCTGCTTTCGCACAGCGGCGGGCCCCAGCCCTGGGCGTTCGTCTCCGTGCGGGCGGCGGTGCCGCTGACGGCGCCGAGCTTCGCGGGTTACCGCGTCTCGCGGGAAGTGAGCTTCCTCGTTCGGAAGGCGCCGAACGCGGTCAGCCGCGGCGACGTGATGAAAGTGCGGCTCACCATCGAGGCGTTCGCCGCACGCAGCTGGGTGGTGGTCGAGGATCCGGTTCCGGCCGGCGGCTCGATCGTCGGCGGCGGCGGCCAGTCGTCGCTGCTGGCCGAGAAGGCGAGCGGGACAGACGGCTGGTGGCCGAGCTACATCGAGCGCAGCCACGGCTATTGGCGGGCCTATTACGGCTGGCTGCCGCGGGGGAAGACGAGCATCGAATATGCCGTGCGGATCAACAGCACCGGTCGCTTCCAGCTGCCGCCGACCCATGTCGAGGCGATGTACTCGCCCGAAATCCGCGCGAGCGTGCCGAACGCGCCGCTCGAGGTCGCGCCGTGACGGTGGCCGCGTGGCTGCGGCGCAGGCCGAGCCTGTGGGTGCTGACGCCTTTGCTGCTGCTCGCGGCGCTCGACCTGTGGACCGCGCCGCCGCCCCTCCCCTCCTACGACGAGGCCAAGGCGGCATGGCGACCGAGCGAGGCGTGGCTCAGGGACCGCAACGGTCGGCTGCTGCAGACGGTGCGGCTGGACATGGCCGTGCGGCGGCTCGAATGGGTGCCGCTCGGGCAGGTCGCGCCTTCGGTCCGGCAGGCGGTCGTGCAGGCGGAGGACCGGCGGTTCGCCAGCCACAACGGCGTCGACTGGCGCGGGCTCGCCGGGGCGGCCTGGGCGGCGGTGCGCGGCCGCCACGCACGCGGGGCGAGCACCCTGTCGATGCAGGTGGCGGGCTTCCTCGCGCCGCAGCTCGGCGGGCCGGGCGCCCGCTCGCTGCGCGAAAAGATCCGCCAGCTCCGCGCCGCCCGCGCCGTCGAGGCGAGCTGGAGCAAGGACCAGATCCTCGAAGCCTATCTCAACCTCGCCTCGTTCCGCGGCGAAGTGCAGGGGATCGGCGCCGCCGCGCGCGCCTTGTTCGGTCGCAGCCCCGCCGCGCTCGGCCCGGACGACGCGCTGCTGCTCGCCGCCCTGCTGCCCGCGCCGCAGGCCGATCCCGGCGCCGTGGCGCGGCGGGCCTGCCGGCTCGCGCACCGGGCCGACTGCGCCAGCCTGACCGCCGCCGCGGCCGAGATGACCGGACCGAACCGCCGCCTCGCCGACGATCCCGGCCTCGCCCCGCATCTCGCCCGCAAGTTGCTCGACCATCCGGGGGAGACGGTGGTCGCCACGATCGATGCCGGGGTTCAGCGTCTCGCCGCCGGGGCGCTGCGCCGCCAGCTCCTCGGCCTCGGCGACCGCGCCCGCGACGGCTCGGTCGTGGTGGTCGACAACGCCACCGGCGACGTGCTCGCCTATGTCGGCGGCGTCGCCGGCGGCGCCTCGACGGCGCCGTCGGTCGACAATGCCGACGCGTATCGGCAGGCCGGCTCGACGCTGAAGCCTTTCCTCTACGCGCAGACGATGGAGCGCGGCTTCCTCACCGCCGCGTCGATCCTCGACGACAGCCCGGTCCAGCTCGACACCGCCTCCGGCCTCTACGTGCCCAAAGATTACGACCACGAGTTCAAGGGGCCGGTCAGCGTCCGCACCGCCCTCGCCGGATCGCTGAACGTCCCGGCGGTGCGCGCCCTTCTGCTCGACGGCGTCGAGGACTTTCGCGACCGGCTGTGGGACCTCGGCTATAAGGGCCTGACCCAGGACGGCGACTATTACGGCTACAGCCTCGCGCTCGGCTCGGCGGAGGTCACCCTGCTGCAGCAGGCCGCCGCCTATCGCGCGCTCGGCGAGCTCGGCCGCTATCGACCGCTTCGGCTCCGCATGGACGACGCGCCCGGCGAGCCGCGCCCGGTCGCCGACCCGCGCACGGCGTGGATCGTCGCCGACATGATGGCCGACGCCGGGGCCCGCGCCGGGACCTTCGGCCTCGATTCCGCGCTCCGCCTGCCCTTCTGGGCCGCCGCCAAGACCGGCACGTCGAAGGGGATGCGCGACAATTGGTGCGTCGGCTTCTCGAGCCGCTTCACCGTCGCCGTGTGGATCGGCAATGCGGAAGGCGACAGCATGACCCGCGTGTCGGGCGCCAGCGGCGCGGCGCCGGTATGGCGCGAAGTCATGCTCGCCCTCCACGCCGGCCGCCCCGGCACCCGGCCGGCACCGCCGGGGGGTATCGAAACGCGCGCGGTCGCCTTCGGCGGGCCCAACGAGCCGGCGCGGCGCGAATGGTTCCTCGCCGGCACCGGCCAGCCAAATCTCGCCGAAGCGCCGCCCGCGGCGCGCCGTCCGCGCATCGTCAGCCCGCTGTCGGGAACGGTCTACGCCCTCGACCCGGACATCCCGGTCAGGAGCCAGCGCGTCCGGCTGAAGACGGTGGGGGCCGTGTCGGGTGAGCGATTGAGCCTCGACGGCCGCGACGCCGGCGAGGCCGCCGAGGGGCCCCTCGTCCTGCCCGGCCCCGGCCGCCACACCCTGGCGCTCGTCGATCCCGGCGGCCGCATCCTCGACAAGAGCGTCTTCACGATGCGGTGAGTTGCCTCCCCGTCCGCAGGACGGGGAGGCAGAGGCTCAATGCGGTCCGTGGGGGTTGGGGCCGCTGGCGGTGCCGGCGCCGGCCGCCTCGCCGCGCGCGCTGGCGGCATAATCGCCCTGCGGCAGCACCACCGCGACGTTCTGCATCATGCCCTGGTCCTCATGGTCGAGGATGTGGCAGTGGAGAACGTATTCGCCGATATAGCGCTGGTAGCGGGTGCGGACCTTGATCGTGTAGATGCCGCTGGTGCCCGGCGGGATGTTGCTGCCGTCGCCGATCAGGCTCTTGATCCACAACGTGTCCTTCCAGACGCCCTTGAGGCCCGGATATTGCGGGTCCGGCAGCATGCCCGGATTGATGCTCACCCCGTAATCGTCCACCGCCCCGGCGGCGCTGACGTCCTTGCCGGTGGGATCGGTGATCGACACCACCTGGAACGGATTGACGTGGATGTGGAACGGGTGGCTCACGAAATGGGACTGGAGAGTCCACTCGTCGACCCCGCCGAGCTTCAACTGGCGGTCGATCCGGTTCGGATCGTAGGGCCTGACGCTCGCGGTCTGGAGCGTGTTGCCGACCTCGAACTTCACGCCGGCGCTGGGATTGGTGACGTCGATGTAGAAGGTCAGCTCCTGCGTCCCGGTCACCTCGCCGGCCGGGATCGTCGGGTGCGGTACGAAGCGGGTGAAGCGCAGGCCGCGCTCGAGGTCGGCGACGACCGCCGGCCGCACCGCGGGCGGCATCGCCAGGCCCGCGGCCGCGACGAGCGCCTTCTGGACGTAGGGGGTGGGATCGGGGCCGACCGGCGTCCCCGGCGCGACCTCGACGAAGCCCATCAACGCCGTCGGCACCTTGGCGCCGCCGACCGTCCCCTGCGACGGCGATTCCTGGTCGAGGACGCAATAGGTGCCGGGCTCCGGGAACACCATCAGGGCGTCGAACCGGTAGCCGGGCTGGAACACCGCCACGGGGACCTTCTGAGCCGCGGCGAGGGTGAGGCCGTCGGCGGCGACCAGCTCGTAGGGGAGCGTCGCCCCGGTGCAGGCCGAGGCGATGAGCTCCTTCGAGCCCTTGGGCGCGCGGATCTGGCTGATGTTCGGCACCGCCTTGACGAAGCGCAGGCTGATCGTGTCGCGCACGCCGCCGTGGATCATCCGCCACCGCTCGATCTGCCCCTGCCGGGTGTGGAAGGTCGGGATGACGAGCCCGTTGATCGAGGTGTAGCGCCCGGAGGCGGGCCAGGAGCCGGGGCCGAACACGCCGTAATTCTCGATCACGCCGACATCCGCCGGCTTGCCGTCATGGGCAGGATCGCAGCGATAGGTGCCGTCGGCGTTCGTCTTCGCGTTCCCCTGCGCGTCGAGGCAGGCATATTGGATCTGCTGGAAGACGAGCACGCGTTCCGTCATCCCGTGCAGCAGCGTGTCGAGGTCGCCGTTCGCGCTTGCCGTGGGCAACCGGTCGCCACGGATGATGAGCGCGCCGGCCATGCCGCTCGAGACCTGCAGCGCCGTCGAGCCGTGGCGGTGCGTGTGATACCAGAAGGTCCCGGAGGGATGGTCGTCCGGGATATTATATTCGTAGGTGAACTTCACTCCGGGATTGATCGACAGCAGCACATTGTCGCCATTGCCCGAGGGATTCACCCACAGGCCGTGGGTGTGGAGGTTGGTGCCGTTGAAGCAGTGCGGCGTATCGGGATGCTGGTCGGCCGGACCGCAACCATGGTCGAAGCGCGGGTCCGTGACCGGCTTCAGCTTGTTGTTGAGGTTGATCCGCACCGTCTCGCCGGGCCGGATCTCGATGGTCGGCGACACATAGGGGGCGTTCGGGTCCATCCCGGTGCCGGTATAGCCGCGCAGGTGCACGGGATCGGCGCGGCCTTCCGCCGGGTTGAAGATCTTGTTGTCGACATATTCGATGTTGAGGTCGAGGACCCGCGTGCCCTGGGCGGCCGGTGCGCGCGGCGTCGCGGTAAGCAGCTTCGCGCTGGGCGGTGCATTGGTGGCACGGAGCACCGGCGGGCTGACGACGTCCTGCGCGGGCGCCGGCGGTGCCGCCGCCGCCGCCGACGCGGCGGTCAAAGCCGTTGCAAAAAGAAGAATTTGCTTGCGCGAAAGACCAGCAACCATATCAGCCCCCTTGCCTCGTCTCGCCCCTGAGACGGATCACAAAGAGACTGATGTAAATTGGTCGTGTTGTCGAGGCTCCGCGACGATGATTTCGTTTTACGTTCAGTCGTGAAGCAGGATAGTCGTTTCCCGTGGACTTTCGATGGTGAACGCGACCGTGCGCGCACGCTCATCATAGTGCGTATTCACATCGCGGCCGCCGCTACTTACGTGCGCCGGGGCGGCACGGCCGTGGACGGTGACGGCGATATCGCGCCACCAGGGCTGGAAGCGTCCTTCGGGCGCCGAGAAGGCGATGCGCAGGCCCCCCTGGTCCGAGAAGCAGCGCACCGCCTGGCGGAAGAAGCCTCCCTTCTCGTAGGCGGTCGAATGGCCGTCGTCGGCATAGAGCGTGCCGCGGCAGTCCGGCCCGGGGTAGATATCGAGGCGCAGCGGGCCCTGCGGCGTTTCGGCGGTCGACTGGACGAGCGGCTGGCGCGGGACGATCGCGCCCGCCCGGACGAAGACGGGCAGCCGGTCGAGCGCCGGCAGCGCCTGGATCGTCTCCCCCTTCGCCGCACCGGCCGCCGTGCCGGCGGGAAGCCCGATCCAGTAATCGTACCAGCCCCCGGGCGGCAGACAGATATCGTACTTGGCCGGGCTCTCCGGATGCGGCGGCGGCGCGATCAACAGGTCGCGGCCGAGCGTGAAGGCGAAGGACTGGTCGCAGCCCATTTTCAGCGCGCCGGGATGATCGTAGAAGACGGGCCGCAGGATCGGGTCGCCGAGGCGGGCATTCTCGTCGGCGAGCGCGTAGAGATAGGGCAGCAGCCGATAGCGCTCCTCGACGAAGCGGCGGCGGATGGCCAGGTGCTCGGGTCCGTCGACCCACGGCTCGACCCGCGGCGTGCCCGTTGCGCTGTGGTCGCGGAAGACGGGGTAGAAGGCGCCGATCTCGAACCAGCGGGTGAGGAGGTCGGGCGACGGCCCGCCCGCGAAGCCGCTGACGTCGGCGCCGCTGTAGGAGAAGCCCGACAGGCCGAGGTTGATGATCTGCTGGACGGACAGCTTCAAATGGTCCCACGTCGCCGAATTGTCGCCGGTCCAGGTGACGGCGTAGCGCTGCCCGCCCGCATAGCTCGCGCGTGTCATGACGAAGGCGCGCTCGTCGGGGGCGAGGCGGCGGAGGCCCTCCCAGGTCGCCCGCGTATTCTCCATGCCGTAGACGTTGTGGATCTCGGCGTGGCTCGCGTTGCGCGGCTTGAAATCGTCCGACGCGATGCGGTGGACGACGTCGAGCGGCATCGTCTTGGTCGGCGTCTCGAAGATGGCCGGCTCGTTCATGTCGTTCCAGGCGCCGGCGATGCCGTCCTCGACCTGGCGGCGGAACAACGTGCCCCACCAGGCGCGCACCTTCGCGTCGGTGAAGTCGGGAAAGACGGAGGGGCCCGGCCAGACGGGCGCGACGTACACGCTGCCGTTCGGATTGTGGACGAACCCATCGATCGCCGCGCCGCCGTCATAGGGCGCGTAGCCCTGACCCGGCAGGTGGGCGACGTGGAGGTCGGTGATGGTGATGGCCCGGAAGCCGTCGCGGCGCAGGCCCGCGACCAGTCCCTTCATGTCGGGGAACGTCCCGGTGTTGATCGTGAAGGGCCGGTTGCGATCCTGATAATCGATGTCCATCCACAGGACGTCCGTGGGGACCCGCTCGGCGCGCAGGCGCGCGGCGACCTGCCGCACCTCGTCCGCCGACATGTAGCTGTAGCGCGATTGCTGGTAGCCCAGCGCCCAGAGCGGGGTGAGCGGCGCCTTGCCGGTCAAGTCGGTATAGCGGCGAACGACTTCGGCGGTGCTCGGACCGGCGATGATGTAATAGTCGATCGGGCCGCCGGGGCCGCCAAAGGCGAGGACGCCCTCCTCCTTGTGGCCGAAATCGAACCAGGTGCGGCGGGTGTTGTCGAGGAAGATGCCGTAGCTGCCCGCTTCCCCGCCGACGGCGATGAAGAACGGGATCGACTTGTAGATCGGGTCGTCGGCGGAGGAGAAGCCGAAAGCGTCGGTGTTCCAGTCGACGAAGGTCTTGCCGAGCCGGTCGAGCCCCCCGGTCTTGTCGCCGAGGCCGAAGATGTGGGTGCCCAGCGGCAGCCGCTTGCGCAGGGTGAAGGCGCCCCCGTCGAGCTTCACCGGCGCCCCATCGTCGACGGCAATCGCTCTGCCGGCTTTGTCCTCGACGACGAGGCGGCCGCCGGCGAAGCGCACCCGCAGGGCCGCCGTCGCGAACCCGTCGGCGGTCGCGGCGACCGCGACATGTTGTGCGCGGACCGCCGCCGGCACCGCCCAGCTCGCATCTTCGGCAAAGCGGCCGGCGGGGCCGATGCGCACGCGCAGGATCTGGTCGGTGAGGGCCGTCACTCGCCAGGCGAGCGCCGGCGTCCGCAGCTCCACGCCGTCCGCGCGGTGCGTCAGCGGCGCCGCCGAGGCGTGGCCGGCGGCGAGGAGCAGGAGGAGAGCGGCGAGCAGGCGGACGATCATGCGGGGCTTCCGGCGATGCGGGCGACGATGTCGCGGTGGAGCGGCCAGGCCGCGGAATGGTGGTCGATCTGGCGCTTGACGGTGGCGAGGAAGCCGCCGAGCTCATCCTCGCTCAAGAGCTCGGCGAGCGGGTGCCAGCTCTCGGGGACGATGCCCTGGCCGATGAGCACCTGCACCCACCCGTTTTCGGTGAACAGCTCCTCGCCTTCGCGGAAGACGCGGCCCGCCTCGCGGAACAGCGATATCCTGTCGGCGAGCGACGGCGGGATCTCCATCGCCGCCGCCGCCCGCCACAGCGGCTCCGGCCGATCCGTCGCCTTGTAGTGGAGGATCAGGAAGTCGCGGATCCGCTCCCATTCGAAGCGGGTCTGGCGGTTGTACTCGGCCACCTCGGCGGCGCCGATGCCGCTGGGCGAAGGAAGCAACTGAAGCAGCCGGACGAGGCCCGACTGGACAAGGTGGATGGAAGTCGATTCGAGCGGCTCGAGGAAGCCCGCGGCGAGGCCGAGAGCGACGCAATTGCCGACCCAGGCGCTGCGGCGGCGGCCGGCGGCGAAGCGCAGCGCGCGCGGGTCGCCGAGCGGCTCGCCGTCCAGGTTGGCGAGCAGGGCGGCGGCGGCCTCGTCGTCGGAGAGGTGGGCGGAGGAATAGACGTAGCCGTTGCCGATCCGGTGCTGGAGCGGAATCCGCCACTGCCAGCCGGCGGAACGGGCGGTGGCGCGGGTGTAGGGCGTGAAGCCGCCGCTATGCGCGCACGGCATCGCCATGGCGCGGTCGCACGGGAGCCAGTGCGACCAATCCTCGAATCCCGCGCCGAGCGCCTGCTCGATGAGCAGGCCGCGAAATCCGGAGCAGTCGATGAACAGCTCGCCCGCGACGCTCTCGCCGCTCTCCAGCCTGACGCTCGCGATGCCGGAGTCCCCCCTGGCGGCTTCGACGACCTTGCCCTCCACCCGCCGGACGCCGCGCGCTTCGGCATAGCGGCGCAGGAAAGCGGCGTAGAGGCCGGCGTCGAAATGGAAGGCGTAGGGCGGCGCGGCGAGGCTGGTGCCGGCGGGGAGGGTGCGGCCGAACCGGTCCTGCTGCGCGGCGACCGCGTTGAAGCTGTAGGCGCCGAGCTCCTGGGCAAGCCCGAGCGCACGCGCGCGGCGCCAATAATGGTGGAAGGAGACGATGCCGAGCTCACGCCCGACCGGCCCGAAGGCGTGCATGTAGCGATGACCGTCGCCGCGCCAGCCGACGAATTCGATGCCGAGCTTGAACGTCGCCTTGGTAGCGCGAACGAACTCGTCTTCGTCGAGACCGAGGGAGGAATTGAACGCGCGGATCGGCGGGATCGTCGCCTCGCCGACTCCGACCGTTCCGATCTCCTCCGACTCGACCAGCGTGATGCGCCAGCCGCGCTCGAGGAAGCGCGACAGCATGGCGGCGGCCATCCAGCCGGCGGTGCCGCCGCCGACGATGACGATGTCGCGCGTCATGGCGCCGGCGCCCGGCAGTGGCGCTGGATGAAGTCGGCGTGGCGCGGCATGGTCTCGGCGACTTCGGCCATCGAGCGGCGGAGGCCTTCGAGCAGGCGCGGGCCATCCACCTCCGCCCTTTCGTCGACGAGCGGGTCGTAGCGCTCCGGCGTGTTGAGCTGGCCGATATGGACGGCGAGCCAGCTCGGGTTCTGGAACAGCTCGAGGCCCGCCGACACGATGCGGCCACCGGCGCGGAACTGGTCGATCTTGTACTGGAGCGGCTCCGGCACCTCCATCGCGCCGCAATAGCGCCAGAGCTCGGTGTCGGCACGCTGGGTCAGCTTGTAGTGGAGGATGATGAAGTCGCGGATCCGCTCATATTCCTCGGCGGTGACGCGATTATACTCCGCCGCGGCGAGCGGATCGAAGTCGCGGTCCGGCCACAAAGCGAGCAGCCGGGTGATGCCGGACTGGACGAGATGCAGGCTGGTCGATTCGAGCGGCTCGAGAAAACCGGCGGCAAGGCCGAGGGCGACGACGTTGCGGCTCCAGCTGACCTCCCGCCGCCCCGGCACGAAGCGCAGCGGGCGCGGATCGGCGAGCGGGGCGCCGTCGAGATGGGCGAGGAGGGTCGCGGCGGCTTCGTCGTCGGAAATGTGCTCCGAGGCGTAGACGTAGCCGTTGCCGACGCGGTGCTGCAGGGGGATGCGCCATTGCCAGCCGGCGCCGCGGGCGGTCGAGCGGGTGAAAGGCGTGAACCCGCCGCCGCCGGCGCAGGGCACCGCCATGGCGCGATCGCATGGCAGCCAGTGGCGCCAGTCGCGGTACGGCACTTCGAGCTTCGCGCCGAGGAGGAGGCTGCGGAAGCCCGAGCAGTCGATGAACAGGTCGCCGTCGACGGTGCGGCCGTCGGCGAGCGTCAGCGCCGCGACCCGCCCCGTCTCGCCGGCGATAGCGACATCGACGACCTTGCCTTCGGTGCGGACCGCGCCCTTCGCCTCCGCGTAACCGCGGAGGTAGCGGCCGTAGAGGCCGGCGTCGAAATGATAGGCGTAATCGTAGGTCGACTGCACCAGCCGCTTGTCGGGCGACGGCGGCGCGAAGCGGCCGCGCGAGGCGAGCGCCCAGGCCATCGAATACTCGTCGAGCGGCCCGGCGCGGCCGGCCATCCGCTCCTTCAACCAGAACTGGTGGAGCGGAACCGCGTCGAACTCGGCGCCGTACGGGCCGAAGGGGTGGAAGTAGCGGTGGCCCTCGCGCCCCCAGCCGACGAACTCGATGCCGAGCTTGAACGCGCCCTGGGTGCGGGCGACGAACTCGGCTTCGTCGAGGCCGAGCGAATGGTTGAACAGGCGGATCGGCGGGATCGTCGCCTCGCCGACGCCGACGATGCCGATCTCGTCCGATTCGACGACCTCGACGCGGCACCCGCCGCGCAGGGCGTTCGCCAGGGCGGCGGCCGCCATCCAGCCTGCCGACCCGCCGCCGAGGACGACGACTTTGCGGATGTTGCCGGTCATTGTAGCTCCTCCCCGGGACGGGGAGGGGGACCATGCGCAGCACGGTGGAGGGGGGGCCGGGTACGAGCTGCGAGGACGCGGGCCCCCTCCGCCACGCCGCTTCGCGTCGCGGTCCCCCTCCCCTTTCCGGGGAGGAGCGTCACGCCGGCTCCTCCACCCGCAGCATTGCCACCGCGGCCAGGACCATCACGCCCGCGGCGAAGGCCATGGTCCAGATCGGCTGGCCGGGGAAGAAATGCTTGATGATCGAACCCATGAGCGTGGCGACGAACAGCTGCGGCACCACCACGAAGACGTTGAACAGGCCCATGAAGATGCCGAGCTTCTTCTGCGGCAGGCTCGAGGCGAGGATCGCGTAGGGCATGGCGAGGATCGAGGCCCAGGCGATGCCGATGCCGATCTCGCTCACGAGCAGCAGCTTGGGATCGCGCACGAGGAAGAAGCTCGCATAGCCCAGCGCGCCGCACAGCAAGGCGGCGACGTGGGTGCGCACCCGGCCGATCGCCCGCGCCAGCGTCGGGAGCAGCACCAGCGCGGCGATCGTCGCGACGCCGTTATAGGCGGCAAAGAGCACGTTCACCCAGTTCGCGCCCTCCTGGTAGAACGGGCTCGACGCGTCCGCCGCACCGTAGAAGGCCTGGGTGACGGCCGGCGTCGTCTCGACCCACATGATGAACAGAGCCACCCAGCTGAAGAACTGGACGAGCGCGAGCCTCTTCATCACCGGCGGCATGCCGGAAAAGTCGCCGACGATGTGGCAGAGCATGCCGGAGGAGCGACCGCGCTTCGCGAGCGCGATGGCGATCGCGCTGGCGAGGCCGTACGCCACCAGCAGCCCGCCGAGCAGGTAGACCTCCTTCTCCAGCCCGAAGCGCTGCACGGCTAAGACGACGAGGGCTCCCGCCGCCGCCCACAGCGCGCTCGTGCCGTAGGTGCGGGCGGCGAGGACGCGAAGCGTATGGTCCTCCTCGGCCTCGGCGAGGCCGTCGAATCGCGCCATCTCCTCGGGGCTGAACTCGCGGGTGGTGAGGACCGTCCAGAGCACCGCCAGCACCAGCGCGCCGCCACCGAACCAGAAGGCCAGGCGCACCGTGTCCGGAATGCCGCCGTTTGGCGCCGCGTTCGACACTCCCATCCGCTCGAGGGCCCACGGCACGATCGAGCCGACCACGGCGCCGGCGCCGATGAAGGCGGTCTGCACCGCATAGCCGGCGCTGTGCTGGTCCTTCGGAAGCATGTCACCGACGAAGGCGCGGAACGGCTCCATCGAGATGTTGAGCGAGGCGTCGAGCACCCACAGCAGGAGAGCGGCGAACAGCAGGGCCGGCGCCTCGGGCATGGCGAAGAGGGAGAGGCCGGCAAGGATCGCGCCGGCGAGGAAATAGGGCCGGCGCCGCCCAAGGCGGCCGAGCCAGGTGCGGTCGCTCAGATGGCCGATGACCGGCTGGACGAGAAGGCCGGTGAGCGGCGCCGCGACCCACAGCGCCGGCACCTTGTCGATCGACGAACCGAGCGACTGGAAGATGCGGGTCATGTTCGCGTTCTGCAGCGCGAAGCCGATCTGGATGCCGAAGAAGCCGAAGGAGATGTTCCACAGCTGCGCGAAACCGAGCTTCGGCTTGAGCGTCCCGTGCACGTGTCAGCCCTCCTTCGCCGCGATCATGGTGCGCCCGGAGCGGCGCAAAGAAAAGGGACGGCGAAGGCCCGCCGCCCCCTTCCCTCATGCGCTTCGCTCCGGGCCGATCAGAACTTGAAGGTGAAGCCGGCGAGGTAGCGCCGCCCGTAGCGCTGATAGTCGATCACCTGCAGCGGCTGCCCCGGATTGTAGGTTTCGAAGCGTTCGTTGGTGAGGTTCTGCCCCTGGAGGAAGAGCGAGAGGCCATAGAGCGACGAACCCTTCTGGAATTCGTAGCCAATCTGGGCATCGACGATCGTCTCCGGAGCGGCGCGGCGGCGGACGCGGGCCGCGCCGAAGCCGGAGACCTCGCCCACGAAGGTCGAGCGGTAGCGGATGCTGCCGCGGGCCGAGAATCCCCATTTCTCGAAATAGGCGGTGCCGTTGGCGACCCATTTCGAATAGCCCGGAATGTCTTCGGCCGGCGCGCCCGGCGTCGGGTGGATCGACGTCTTGGTGTAGGAGAAGCCGCCGGTGAGGCCGAAGCCGTCGAGGGCGGGCGTGAAGGTCGAGAAAGGCAGGGTCGCCGCCAGCTCGGCGCCGTAGAGCTTGCCGCCCTTGCCGTTGATCGGCATGTTGACGACGCCCGCCGGATTGTTCGTCGTTCCCGCCTGCGGCGTGGGCAGCGGCAGGGTCGCGAAATCGAACGCGAAATCCTGGTTGTAGATGTAGCTGCGCAGGTCCTTCCAGAAGAGCTGCAGCGCGATATAGCCTTTGACGCCCCAATATTTCTCGAAGGTAAGATCGACCGCATTGGCGCGCCACGGACGCAGCTGCGGGTTGCCCGACGAGCCGGTGAACTGGACCACCTTGTTGATGAGGGTGCCGTTGTAGCTCAACGTAGCCTTGAGATCGTCCAGGCGCGGCCGCACCATCTCCCGCGCCGCGGCGAAGCGGATGACGAAATCGCCGCCGGTGCGCAGGGAGAGATTGAGGCTGGGGAGCACATCGACATATTTGACGCTCTCGTTGCGAGCGGCGGGGACGATATTGGGCGCTCCGTTGGGAAGGTTCGGCTGCACCTGAATGGCCGTGGCCCCCTGCGACCGCTGGTCGGTCCAGATCGCCTGGACGCCGAAATTGCCGGTGAGCTCGCCCACCCCCAGCTGCTGCTTGATGTTGCCCTGGAAGAAGAGGATCCGCTGCTCTTCGCGGATGTGATAGGCCTTGACGACGACGTCGCCATAGGGGTTCGGCACGCGCTGGTAGATGCCGGCGTTGAGCAGGGCGAGCGGATCGTAGCTGATCACCGGCCCCAGGCCGAGATAGGTGAGGTTGGTCGTGCCCAGCCTGAATTGCGCAGGCACCGGGACGCTGGTCGTGCCGTTGGTGTTGGCGACGAGGCCGATGAACGATTCGTCCGGGGTCAGCTGCTTGGTGCGGCTGGTGAAGTCGGCGCCCCCCTTGACGCTGGAGAGGAAGCCCGAAAGCTCCTTCTCGACCTCGCCACGGAACTGGAACAGCTCATCCTGGATGATACGGTTGTTGTAATAGCCGTCCTGGCCGTTGAGGATCCGCACGCCGTTGGTGCCGACCTGGTCGCCGCCCCAGCCTTGCGGGCTGGTGAGCAGGATCGTGTTGTAATCGCCGTAGTTGAGGTTGTGCGTGAAGGTCGTGCCGTTCGCGCCCGTCGTGAACCCGATCGTGTCGGTCGCGCCGACGGTGTTGCGGCCGGTGCCGGAGTAGCTTTCGAAGACGAGCTCGTTGCGGTCGGTCTTCGAATAGCTGGCGTCGCCCATGGCGTGCCAGCCATTGTCGCCGTCCCACTTGTTGTTCCAGCCGAAGGAATAGAGCTTGGCGTGGCGCTGGAAGGCGTCGTTGCGCAGCACGCCCTTGACGCCGGTGAACGTGCCCGAGGTGACGAGGCCGTTGCTGGCGCTGAAGCCGGGCTGCAGCTGCGCGGCGCTCCAGAACAGGGGCAGCTCGATGCCGCGCTTGATCTGGTCGTCGCGGAAGTTCGAGTAGAAGGCGTCGACCGTCGTGGTGAAGTTCGGCATCGGCCGGAACTCGAGCGTGCCCTGCAGCCCGAGCCGTTTCAACTTGCTCGACGTGACGTAGGATTTGGAGCCGCCGATCACCACCGGAGGGGCGCCGTTCGGGCCGGTGCCGGGATAGCCCCAGGAGTTGAATTCCTCGGTCTGGTAGGGCTCGTCCGTGTAGCTGGCGGACAGGGCGATGCCGAGACGCTTGTCCGGCGTCTGGGTGACGATGACGCCGTTCACCCGGTAGCCCTTGTCTTCGGAGCCGGCGTTGAGCTTGCCCAGATCGGCGAGCGCGCCGCGGGCGCCGACGGAGAAGACGCGCTTGCCGAATTCGAGCGGCCGAATGGTGCGCATGTCGACGGTGCCGGACAGACCCTGGCCGATCAGGCTCGCCATCGGCGTCTTGTAGATGAGCACCTGGTTGATCACTTCGGACGGGTATTGGTCGTATTCGACGGCGCGGTTGTCGCCGGTCGACGTCTGCTCGCGGCCGTTGAGCAGGGTGGTCGAGAAATCCGGGCTGAAGCCGCGGATCGAGATCGAGTTGGAGCGGCCCGAGACGCGCTGGGAGGTGAGGCCGGGGAGGCGCGCGATCGATTCCGCGATCGACGCGTCCGGGAGCTTGCCGATGTCTTCGGCGGAGATCGACTCGACGACCTGGTCGCGGCGCTTCTTCTCGTTCACCGCGCTTTCGAGGCTGGCGCGGAAGCCGGTGACGGTGATCGTCTGATCGACCGCGTTGGGATCGTTCGGATCGGTGGACGGGGCGGGCGTGGGAGCGGGAGGCGTTCCGGTCTGCGCGCGCGCGGGCGAAATCCCGCCGAGCGCAAGCGCCGCGAGCGCGGCTCCGGCGAGCAAGCTGTGCCGGCGCGTGTCCGAATTCCAGGCCATGTCTCTCTCCCGTCCCGCCAGGCGCGCGCCTTTTCCCGAGGCGCGGCCGGCATTTGTGCCCCCGGGCGGCCGCCCGGCGCCGCGCCGCATGCTCCGCGGTCTCTCGGCTTCGCGCAAATTACTGCAAATCTTTGCCGCCAAACGCAAGCGACAATTTTGCAATCCGGCTCAGCCTGTGTCCGAAAGGGCACAGTCTTAGAGAGAGGACAAGGGCGAATGCATCGGAAAACCAGCCGCTTGCCAAGCGGACCGGCTTCTGCAAAGAATTGCAAAAGTTACGGACGCGGCGCGTTTTGCCGCGCCGGGAGAGGTTGATGCCATGCTGAAATGCGGCCGCGCCGCCCTTGCCCTCGCCGGCCTCCTCGCCGCCGCGCCGGTCGCCGCCTCACCCGTGGCCGAAGACTATCGCGCGCGGACTCCCGAGCAGGAGATCGTCTACTTCGTCCTTCCCGACCGGTTCGAGAACGGGGATCCGGCCAACGACCGCGGCGGCCTCGCAGGCGGGCGGCTCGAGACCGGTTACGACCCGACCGCGACGGGCTTCTACCATGGCGGGGACCTCAAGGGCCTCACCCGCCGCCTCGACTATATCCAGGGCCTCGGCGCCACCGCCATCTGGCTCGGGCCGATCTATCGCAACAAGCCGGTACAGGGGCCGCCGGGGCACGAAAGCGCCGGCTATCACGGCTATTGGATCACCGATTTCACCGACGTGGATCCGCATTTCGGCACCAGGGCGGAGCTCAAGGCCTTCGTCGACGCGGCCCACGCCCGCGGGCTCAAGGTCTATCTCGACATCATCACCAACCACACCGCGGACGTCATCAAGTACCGGGAATGCCCGGCGAACGACTGCGCCTATCGCAGCATCGCCGACTACCCCTTCACCCGCCGCGGCGGCCTCGGCGGCGCCCCGATCAACCCGGGCTTCGAAGGCATCGGTCCCGGCCACCAGGACGCGGCGAACTTCGCCCGCCTCACCCGCCCCGATTACGCCTACACCCCCTACGTCCCGCCGGCCGAGGCGCACGCGAAGAAGCCGGATTGGCTGAACGAGCCGATCTACTACCACAATCGCGGCGACTCGACATTTCAGGGCGAGAGCTCGCTGCTCGGCGATTTCGCGGGGCTGGACGACGTGGCGACGGAGAATCCGCGCGTCGTCGCCGGATTCATCGAAATCTACGGCCGCTGGATCGACGAATTCGGCATCGACGGCTTCCGCGTCGACACCGCCCGGCACGTCAACCCCGAATTCTGGCAGGCCTTCGTGCCGGCGATGCTGGCGCGGGCGAAGGCGCGCGGCATCCCCAACTTCCACATCTTCGGCGAGGTGTTCGATCCCGATCCCGCCGCGCTCGCCGTCCACACCCGCGTCGACGGCTTCCCCGCCGTGCTCGATTTCGCCTTCGCCTTCGCCGCGGTCGAGGCGGTGGCGAAGGGCGGCGGCACGGACCGGCTCGCAAGGGTCTATGCGGCCGATCCGCTCTACGCCCGGGGCGAGGCGGGCGCGCGCACTCTCCCGACCTTCATCGGCAACCACGATGCCGGCCGCTTCGCCTTCTTCGTGCGCCAGGCCAACCCCAAAGCGAGCGACGGGGAGGTGCTGAAGCGCGTGCTCCTCGGCCACGCGCTGATGATGTTCGGCCGCGGCACGCCCGTCATCTACTATGGCGACGAGCAGGGCTTCGCCGGCCATGGCGGCGACCAGGCGGCGCGCCAGGACATGTTCGCCAGCCGCGTCGCCACGTATAACGACGAGGCGCTGGTCGGATCGACCCGCACCACGGCGACCGCCAGCTTCGACACGACAGCGGCCCTCTATCGCGCCATTGCGGAGATGGCCGCGATCCGGAAAGCCGACCCTGCGCTGGCCTCGGGTCCGCTGGTCGTCCGCGCCGCCGGCGACAGGCCCGGCCTGTTCGCTTATTCCCGCCTCGGCGGCGGCGAGACCCTGGTCGCGTTCAACACCAGCACCGCGCCGGTGACGGCGCAGGTGGCGGTCGAGGCGCGCTCGGCCCGGTGGCGCGGCCTGCACGGCGCCTGCGCCGCCAGCGCGAGCGCACCGGGCAGCTACCGCGTCGAGATCGCGCCGCTCGACTACGTCCTTTGCAAGGCCGACGCGCGGTGAACGACATGATCGTCGAGACGGCGGCGCCGGCGGCGCCGGCCGACGCGGCCGAGTGGTGGCGCGGCGCGGTCATCTACCAGATCTATCCGCGCAGCTTCGCCGACACGAACGGCGACGGCATCGGCGACCTGCCAGGCGTCACCGCGAAGCTCGACTATATCGCCTCCCTCGGCGTCGACGCGGTCTGGCTGTCGCCCTTCTTCACCTCGCCGATGAAGGATTTCGGCTACGATATCGCCGATTACCGCGCCGTCGACCCGATCTTCGGGACCCTCGCCGACTTCGACACACTGCTCGCGCGCGCCCACGCGCTGGGCCTCAAGGTGCTGATCGATCAGGTCTGGTCGCACACCTCGGACGAGCACGCCTGGTTCGCCGAGAGCCGCTCGAGCCGCCACAATCCCAAAGCCGACTGGTACGTGTGGGCGGACGCGAAGCCCGACGGGTCGCCGCCGAACAACTGGCAATCCGTCTTCCATGGCCCGTCGTGGACCTGGGATGCCCGCCGCGGGCAATACTACCTCCACAATTTCCTCGCCGCGCAGCCGGACCTCAACCTGCACCATCCGCAGGTGCAGGACGCGATCCTCGACACGGCGCGCTTCTGGCTCGATCGCGGCGTCGACGGCTTCCGCATCGATGCCCTCAACTTCGCGATGCACGACCCGGAGCTGCGCGATAACCCGCCCGTCACCGATCCCGGCGCGAAGCGGCTGCGGCCGTTCGACTTCCAGCACCATCTCTACAACCAGTCGCACGGCGCCATTCCCGGCTTTCTCGAACGGGTGCGGGCGCTGTTCGACTCGTATCCCGGCGCGCGCTTCACCGTCGCCGAAGTGGGCGGCGAGCAGGCCGACCGGGAAATGAAGCTGTTCACCCAGGGTCCGGCGCGGCTCAACAGCGCGTACGGGTTCAACTTCCTCTACGCCGACGCCCTGAAGCCGCGGCTCATCGCCGAGACCATGGCGCTGTGGCCGGGCGGCGAGGGCGAGGGCTGGCCGAGCTGGGCCTTTTCGAACCACGACGCGCCCCGCGTCGTCTCCCGCTGGCTCGGCCCCGCGCGCGACCGGGAGGCCTTCGCGCGCCTCGCAATGCTCCTCCTCGTCGCGTTGCGGGGCAACGTCTTCCTCTACCAGGGCGAGGAGCTCGGCCTGCCGCAGGCGGACGTCCCCTTCGAGCGGCTTCGCGACCCTGAGGCGGTCGCCAATTGGCCCGCCACGCTCGGCCGCGACGGCGCGCGAACGCCCATGCCGTGGCGCGCGGAAGCGCCGAATGCCGGCTTCTCCACCGGAGAGCCGTGGCTGCCGGTGGACCCCGCGCATCCGGCGCTCGCGGTGGACCGGCAGGAGGCGGATCCGGGCTCGATGCTCTATTTCACCCGGCGCCTGATCCAGCTGCGCAAGGCGCACGAGCTGCTGCGGCTCGGCGCCTTCCGACCCGTGCCGGCGCCCCCTCCACTCCTCGTCTTCGAACGCGGCAATGGCGAGCTCCTGTGCGCCTTCAACCTGGGCCAGGAGGCGGCGGAGTGCGTGCTGCCGGCGGGGTGGCGGGTCATCGCCGAGACGGGGGACTTCCCGCAGCCGCTGTCCGGCCTGATCGCCGAACGAGCGTAGCCTTGCCTCCCCCTCCCCAGGCAATCGCTTGGGGAGGCAAGAGTTACCCTCCGCAGCTTTCCCGGACGATGAGGTCGGTGGCGAGGCGCTCGGAACGCATCTCGCCGCCTGGGCCGGCGTCGAGCAGCTTCGAGACGAGGAGGCGGCCGGCGCGGGCGGTGTCCTGCTGGACGGTGGTGAGCGCCGGACGGCTGTAGCGGGCGAAGGGCACGTCGTCATAGCCGACCACGGCCACGTCGCCCGGCACGCTGCGGGCCTCATGGAGCAGGCCGCGGATCGCACCCAGCGCGATGAGGTCGCTCGCCGCGACAATGCCGTCGAAGGCGGTGCCGCGGGCGATCAGCGCGTGGACCGCGGCTTCCGCGGACTCGACGGTGAAGTGGGCCGGCACCATCAGCGCCGGGTCCGGCGAAAGCCCCGCCTGCTCGAGCGCCTCGCCATAGCCGCGCACGCGCTGCGCCACTTCCGGCGCCTCGGTGTCGCCGAGATAGACGATGCGGCGGCAGCCCAGCCGCGCCAGGTGCAGCGTGGCGCGCTTGCCGCCGGCGAAATTGTCCGATCCGACGGAGCAATAGGCCTGATCGGGCAGCTCGGCGCCCCAGACGGCGAAGCGGGCGTCGCTCGCGGAAAGGCGATTGAACGCCTGGTGGAGCGAGCTCTGCCCCAGGAAGATGACGCCGTCGGCCCGGCTGGTCGTCATCGCCGTGGCCAGGTCGTCGTAGCTCGCCGGGGCGAAATGGCTGACGAGGAGATCGCAACCGCGTTCCCGCGCGGCGTCGCCGAGCCCCGCCACCAGCTCGAGGAAGAAAGGATCGTCGAGCTGCGTGTCGCGCCCCTGGGGCCGCGGCACCACCAGCGCGATCGTGCCGGTCGCGCCGATCGGCCCCGCCGGCATGTAGCGCCGGAACGGATAATCATGTTCTCTCGCCAGCTTCCAGATGAGCTGCTTGGTGCGCGCATTGATCGCGGGGTGGTCGTTCAGCGCCCGCGAGGCGGTCGAGGTCGAGACCCCCGCCAGCTGTGCGAGGTCGGACAGGCGGACGTTGCGCGGCATCGCTGCAACAATTGCTGCAAAAGCGGCAAACGTCCAGCCCGGGGCGCCTCTTCCCGGGACGGCGCTTGCCAGCCTGTGGCGGCCGCACTTGGCAAGTGCCTGACTTAAGAGCAATATCCGCCTGCCGGGAGGCCCGATTCGAAACGGGCCGGTGGGAGCATGCAGTGAATCGAGCGTTACATCGTTGGTTTAAGACCGCTTTTGCGGCCGGCGCGGCCGCCTGGACTTCCGCCGCGCTGGCGCAGGACAGCTATTCGGGCGCCGATCCGCAGGGCTCCGGCGTCATCGTCTCGGCCGTCCGCTGGCTGCAGGGGACGCTGCTCGGCACCGTGGCGACCGTCGTCGCCGTGATCGCGGTCGCCTCGGTCGGCTTTCTGATGCTGACCGGCCGCATCAACTGGCGTTACGGCGCCACCGTCATCCTCGGCTGCTTCATCCTGTTCGGCGCGGCGTCGATCGTCGCGGGGATCCAGTCCACGACCACGATGGGGGGCTGAGCCGTGAACGGGCTCGAGCACGACCGGCTGTTCGTCGCCCTGACTCGCCCGCAGATGTTCGCGGGCGTGACCTATTCCTATTTCATCGCCAACGCCGTCGTCGCCACCGAGCTGTTCCTGATCTTTCACAGCTTCTGGGCGATCGTCGCGGCGCTCGTCATCCACTTCATCGGCGTGTTGCTGTGCCTGCGGGAGCCGCGTTTCTTCGACCTGTGGCTGACGCGCGTGTCGCGCTGCCCGCGCGTCAGGAACCACAAGGTGTGGGGATGCAACTCCTACCGCCCCTGACCAACGACGCGCGGGCGCCGCAAAGGGAGCAGCCGGCGGGGAAGCACCTTCCCTACGGCCGCCACGTCGACGACCATACGATCGAGACGCGCGACGGCCTGCTCATGCAGGTCATCCACATGCGCGGCCTGCTGTTCGAGACCGCGGACACGGAGGAGCTCAACTACCGCAAGCGCCTGCGCGACGCGATGCTGCAGGCGATCGGCTCGTCGCGCTTCGCCCTCTACCATCACGTGGTGCGGCGGCGGATCGAGGCGGGGCTGTCCGCCGCGCATCCGGACGCGTTCTCGCGCCAGCTCGACGCGGCCTGGCGCACGCGGCTCGAGGGCAAGCGCCTCTACGTCAACGACATCTTCCTGACGCTGATCCGCCGGCCGCTGCAGGGTCGCGTCGGCCGGCTCGACCGGCTGCGCGAGCGGCTCGGCCGCACCGCCGCCACCGAGCCCGAGGCCAATGCGGCTTATGAGCGTCACCAGCTGGACCAGGCGCGCGACGCCCTGATGGCGGCCCTCGGCAGCTACGAGCCCCGCCTGCTCGGCGTCTACCACACCCCGCACGGCCCCTGCTCGGAGCCGCTCGAATTCCTCTCGGTCCTCTACAATGGCGAGATGCGCCCGGTGCTGCTGCCGCTCGAGGATCTCGGCGACTACCTCCCCTACCGCCGCGTCAGCTTCGGCCAGGAGACGGTCGAGCTCGGGCCCGCCGGCGCCAGCCCGAGGAGTTTCCTCGGCCTCGTCTCGATCAAGGATTATCCCGGCCAGACGGTGCCCGGAATGCTCGACGAATTGCTCCGCCTGCCGTTCGAGCTCACCGTCTCCCAGTCCTTCGGCTTCGTCGAGCGGCAGGCCGCGCTCGGCCGGATGAACCTCGCGCTGCGCCGGATGCGCTCAGCCGAGGACGAGGCGGTGAGCCTCAGGGCCGAGCTCGCCAACGCCAAGGACGAGGTCGCCGCCGGCCGCGCCGGCTTCGGCGAGCACCACATGACGATCGGCATCCGCGCCGACACCCCGGGCGGCGTCGACGAGGGCGTGGCCGAGGTGCAGGCGGCGCTCGCCGACCTCGGCATCATCTCGGTGCGCGAGGAGATCGCTCTCGAGCCCGCCTTCTGGGCGCAGTTTCCCGGCAATTTCAAATATATCGCACGGCGGGGGCTGGTCTCGACCGGGAATTTCGCCGGCCTCGCCAGCGGCCATAACTTCCCGCTCGGCCGGGCCCAGGGCAATCATTGGGGCGAGGCGGTCACCCTGCTCGAGACGACCGCCGCCGGACCCTATTATTTCAACTTCCACCAGGGCGACCTCGGCAACTTCACCGTCATCGGGCCCTCGGGATCCGGCAAGACGGTGGTGCTCAATTTCCTCCTCGCCCAGGCGCGCAAGTTCCGCCCGCGCATCATCTTCTTCGACAAGGACAGGGGCGCCGAGCTGTTCATCCGCGCGATCGGCGGCCGCTACGATCTGCTGCGGCCCGGCACGCCGTCGGGGCTCAACCCGCTCCAGCTGCCCGACGACCCGGTCAACCGCCAGTTCCTGATCGACTGGGTGACCTTGCTCGCCGGCGGCGCCGACATCGACGAGGTCGCCCGGATCAAGGACGCGGTCGACGCCAATTACGAGCAGCCGGAGGACCACCGGCGGCTGCGCCACCTGGCCGAGCTGTTCCGCGGCGGGCACCGCCCGACGGCGGACGACCTCTGGTCGCGCCTGCGTCCCTGGTGGGGCGACGGCGAACGCGCCTGGCTGTTCGACAACGCCCGCGACAAGACCGACCTTTCCGCCGAAGCCGTCGGCTTCGACATGACCCAGATCCTCGACGATCCGGCGCTGCGCAGCCCCGCGATGATGTACCTCTTTCACCGCGTCGAGGAGCGCCTCACCGGCAGCCCGGCGATCATCGTCGTCGACGAAGGCTGGAAGGCATTGGACGACGACGTCTTCGTCCGCCGGATCAAGGATTGGGAGAAGACGATCCGCAAGCGCAACGGGATCGTCGGCTTCGCCACCCAGAGCGCCCAGGACGCGCTCGAGAGCCGCATCGCCAGCGCCATCATCGAGCAGGCGGCGACGCAGATCTTCATGGCGAACCCGAAGGCGCGCGCCGACGATTATATCGGCGGCTTCGGCCTCACCCAGCACGAGTTCGAGCTGGTCCGGACCCTGCCGGACAACGCCCATTGCTTCCTCGTCAAGCACGGCAACGACAGCGTCGTCGCCCGCCTCAACCTCTCGGGCGAGCAGGATCTCCTCACCATCCTCTCCGGCCGCGAGCGCACCGTGCGCCTCTTGGACGAGATCCGCGCCGAGACCGGCGACGATCCCGCCGAGTGGATCCCGCGCCTCCTGGAGCACGCCTGATGGCCTGCCCCCCCCTCATCCCCGAGGCCGGCTTCGTCCGGTCGATGATGGCGTTCGTCGACTGCCAGGCGGCGACGCTCGGCGCCGGCGGCTACCAGGCGCTCGCCGAGCCCGGCTCGACGCTGGGCCTCGTCCTCACCGGCTTCATGACCCTGTTCGTCGCGCTGTTCGGCTACCGGCTGCTGCTCGGCTACGGTCCGGACCTCAGGAGCGGCATGCTCGCCTTCGCCCGCATCGCCATCGTCCTCGCGCTGGCGACGAGCTGGCCCGCCTATCGCGTCCTCGTCTACGACGTGGCGCTACGCGGACCGGCCGATCTCGCCACCACGATCGGCGCCCCGAGCAGCCTGCCCGGGGCGGGGGGCGGGCTCGTCGAACGCCTCGACGTCGCCGACCGGGCGATGGTCGCGCTCGCCATCCTCGGCGAGGGGCGCCCGCCGGTGCCCACGACGGCCGACGCCAATCAGGTGGCGCAGGCGACGCAGACCATCCCCCAGCCTTATCCCGGCTTCAACACCTTCGCGATCGGCGGCGCGCGCATGCTGTTCCTGATCGGCGCGATCGGGGGCCTCGCGGCGGTGAGGATGGTCGCCGGGCTGCTCCTCGCGATCGGACCGCTGTTCGTCGCCTTCCTGCTGTTCGAGAACACCCGCTCCCTGTTCGAAGGCTGGCTGCGCGTCCTCGCCGGCGCGGCGCTCGCGGCCTTCGGCACCGCGGTCGCGCTCGGCGCCGAGCTGGCGCTGATCGAGCCGTGGCTGACCGACCTCCTTTCCCGCCGCACCGCCGACGAATGGCTCCCGGCCATGCCGACCGAATTGCTCGTCGTCACCATCGTCTTCGCCCTGATCATCGTCGCGATGCTGTACGGCGCCGCGCGGATCGCCTGGGGCTTCCGCCTCGCGCCGGTCTGGCATGCCGGCTCGGCGCGCATCGCCGGGATGATCCGCGGCGAGGACCGGGTCGCGACCGCCGCCGCCGGTGCCGGGGCGGCGGCCGCGCCCGCGATCGACCGCAGCCGCGCCGCGACCGTCGTCGAGGCGGTCGCCGCATCCCAGCGCCGCGAGGCCGGCCAGGCGCAGCCCGCCGCCTATCAGGGTCGCCGCGGCGACCCCGCCGGGCCGGGCGGACGCCCGCAGGCCCATGCCGGCCGGCCGCACGATCCTTCCGAACCTCTTGCGCCCACGCCGCTCGGCCAGAGCTTCCCGCGCCGCACCCGCGGCCGGGTCTCGGCCAGCGCCGGCAGACGGGACCGCCGCTCATGAACGACCAAAGCCGCGAAGCGCTCGACGCTTATTACAAGGACGCCGCGAGCTGGAATCGCGACCGGCTCGACGCCCTCGCCAAGTCGCAGCGCACCGCCTGGCTCGTCGCCGGCGGCGCCGCCGCGGTGGCGGTGCTCCTCGCCCTCGCCCTGCTGCTGCTGACGCCGCTCAAGACGGTGGTCCCCTATACGCTGCTGGTCGACCGCACGACCGGCTACGTCCAGGCGCTGAAGCCGCTCGACGCGCAGAAGGTGGCGCCGGACACCGCGCTGACCCAGTCCTTCCTCGTCCAGTACGTCATCGCCCGCGAAAGCTTCGACCGCGACGTCGTCCAGGTGAACTACCGCAAAGTCGCTTTGTGGTCGGCCGAAAACGCGCGCACCGATTATCTCAACCTCATGCAGGTCTCGAACCCGCAGAGCCCGCTCGTCCTCTATCCCGCCACCAGCTCGATCGAGACGCGCGTGAAGAGCGTTTCGCCGGTCGGGACCAACGTCGCCCTCGTCCGCTTCGACACGATCCGCCACGACGCCGGCGGCGCGGTGCAGCCGCCGCGCTCCTGGGTCGCGGTGATCCGCTACCGCTATTCGGGCGAGCCGATGAAGCTCGAGGACCGGTTCGTGAACCCCTTGGGCTTCCAGGTCCTGCGCTACCGCCGCGACGCCGAAAGCGCGCCGCCGCCCGAGGCGATCGCCGTCCCCGCGCCGGGCGCCGTGCTGGTCCCGGGCGCGGCCCCCGGCGTGGTCGTCGCTCCCGGCGCCACCACCGTCACCACCACCACGATCGCCCCCGGCGCCGCCGCCCTCGGCCAGGCGACCGCCGAAGCGGCCCGCGCCGCCACCGAGCGCCGCAACGGCCCGCAGCGGCCGCGCCGGCCCGAGCCCGAGCTGTGAGGAACCTCCTCCTCTTCTTGGCGGGGATGATCCTCGCCGCGGCGCCGCTCGCCGCCCAGGTCCGGCCGAAGCCGGGCACCGGCGATCCGCGCATCCAGTCGGTCGACTTCGCCCCCGACCAGGTCGTGCTGATCCAGGGCGCCCCCGGCTATTCGGTGACGGTGGAGCTCTCGCCCGACGAGCAGGTCGAGAATGTCGCGGTCGGCGACAGCAGCGCCTGGCAGGTCACCGCCAACCACCGCGGCGACCATCTCTTCGTCAAGGCGATCACCGGCGGCGTCTCGACCAACATGACGGTCGTCACCTCGGTCCGGCTCTACAATTTCCAGCTCGAGCCGCTGGCCGGCGGCGCCGGCGACATGGCCTACACGATCCGCTTCCGCTACCCGGACGCGCGCGCCGGCGCCTCGGACGACGCGCCGAGCGCCACCGGCGAAGGCCGCTACCGGCTCGGCGGCGACCGGGCGCTGCGGCCGAGCGAGATCAGCGACGACGGCAAGCACACCTACATACGCTGGACGCGCGACCAGGCGCTTCCCGCGGTCTATGCCGTCGGCGAGGGCGGCAAGGAGATGCTGGTCAACGGCATGATGCGCGACGACGTCTTCGTCATCGACAGCGTCGCCCAGAAGCTGGTCTTCCGCATCGACAAGGCGGTCGCGACGGCAACGCGCGTTAGGGTGGACAAATAATGGCGAGCGTCACGCCTCCGGTCGATCCGCGCCTGGCCGCGCGCGGCGACGCCGCCGCCGCGCGCGAGGACGGCGTGCGGCCGGTCGTCGCCCTCCCCCGGCGCGGTGCGTCCGGCCTGGCGATCGGCATCGGCATCGCCCTCGTCGCCCTGCTGCTGTTCATCGTCCTCAATGCGCGGCGCCAGACGGCGTCGCAGCCGCCGGTGACGGCACGCGGCGCGGACGCCGGGACGGCCGCCGCGCCGCCGCCGCTCTACGTTCCGCCGGCGGTCGCGCCGGCGCCGCCGCCGCCGGTGCAGGTGGCGCTCGCGCCGCCCCAGCCACGGCCGCTGCCGGTGGTGGCGGCGCCGCGCCCGGCGCCGCCACCACCGCCCGCGCCGCCCGTCTACATCCAGCAGCCGATGCCGATCCCGCAGCCCGTGCCGCAGCGTTCGTCGAACAGCCCGGCGCTCGTCATCGACACGACCAACGCGCCGCCCACCCCGCCGCCCGCCATCGCCGCCCAGCAGGCGGCGACCGACGCGCAGGCGCTCGGCGGCCAGCAGGGCGGCGGCCGGGTCCGGGCCGGGGTCTTCGCCAACCGCGGATGGACGGTGGCGCAGGGCACCCTGATCCCCGCGGTGCTGGAAACCGCGTTCGACTCGACCCGCCCCGGCTTCGCCCGCGCCGTCGTCTCGCGCGACGTGCGCGGCTTCGACGGCGCCCGCATCCTCATCCCGCGCGGCAGCCGCCTCACCGGCGAATATCGCGCCGACGTCCAGCCGGGGCAGAAACGGGCGCTGATCAACTGGACGCGCCTGATCCGCCCCGACGGCGTCACCATCGCCCTCGCCTCGCCGGCCAGCGACACATTGGGCCGCGGCGGCGTCAGCGGCCATTACAACAGCCATTTCTGGGAGCGGTTCGCCGGCGCGATCCTCCAGTCGGCGCTCGACGTCGGCGTCAACCTCGCCTCGCGCGCCGCGTCGAGCAGCGTCGTCGTCGCGCTGCCCGGCTCGACCCAGACGCTGGCGCCGCAGCTCCTCCAGTCGGCGCGGATCGTCCCGACGATCACGGTGCCGGCCGGCACCAGCCTCAGCGTCTTCGTCGCCCGCGACCTCGACTTCTCGGGCACGGGCTCCGGAAAGGGCCAGTGAGCGCCGCGGCCGCCGCCGCGCCGACGGGCGAGCCGGGCGTCTATCTTCGCGCCTATCTCGCGCCGCTCACCGGCATGCTGGCGCGGCCGGACGTCACCGACATCTACGTCAACCGTCCCGGCGAGATCTGGGCGGAGACGACCGGCGGCGCCATCGAGCGGCACGACGCGCCGGGGCTGGACGCGGCCACCCTCGCCCGCCTCGCCCGCCAGATCGCCGCGCTTTCGCACCAGGGCATCAGCCGCGAGCATCCCCTGCTCTCCGCGACGCTTCCCGACGGCGCCCGCGTCCAGGTCGTCGCGCCGCCGGCGACGCGCGGCCCGATGGCGATCGCCATCCGCAAGCACGTCTCGCCGGACCTCGCGCTCGACGATTATGTCGCGACCGGCGCCTTCGCCGAGACCCGGGCGCGCCACGGCTTCGACACGGACGAGACCGACCGCGCCCTCGCCGCGATGCTGCAGCGGGGCGACATTGCCGGCCTCCTCGCCGCCGCGGTCAAGGCGCGCAAGAACATCCTCGTCTCCGGCGGCACCTCGACCGGCAAGACGACCTTCCTCAACGCCCTGCTGCGCGAGGTGCCGCCGGAGGAGCGGCTGATCCTCATCGAGGACACGCCCGAGCTCGCCGTCGCCCACGAGAACATGGTCGGCCTCCTCGCCGCCCGCAGCGCATTGGGGGAGGCGCAGGTGAGCGCCGACGACCTGGTCGGCGCGTCGCTGCGCATGCGCCCGGACCGCATCATCCTCGGCGAGCTGCGCGGGCCCGAAGCCTATGCGTTCCTGCGCGCCGTCAACACCGGCCATCCCGGCTCGATGACCACCGTCCACGCCGACAGCCCCGAGCGCGCCGTCGAGCAGATCGTGCTCCTCGTCCTCCAGGGCGGCACCCAGCTCGGCCGCGACGACGTCCGCCACTATGTCAGCCGCACGATCGACGTCTACGTCCAGCTCACCCGCACCGGCGGCAAGCGCCGCGTCGCGGAGGTCGTGCTCCGCTCTTAGCTCCTCCCCGGAACGGGGAGGGTGTTGGAGCTTTGGACTGCCCCCGGCAGGCCAAGATCGGGTCCGGGGGACCCGATCTCGCTCCAACACGCCGCCGAAGGCGGTGGTGGAGGGGGCCCACCGCTCCGCCGCAACTGAGTCGGGGCCCCCTCCACCGCACTTCGTGCGGTCCCCCTCCCCGTTCCGGGGAGGAGCTTGACACTTCGCCCTCCACCCAAGACTGTTAGCGCTCACATCAGCTGGGGAGAGGTCCGCTGAGCGAAGCCGCAACCGCCTCCGGCTCCGGTCGCCCCGGCCACATCCGCTGGCTGATCTGCGGCCTCCTCTTCGCCGCAATCGTCCTCTCCTACGTCGACCGGCTCGTCCTGTCGGTGCTGAAGCCGACGCTCCAGCACCTCTACGGCTGGACGGAAACCGGCTATGGCGACGTCGTCTTCTGGTTCCAGGCGGCGTATGGCATCGGCTTCCTGCTGTTCGGCCGGCTCATCGACCGGATCGGGCCCAGGCTCGGCTACGCGCTCGCCATGGCCGTCTGGACGGCCGCGCACATGGCGCACGCCTTGTTCCGCACCACCGCCGGCTTCACCTTCGTGCGCATCCTCCTCGCGGCGGGCGAATCCGGCACCTATCCGGCGGCCCTGGCGGCGGCCAGCGCCTGGTTCCCGCGCCGCGAGCGGGCGCTCGCCATCGGCCTGTTCAACGCCGGCGCCAATGTCGGGGCGGTGGTGACCCCGATGGTGGTGCCGGCGATCGCGCTCGCCATGGGCTGGCAGGCGGCGTTCGTCGTCACCGGCCTTTTCAACCTCGTCTGGCTCGCCGCCTGGCTGCTTTACTATCGGGCGCCGCGGCAGCATCCCGGCGTCGGCGCCGCCGAGCTCGCCTACATTGAATCGGAGCCGATCGCGGAGCAGCAGCCGGCCGCCTGGCGCCGCCTGCTCGCGACCCGTCAGGCCTGGGCCTACATGGCGGGCCGCTTCCTGATCGACCCGGTGTGGTGGACCTTCCTCTTCTGGCTTCCCGACTTCTTCGCCAAGCGGCACGGCCTCGACCTCAAGGGCTTCGGACCGCCGCTCGTCGCCATCTACGTCCTTGCCGACGTCGGCTCGGTGCTCGGCGGCTGGCACAGCTCCCGCCTGCTCGCCCGCGGCACCGGCCTCGGCCGCGCCCGCAAGCGCGCGATGCTCGGCGCCGCCCTCGGCGTCGTCCCCGTCGCCTTCGCGATGGCCGCGCCGAGCGTGTGGCTCGCCGTGCTCCTCATCGGCCTCGCCTGCGCCGGCCACCAGGGCTTTTCGGCGAACCTCTTCGCCATGCCGGCCGACCTGTTCCCGCGGTGGGCGATCGGCTCGGTCGTCGGCCTCGGCGGCTTCGCCGGCGCCGCGGGCGGCATGCTGATGGCGAAATATGCCGGCTGGGTGCTCCAGACCCTGGGCTCCTACACCCCCATCTTCATCGTCGCCGGCGGCGCCTACCTGGTCGCGCTGGCTGTCGTGCACCTGATCAACCCGAAGTACGAACCGGTGACCAAGTTCGCGTCTAGCGCGGCATGACCGCCTCGCCCGTCACGCGGAAGGACGCCGCCGAGCCGGGCGCGCCGGTGCGAGGCTGGCCGCCGCCGACCCACACGGAATAATCCGCCGCCCGCACCCGCATCGCGCCCGCCGCGTCGGCGAAGGCGAGGTCGCGCGGGGCGAGAAGGAAGGACACGGTGCGCGTCTCGCCCTTCGCAAGATGGACGCGCTCGAAGCCTTTCAACGAACGCCGAGGCATGCCGGACAGCGACGGCGTCTCCAGGTAGAGCTGGACCACCTCGTCGCCGGCGACGCCGCCGGCATTGCGGACCGTCACGCGCACCTCCTGTCCCTCGCCGGCGCGGACCCGCGGCTTCGCGACGGAGAGGCGCGAATAGGCGAAGCGCGTGTAGCTGAGACCGTGGCCGAACGGATATTCCGGCGCGCCGCGGAAGTAGCGATAGGTGCGGCTGGCCATCGCATAGTCGGCGAAGGGCGGCAGTTGGTCGTTGGCCGCGTAGAAGGTCACCGGCAGGCGCCCCGCCGGGTTGACGGCTCCGGACAGCACCGCCGACACGGCCTCGCCGCCCTTCTCGCCGCCGTACCACGCTTCCAGCACGGCCGCGGCGCGCCTCCCCTCGGTGCCGAGCGCGACGGCGGAGCCGCTCTGGAGCACGATCACCACCGGCTTGCCCGTCGCCTCGAGCGCGGCGAGCAGGCGCCGCTGCACCTCCGGCAGGCGGATGTCGGTGCGGTCGCCGCCTTCGAAGCCGGCAACCTTCACCGGCATCTCCTCGCCCTCGAGCCAGGCGGTGAGCCCGACGAAGGCGACCACCACGTCGGCCTGCTCGGCAACGGCCACGGCTTGCGACCGCAATGCCTCGGCC
>Ga0213876_10000137_pt1 | contig 79910 bp, 66 predicted proteins | sample BarmaccomBMRX_R9_FD_160113 | JGI IMG/M metagenome (GOLD analysis project Ga0213876, IMG submission 160113) | Root-associated microbial communities from Barbacenia macrantha in rupestrian grasslands, the National Park of Serra do Cipo, Brazil - RX_R9 | ecosystem: Host-associated > Plants > Roots... | reverse complement strand
GCCGCGAACGGCGTGGCGAGCGGGCGGAAGACGCCGACGCCGAGGCCGAGGTACGGGAAGTTGAAGAGCTGCGTGTTGGCGAAGCGCGTCGAGATGCGGTCGTAGTAGATGCCGTAGCCGCCGCGCACGGCGAGCGTGCCCTTCTCGTTCAGGCGGTACGCGAAGCCCACGCGCGGCGAGAAGTTGTTCTTGTCCTGGGGGACGACGGTGTCGTCTACGAGCGGAACGTTCGGCAGGGGGTTGACGGCGTTGCCCGCCTGCACGAAGCCGTTGGGCGGCTGCGCGGGTGACGCCAGCGTGCCGTTGCGGAACTGCGCGGGGTCGAAGCCGACGAGCCGGCCGTACTTCTCCTTGGGCAGGCCGTAGAAGTCGTAGCGCAGGCCGAGGTTCAACGTCAGCCGGTTCGAGACCTTCACGTCGTCCTGCGCGAAGCCCGAGAGGTCGTTGACGCGGAAGGCGCGGTCGTAGACGCCCGAGCCGATGATCGAGACCGACTGGCCGAGCAGGAAGTTCGTGAACGTCGGGAAGATGAGCTGCCCGCGCGAGAAGGCGTTGAAGTAGAAGTTGACCTGCGAGCGGCGGTACTCGCCGCCGACGCGGATGCGGTGACGGCCTTTGACAATCGAGAGCGTGTCCGAGAAGCCGAACGAGTTGATGCGCGAGGACTGGTCGGCCAGGGGCGACGAGCCGAGCGTGAAGAGCCCCGTCACCGTCAGCGTCGGCATGCCGGGGAAGAGGTTGCCGAGCGGGTTCGTGATGCCGAGCTGCTGCGCCGTGAAAGGCTCTTCGGGGACGGAGGTCACGCGCAGGCGGCTGAAGCCGAAGCGCGCCTGGTTGATGACGTTCGGGCTGAAGACGTACGTGTCCGAAAGGGACGAGAGCGCCTGGATGATACGCAGGTCGCCGCCCGTGCCCGGGAGCTGCTGCGGGCCGTTCCCCAGACCGGCGAAGTTGTAGTTGGCCTGGAACGTCGGGTTGCTCGCGAAGAAGTTCTTCGCCGAGAAGGTGTGCTTGTTTGAGATCGTCCAGTCGACGTTGCCGTTGAACTGGTTCTCGCGGAAAGTCGAGACGGCCGACTGCGGCGAGAGGCCCGAGGGCGTCGTCGCCGAGGGAATCGCGAACGCGCCGCCCGGCAGCCGCGCGTTCAGAATCGAGACCGTGATGGGGCTGATGTTCGCGGCCGGCAGATTGAACGCCGCCGCCAGCCCCGCGGCCGTGCGGTTGTTGTCCGTCAGGGCGGCGGGGATGACCGGGAACGTCAAACTGTTGTTGAGCGACGCGCCGTTGCGCTCGCGCGTGCCCTGGTACGAGGTGAAGAAGAAGAGCTTGTCCTGCACGACGGGGCCGCCGAGCGTCCCGCCGAACTGCTTACGTTCGAGCACGGGGCGCGGCCTTCCGGCCGAGTTGAGAAAGAAGTCGTTCGCGTTCAGGGAGTCGTCGCGCAGGAAGGCGTAGAGGTTGCCGTGGAAATCGCGCCCGCCCGACTTGGTGACGGCCTCGACGTTGCCGCCCGCGTTGCGGCCCTGCGAGGCGTCGTAGAGCGAGGTCTGCACGACGAACTCCTGCAGGGAGTCGGTCGCCGGCACGGCGATGTTCGGCGTCGAGTTGGTGCCGACCGAGTTGGCGTCGATGCCGTTGATGCGGACGCTGTTCGAGGTCGTGCGCTGCCCGTTCACGGAGATGATGGCGTCGCCGCGCCCCAGCTCCGTGTTGTTCGAGACGCTCGAAGAGGTGCCGGGCGAGAGCGTGAGGAGCTGCTGGAAGTTGCGCGTCGGGAGCGGGAGCTGCGTGATGGCGCGGGTCTCGATGACGCGGCCGACCTGCGAGCTCTCCTGCTGGACGAGCGTGCCCTCGGCCGTCACCAGGACGGTCTCCTCCACGTTCGAAGGTTCGAGCTTGAGGTTGACCGTCGAGGTCTGGGTGACGTTGACCACCAGCTCGGTGACGACGGCGCGCTTGAACCCACGGGCCGCGACCTCGACCTTGTAGCGGCCGGGCGGGAGCAGCGGGACGGCGAAGTCGCCCTCGTCGCCGGTGTTGACCTCGCGCGTGAGCGAGGTGGCGAGGTTGGTGACGGTGACGCCGGCGCCGGGGACGACCGCGCCCGCGGCGTCCGAGACGGTGCCCGTGATCTGCCCCGTCGCGCCCTGCCCCAGGGCGGCGGCGGCGAGCTCGAGGACGACGAGCGAGAGGGCTAACAGCCGTTTAGGGGAAAACATTTTCGAGAGACCTCCTGCGAAGGCTTTGACGTTTCCGGCGGTGCCCGGCGGGCGCCCGGCTCAGATTAAAAACGAACGTACGTTTTTGGTTATCGATTCGAAGGGGGCGGCGGCGATTCTCCCGCCGCTCGGCCCGCGCCTCAGTCGGCCTTGGATTTCGCTCGGGGCGAAGCCCCCTGCAGCTCGCGCAGCTTCTCGGGGCGCAGCACGCCCCGGCAGAAAATTTCCGTCAGGTGTTCCACCACCCGGTCGTCCGAGAGGCCGAGGTGGCGGTTGCCGCCGAAGAGCTTCTCGACCAGGAAGTAGTTGAAGAACTGCATGTAGGCCGCCGTGAAGCCGACGGCCGGGTCGACGCCGTCGTAGAGCGCCCCCTCCTCTCTCAGACGCTTGAACTGCGGCGCGAAGCGGCGCCGCAGGGAGGCGGCCAGCCCGTCGAACATCTTGCGGAAGTGGCGGTTCTCGAACTCCAAAACGTCGATGTACATCAGCAGCCAGAAGTCCGAGTGGGCGCTGACGAGTTCCTTGACCATCCGGCCGAAGCGCTTGAGGCTCTCTGGGTGGAAGGGCTCCTCGACCTCCCCGAAGATGGAGCGGAGCCGCGCGTCGATCACCTTCTGGTAGCGGCCGATGATCGACTCGAGGATGTCTTCCTTCGTCCGGTAGTAGTTGTAGAGGTTGCCGAGCGAGGCGCCCGCGCCCTCGGCGATGTCGCGCATCGAGGTGGCGTGGAAGCCGCGCTTGATGAACAGCTCGCGCGCCGCCTCCTCGATGCGGGCGCGCCGCGCCTCCAACGCCTCCTGACTCAGTTTCGGCATATGCTCAAAAAACGAACGTCCGTTATTTTATTCAGGAACCGCGTTCTGTCAACCCTTTTGTTTAGCCTCTTAACAAACCGCCCACCTCGCCCGCGGTCTACTCTTCTGCCCCTGTCTCCTCCCAATTCTTCAACCAGGTCTTCGCCGTCGCCAAATCTGCTTCGGTCAAGACGAGTTTCGCGGCGACCGCCTCCGCCTCTGCGCGCGCGCGACGGGATGATTCCTGCTCACGCGCGGCGGCCTTCTCGTTGCCTGACGCTTGATGTGCGGCGGCCTGCGCGGCATGTGTCTCCGCTTTGAGGAATAGCCCGTCGCGCTCGGCCCAAGCGTACCCGCACTCGCGGGCCAGCCTCAACGCCTCCTCCGCATCATCGAGCGCGCGCCCGACGTTTTCGGGATAACCTTCTAACATATTCGCGCGGCCGCGGAGGACGAGTGAGTCGGCGTGAACAAGTCTCATCCCACGCGGAGCGGCCAGAGTCAGGGCTTCGGCCGATTGGTGGAGTGCGGTCGCCGCGTCCCGGCGCGCGAGCGCCAAGCTGCCCATCGTAACCATCAGTCGCCCTAGGTCAGGAACCATACCGGCGGCACGCAGTCCGCGTTCGGCACCTCGCAGAATCTCGTCCGCCCCGTTGCCTTCACCGCGGGCGTGTTTAATTAAGACTTGTATTCGCAGGGCGCGCGGGAGGTCTGCGTGTCGCTCCCCCTCGGTCGCTTCGCTCAGCACTTTTCCGATCACCGACTCCGCCAAACGCGGCATGCCGCTCAGCAGGAGCGTCTCTGCTAGTTGAATGCCACGGATGCCGGACGCTGCCAGCGCGCCTGATTGCTCCTGCGAACAGATGCCCCAGCGCTTGATCCGTGCAAACGCATCTCCGACCCGGCCCAGTAACAGCTCGACGAAGCTCGCCAGGGCGGCTGAGTAGGCGACGTGGAGGCGATTACCTTGCTCGTGTGCAATCGCGAGAGATTCGCAGGCCGCCGCGAGGGCGCCTGCCAGGTCGCCACGATGAATGAGAATGTCTGCGTGATCTCGCTTCCCGATGGTTAGCTCTCGAGAGAGGTACAGTTCGCGCGCCAGTTTGTCGGCCTCTTCGCGGTAGCGGAGAGACAACTCAAAATCGCCCAGCAGCCCCGCGAAAGTCGCCGTCTTGTGAAGGTAGAAGCGCCGCTGCTGCGGAGATAAGGATGCTCCTTCGACAACCAATCCCTCGGAGCGCGTGAGGAACTGCTGCGTGCAGTGGTAGCCGGCCCTCGGCAGGGCGAGCCATTTGAACACACGAGCTTCGACGAGCCGCCCGGCGACGAGCGAATGCGCCAGCTGAAATGAGCCGGCTTCCGTGAGCAGGTCAATCGCGACGATAATAGGTTCAATCTCTCTTTCGCTTCGCGGCTGCTCCCACGAAGGGGCCCCGAGAATAAGGTCTGCCGCGCGGCGGGCTGTGCCCGCTCTCGCGCCGAGGAGGACGGCACGGAAGTGGTCGCGGAGGATGGGATGGCAGGCGCTGCCGTGGCCGCCTTCGATGGGCTCGCGAGAGAGAATGCCGCGAGCCTGGAGTCGTTTCAGTTCGGCTGCCAAGGCGTTATTGTCCGGCAACGGTGCTTCAGTCTCTTCTCCGAAGAGGCCGCGGGCGAGATGGAGGACAGTCTCGTCGGGGACAGGAGTGCGAAAGAGGGCGACGACGCTGAGGAGGCGCGTCTGCAAGGTCGGGAGGCGCTTCTCGTAGAAGACGAGGAGGCGGCGGAGCTTGTCGTTGAGGGGTGCGCCTTCGGGGAGTTGGTCGGGGCGGAAGGCGTGGGCGAGGAAGCGGCGGGGCTGTTCGCGGTCTTCGTCGGGGAGGGCGTCGGCGAAGACGCGGAGGCCGAGGGGGTGGCCGTCGAGTTGGTGACTCACGTACTCTCGCTCGGGGCCGCCGCCGCTGACGTGGAGGTCTTCGAGCAGGCCGGCGCCCTGCTCCGGCGGCAGGCCGTGGAGTTCGAGCTGGTGGAAGGCCGTGCCGAGAAAGCGTTCGAGGTCTGCGAAGACGAAGCGGCTGGTGAGGACAGCCAAGCTCCGGTGCTGGCGCTGGCAGAGAGCAGACAGGAACTCGCGCAGGGCGCCGTCGAGGAACGCGCCGTGGCGCGCCTCCTCCGGGCCTTCCTGCAAGACCTCAAGTCCGTCCAGTACGAAGACAAGCGGACGCCGACGCGCCAGGTCGAGGGCGGCGTCAACGATGTCTGTCTTCTCTGTCGGCTTCGGCACGCCGAGAGCCTCATGCGCCCACAGGAGAAGTTGAAGCAGGAAGTCCGCGGAGGCACGGTTCTGATAGAAGCTCCACGCGAAGAGACCTTCGAAGGGGCGCGTGCGCCAGCCCTCGGTCTCGCGCAGCCAGCGGCCGACGAGCGCGGTCTTGCCGGTGCCGCCGACGGCCGAGACGCCGACGGCGCGGACAGCCTCGTCGCGCACCCAGCGGTCGAGCCGCGCGAGTTCGTCCTCGCGGCCGACGAACTTGTCGTCGTTCGTCGGCTCGTGAAACCACTTGGAAGAGAAGACCGGGGTAGGCTTCGTCGTGGGAACGGCCGCGACAGTCGGCGCCGGCAGTGCGCACCCGCAGGCTTCGGCGACCGCGTCGAGCAGAGTTCGGAGGGCGGAGTGGTCGCGCCCGCGAGCGGGGTAGAAGAGCGGGCGGACGTGATAGTCGGTCTCAAGATTGTCGCGCCACTCGCGGGCGGCGTCGGGGTCGGGCAGGCGGCCGTCTACGCCGGCATCCATGCTGAGAATCGCCACGTGTCGGGGCGGCGCGTTGGCGTCTTTCAAATCGCGCAGGTACTCGCCGACCATGAAGGTGAACTGCGGGTCGTTGAAGCCGAAGCCGGCGAAGGCGAGCCGCCGCTGCCCCCACAGTCCGTCAAACAGGCGGCGATAAAGCCCGGGTTTGTAGGCCGCCGCATACTCGCCGCTGTTGAGGACGATGTCGTTGGGGCGCTGCCAGTAGCCGTGCAGCCAGAGGATCGGGCAGTCGCTCTCCTCCCGAAAGATGTCGCCGGTGTGCCAGCGGTAGACCTCGTCGTCGTCGCGCCAGGTGGGCGTGCCCGTCGTGCGCGACTCGGGGCGCAAGTCCATCCGCGCGAACTCAAGCGCGGGGTCGTAGTTCGTCGTCACGTAGCCGCGGAAGGGCAGGCGCATCAGCGCCGCGTGCGTGGCCGTGTAGCGACTGCCGCCGGTGCCTTGCGGCGGGCCGAAGGTCTTTCTGAGGAAGTTGCGGTAGCGCGGCTCGCCGAGCCTGCGGAGGATGACGTTGACGCGCTGCTGCGGGGTCGAGGTCGTGTCGGCCTTCCAGCGGGCGGCGTCCTTCGGCTCGGCCATGCCTTCGACGACCGTGTGGTCGGCGAGCAGGTTGATGAACTCGCCCCAGAGCGGATACATGCCGGCCGAGGCGCCGGCGCCGACGAAGGCGATGGCCTCGCCGTCGCGGAGCGAATCGACGAGGGCGTCGAAGGCCGCGCGGTTGCCGGGGACGGAGAGGATTTCGTCGAGGGTGAGAGGTTTCGGCTCGCTCATGGCGGCGCCATTGTATCGACTCCGCCGGTGAGATGGAATGTTTTTGCCGTGCCGGCTTACCTTCGGTTAGTCGCCCCTCAAAGGGATTTGGAAGGCGGCGCGGACTTCGCCGACCGATTCGCCGCGGTGGTTCTTGAGGGTCTCGCGGGCGAACTTGGAGAGTGACTTCAGTTCGTCTTTACCCAACACGCCGAGCTGGCGGAGGGCCTCGACGGCGATGCGCGGGCGGGCGCGGTCGCCCTTGTCGCCGTCTTCGATCTTGCAGGCGAGGCCGAGGCCTTCGGGCCAGCGTTCGCAGGGGAGGATGCCGGCGGCGTAGACGCCTTCGGCCCCGACCTTGGAGACGAGGCGGCCCGGCGCGGCGCGCATCAGCTCCGTGTCCAGCTCGCCCTCGCCCTCGACCATCGAAGGGTGCGCCATCATCGCGCCGACGATGCGGCGCGCGGCGTCGGCCGACGCGGGCGGCTTGGGCGAGACGAGGCGCGCGAGCATGAGGGCCACCGTGCCGATTGTCAAAGCGAAGGTCGGCGCCGCGCAGTTGTCCACGGCGTAGCCGAGCTCTTCCGCGGGCACGCCCGAGAACCGCGAGACGGCCCGGAAGATTTCGCGCTGCGCGGGGTTCTCGGGCAGGTGATAGGTCTTCACGTCGGCGCCGAGGTGGCGCGCGAGCGCGAGCATGCCCGCGTGATTGCCGGAGCAGTTGTTGTGGACGGCGGTCGGCCTCTCGCCGCGCGCCTTCAGACTCTCGGCCGCCGCCTTCGAGTACGGCTCGTGCGGCCCGCAGTTGAGGTCGGAGACGTCGAGCCCGGCCTTTCTCAACAGAGATTCGACCGTCTCCGTGTGCGCGGGCGTTGCGTCGTGCGAGCCGCAGGCGACGGCCAGTTCCCTGTCCTCCAACCCGAAGGCTTCGGCCGCGCCCGAGGCGACGAGCGGGACGGCCTGAAACGGCTTCGCCGCCGAGCGTATGAAGGCGACCGCCTCGGGCGAACCCAACACGGCCACCCTCCGCCCAAGCCCGTCCGACGCGACCAGGTGCCCCCGGTGCACCGACTCGACGAAAGAGCCGCGCGTGACCAACACGAGCGGCTCCGCGACGGGAAAGGATGAAGGATGAAGGATGAAGGATGAAGGGATAGCCGACCGCAACACTTTCATCCTTCCGCCTTCATCCTTCATCCTTTCCTCCTCATCTCCAGATGCATTCCTGCCAGTCCGGCCGGGCGTCGCGGGGCGCGTTGCCGGCGCGGCGGACGCCGACGAGGGGCACGGGGCCTGAGTCGGTCGTCATGGGCTGTTCGGCGCTGGCGGCGGCGCGTTCCTCCGCGCGCGGGGCGAGACCTGCGATGGTCTCGACCGGATCGGCGCCGAACTCCGCGAGCACGCGGCGGAGCGGCGCGAGCTTGTCGTAGAACATGACGACGATCTCGCCTGGGCCGAGCCGCCCCAGCTCGCGCCGCAAGGCGTCCTCTTCGCAGAGCACGACGGAGCATTCGAGCCACGGCGCTTCGTCGTTGACGACGCGACGTATGATCCCCGCGACCTCGCCGGGGCGGCGCCCCCGCGGGTCTTTGTCCTCCTTGACGAGGATGCGGCCGAAGCCGCGCGCGGCGATGCGCGCGGCCTCTTCGACCAGCTCGTCCGAGCGGTCGCCGGGGAGGCCGACGATGCCCGTCACGCGCCCCTTCTGCCAGCGCGCCGCCGTCTGACACATCGCGGCGAAGGCGTTCGGGTTGTGGCCGTAGTCGAGGATGGCGTGGCCGCCCGAGGCGAGGCGGAAGATGTTCGCGCGGCCCGGGTTGTCGGCCGCCGCGCTGAAGGTCTTGAGGCCCGCGGCCACCTGCTCGCGCCCGACGGCCAGCGCTCGACACGCGGCCGCCGCGGCGAGCACGTTCGCCACCTGAAACTCCGCCGTCCCGCCCAGCGTCACCGGCACGTCCGCGAGCGAGAGCACTTCCCAATGTTCACTCCCCGTCGCCTCGTAGACGCGGCCGTCGCGGACGTAGAAGGCCGTGCCCCCCGCGTCGAGGTGCTTGCGCACGAGGACGTGATCCGCGCGCAGGGAGAAGTAGACGACGCGCTTCAGGTCTGCGCGCACGCGCGGCTCGTCCGCGAGCCGCGCCAGTTGTTCGTCGTCGGCGTTTAAGACCAGTGTGCCGCCGTCGCGCACGCGCTCGGCGACGAGCGACTTGATGTAGACGAGGTCTTCCAGCGTCTCGATGCCGTCCTGCCCGAAGTGGTCGGGCTGGATGTTCGTCAGGACGCCCACGTCCGACCAGTCGTAGCCGAGGCCCCTTCGCGCGATGCCGCCGCGCGCGGTCTCAAGCACGGCCACTTCGACGGTCGGGTCTGCAAGCACGGTGCGCGCGGAGTGCGGCCCCGTGGTGTCGCCCTCCGCGACCTGCCGGCCGCCGACCCAGATGCCGTCGGTCGTCGTCACGCCGACCGACGAGCCCTTCGAGGCGAGGACGTGGCCGGTCATGCGCGTCACGGTCGTCTTGCCGTTTGTGCCCGTGACGGAGACGAGGGGCACGCGCCCTTCGCCTTCGGGGAAGAGCATCCCGACGATACGGCCGCCCGCGTCGCGCGGACGCCCTTCGCTCGGGTGGTGGTGCATGCGCAGGCCGGGCGAGGCGTTGAGCTCGATGACGCCGCCGCGCTCGAACGGCGCGGAGATTTCGGGGACGACCAAGTCCACGCCGCAGATGTCGAGGCCGACGGCGCGCGCCGCGCGCACGCAGAGCTGCGCGACCGAGGGGTGCACTTCGTCCGTCACGTCGCGCGCGACGCCGCCGGTCGAGAGGTTGATGCCGTCGCGCAGAGTGATTATCTCGCCCGCCCCGGGCACGTCCTTGAGCGCGCGCCCGTGCTTGCGCAGGTGGGCCAGGACGATCTCGTCGACGACGATTTTGGTCAGGGGCTTCTCGTGGCCGTCGCCGCGCAGGGGGTCGAGGTTTGCGACTTCGACCAGCTCGGCGAGGCTGCGCGCGCCGTCGCCCGTGACGTGGCAGGGCAGGCGCTCGCTCGCGGCGACCATCTCGCCGTCGATGACGAGCACGCGGTAGTTGCGTCCCGCCAGAAGCTCTTCGACGAGCACGCTGCTCGAAAAGTCGCGCGCCATGCGGAACGCCTCGCGCACCTCTTCGGCCGTCGAGAGGTTCAGGGAGACGCCGTAGCCCTGCCTTCCGTCGAGCGGCTTGACGACGACCGGCGCGCCCAAACGTTGTAATGCCGCGAGCGCCTCGTCCTCCGTCGAGACCACCCGCCCGCGCGGGACGGGGACGGCGGCCTGTTCGAGCACGTGCTTCGTCAAATCCTTGTCCGAGACGAGGTCGACGGCGACGGCGCTCGTCCGCTCGCTCACGGCCGCCTGCACGAAGCGGCGGTGCACGCCCCAGCCGAGCTGCACGATGCTGCCCGTGCCGACGCGCGCCCACGGGATGTTACGCGAAACGGCGGCGTCCACGATGGCGCGCGTCGAAGGCCCGAGTTCGGTGCGCGCGGCGACGCGGCGCGCCTCCCTGACCTTCTCCTCTAACGGAAACGGCTCGCCGCGGGCGAGCGCCTCGACGAAGCGGACGGCCGCCTCGAGCAGTTGGCGCGTGGCCTGCTCGGCCTTGTACTCGACGACGACGTTGTAGAGGTTCGGCTCCGTCTCGACGCGCGTCTTGCCGTGCGTGACGCCGACGCCCGCCAAGCCCGTCAGCTCGAGCGCGACGTGTTCGACGACGTGGCCGAAGTAGGTGCCTTCGTGCAGGCGCTCGACGAAGCCGCCCGCGTAGCCCTTCGAGCAGTGGTGCTCGCGCAGGCCGTCGAGCGCCGCGAGCAGGCGCTCGTTGAAGCCGTCGATTTCGCGCGTCTCGCGCCCCGAAAGGTCTTCGAGGTCGAGCCGCATGAGGAGCGCCGGCCGGTGCGTGTAGACGTTCGGCCCGCCGAGCGTCCGTATGCCTTCGATCTTCATTACTTCCCCTTGGTCTTCTTCGCGGACTTTTTGGTTGAGGTTTGGGAGGCTCCGGCGGAATGTTTTTCGCCCTCGTCGGCTTTGCCCTTTTTCGGCGCGTCGTCGTCCTTCTCGACGACGGGCGCGCGGTTGTTCAGGTCGAAGCGCGCGCCGGCCGAGAGGACGTGGACGCGCACGCCGTAGAGCGAGAGGCCGTCGCCCTTCTCCGAGTAGGGCAGGCTCGTGTAGGTCATCGCGCCGCCGTCGATGACCGTCACCGCGCCCTCGCCCGCCACCTCGAACTCGCCCTTGTTGACGATCATCGCCGTCTTCTCGTCGAGGCCGAGGCCGAGGTCTTGCGGGTAGTGCGCGATGGCCGTGAGCAGGCGGCCGAAGCGTCCGCGCTGCGAGAAGTGCGTGTCGATGACGGCGCCGACGATCAAGTCCATGCCGGGGCCGATCTCGACGGCGCCGACCTTGGGGTTCTCGTCGGGCGCGCCGCCGAGGATCATCGAGTTCGACATCATGGCGGCGCCCGCGCTCGTCCCGCCGATGACGAGGCCGCGCTCGTAGCGGCGGCCGATGAGCCGCTGCATCCCGGTGCCGCCGAGGAGGCTTGTGATGTGGAGCTGGTCGCCGCCGGTGAAGAAGAGGCCGGTGGCCTTCTCGACGGCCTCGAGCGCTTCGGGCTTCAAGGTGTCGGCGCGCGAGGAGACGTCGACGGCCTGCACGTCGTCCACGCCGAGGCGTTTGAAGGCGGCGCGGTACTCGGCGGCCGCGGCCGCCGGGTCGTCGGTCGCCACGGTCATGACGACGACGCGCGCCTTCGGCCCCTTCGCGAGCTTGAGGAACTCTTTGAGGAGGGGGGCGTCGCCCTCCCTGATGTCGCCGCCGCCGATGGCGACGAGCTTGCCGCGTGCCTCGCTCAGTTCCATGACTTCACTACGGACAGGGAACTTCTAAAAGGGCCTTCCGGGGGCGGGGCGACTTTTACCGTGCAGATTTCCTGATTATCTGTTTTCCGTCTGGACGTTTATATCCGCCGCGGCAAAGGCAGTCCGTCCTGTGCCGAACAGAGACAGTAGGCAGATGGCGGTAGGCAGTTAGAGCGGTAGAGGGGCGCGGTGTGTTCATGGATGCAGACAGCCGAGAGGCGTTGAGCACAGAGACACAGAGGCACAGAGACACAGCTTCTTGAGTAATTCTCTTCAAGCTGTGCCTCTGTGTCTCTGTGTTGAAACTGCCCCCGCTACCGGCCCGACCGCGGATGCCGACAACTGCCTACTGCCTTCTGCTACTTCCCTTCCAACAACGGTACGCGGTTCTGCAGGTCGAACTTGTAGCCGGCGGGGAGGACGTGGATGCGCACGCCGCAGACGGCGAGCAGCTCGTGGCGCTCGACTTCGCCGAGGTTCGTGTGCGTGAGGCCGCCGGCGTCGATGACCGTGACCGAGCCGCTGCCCGTCACCTCGAAGGTGTGCCCCCGGACGACGACCGCGGTGTCCTCGTCGATCCCCAGGCCCAGCTCGTGCGGGTGCTGCGCGATGGCCGCGAGCAGGCGGCGCAGGCGGCCGCGCTGCTCGAAGTGCTGGTCGATGAGCACGCCGGGCAGGAAGCCGAGGCCCGAGCCGAGCTCGACCACGCCCGCGCGCAGGGTCATCGTCGGCGAGCTGCCGACGATCATCACGCTCGACATCATCGCCGCGCCCGCGCTCGTCCCGGCGATGACCAGCCCCTCTTCGTGGCGCCGGTGGAGCGCCGTGTCGAGGCGCGTGCCGCCGACGAGGCGCGTGATGCGGAGCTGGCTGCCGCCGGTGAAGAAGACGCCGGTCGCCCAGCCCATGGAGAGCACCGCCTCCTCGCCGTTGGCGTCGCCGCGCGTCGTGACGTCGAGCGCGTGCACCTCGCGCGCGCCGAGGCGGCGGAAGGCCTGCTCGTAGAGTCCGTCCAGCTCCTTCGGCACGTCCGACGCCACCGAGATGATTGCGATCCGCGCGCGCCGCCCGCCCGCGAGCCGCACGAACTCGCGCAGGATTCGGCACTCCCCTTCCCTGTCCTCCGCGCCCCCGATGACCACCAGGTGCCCGGCGTGCTTCTCGACTTTTCTCTTCGGCATTTTTAAAGAAGGATACCGCAACCTTTTACTGGGGCAGAAGCCCGACCGTGAGGGAGGGCGCGGGTCTTTCATTAAAGCGCTGTGACGTAAGTCGAGACGCCCTCCCTCACGGTCGGGCTTCCGCCTCGCACTCGCGGTTCCGTTTTGGTATTCTTCGGCAGCACCCCTAACTTCTAAAGTCAGAGGCCGCGGGCGCGCCCGGGCGTCGCCGCACATTACTTCTCAGCGTGACGAAGATTCAGACCACTGTCTTGAAGTTCGGCGGCACGTCCGTCGAGGACGCGGCGGCGTTCGAGCGCGTCGCGGCGCTGGTGCGGGGCGTGCGCGACTCGCGGCCCGTCGTGGTCGTCTCGGCGATGAGCCGCTTCACCGACGCGCTGCTCAGCGCCTTCGAGCGCGCCGCCGCGGGCGAGGGCGGGGGCGCGCTCGCACACCTGGAAGAGCACTTCTCGCGCCACACCGCGGCGCTGCGCACGCTGCTCGCCGACCTGCCTAAAAGGCAGGAGGCCGAAGCCGCGCTCTCCGAGCTGGAAGCCGTGCTCTCGAAAGCGCGCGAGGAGATCGGCGGCGCGTTCGCCGACGCCGCCGCGGGGGCGCGCCCCCGGCCCGTGCTGCAAGACCTCGTCGTCTCTTTCGGCGAACAGCTCTCCTCCTGGCTGCTCGCGCGCGTGCTCGACGCGCGTGGGATGAGAGCCAAGCAGGTCGACTCGCGCCGCTGCGTCATCACCGACGACGAGCACGGCCGCGCCACGCCTCTGAAGGAGGAGACCGACCGCCACACGCGCGCGCAGCTCGAACCTTTAATCGAAGAAGGGGTCGTGCCCGTCCTCGGCGGCTTCATCGCCTCCTCGGCCGCGACGGGCGAGACGACGACGCTCGGGCGCGGCGGCTCGGACTACACGGCGGGCCTCGTCGGCGCGGCCCTGCGCTCGCAGGAGATACAGATCTGGACGGACGTGTCGGGCGTGCTCACCGCAGACCCGCGCGTCGTCCCGCACGCGCGCACCATCCCGCGCCTCTCCTACGCAGAGGCGGCCGAGCTGGCCTACTTCGGCGCGAAGGTTCTGCACCCGAAGACGATCCTGCCGGCCGTCGTCCGCAACGTCCCCGTCCGCATCTGCAACTCGCGTCAGCCTCAGTCCCCCGACACCGTCGTCTACTTCGACGCGGAGATGACGCCGCGCACCGTCAAGGCCATCGCGCACAAGACGGGCGTCCACGTCGTCCACATCACCTCGGCGCGGATGCTCGGCGCCTACGGCTTCCTGCGCGTCATCTTCGAAATCTTCGACAAGCACAAGACGGCCGTCGACATCGTCACCACGTCCGAGGTCTCGGTCTCGCTCTCGCTCGAAGACTCGGCGGCTTTGGACGCCATCATCGAAGACCTGAAGCACGTCGCGGCGGTGCGCGTCGAGCCGGGGTGCGCCATCGTCTGCATCGTCGGCGAGGGGCTGCGCTCGACGCCCGGCATCGCGGGCCGCGTCTTCTCGACCGTCAAGGACATCAACGTCCTGCTCATCTCGCAGGGCGCCTCGAACATCAACCTGACCTTCGTCGTCGAAGAGCGCCACGCCGCCGAGACCGTCCGCCGCCTCCACGAAGCCTTCTTCGAATGCGCCACCGCGGAGCTGGTCGCGGAACTCGGCGGCGGCCAGTAGGCAGAGAGCCAGTCCGTGAACTTATTCGAGCTGACAAGGACGCTGATGGGCATCCCTTCCCCTTCGGGCGAGGAGGGAGAGGTCGGGCGGTTCCTGGCCTCCTACCTGGAAGGGCTCGGCTATCAAGTTGAGTTGCAGGAGGTCGCGCCGGGGCGCGCGAACGTTCTGGCGCGGACGCGCGCCCGCGCCCGCGTCGTGCTCTCGACGCACATGGACACGGTGCCGCCGCACATCGCTCCGAGCGAGGACGCGACGCACATCCGCGGGCGCGGCGCGTGCGACGCGAAGGGCATCATCGCCGCGCAGTTGACGGCGGCCGAGCGTCTCCGCGAAGAGGGCGTGGAGGAGCTGGGCCTGCTCTACACCGTGGACGAGGAGCTGGGGAGCCTCGGCGCGCGCGCCGCCAACGCGCACGCCTTGGGGCAAGAGTGCGAGTACCTGATTAACGGCGAGCCGACCGAGAACAGGCTGGCCGTCGGGTCGAAAGGCTCCCTGCGCCTGAAGCTTCTGACCGACGGGCGCGCGGCGCACTCGGCCTACCCGGAGAACGGCGAGTCGGCGATTGAGAAGATGCTCGACGTGCTCGCAGACCTGCGCGCCGCCGAGTGGCCGCGCGACGAGTTCTTCGGCGAGACGACCTGCAACGTCGGCACGCTTCAAGGCGGCACGCGCCCCAACGTCATCCCGGCCGGGGCCGAGGCGCAGTTGCAGATACGGCTCGTGACGCCTTCGGCCGACATCAGGGAGATTCTTGAGAAGGTTGTGGCGGGGCGCGCGCGCGTCGAATACATGTCCGCGGCCGAGCCCGTGCGGATGCACGCGGTCGAAGGCTTCGAGCAGGAGGTCGTCCGCTTCACGACCGACATCCCGTACCTTTCGAGCTGGGGCAAGCCGCTGCTGCTCGGCCCCGGCTCCATCCTCGACGCGCACACCGACGGCGAGCGCGTCTCGAAGCGAGAGCTTGAGGAGGCGGTCGAGTTCTACGTTCGGCTCGTGAAGTCGCTTCTGAGTAAAGACGTGGGGGGACGCGAATGAAGTTGGCTCTGCTCGGTCACGGCGCGATGGGGCGTTTGGTCGAGCGCCTCGCGCGCGAGGCGGGCGACGAGGTGGCGACCGTGCTCGGCTCGCACGAAGCTTCGCTGCACGCAGAGGAGCTGGCCGAGGTTCTCGGCGGCCACGACGCGGCCATCGACTTCACCGTCGCCGAGGCCGTCCCGCGCCACGCCGAAGCTTGCGCCCTCGCGCGCGTGCCTTTGGTCGAAGGCACGACGGGGTGGCAGGCACAGCTGGAGGAGGTGCGGCGCGTGTTCGAGCGAGGGGGCGGCGCGCTCATCTACGGCGCGAACTTCTCGGTCGGCGTCAACCTCTTCTACCGCGTCGTCGCGCGCGCGGCCGAACTCTTTCAGAAGTTCGACTACGCGGCCTTCATCGAAGAGGCGCACCACTCGCGCAAGCGCGACGCGCCTTCGGGCACGGCGCTGCGGCTGCGCGACCTCGTCGCCGAAAGATACGGGTCTGAGATTCCGGTCGCCTCGACGCGCGCCGGGCAGATTCCGGGCACGCACCGCGTCGGCTTCGACTCGGCGGCCGACACCGTGACGCTGACGCACACGGCGCGCTCGCGCGAAGGCTTCGCGGCCGGCGCGCTCGTCGCCGCCCGCTGGATTCAAGGCAAGACCGGCGTGTATGAGTTTTCGGAAACGTTGGAGGAGATACTTAAAGGGTGAATGGTGAACAGTAAATAGGGAATGGAAAGAACGGCTTTCACCATTCCCTATTTACTGTTCACCATTCACGCACCGGAGGTGCAAATGAACGTCGAATGGATGCGCGCTTGTGCGACGGCTTTGGTCACGCCGTTCAAGTCCGACGGTAGTGTTGACATCGAGCGCATGAAGGCGCTGGTCGGGCGGCAGTGCGAGGGGGGCGTGCGCGTGCTCGTGCCGTGCGGGACGACGGGCGAGAGCGTGACGATGTCCGCGGACGAGAACCGGCGGGTCATCGCCGCGACCGTCGAGGCCGCGAAGGAGCACGGCGCGCGCGTCATCGCGGGCGCGGGCAGCAACTCGACGGCGCACGCCGTCGAGAACGCGCGTTCGGCGCAGGAGGCGGGGGCCGACGCCGTGCTTATCGTCGCGCCCTACTACAACAAGCCGACGCAGGAGGGCCTGTACCAGCACTTCCGCACGGTGGCCGAGGCGGTCGCGCCGCTGCCCGTCGTGCTCTACAACGTGCCGGGCCGCACCTCTTCTAACATCTCGGCCGAGACGACGCTCCGGCTCGCGAAAGAGGTGGAGAACGTCGCCGCCGTCAAAGAGGCTTCGGGGAACCTCGCGCAGATCATGGAGATCATCCGCCACCGGCCCGAGGGCTTTCTAGTCCTTTCGGGCGACGACGCCTTGACGTTCGCGATGCTGGCGCTCGGCGCGGACGGGCTGGTCTCGGTCGCGTCGAACGAGGCGCCCGCGCCGATGTCGCAGATGGTTGACGCCGCGCTCGCCGGGCGTTGGGACGAGGCGCGCGAACTGCACTACCGCTGGCTGCCTCTGATGGACGTGAACTTCGTCGAGTCGAGCCCCGGCCCCGTCAAGGCCGCGATGACTTTGATGGGGTTGATTGAGGAGAACCTGCGCCTGCCGCTCGTGCCCGTCACGGAGAAGACGCGGGCGCGCGTGCGCGAGGTGCTGAGCGAACTCGGGCTGCTGGAGGAGTCTACGCATGTCGCTGCGTGAGCAGGTCGAGGAGCTTTTCTCGAAGGGCGGGGAATTTACTTCGACCGACCGGGAGGTCTTCGAGGCGTTCAAGCTGGCGCTCAACCGCGGCGAGGTGCGCGCCGCCGAGCGCGACGCGGAAGGGCTCTGGCGCGTCAACTCCTGGGTCAAGAGCGGCATCCTCGTCGGCTTCAAGATGGGCGCGCTCTCCGACATGAGCGCGCACGCCTCCCTGCGCTTCTTCGACAAGGACACGTACCCCGTCCGCCCGACCACCATCATGGACGGCGTGCGCATCGTGCCGGGCGGCTCTTCCGTCAGGGACGGCGCGTACCTCGCCGCGGGCGTGGTCTGCATGCCGCCGATGTACGTCAACGCGGGCGCGTACGTGGACGAGGGGACGATGATCGACAGCCACGCCCTCGTCGGCTCCTGCGCGCAGATCGGCAAGCGCGTGCACCTCTCGGCCGCGGCGCAGATCGGCGGCGTGCTCGAACCCGTGGGCGCGGTGCCGGTCGTGATTGAGGACGACGTTTTGGTCGGCGGCAACTGCGGCGTCTACGAAGGGGCAATCGTGCGCGCGGGCGCGGTGCTCGCGCCGGGGACGATTCTGACGGGCGCGACGCCCGTCTATGATCTGGTGCGCGGCGAAGTCTACCGGCGCACCGCGGACGCGCCGCTTGAAATTCCCGCGGGCGCGGTCGTCGTGCCCGGCTCGCGCGCGGTGACGACCGAGCGAGGGCGCGAGTGGAATCTCTCCCTCTACGCGCCCGTCATCGTCAAGTACCGCGACGAGAAGACCGACCGCGCGGTGCAGTTGGAGGACTACCTCCGTTAAAGGGGTGCTGGGTGCTGGGTTCCAGGTGCTGGGGAAGAATTGGTTTTTAACCAGCACCCAGCACCCAGCACCCCTCTCAACTGATTTAGGAGAGTTTTGTGTCGAGTGAGTTCGAGCCGGCGCGGCGGCTGCAAGGCATACAGAAGAGCATGATCCGGCAGGTCTTCGACCGGGCGCGGCCGGGGAGCATCAACCTCGGCCTGGGCGAGCCCGACCTGCCGACGCCCGAGGTCGTGAGGCGCGAGGCCGCGCGCGTCGTCTCCGAGGAGCAGAACGGCTACACCACGCACGCGGGCCTGCCCGCCCTGCGCGAGCGCGTCGCCTCCGATTACGCGCATCTCAAACTCACGCCCGAGCAGGTCGTCATCACCGCGGGCTCGCAGGAGGCCCTGTACCTCTCGCTGCTCACGCTCGTGGACGAGGGCGACGAGGTGCTCATCCCAGACCCCGGCTTCGTCGCCTACCCGACGATTGTCAGGATGGCCGGCGGCGTGCCGAAGTTCTACAAGATGCCCGCGGCGGGCGGCTTCGCCTTCGACGCCGAGGCTTTCAAGGGCGCGCTCACGCCGCGGACGAAGGTCGTCGTCTGCATCAGCCCCTCGAACCCGACTGGGCGCGTGCTTTCGCGCGAGGACTTGAAGGCGATGGCGGCGGCGCTCGAAGGCTCGGGCGCGTACGTCGTGAGCGACGAGATTTACCGCGAGCTGTACTTCGGCGACGGGCGGCCCGCGTCCGTCTCCGAGTTTCGCTCAGACCGCGTGCTCGTCATCGGCGGCTTGTCGAAGTCGATGAGCATGACGGGCTGGCGTCTGGGCTGGCTCTGCGGCGACCACGAAGTGTTGAAGAGCGCGCTCGTCCTGCACGGCTACACGACGACCTGCGCCTCGACCGTCTCGCAGAAGGCGGGGCTGGCCGCGTGGACGGCCGAGGCCGCGGAGGCGCGCCGCGGGATGCGGAAGACCTTCCGCGAAAGGCGCGACCACCTGCTCGGCCTCCTCTCAAGTGAGTTGTCCTTGCGCGCCGTCGAGCCCGAGGGCGCCTTCTACGTGATGGTCGACGTTTCCGAACACGGCGACTCGATGGCCGTCGCCGAAAGACTCCTGGAAGCCGGCGTCATCACCGTCCCCGGCGCGGCCTTCGGCCCCGAGGGCGAAGGCTTCCTCCGCGTCTCCTTCTGCGCAGACCTCGGCGTGCTCGCCGAGGGCGTGAAGCGGATGAAGGCCGCTTTGAAGTGATAAGTGATGAGTGATAGGTGATAAGTGGTGGGTGACAAGACAAGAGACTTGCTTTAGTCTTATCACTCATCACTTATCACCTATCACTCCCCGGAGGAGCTATGAGCAGGAAGTATCGGGTCGGAATCTTGGGCGCGACGGGCACGGTGGGGCAGCGCTTCATACAGTTGTTGGAGGGGCACCCGCAGTTCGAGGTGGCCGCGCTGGCGGCCTCCGACCGCTCGCAGGGGAAGGCGTACAGCGAGGCCTGCACGTGGCGACTGCCGGGCGACATGCCCGAGGCGGTGCGCGGCCTCGAGGTGCGGGCGCCCGAGCCGCCGCTCGACTGCGAGGTCGTCTTCTCGAGCCTGCCCGGCGACATCGCGCGCTCGACCGAAGAGTCCTTCGCGCGCGCGGGCTACGCCGTCATCAGCAACTCTTCGGCGTTGCGCATGGACGAGGACGTGCCCCTGCTCATCCCCGAGGTCAACCACGAACACCTCGCGCAGCTCGACACGCAGAGGTCTGCGCGCGGGCTCGAACGCGGCATGATCGTGACGAACCCGAACTGCTCGACCATCATGCTCGTGCTCGCGCTCGCGCCCCTGCACGCGCGGTTCGGCGTCGAGTCGTGCGTCGCGACGACCTTGCAGGCGCTCTCCGGCGCGGGCTACCCGGGCGTCCCCTCGCTCGACGCCGTGGACAACGTCATCCCGTACATCGGCAGCGAGGAGGAGAAGATCGAGACCGAGACGCTCAAGATTCTCGGCCGCTTCGAGGACGGCGCCGTCCGGCACGCGCCCTTCAAAGTGAGCGCGCAGGTGCACCGCGTCAACGTCAGCGACGGCCACATGGCCGCCGTCCGCGTGAAGCTCGCGCGCCAGGCTTCCCCGGAAGAGTTGCGCGAAGCTTTCGCGTCCTTCACCTCTCTCCCTCAAGAGCTGCGCCTGCACACGGCGCCCGAGAGGCCCATCGTCGTCCGCGACGAACCCGACCGCCCGCAGCCGCGCCTCGACCGAGACGCCGGCCGCGGCATGAGCGTCACCGTCGGCCGCATCCTCCCCGACAACGTGCTCGACTACCGCTTCGTCGCCCTCAGCCACAACACCGTCCGCGGCGCGGCCGGCGCGGCGATCCTCAACGCCGAACTGCTCGTCGCGACCGGCAGGCTGTAAAGACATTTCACCACAGAGACACAGAGGCACAGCTTTGAAGTCATCAGACCTCAAGCTGTGCCTCTGTGTCTCTGTGGTGAAATCCCTTCCGCGCCACTTAGCGTGTGGCAGGAAATCGCAGCCTCAAACCCACACGCACAAACGCCGGCGGGCCGACGGTGAGGACGGGCGTGCGGCCTACGTCGTAGCGTCGGCCGGTGAGGTTCTCGGCGGCGGCGAAGACCTCGAGGCCGCGGCCGAGGCGGCGCGAGGCGAAGGCGTCGAGCGTGAAGTAGCCGCCGAGGCGGAGAAGGTTCTGGTCGTCGTCGAACTGCGAATTCGAGGCGCGGCCTTGCAGCGCGAAGGTAGTGCGGCCCGCGCGCCGCAGTTGAAAGCTGAGCTGCTGGCGCGCGACCTGCGGGAGTTGATTGCCTTCGAGCGTCGGGTCGGCGGGGAAACGCTCGACGCGCGCGTCGACGAACAGGTACCCGGCCGAGGCCGTCCAGCCGCGCGCGAGGCGCTGCTCGAACTCCGCCTCCAGCCCCTGCGAGCGCGTGCGGCCGAGGTTCGCGCGGCGGCGAGTGATGAGGGCCGGCGTCGTCGAGAGCGTCAGGTTCGCCACGGGCCGCGTCACGTCCATCCAGAAGAAGTTCGCGCGCGCCGCCGCGCCGCGCCGCGCCGCGTTGTAGAGAAGCCCCGCCTCGCCGCTCGTCAGACGTTCGGCCCGGAGGTTCTCGTCGGCGAGCGTCAGGACGTTGCCGACGCGGAACGAGCGGTACAGCTCGTTCAACGTCGGCGCGCGGAAGGCCCGGCCCGCGGTCGCGTTGAGCGAGACCGTATCCGACACTTTGAAGACGGCCGCGAGCTGCGGGCTGAAGGCCGTCTCGTCGCGCCCCTCGAAGCTGACCGTCGAGACCGCGCGCGTGCCCGTCAGCGCGCGCGTCGTCTGCTGCGCGCGGAAGTTGCGCCAGCGGTCGAAGCGCGCGCCGGGTGTGACGACGAGCCTGTCCGTCAGCCTTATCGCGTCGCGCGCGTAGAAACCTTCGGTGCGCGCGCGCCCGCCCGCGCCAACGAGCGAAGAAGGCCGGCCCAAGACGTAGACCAGCTCGTCGCTCGCGCCGCGCGCCTCAGACCACTCGGAGCCGGCGACTAAGGACTGGCGACGGCCCGCCGCGCGCGACCACTGGAAGGAGAATCCCGTCCCTTGCGCCGGCACGCGCTGGAGCCGCGTCAGCGTCTCGCTCGCGCGGTCGGCGGCGACGGCCGTAAAACTCTGGTCGAAGACCTGCGTGGAGGCTTGGGCGCGCAGGGCGAAGAGGCCGGCGCGCGCGTCGTCCCAGGTGAGGCCCGCGGCCGTCTGTCGTATGTGCGTGCGGTTGAACTGTTGCGGCGTGCCGTTGCGGCGCGACTCGCCGTAGTAGGAAGGCCGCACGAAGGCGCTGAGACCTTCGAACAGCTCGCGGCCGACGTACAGCTCTCCGTAAGCGTTGCGCGAAGCGGCGGGCGTGTCCACGCGGCCCCGCTCGCGCTCGTCAACGAGGACGTAACCGCCGGTGCCGAACGTCTGCGCCGCGAGCGAGAGTTCGAAACCCTTACGCAAAGTGCTCGCGTAGAGCGAGGCGTCGGGCGTGCGCTGCGTGCCGTAGGAGGTCTCGAAGCGCATCTGCGTCGCTTCGACCTTGCGCGGGACGAACTGCACGACGCCGCCGAGCGCGCCGCTGCCGTAGAGCGAAGACGAGGCGCCGCGCAAGACCTCTACGCGCCCTATACCAGCGCGCGGGACGCGGCCCCAGTAGACCCAGCCGCCGAACGGGTCGTTCAGGGGCACGCCGTCGTAGAGCACGACCGCGCGGCTCGCCCCGCTCGCACCGACGCCGCGCAGAGAGACGCCCTGCGCGGTCGGGTTGGCCGCGCGGCTCGAAGTGCGCCGGAAGAGCTGGAAGCCCGGCGCCTGCCGCAGCACGTCGTCGGCGGTCAGGGCCGCGGCCGTCTCAAGCTCCTCCTCCCCGAGCACGACGACGCTCGCGGCCGTCTCGGCGAGGCGCGTCTCGGTGCGCGAGGCCGTCACCGTCACGCGCTCGGCGAAGGACGCGGGCGCGAGCACGAGGCGCAACTCGCGGCCGTCCCACTCGCCCTCCTTCCAACGCCCTTCGAACTTATTGAAGCCCTCGGCCGTGACCGTCAACGTGAAGCCGAACGAACGCGGGTCGCCGGCGAACTCGAACCTCCCTTCCGCGTCCGTCTTCACCCCCGTCGCGTCAACAGACCTGTGCACAATCAGCATGACCTGTGCGCCCGCCACCGCCGCCCCGCTCTTGTCAACGACCACGCCGCGCACCGCGCCCCCCTGCGCGCGCGCGACGCAGACGAAGGAGACGAGGACGAAGAAGACGCTGAACAATTTTGCCGGCACGCGTCGAATGATAAATCATTCGCGCGGCAGATGCGTGTAGCCGAGAGGCGTTGAGCACAGAGACACAGAGGCACAGCTTCGGGTCTATACCTCAACGAGCCGTGCCTCTATGTCTCTGTGTCTCTGTGTTGAATAGCCCTCGCCACCCGCCCGACGGTTAAAATTAACAACTGCCTACTGCCGTCTGCCTACTGTCTACTGTTGTGTTAGTCTCGGGCGCGTGAACATCTGGCAGGAAGCGGTCATCGCGGCGGCGGCGTTCGCGGCGGGGATGATCAACTCGATTGCGGGCGGGGGGACGCTCGTCTCCTTCCCGGCCCTGCTGTGGGTCGGGCGCGCCTCGGTGGCGGCGAACGCGACGAGCACGGTCGCGCTCTGGCCGGCGTCGCTGGCGGGGCTGTTCGGCTTCCGGCGCGAGTTGAAAGGGAGCGGGCGCGACTTCGCGCTCTTCGCGGCGCCGTCGCTTCTGGGCGGCGTGCTCGGGGCGCTGCTGCTGCTGCGCACGCCTTCCGCGACGTTCGACCGCCTCGTCCCCTTCCTCATCCTCTTCGCGACGCTGCTGCTCGCGGCGCAGGAGCCGGTCTCGCGCCGGCTGCGCGCGGGGCGCGAGGAGGGGCACAGGCCGACGCGCGCGTGGTGGACGGGCGCCCTCATCTTCCAGTTCTGCGTCGGCGTCTACGGCGGCTACTTCGGCGCAGGGATAGGCATCCTGATGCTGGCGGCCCTGGGGCTTCTGGGCTTCACGGACATTCACCGGATGAACGCCCTGAAGAACCTGCTCGCCATCTGCATCAACGGCGTGGCCGCCGTCTGCTTCATCGCGTCCGGCGAGGTCTACTGGACGGACGTGCTGGTGATGACGTTCGCCGCCATCGCGGGCGGCTACCTGGGCGCGCGCCTCGCCTACCGCCTCGGCCGCCGCTTCGTCCGCCTCGCCGTCATCGTCATCGGTTTGGTGATGAGCGTCTCGCTCTTCTTGAGGTGATAAGTGATAAGTGATAAGTGATAAGAGAAAGCAGACGGGCCTTGCCTTCTCTTATCACTTATCACTTATCACTCATCACTGCGCCTAAAGGGCGCGCGTGCTGAAGGTGTCGCAGCGGCGCATGTCGCCGGAGTCGAAGCCGGCGCGGAACCAGCGGACGCGCTGCTCGGAGGTGCCGTGGGTGAAGGAGTCCGGGACGGCGTACCCTTGCGCCTCGCGCTGGAGGCGGTCGTCGCCGATGGCCGAGGCGGCGCCCAGCGCCTCCTCCAGATCGCCCGGGTCGAGGATGTTGCGCTGCTTGGCGTAGAAGCCCCAGACGCCCGCGTAGCAGTCGGCCTGAAGCTCTAACCTGACGGAGAGGTCGTTGGACTGCGCCTCGCTGCGCGCGCGGCGTTGGAGCTGCGTCACCTTGTCGGACGTGCCGAGGAGGTTCTGGACGTGGTGGCCGACCTCGTGCGCGATGACGTAGGCCTGCGCGAAGTCGCCCGGCGCGCCGAAGCGCCGCTGCAGCTCGTCGTAGAAGGAGAGGTCGATGTAGACCTTCTCGTCGGCCGGGCAGTAGAAGGGGCCGACGGCCGAGGTGGCGCGCCCGCAGGCGGTGTCGGCGCGCCCCGAGAAGAGTTGCAGCGTCGGCTCGCGGTACTGGCTCTGGTTGCGCTTGAAGACGTCGCCCCAGACGTCCTCGGTCGTGCCGAGCACCTTCCTCACGAACTGCGACTGCTCGTCAGTCCGCTGCTGCCCCGGCCCCGTGCGCTGCGCCGGCGCGGGGCCTTCCGCGGGGCCGCCGCTGTTGAGCAACTGGCTCGGGTCGACCCCGAAGACGAGCGCGAGGATGACGATGATCAGCGTCCCGCACCCGCCGCCCACGGCCATCCCGCCGCGCCCGAGTCCCATCCCCCGCCGGTCTTCCACGTTCCCGCTCTCGCGCAGTCCACCTAGTTTCATGTTTTATGCTCTCCGTTCTCGAAAGGATGAAGGATGAAGGAGTAGCAAACCGCATCCTTTTCATCCCTTACCCTTCCGCCTTCATCCTTCATCCTTCATCCTTCCAGGCGGGGGCGGCGGGGGCGGGTCGCCGTGCTCCTTCTCGCTCCTGACGGTCACGCCCTTGTGGAGCTTGTAGGCGCGTATGAAGAGCGCGAGCGCGACCCAGATTCCGATGAGGGCCAAAGGGTACGTGATGGCGTGCGGCCACTTGACGGCGACGAACGAGAGCGCGAGCAGCAGCCCACCCGCCATCCACATCAGACGCCCCTCCGCCGGCCCGAGCACGCGGCGGTTCGTGATGGCCGCGCCCACGGCGCTGCCCACGCCGATGAAGCCCGCGGCGGCGCGGCTCGTGCTCCCCTTGCGGCTCGTGCGCTGCCTGCGCCTCCCGTGCGCGGGCGGCGGCCCGAGCGGCTTCACGCGCCTTCGCTCGCTGATGACGATCTCGGTCGCGTTTTCGAGGTCGCGGCAGTACATCTCCTCCATCTGCTTCGCGAAGCCCTCGTCCTCGATGGAGACGTCCAGCTCCCAGTTCCCCATCCAGCTCGCGACGTTCAGATTCGTCGAGCCGACGCGCGCCCACTTGCCGTCGACCACGGAGGTCTTCGCGTGGATCATCGGGCCGTTCCACTCGAAGACGCGCACGCCCGCCTCGAGGAGCGCGCGGTAGTTGGCGCGCGAGAGCGCGGAGACGACCGGGATGTCGCTCGCGCTCGGCACGAGCAGGCGCACGTCCACGCCGTCCTGCGCCGCCGCGCGCAGGGCCTGCACGTACATCGTCGTGCCGACGAAGTACGCGTCCGTCAGCCAGAGGTACTCGCGCGCGCCCGCCGCGACGAGCTGTTCGAGCCGGTAGAGTCCGACCGAGTTCGGCTCCGTCGCGATGACGCGCACGGACACGTCGCCGCCCTGCCCGATGGTTTCGGGCGCGGGCAGGTCTTCCGCGGGAATCTTCTCGCCGCACGAAGTCTCCCACGCGCGCGCGAAGGCCGCGTCCATCTCCGCGACCGCGGGGCCGCGTATCTCGACGCCGGTGTCGCGCCAGGGGTCGATGTTCTTCTCCGGGCGGCCGACCCAGTCGCGGCCGACGCAGAGGCCCATGACGAAGCCCAACTGCCCGTCCACCGAGATCATCTTGCGGTGGTCGCGGTTGAACCAGCCGAACGGCTCGTCGAAGCGCGGCGGGTTGAAGCCCCTGACCTCGACGCCCGCGTCGCGCAAGTTGCGCCAGAACCTCCGCGAGGTCTTGCCGACGGCGCCGAGCCAGTCGTAGACGACGCGCACACGCACGCCCTCGCGCGCCTTCGCGATGAGCGCTTCGGCGAACTCGCGGCCCACGTCGTCCTCGTGGATGATGAAGCTCTCGAAGTGTATCGTGCGGCGCGCGTTCTTAATCGCTTCGAGCCAGGCGGGGTAGTTCTCTTTGGCGTCGACGAGGAGCCGCACGCCGTTGCCGGGGATGAGCTGCGACCCCGTAGCGCGCGCGTACGCCTTGTCGACGGCGCGGCGCACGGGCCGCAACTCGGCCGTGTTCCCGCGCACGTCCGCGCGCTCCTGCGGCTTGGGTTGGTAGACCTCGGTCGTCATCAAACTGACATCTTAGCCGTCACGCCGTTAGGCAACTGTGTCCGCAAGCCAACAAATCTGTTGCGAGGTTCGGGAGAGGCCACTCATAATAACGCGAATCGGCGCGGGAGGGCGAAGACATTTGGACACGAAGCAGAAGGCGGGTTTCAGGGCGGCGGAGTTTATCGAGGACGGGATGCGCGTGGGCCTGGGCACGGGCACGACCGCCTACTGGCTGGTCGAGCGCCTGGGCGAGCGCGTGCGCGAGGGACTGCGCGTGCGCTGCGTGCCGACCTCGCGGCGGACGGAGGAGCAGGCGCGGGGCCTGGGTATTCCGCTCGTCACGCTCGGCGAGGCCGGCGGGCTAGACCTTGCCGTCGACGGCGCGGACGAGATCGGGCCGGGCCTCGTGCTCGTCAAGGGCGGCGGCGGCGCTCTGCTCCGGGAGAAGCTCGTGGCCTCGGCCGCGCGGCGCTTCGTCGTCATCGCCGACAAATCGAAGTGCGTCGAAGTGCTCGGCCGCTTTCCACTCCCCGTCGAGGTCGTGCCGTTCGGCTGGGAGCTGACGGCGCGCAGGGTCGCGGACGCGGCGCGCGTCGAGCCCGTGCGCAGACTTGACGCGGGCGGCGAGCCGTTCGTCACGGACAACGGCAACTACATCGTCGACTGTCACTGCGGCGCGATTGAAGACCCCGCGCGCCTGGAGCGCGAGCTGAAGTCGCTCACGGGCGTCGTCGAGAGCGGCCTCTTCGTCGGCATCGCACACCTCGCGGTCGTCGCTGCCGACGACAAAGACGTGGAGATCATCGAACCTTAGACAGAACCGCTCGCGGTTCTGTTCATCTCGTGACGCAAAGCGTACAAAGAAGGCGCAAAGAGCGGATAGAGTTCCTTTAGCATCGCGCGCGTGCAGAGACCGTTGACGCTTCTCCTCGCCGCCTCCTCCTGGGCGCGCACGCTCATCGAGCTCTTCGTGGGGCTCGGGCCGTTCGGCCCGTTCCTGCTCGAAGCCTTCGACTCCTCCTTCTTCTACGTGCCGCTGGCGAACGAGCTTCTGCTCTTCGCGCTCATCCACGGCGGCGGCGAAGCTTCACGCTGGATGTGGGTGGTCTACGCTCTGACGGGCGCGGCCGGGACGGTGGCAGGCGTCTTCCTGCTCGACCTCGTCATGCGGCGCGTGGGCGCGGGCGGCGTCGAGCGTCTGGTCGGGCGGAAACGTTTCGGGAAGCTGAAAGCCAAGGTCGAGCGCAACACCGGCTGGGTCGTCTTCGTGGCGTCGGCGCTCCCGCCGCCCTTCCCCTTCCGCTTCACACTGATGACGGCCTCGGCGCTCCAGTGCGACCGCACGCGGATGTTCACGGCGGTCTTCGCCGGGCGCTTCCTGCGCTTCGCGGCCGAGGCGCTGCTCATCCTCTACTTCGGCCGCCGCTTCCTCGACTTCATGAACTCCGACGCCTTCAACTACGTCGTCTACTCGCTCACCCTCGTCGCCGTCCTCGGAAGCGCCGTGACGATCTACAGGATGTTCTGGAAAGGACAAAGCAGTAGGCAGTAGGCAGTAGGCAGTAAAGGCACAACCTCTTCAACTGCCTACTGCCATCCGCCTACCGCCTACTGCTTTCAGTGCAGTCCGTCGCCCGAGGTGTCGCCGCGGGTGGATTCGCGCTTGCCGAGTTTGGGGACGGCTCGCGAGGTCGCGCCGCCTTTGCGCGCGGGGCGGCGTTTGCGCTCGCTGCGCGCCTGGGTCGAAGGGCCTTTGCGGCCGCGCACCTGCCGCTCTTCGTCGCGGCCCGCCATGTCTTTACGCTCCGGCATCTTCCACAACTCCTTTTCGTCTCAGCCGCGCCGCCCGCCGTTCGCGCCCTTCTTCGAAGGCTGTGGCTGCAGCGCGCGGCGGTCGCGGCTGGTGACGCCGGCCTGGCCCGCGGCCGTGCGGCTCTTCTTCGCCCCGCGCACGCGGCGGCCCGAGGTGCTGAAGGTCTCGATCAGGCCGTGCTCTTCGAGCCGGCGGTAGGCGTTGCGCACGATGTTGCGGCTGACGCCGAGCTGCACGGCCAGCGCGCGCTCGGACGTGATGGCGTCGCCGCGGGTGAACTTCCCCGCCAGGATGGCGCTGGCGATCTGGTTGAAAATCTGCTGCGTCTTCGTCTCGTCGCTCCCCGACCGTATCCGTATGTTCAAGTCCGGCATGTAGTGCGTGTCCCCCTTGTTCTTTAGTAAGCAGTAGGCAGATGGCAGTAGGCAGTTAAGAGCCCTGCCATCGTAAACCCGGATTTAACTTTCAACCTACAGAACGCGGAGCGGCTGCCTACTGCCGTCTGCCTACTGCCTACAGCTTTTCACATCCCCGTCGGATATGTTTCGGGCGGCTCCTCGCCCGCGTGCCAGCTGGCCCCCGGCTCCAAAGGCTCGACGGCCCGCGTCTCTTCGAAGTGGAGCACGGCGTCGAACTGCTCGGCGAGCCGCGCCTGGAAGTAGTGGCTGAGGCGCTCGGTCTCGGGCCGGTAGACGACGCCGATGGCGCGCTCCAATCTGGGCAGCCTTAAGAGTTCTCTAGCGCGGCCGTCCGCGCGCAGGTCGAGCATGAAACGCTCCAGCCCCGCCTCGTGGAAGAGCGCCTCGTAGCTGCCTTCGAGCGCGGGGCGCACGCGCTTGCGGCGGCCCGGCTCGTCCCAGTCGCTCGAGGCGGTGACGGTGCCGCGGTGCGTCGTGAAGCCGACGAGGAAGCTTTCGCGCGCGTAGCGCTCGCGCACGAGCTGCCCGACGTTCCACTCGCCGCCCTGCCCCATCTCGGTCGCGCGCGCGTCGCCGAGGTGCGAGTTGTGTTCCCACACGGCGACCTTCGCCTCCTCGCCCTCGGCCGAGAGGTGCGCGACCAGGGCGTGCAGCGTCTCGGCCATGTGCCGGTCGCGCATGTTCCAGGTGTTGACGCGGCCGCGGAACATCGAGCGATAATACTCCTCCGCGTTCCGGACGAGCCGCGCGTTCTGCTCGGCGTAGAAGAACTCGTCGCGCGCGACGCGCCCGTCGCGGTCGGCGAGTTCCGAGGCGCGCCGTCGCATCTCGATTAACTGCTCGACGACGGCCGGCTCGCACGACTCGGTCGCGCCGTAAGCGGCCGCGTACGCGTAAGAGGTCGTGTCCTCGCCGAAGTGCTCGAAGCACGAGTAACGTCTGCGCGCGCGCCGCGCCGCCTCCGGGTCGACTTTGTCGAGGTAGCCGAGCACTTCCTCAATCGAAGTGTAGAGGCTGTAGAGGTCGAGTCCGTAGAAGCCGACTTTCGCCGCCCCCTTCGGCAGCGCCTCGTTGTGCGCGCGCAGCCACTCGACGAACTCGACGACGACCGTGTTGCGCCACATCCACACGGGGAAGCGCCTGAAGCCGCCGAGCGCCTGGTTCGCGTCCTTGTCATCCGACTCGCCCCGCACGTAGCGGTTGACGCGGTACGCGTCCGGCCAGTCGGCTTCGACCGCGACGGCCGTGTAGCCCTTCTCAGCGATGAGCCGCTTCGTGATCTCGGCGCGCTCCCGGTAGAATTCGTGCGTCCCGTGCGAAGCCTCGCCCAGCAGCGCGAACCTCGCTCCGCCCATCAACTCCAACAACGGGTCGTAGTCCGCCCCCGCGCCCTCCAACAGACGCGCCGCCCCGCGCACGACCTCCGCCGCCACCCGCGCCGTTCCTGCTTCGGCCATAACAACCTCAGAAGGGGTGCTGGGTGCTGGGTGCTAGGTGCTGGGATTAAGAAGTGGTTTTTAACCAGCACCTAGCACCCAGCACCCAGCACCCTTTGCTCAGCTCCGGCCCGCGGCCTTCGTCGACGGGCGCCCGAGGTCGTCAACGTCCGCGGCGCTCGACGTGGCCGTGATGTCGGACGCTGGCGTGGCCGTCGTGCTGGTCGCGAGTGGCAGCGGCGCGTCCAGGCCGGCGAGCGGCGCTTCGGCGGCGGTCATCGGCTCGTAGCTCTGCACGCGCAGGTTGTTCTGCACGTTCGCGACGCCCGAGCAGGACTCGGCGATGTTCTCGGCGAGACGCTTGGCGTAGCGGCTGTCGACGGAGCCGTTGAGGATGACCTCTCCCACGACGACGTTGACCTCCACGTCCGAGGCGTCGAGCCACTCGTTGTCGGTCAGGCGGTCGCAGACCTCTTCGCGCAGGCGCTCGTCGGAGCGCCGGTAGTTCCTCGGCCCGCGCCCGCGGAACTTGCCCTCGCCGCGGCCGTAGGCGCGCCGGGCCTCGTCTTGATAACGGCCGCGCCCGCGGTCGTCCGCCTCGTCGCCGCCGAACCACGAACGCACCTGGTCGGCCGCGCGGTCGAGCCAACTTTCGCCCCTGCGCTCGTCGTGCCCGTGGGGCTCGTGCCGATGGTGTTCGCGGCGGTCGTCCTCGTAGTCGTCGCGCCCGTACTCGTAGCCGCTGCGGCCGTAGAAGCGGCTCGTCGTGCGGCCGTAGTCGGTGTCGTAGTCGTGCACCTCTTCGGCGCCCTCGTCGCGCCGGTAGGGGCGCTCGACGCGCCGCTCGTAGTCGCGCGCGGGCGCGCGCGTCAACGGCGTGCGCCCGTAGTCCTCGCCCTCGTACCGCCTGGAAGAGCCGGCGTAGCCGCCGCGCTCGAACACCTCGCGGCCGTAGCGCGTGCCGTAGTCGCCCCCGCCGTACTCGCGCGTGCCGTAGCGCGAACCCGCGTCGCGCGCGTCGTAGTCGCGCCCCTGCCCGTACTCGCGCCCGCCCGCGTAGCCGCCGCGGCGCAGGCCGCCGTACTCGCCGCCGCGCCCGTACTCGCGCGCGCCCGAGCCGCGCTCGTACGGCCTCTCCTCGTCGCGCGCATCTTCCGAGTCGCCGTAGCGCCCGGAGCCGCGTCCGTCGTAACGTGATGACATACTCAACCTCCTTCGGCCCTTCCGCCGTCGAACAATTTCAAATCTCAGATTCGAGATTTCGGATTACTCACTTCTTCTTCTGGTCGCCGCGGTCGCCCTGCCCCGCCTTGACCTCGGTCTTGGCGTGCTTCTTCACGTCCTGCGAGAGCGAGCGCCCCACGTCGTCCGACTCCTTGAACTGACCCTTCTCGTCGCGCCGCACGTAACGCTTGTCCGTGCCCGTGTCGATCAACTCCCGGTCACCCTTTTCTGCCATCTCAAGTCACCCCCTTTTTCTTTGTCGAGAATCTCAGGCGCGCTGCGCCCTCCTCCTCTTCGCCCCTTGGTTGAAAAGCTCCTGCGCGCGTTCGAAGACGCCTTCGAGCGACTGCCTCTGCTTGAGCACGGGCTCGAAGAGGTCGCCCTCGCGCCCGACGCGCCCGAGCATGTTCTTGATGTGGAAGTCCGCGGTCTGCAACTTCTTCCGCTCGACCTCCTTCCATTCGAGCGGCGCCGAGACGGTCGCGCCCGGCTTCGGCCGCACGGAGTACGGCGCCACCACCGACTTGCCCCGCGCGTTCTGCATGTGGTCGACGTAGATCATCCCCGCCCCGCGCTTCCGCTTCGAGCGCTCGACGGTCGCAACCTTCGACTGTTCACGCGCGACGACTGTCGCCAACTGTTCGGCCAACTTCGCGATCTGCCCGTACTCATAAACAGGCTCGACCGGAACGTAAACATGAATCCCGCGCGAGCCCGAAGTCTTCGGGTAAGAGTCGAGTCCGACGCGCGCGAGCACGTCGCGCGTTGTGACGGCCACGTCGCAGATGGTCTCGAACGCGACGCCCTCGCCGGGGTCGAGGTCGAAGACGAACCAGTCCGGGTGTTCGAGGTCTCCGACGCGCGAGTGCCACGGGTGTCGCTCGACGGCGCCGAGGTTCGCCATGTAGAGGAGCGTCGCGAGGTTGTCGCCGACGATGTAATCGACCTCGTGCCCGCCGCCGTCCTCGACTTCGAGCGGCACCGTGCGGACGAACGAAGGCGCCTCGTCCACGTCGTGCTGGTGGAAGAAGGGGCCTTTGATGCCGCCCGGGTACCGCTTCATGATGAGCGGACGGTCTTTCAGGTAGGGCAGGATGTAGTCCGCGATTTCGTAGTAGTAGCGCACGAGGTCGCCCTTCGTGTATCCCTCGTCCGGCCAGTAGACGCGCCCGAGGTTCGTGAGCGGCACGACCTCGCGCCCGACCTTCACGCTCACGTCGCCTTCGAGCGCCTTCCGCCTCAACGCGCTCGACACGGCCACGGCCTTCCCGCCCTTCGCCGCCGTGTCGAACTTCCTCGTGTGCCCGCCGCCCTCGATTTCGCCCTTCGCCTTCTGCCCTCTGCCTTTCGCCTTCCCCTTAATCGTCTCGACGCCGTTCTCGGGCTTGCGCAGCCTTAGCTCCCAACCCTCTTCCGCGAACTCGTCCGTGCGTTTGAAGAGCAGCCACTCGCCCTCGCGCCGCTTCATCTTGACGAGCGTGAACGCGCCCTTCAGCTTCTCGCCCTTCAGGGCGAAGTCGAGCCGCCCCGCCTCCAACTGCTCGGCCGCCGTGCCTTCTCCAATCACCTCGTACGTGCCGCCGTCCCAGCGCATGTGCTCGCCCGCGCCGTACTCGCCCTCGGGGATGAGCCCCTCGAACTTGAGGTACTCGACGGGGTGGTCTTCCGTCTCGACGGCCAGGCGTTTTTCCGAAGGGTCGAGCGAAGGGCCGCGCGGCACCGACCAGGACTTCAGGACGCCGCCGACCTCAAGGCGAAAATCGAAGTGGAGTTTCGAAGCGTGGTGCTCCTGCACGACGAAGCGGCGGCCGCTCGTCTTCGACACAGCCCCCTTCGGCTCCGGCGTCCGCCTGAAGTCGCGCATCTTCCGGTAGGTCTCAAGCCCCATCAGCACCCGGCCCCTCTGCCGCAATGTCGGTACACCTGTGTATGCGACCCGTTCATCCGCGCGGCCCGCGCGTACTCACTCGCGCCGGGGCCGCACGCCCGAACCCCGCGCAGTTTTAAGACTGCCGCGCCTCCCGACTTTGGTGGAACCAATCGCGACCTATCAGGCTTGCAACTTGCATGCTCAAACGGCCGAAGCCTTTCTTGGGACAGAAATTATGTGCGGCGGCAGACAGACGTGAGATTCTCCGAACTCGCCAACACTTACGAACGCATCAGCCGGGCGGGCGGCGACCCGGCGCGCGTGCGCGCGCTCGCCGAACTCTTCCGCGACGCAGACCCGCGCACGCTCTCGGCCGCCGCGCACTTCACCCTGAGCGAGGTCGTCGACCCGCAGCTCTCCGACCGCCTCGGCATCGGCCCCGGCACCGTCCGCAACGTGCTCGCGCGCCTGTTCGACCTCGAACCCGCGTCCGTAGACGAAGAGGTCAAACGCACCGGCGACATGAGCGAGGTCGTCGCCGCGCACGTCCGCGGCGCGGACACCCTGGAGGTGGACGGGCTCTGGCGGCAGGTCAACCGCGCGGTCGAGAAGGACGAGGACAGAGAGGCTTTAGTCGGGCACGTCTTCCAGAACACCACGGCGCTCGGCGCGAAATACTTCACGCGCATGGTGCTCAACCAGATGCGCATCGGCGCCGGCCTCGGCACCGTCGCGCGCGCGCTGGCGGCGGCCTTCGGCGTTGCGGCCCCGGACGTGGAGCACTTCTACGCGATGACGAACGACATCGGCCACACGGCCGCGCAGGCGCGCAAGGGTGAGCGTGCGCTCCGGCGCGCGGGACTCACGCTCTTCCGCCCGTACCAGTTCATGAACGCGCAGAAGGTTGACGACCCGCGCGAGATTTTCGAGAAGCTCAAAGGCAAGCGGATTCTCTTCGAGGTGAAGTACGACGGCGCGCGCCTGCAGATACATCTGAAGAAGGGCCGGCCGCCCGAGATACGCACCTACTCGCGCCGCCTCAACGACGACACGCGGGCGATGCCCGACGTGGCGGCCGCATTAGCAAAAGCCTGGAAGGGCGGCGACGCCGTCCTCGAAGGCGAGGCCGTCGCCTTCGACCCGGCGCTCAAAGAGAAGCAGCCGTTCCAGGCCGTGCTCATGCGCCTCGGCCGCGTCCACGGGATTGAAGAGAAGGCGCGCGAGATACCGCTCGTCCTGCACCTCTTCGAGATGGTCTACCACGACGGCGAAGACTTGATGCGCGTCCCGCAGGCCGAGCGCCGCGCGCGGCTCGAAAAACTCTTCCGCCCGACCGAGCGCGTGAAGATGACCGAGAGCCTCGTGACGGATTCGATGGAGGAGCAGGCCGCCTTCTTCCGACGCGCCATCGAGGAGGGGCACGAGGGCCTGATGGCGAAAGACCCCGACGCCGTTTACGTCCCCGGCCGGCGCGCCGAGAACTGGATGAAGATCAAGCCGGCCTTCGAGACGCTCGACGTGGTCGTCACGGGCGGCATCTGGGGGTCCGGTCGCCGGAAGGGCCTGCTCTCGAGTCTCATCGTCGCCGTCCGCGACGGCCAGGAGTTCAAGACGGTCGGCAAGGTCGGCACCGGGTTTTCAGAAGAAGCCTTGCGCGAGCTGACCGCGCGCCTCGAACCCTCCGTCATCTCCACCCGCGGCCGCGACGTGGAGCTCGACCCCGAGGTCGTCATCGAAGTCGACTTCCAGGACATCCAGAAGACCGCACGCTACCGCGCCGGCTACGCCCTCCGCATCCCCCGCTTCAAACGCGTCCGCACCGACAAGAGCACCCGCGAAGCCGACGACCTCGCGCGGCTGAAGAGACTCTACAAGCAGATGCACCGCTGACCTCTTCGCCTGGTAGTTGCGACGGCATTTTCAATACAGAGACACAGAGACACGGCTCGTTGACTTATGTTCTTCAAGCTGTGCCTCTGTCTCTCTGTGTTCGAGAGCGTCCGTTGGTCTCAAGTTCCGTCCTCACGACTCAAGTCAATTACCCAGGCGTCTTCGACGTAACTTTCGACGATCATCTGGCCGAGGTTGAGCCAGCGGGTGACGTTGTCGAGGACGTTGGAGTCGGAGGTGACGGCGACGCGGTCTGAGTTGACGATGTCGTGGTCGGGGTTGAACTCGACGCGCACCTCCCAGGGCCAGTTGCGCCGGGCCGCCACCTCGCGCACGCGCGCGGCGAGACGGCCGCTGTTCGAGACGGGGCTGTCCAGCAGCCACAGCACCGACGAGGGCTTGAGCCGCCCGAGCGCCTCGCCCGCGAGCAGGATGGCGCGCTCCGTCTCTTCGACGGCGCGGTAGGAGCCGTGCACGCTCGAGAGGTCTCGCACGCACCCGTCGCGCCCGCGGACGAGCACGCCGCCCGACAGCGCCGCTTCGAGCAGGATGATGAGGTTGAAGCCGTCAACTATCAGTCCTTCGCCTGCGACATCAGCCTCACCCACAAGGCTCGCCTGACGCCGCGCGCAGTCCTCTGCGGCGCAGGCGGCGCGCGACACCGCGAGCCTCTGCCGCTCCCGAAGGTTGTGCCGGTCGCCGACGAGCTTCAGCGCGGACTTCATCTGGTAGCCGCGCCCCAGAAGCCAGGACAGTTCCGCCACCGCCACGCGCAGGGCGTGCAGCCGCGCCGCCTCGAACAGACGCGCGTCCTCCGGGTGCGCGCCCCTGTGCCTGCGCCTGTCGGGACTCAAACCCCCAGGCCCTCCCTTCGAAACCGACGCCGCGCGACTGCGCGTATTATGGTCATGGCAGATTACAGCTTCGTGACGCTCTGGCGCTTCCGCTCGCCGCTCGAACCCGTCTGGGATTCGGTCTACCACTCGGAGGAGTGGCCCGACTGGTGGCCCGGCGTCGAACGCGTCGAGCGCGTCGAGGAGGGCGGCGCGGACGGCGTCGGCACGCTCCAACGCTACACCTGGAAGAGCAAGCTGCCCTACCGACTCGCCTTCCACATGCGCCTCACGCGCGTCGAACCTTTATCCCTTATTGAAGGCGAGGCCGTCGGCGAGCTGACCGGCCACGGCACCTGGCGGTTCGCGCACGACGCGGGCGTGACGCAAGTCCGCTACGACTGGAACGTCCGCACGACCAAGCCCTGGATGAACCTGCTCGCGCCCGTCGCACGCCCCGTCTTCAGGTGGAACCACGACGTCGTCATGGGCTGGGGCGGCGACGGCCTCGCCCGCAAGCTCGGCGTCGAGAGGATCAGTGATGAGTGATGAATGATGAATGATGAATGATGAATGGGAAGCCCGCTGCCTCTCATTCATCATTCATCACTCATCACTCATCACTTCTTCTTCGTCGCCCGCTTCTTCGACGCCTTCTTAGGCTTCTTCAGCTCGCCGACGGTGTCTGCCTCGTGGCGCGGGACGGCGAAGTCGTCTGGGAGTTTCTGGAGGAGCCAGAGGGCGCGCCCGCCCTCCTCGCGCCCCTTCATCTTGAAGAGCCGCCAGAGGCCGCGCAGCCGCGAGCCTTCGAGCCGGAAGCGGAGTGAGCCGTCGCGCCAGCCGGCCGCGGGGTCGCCCTCGGGCAGGAACCTCCCGGCGTCCCAGCGGTAGACGCGGCCGGCGCCGTATGTGCCCTCGGGCAGCACGCCCTCGAAGTTCATGTAAGAGAGCGCGTGGTCGGGCACCTGCACGGCCAGTCGCTTCGCCGCGGGGTCGAGCGAAGGCCCCTTCGGCACCGCCCAGGACTTCAGCGTCCCCGCGATCTCCAGACGAAAGTCCCAGTGCAGGCGGCTCGCGTGGTGCTCCTGCACGACGAATCTCGAATCCCGCGCCATGCGCCGATTTTGCCACACGCCGCGCCCTTTGGCCGCCGCCCGCCGCGGCCGTTCGTCACGGCCGGAGTCCGGTTTGTCACATAACGCTTCACAGACCGCGTTCGTGCCCTTATCCTCCTACCCTGCGCCCGACCGCGCCAACCCGCGTCGAAAGCGTTAACCGAAGACACCACGCGCAGACCGGAGCTACCCCGCGCGCGGGGGACGGCCGGGCGCGCGGCTGTGCCGGAGAAGGAAGGCCGAACTTTTGATGCAAGCGGAGACACTCGAAGGCGTCACGCTCCCCGCGGGCTTCGAGGCACCGGGCGGCGAGCGCGTGTGGCGCGGGAGGCTCGTGCGGCTGGCCGCCGTCTTCGCCGGCTGGACGGTGCTCGCCCTCTTCTTCACGGGCCAGCTCTACTACACGCGGCTGCTGAGCAGGGAGCCGCTGACGTGGGGCCAGGCGGCCTCCTCGCAGCTCATCTACCCGTACCTCTGGGCCTTGGGGACGCCCCTCGTCTTCTGGCTCGCCGACCGCTACCCCATCGAGGGGCGCGTCTGGCGGCGCAACGTCCCCGTCCACCTGCTCTACGCCACGGCCTTCGTCATCGTCATCTCGGGCCTCTTCCACGTCATCTACTTCTTCCTCTTCGTCCACGGCCCCGACAAGCCCTACTCCCCGGCGACGACGCTCCAGTGGATCATCTACAACTCGTCCGAGAACTACGGCGTCTACGTCCTGCTCCTCCTGCCCAACCAGGTCTTACGCTACCACCGTCGCGTCCGGGAGGGCGAGCTGCGCAGCTCGCGCCTGCAGACGCAGCTGACGCGCGCGCAGCTCGAAGCCCTGAAGATGCAGCTCCACCCGCACTTCCTCTTCAACACGCTCCACTCCATCTCGGCCCTCCTGCACCGCGACCCCGACTCGGCCGACCGCATGATCGCGCGCCTCGGCGACTTCCTCCGCCTCACGCTCGAGAACTCCGGCGCGCAGGAGGTCACGCTCAAGAAGGAGCTGGACTTCCTGACCTGCTACTTAGAGATCGAGCGCGTGCGCTTCCAGGATCGGCTCACCACCAGCGTCGAGGTCGAGCCGGCCGCGCTCGACGCGCCCGTCCCCAACCTCATCCTCCAGCCCATCGTCGAGAACGCCATCCGCCACGGCGTCGCCCAGACCCGAGGCCCCGGCCGCGTGGAGATTTCCGCGAAACGCGAGCACGGCTCGCTGCGTATACGCGTCAGGGACAACGGGCCGGGGCTCGCGGCCATCACAAGGCCGGACGACGGGCTGAAGGAGGGTCTCGGGCTTTCGAACACGCGCGCGCGGCTCGAACAGCTCTACGGCGCCGCGCACCGCTTCGAGCTTGAGAACGCGCCCGAGGGCGGACTCCTCGTCACTTTAGAGATACCCGCCGCGCAGGGCGCGCCCGCCTGAATTTCTCGGAACCCGTCCCACGCCCCCGCGTACACTTTTCTGAAACCCGAAGGCGTTTTTTGCCACAAACACTGACGGCGCGGTGTATTCTGCTTAGTGAATGGTGAACGGTGAATGGTAAATGGATCGGCCTGACTTGGGCCGGAGTTTTACCGCCGGTTGAGACGCCGGACTGCACCCCACCATTTACTATTTACCATTCACCATTTACCTAAACTATGACGGAAGCCGCACAGGCGCCCATCCGCGTGCTCGTCGTGGACGACGAGCCGCTCGCGCGCGAGAAGATTCGCGGCATGGCGGCCGACGACCCAGACCTGCGCGTCGTCGGCGAGTGCACGAACGGCGCCGAGGCCATCGAGGCCGTCCAGACGCTCCGGCCCGACCTCCTGCTGCTCGACGTGCAGATGCCGGAGGTCGGCGGCTTCGCCGTGCTCGAAGCCCTGAAGGACGAGGGGCTGCCCCCCGTCATCTTCATCACGGCCTACGACCACTACGCCGTCCGCGCCTTCGAGTTCCACGCGCTCGACTACCTCCTGAAGCCCTTCGACCGCGACCGCTTCCGCGCCGCGATGGAGCGCGCCAAGCGGCACATCCGGCGCGACGCGGGCGGCGGCATTGACGAGCGCATCATCGCCCTGCTCGAACAGATGCGCGGGCAGCAGCGCTACAGCGAGCGCCTGGTGGTGAAGACCGGCGGGCGCGTCTTCTTCCTCAACACCGACGAGATCGATTGGATCGAGGCCGAGGGCAACTACGTCTCCATCCACACGGGCAAGAAGGCTTACCTCCTGCGCGAGACCATCTCATCCCTGGAGGCGCAGCTCGACCCGAAGGACTTCGTGCGCATACACCGCTCGGCGATTGCGAACATCAACCGCATCAAGGAGCTTCAGCCCTGGTCGCACGGCGAGTACCACGTCATCCTCCACGACGGGACGCAGTTGACCCTCTCGCGCAGCTACCGCGAGAAGCTGCAGGCGGCGCTCGGCAACAGCCTCTGACGTGTCCGTTCGCGGACGCGGGGGCGGCCCCCGGCCGCTTCATCACAGGGCGCGTCCTGTTCATCACAAAAGCCTTCGCCCGCGGCCCGGCGCTCTTTAGAATCCCCTTCGACACGGCGGCCCCGGAGCGGCGGCCTGCCCCAATGGGCTTAAGTCCCCGACACTTGCCCGACCTTACCCGAAGGGAGTTCTACAAGACCATGCTGGAACAGAGACACTACGCGTTCAACCGTTCGGCCGAGCAGCCCGAAACCGCCGCCCCCGCCCCCGCACCGCCCGAGCAGGGCGCGGCCGTCCGACTCAAGACGCTGAGGGAGCTGGCGCTGGCCCTCCTTCAGGAAGTCGATTCGATCAAAGGCAGCGGCTCGCTCGAAGCGAAGCCGAGCGTCAACTTCTCCGAAGAGGTGCGCCGCTTCGAGACCGACCTCATCCGCTGGGCGCTGATGCGCACGGGCGGCCACCAGCGCCGCGCCGCGCGCATGCTCAACCTCAAGGTCACCACCCTCAACGCCAAGATCAAGCGGTACCGCATCCAGCCGCACGCCGCCCCGACCTCCACCGGCAACGTCGTCGGCCTCTACCGCGACGCCGAGGGGCAGTAGGATGGGTAGTCGACGGTAGTCGGTAGACAGTAGTCAGTAGATCGAGCGCGGCGCGCCCGGCGTCTGTCCGGGTGCGCCGCTAATTTTTTCTAATAACTACTGATTACTCCCTTTTGCCTTCCGCCACCTGAATCACGTATAGAAAATGGAATGAAGGTGCGTGTGGTCTTCCTGCTCTTGTGCTGCATCTGGGGCTCGACCTGGATGTTCATCAAGCTCGGCCTGCGCGACCTCCCGCCGCTGAGTTTCGCCGCCGCGCGTTTCCTGCTGGCGACGCTCATCCTGTGGGGGATCGTCGCGGCGCGGCGCGCGCGCCTGCCGCGCGGGCGCGAGTGGCTGCTCCTCGCGCAGACGGGCGTGCTCTCCTTCGCGCTCAACTACGGGCTGCTCTTCTGGGGCGAGCAGCACATCTCTTCGGGACTCGCGGCCCTCCTGCAGGCGACCATCCCCGTCTTCGGGATGCTCCTGGCCCACCAATACCTGCCGGGCGAGCGTCTGAACGCGCGGAAGCTCGCCGGCGCGCTGCTCGGCGTCGGCGGCGTGGGCGTCATCTTCTCTCACCAGTTGGGCGACAGAGGTTCGTCGGCGCTCTGGGGGAGCGCCGCCGTGGTGGCGGGCGCGGCCTTCGCGGCGTGGTCGAACGTGCTGGTGAAGGCGAAGGGTTTGAAACTGGACGCGTCTGTGTTGTCGGCGGGCCAGATGGCGTGCGGCTTTCTGGCCCTCGCCGCGGCGGCGCTGACGTTCGAAGGCAACCCTTCGAAGTTGCACTGGACGCCGCTCGCCGTCGTCTGTCTCATCTACCTGACACTGGTCGGGTCGGTGGCGGCGTTCCTGCTCTTCTACTGGCTCGTGCGCCACGTGGACGTGACGAAGACGATGCTCATCGCGCTGGTCACGCCGCTCGCGGCCGTGCTGCTCGGCTTCGTCGCGCTCGGCGAGCAGCTCTCCTGGAGAACCTTGGTGGGCGGCGCCGTCATCATGTCCGGCGTCGCGCTCGTCGTCCTGCGCCGCAGGCCGCGCCCCGAGGCGGTCGCCGCCGAGACTTAACCCACACCCTTCGACCTTATGGCAGGGCTTCGACGTTGATGAAGAATTTGAACGTGCCCGTCTGCCGGATGCCCAGAAGGAACTGGACGTTGACCTGGCCGCCGGGCGGGATCGGGTTCGCGAGCGTGACCGAGCCGACCGCGAGCGTCGAGTTGAAGGCGCCGCCGTTCGGCTGGGCCGGCGGCGTCTCAAGCGTCGTCTGCTGCACCGTGCAGCTCTTCGAAGGGCAGGCCGCGTTCGTCCCCGAGATGTTCACGACCGTCGGCAGGTTCGGGGTCGCGCTCGAAGTGCGGGCGCGCAGGTCTGCGTAGCCCTGCGGCACGGGGAACGCCGTCTGGTCGATGACGCGGAAGCGCAGACGCGTGACGGGCGCGCCCGTGTTGTTCGTGATCGTCCGGCGTATGAGGAGCGTGCCGAAGGGCGAGTTGTTCGGCGCGTCCACCGCGAAGTCGCGCACGAGGTTGGGCGGGCTTGAGCTTCCGGCCGAAGGGTCGAGGCTGCCGGCGCCGAGCTGGCCGTTGCGCCCGACGAGACTCGAAAGGTTCTCGGGGCCTGGCGCGCCGAGCCTGCGGCCCGCGCCCGCGTCCGAGCCGGCCGTGTCGACGAAGACGAAGTCGGCCGCGTTGTCGTTCGTATCGACGGGCAGGCCGCCGCTCGGGCACGCGCCGGGCGTCGTGGCCGAGCCGCCCTTGCCGCAGTTGTCCCGGTAGAAGGAGTGCTGAAGGTTGAGAGCAGGATTCAGGGGCGTCAGCCCCGCGCCCTCCCTGTAGAGCGCGTTCGCCTCGGACGTGAAGCCCGCGGCGTCGAGCCGCGTCGCCGCCGAGAAGCTCGACGACGAAGACGTGTTGAAGAGCGCGACGCCCGTGTTGTCGGCGATGTCGTTTGTGTACGACGCGTCGCCCGCAGCAGCCGCGCCGAGCGAGTAGCCGGACGAGTTGATACAGAGGTAATGGCCGCGCGCGGGGATGCTCGTCCCCGAAGGGATGGTGCAGCGGACGACGCCGTCCGAGGCCGCGATTGAATAGCCGGCCGAGCCGTCGGCGGTGGCGACCGTGAGCGTCGAGTCGTTGTTGTTGTAGACCTCCACGAACTCGTCGCCCGCGCCCGCGGGGCCGCGCAGGCGGAACTCAGAGATGAGCAGGTCGCCCGCCGCGGCCGGCGCCGTCACCTTCGCCCACCAGGTTCCCCAGCGCGAATCCGTCGGCCCTGTCCCCGCCGTGCCGACGCGCGCGCCCGCGTACTCCTGCACCGTCCAGAGGTCTCGGTCGTTCGAAGGGTCTACGAGCGTGTGGCTGTAATCGCCCCAGCGGTTGTGCGGCGTGCCGAAGGTCTTCTCGTAGTAGTCCTCGCCCTCCTTGTAGATGACGGGGTCGCGCATCGTGCCGGCGGCGTCCGTCGAGAGGCGGAGCGCGTAGCCCGCGTCCGCGTAGTCGTCCGACTCGAACTCGGAGAAGCCGAGCAGGACGTCGCCGTTCTTGTTGACGGAGAGCGAAGGGTACGCGTACCACTTGCCGCCGTTCGCCGGCGTGGCGGTCGGGTCGTCCACGCGCCCGCCGTCGGCGAAGTCCCCGCTCGCGGCGTCGAGCACAGTCCACTGCGCGGCGGTGCGGCTGGCGAGCGAGACCGTGTGGCCGAAGGCGTCCGTGCCTAAAGGTGCCCCGGCCGGCAGCGCGACGGTCTGCGCGTAGTAGAGCTTGCCGCCGCGGAAGACGGGGTTCGAGCGCACCTGCGCGTCGCCCGCGTCGAACTTGCGGGGCGCGGCGGGGCAGGTCTGCGTCGGCAATGAGACGCCCGCGACGCACTGCTGCGGCAGCATGTCGCCCACGGGCTGCGACCACGCGCCGCCGGGCCGCACCCTGAACGTGTCGGGGATGTTCATCGAAGGGGCGGCGGGCGTGCCCGTGACGTTCGAGACTCTGTAGGTCGCGCCGCCGCTCGAACCGTGCTGGATGAAGTAGAGCGTGTTCTCCGTCGCGGAGAAGGTCGTGACCGGGTGAACGCAGAAGAAGCTGTTGCCGAAGCCGCGGAAGAGCGTGGCGACGCCCACGCCTGCGCGCGCCGAAGGGTAGTTGACCAGGAGCGCGCCGAAGCCCGTGTTGCGCGGCGCGCCGTTCGGCCCCGTGGCCGCGACTTCGAACATGTTCACGGAGACGGCGAGCCAGTTCTTGTTGAAGCCGAGCATCGGGAAGTCTGCCCACTCGCCCTGCGGGTCGCAGTTCGCCGTGCCGCCCGCGCAGCCGACGACGAAGCGGAAGAGGTTGTAAGTGCCGGCCGGGTCGGAGGTCTGCGAGACGGCGACGCCGATGGACGAGTTGGCCGAGCCGGCGCTCGAAGCGATGGCGAGCACCCAGCGCTGGTTGTAAGGGTCGAACTGAATCTGCGGGTCGAAGAAGCCGGAGCCGCCCGACGCGGCCCAGAACGTGTCGGACGAGAGGGTCGCGAGCGCGGCGCCGGTCGTCTTGTCGTGGACGCGGAAGTTCGAGTTGGTGTTGGTGAAGACCCGGTCGAGTCCGACCGCGCCGTTGGTGTCGGGCGGGATGAAGAAGTCGTTGGTCGTCCCGGCCTTCGGCGCGTCCTCCTGCGCCAGAAAGGTCTGCGAGGGAGCGGGCGACGCGGCGAAAGGCGCGGGCGGTTCGGTCGTTTGAAGGTTAGCCGCGGGCGGAGTCGCCTGAGCGTTCGGCGTGTCTTCGATGGTGCCGGGGATGGGCGCGGCGCGGCCGTTCGTCGCAGTCTTCCGCAGCGCCTGCGCGCGCTTGGCGAGTTGGGCGAGTTGTCTGAAGTTGACCTGCGTCACCGAGACGGGACGTATGCTCTCGGCGGTGACCGGCGCGGGCTTGTCGTTCAGCACGGGAGCGCGCGGCTTTGTGCGCGAGGGCGTTTGTGGGTTTGTCGGTGCGGGCGCCTGCGGCCTCGGTTTCGTCGAAGGGGCGGGCCGTCTCTCGCCGGCGTCGACGGGAGCCGGCGGCTCTGCTTTGAAGTCCTTGGCGCGCACCTGCGCGCGGGCGCGTGAGGCCACGTGGAGAAGCAAAGGGGCGGCCAGCGCCAGAAGGAGCGCGAGGAGGCCGAGCCGGGCCGCCGCCGCCTGCGGGCGCACGGACTTGAAGGCTTTGCTTCTCATGGAGGGTGCGGGCGGACGCGTCTGTCGGGGGACGAACGCGGGGATGATAAACGAGGGCGACCCGCCCCGCAATCTTTATCTGCGGCGCCTCGGCGGACGCGCCGGCTCGGGCGGGAGCGGCCCGGCCCGGCCGTAGCCGACCGTGCACTCGCCTGTGACGAGGTTCACGGCGCCGAGCACGTAGACCGGCCCTTCGCCCCCTTCGTCCTCCGCCTCGACCTCGTCCGTCACCCGTGTAGTTTCAGGCCGCTCGCTTCCCCGACGCGCGCGCGCGTCACGGCGGCGCGGGACGAGCGAATGCGCCGTGAGCAGAAGCGCCGCGCGGCCTTCGACTCCGTGCGCGCGGTACTCGACCTGCGCGCCCTCGAAGGGGCCGACGCAGCGGCGCATGAGGAGTCGTGCGCGGCGGCGCGTGATGGTGCGTTCGATGTCAAAGGTCTTCGAGAGGGTGGCGGCGACCGAGTGCGTGTCCAGGCGGCGCGCGCCCTCGGTGTAGAAGCCGACGGAGTCGTTGACGGTCGCCTCGTAGCCGCCCACCGAGAGGAGCCACACGACGCGCCGGTCGACGGGGCCGTTTACGACGCGCAAGACGCGGAAGTGCGTGTCGAAGAAGGCGGGCGTGATGCCGGTCTTGATAATCGCCTCGCGCGAGCCCGCGACCAACGCGCGCTCCGAGTCGTCGGGCGACTGAGCGGACGCGAGCGCCGCGAGGACGAAGCACAGCAAAGCTCTCATCTGCCTTACAGCAAAGCTCTCATCTGTCTTTGAGTCGCGGGCTAGTCGCGGCGCGGGGGCGGCACGTCGTAGAAGCCGGCGCGGGTGCGGGCGACGACCTTCAGCTTCTTACCGCCGGTCTGGAGTCCGCCGAGCCGCACGCGCACCTCGTGCCAGCCGTCCTTCTTCGCCGCGCCGGCGGACGGCGTAAAGCCGATGACGTACTGGTTGCGCAGCTCCGCGGCGAGGTCTTCGAAGGCCGCGTTCAAATCCCTCTCCGACTCGGGGAAGAAGGCCCTGCCGCCCGAGGCGGCGGCCAAGTCTTCGAGGACGGCGCGCCCGCCGTAGCCGAGCGCCGAGTCGATGTTCGGGTCGAGGATGCCGACGGCGTAGACCGTCACGCCCGACTCCAGGAGCTGCCGCCTCAATTCTCTGAAGGTGTAGCGCGAGACGTTGTCCTGCCCGTCGGTCAGGAGCACGACGGCGCGGCGGACGTAGCGGCCGTGCTCGGCCTGGTTGAGCCCGACGTAGAGCGAGTCGAAGAGGGCCGTCTGGCCCCACGGCCGGACGGCCATGTAGCGTTCGAGCGCGGCGAGCACGTCCGCCGGGTCGCCGGTCAAACCCTGAACCAACTGCGGGGCGTTGTTGAAGGCGATGAGGAAGAACTCGTCCGAGGGGTTGCAGCCCTTGACGAAGCGCGTCAAGGCCGTCTTGACGAGGCCGCGCCGCGCCACGTTAGCCGAGCCGGAGGCGTCGAGCAGGAGGCCGACGGTCGCGGGCGCGTCGCCCGCGGCGAAAGAGACGACCTCGCTCGGCCGCCCGCCGTCGAGGACTGTGAACGCCTCGCGCGTCAGGCCCGTGATGAGCCCGCCCTTCTTGTCCGTGACGGTGACCGTGAGGTTGCGCGGCGGCACCGCCTGCTGCCGAGCACAGACAAAGGCGGGAACCGTGAAGAGGGACAACGCCGCGGCCGCGACACAAGCCTTAACACGACGACGTGTGAACATAAAGGGTGGGGTGCGAAACGCGGAATGCGGATTAAGGGTCGATGAAAGGCAGCGTGCTTCTCATCGACCCTTAATCCGCATTCCGCAACCCTCAATCCGCAATCGAATCAGCCGGCGCGGAGCGTGCGGACGATGGCGTCGCGGAGGCGCTGGGGCGCGACCTCCGCGTCGCCCTCGCCCTTCTGCGGGTTGCGCCAGTTGTCGAGGATGGCGACCTTGTGCGCGCAGGCCACGGTGCAGAGCGGCGCGCACCACTTCTCGGTGTTGTACTCGCGAATGACGTCTTCCTTCGTGTACTGCTCGACGGGGACGCCGGGCGTGCCACGCTGCTGCGAGCAGTAGTGGACGAGCCCGTCCTCGCAGACGTAGAGGTAGCGCGCGCCCGAGCGGCACCGCCACTTGTTCTCCTTGCCCGCCGCGAGGTTGTCCTGGAACCAGCCGAGGCGCGCGTACTCGGACTTCTCCGAGCGCTTCAGCTCGTCGTAGACCTTGCGCTCGCGCTCGGCCAGAGGCTTCAAGAGGCCGTGGCCGTCGTGGATGATGCCGACCGTCGTCGAGAAGCCTAGCTCCTGCGCGCGGCGCGCGATGACGAGCGCGTCCTCGGGCTTCTTGATGCCGCCGCCGATGACCGAGTTGATGTTGACGTGGAAGTCCGCGTGCTCGGCGAGGTTCTGGAGCTTCTTGTCGAGGTTCTTCAGGCTCTTCTTCGAGACCTCGTCGGGCTCGACGTTGTCGATGGAGATTTGGAGGTGTTCGAGCCCGGCCTCGTTCAGACGCCGGATGCGCTCGGGCGTCATGTAGTAGCCGTTCGAGATGAGGCCCGCGATCATCCCGCGCCGGCGGATGTGGCGGATGATCTCGTCGAGCTCGGGGTGCATCAGCGGCTCGCCGCCCGAGATGGTGATGACCGCGGTGCCGAGCCGCGCGAGCGCGTCGAGACGCGACTTCATCGCGTCGAGGGGCACGGGGTCGGAAGTCTTGTCGAACTCGTTGCAGTAGGTGCAGGCGAGGTTACAGCGGCGCATGGGGATGATGTGCGCCAGGACGGGGTGGTCGGTGCGCATCAGCGCGCGGGTGATAAAGCGCGCCTCGCGCAGCTTCAACTTTAGAAACGTGCTTCGCTTCATCAAGGCTGTTTCGTCTTACAAGCCGCGCGCCGTGGATACGAACGGCTGGCGCCGGCTCTCCTTCGGGGAAATGACCGCTAGACAATACCTAAAGGCGCGACCTCAAATCAAGCGACGAGGCCGGCTGAAAAAGGCGAAGGGTTCTGACCACTCCCGGCGGGCAGAACCCTTCGCCTTGCAGACTTTCAAACTCGCGGGCTTCTTTCTCAGCCCTTGACGATCTTCGTGCCCTCGGGCAGCTGAACTTCGAAGGTGTTCGGCGGGACGCCCGGGTTGCGCTGGATGCCGGTCAGGCGGACGGTCGTCGCGTCGTTGTTCTTCTCGGTGACGCGCGTCTGGATAGGCATGCCGTCGTCGGTCACCCAGACCTCGGCGAACTGGTAGGAAGCGCCCCCGCGGGGGGTCAGCTTCAGCCACCAGACGTGCGGGCTGCCGGAGTAGAGCTCGCCCTCGCCGACGATCTCGACGTTGAACTGGTTCTTGGCCTGCGCGCTCGTCATGTTGAGCGCGAAGCTGAGCACGTTATTCGCCTTGTTGCCGCCCTTGTTGCCGACGTTCTTCGTCGCGCCCTGGTACGCCTGCTTCAGACGCGGGCGGTAGAGGGTGTACTGGCCGCCCGCGACGGAGAGAATCTCCTGCGCCGGCTTCGCCCAGTCCACGCGGACGTTGGCGTCGCGCCCCTTGCCCGCGACGTAGGCCACGTTGCCCGTGTACACGTCCTTGTCCCGAAGCTGCGCGTTCCACTTCTCCATGTAGATGGCGGCGCGCATCGAGCCGAGGGTGCGGCGGTTACGGTCCATCTTGTTGAGGATGGAACTGACGAGGCCCGGCCCCTGCGCCTGTGCGCGGGGCGGGGCCACAGAGAGCGAGGCCAAAAGCATCAGCGCGGCGAGGGCCGGCGCGAACAACTTCTTCATGCGAACTCCTTCAAACATTCGGGGAGAACTCCTCTGCCGGTCACAATAACCGGCATAAAACCGGGTAAGTATAGGGATTTACTGCTCTATGTCAACCTCAAAAGCGACCGTCCGACCGTCCGTGGTCTTCTGTTCCCGCCAGCCCTTCACGCGCAGTTCAGACTCGCCCGTGATTCTGCGCGCGCAGCGCTCGATGTCGTGCGCGTCAGGCTGACCGGTCGCGGCCGCCCCCGTCGTGCGAATAAGCAGCTTCTGTGCCGCTCCGAGGGCATTTTGATGCGCGGGCGCGCAGGCGAGTTCGCCCCACTCGAACCACCCTTTGGGCGTAAGAAATACGAAGGCGAGGATGGCGACGCAGAGCACGTCGTACTGCCACGTCGTCCGCCCGTACGACCAGAGGATGACTTTTTTGAAGACGTTCAGCAGCATAAAAAATAAGACAGGTGACAACTGCCGAGGACACGAGTGATGAGAAAAGATTGCGTCCTTCTTATCACTCTACGACGGCCACCCGCCTTCTGGATTATATCTGTACACGCGGGCCGGGGGCAACGATTTGCCCGTCGCGCATCTGGATGATGCGCCGACACATGGCGGCCGCCTCCGGGTTGTGCGTGATCATGATGATGGTCTGGTTGAAGCGGTAGTTCATCTCCTGAAACATGTTCAGGACGATGGCGGAGTTCTCGGTGTCGAGATTCCCCGTGGGTTCGTCGGCGAGGATGAGGGCGGGGCGGTTGACGACGGCGCGGGCGAGCGCCACGCGCTGCTGCTCGCCGCCCGAGAGTTCGAGCGGCTTGTGGTGCATCTTGTCTTCGAGCTGGAGCAGGCGGAGCACCTCGCGCCGGCGCTCGGGGTCACCGCCCTTCTTGCCGTCGCGCCCGCCGTGGATCGATTCGGCGAGCTTCAGGTTCCCCTCGGCCGTCAGGGTCGGGAAGAGGTTGAAGCGCTGGAAGACGAAGCCTATCTTGCGGCGGCGGATGTCGGTGCGCTTGGCGTCGGTGGCGGCCGTGAGGTCTTCGCCGTCGATGTGGATGCTCCCCGTGGTCGGCGTCAGCAGCCCGCCAAGCAGGTGCAGCATCGTGGACTTGCCGCAGCCCGAAGGCCCCATGATGGCGAGGTACTCGCCCTCCTCCACGTCGAGCGACACGCCGCGCAGGGCGGGCACGTCCACGCTCCCCACCCGGTAGACCTTCGTCAGATTTTCCGCCTGTAAGATCGTTCTCATAGTGAATGGTGAATAGTAAATGGTAAATGGTGTGAAGACAAAAGGCAGCCTCTATTTACCACTCACTATTTACCATTTACCTCTTATTCGTATGCGAGCGCGCTGACGGCGTCGAGGTTGGCGGCGCGGACGGCCGGGTAGAGCGCGCCCAAGGCCCCGCCGAGCAGGCCGATGAGCGCCGCCGTCAGGCCCCAGAGCCAGCTGTACTCGAACGGCAGGGCGTAGGCGCGCTGGATCACGTAGCCGGCCAGAAACGAGACGGCGAAGCCGGCCGCGACGCCGATGACGCTGATGAGCACGGCCTCCTTCACGATCTCGCCGACGATGAAGCCGCGCGAAGCGCCGAGCGCCTTCAGGATGCCGATCTCGCGCGTGCGCTCGGTAATCGTCGTGTACATCGCCAGCATCACCACCAGCCCGCTCACCAGGGCCGAGAGCCCGACCAGCGTGCGCAGGAAGACGCCGAGGTACGGGATGCTCTTCTCGATGTTGGTGATGATGTCGCGCGTGAGCTGAATCTTGTTGCCCGGCAACGCCTCGTCAATCTTGCGCGCCATCTCGACCGCGCGCCCCGGGTCTTTGAGCTTGACGTAGACCCAGGTGCACTTGTTCGGCGCCTGGAGCGCGTCCTGCATCGCGGCCAGCGACATCTTGACGCGCGGCCCCGCCTCGGGCGTGTAGACGCCCACGACCCTGTAAGTCTGGTTGCCGAAGAGCTTCAGCTCGTTCCCGACCGAGAGTTTGTTGTTGCGCGCCTTGGTCTCGTCGATGACGACCTCGTCCAGGCCCTGCGGCCCGCGGCCCGCGACGAGGCTCATGCCGTTCATCGCGGCGAACTGTTCCCAGTCCACGCCCTCGACCTGCTCGAAGCCGAAGCCCTTGCCGCCCTGCGAGACGTAGCGGATGTCGGGCACGGCCATCGCGACGCCGTCGATCTTCAGAAGCTCCTCGGCGTACTTGACCGGCAGGTTGGCGGCGTTCGACATGAGCTGCGTCGAGCCGGCGTCGCGCGTGAAGACGATCTCGGCCTTCAGGTTCTGCGAGCGCCGTTCGAGGTCGTTCGAAAGCCCGCGCGCCAGCCCCGTGAACAGCATCACGAGGCACACGCCCAGCGCCACGCCCGCCGCGCTCACAAGCGCGCGCACCGGCCGCTGCCGCACGTTGGCTGTGACGAGACTCTCCATCTTTGGTGAATGGTGAATGGTAAATGGTGAATGGTGTTTAGCCGTCTCGGAGCCGGGCTGATTTAACTCAACCTGGCCAGCGCTCGACGACTATTCACCATTTACTATCTACCATTCACTATCTACTTCTTCACGGCGTCCAGGTCGACCTCCTGAAGGTTCGAGCTGTTCTTCAGGACGAAGATTTCGGGGTCGTAGGGCTGATCCACTTTGACCGCGCCGGGGTCTTGGAAAGCGACGCGGATCGAGTAGTGGTCTTGCGGCCGCGTCAGCTCGATCTGCGCGGGCAGGCGCAGGCGGCCCTCCTCGCCGAAGGGCTGCGGGTTGCTGTAGACCACGTCCGTGATGAGCTGGCCGCGCTCGCCGTAAATCTGCACGCGAGAGAGGCGGAGCGTGCCGACGCGGTCGAACCAGAAGCGGCGCGTGACGCGCGCGCGGTTCTGCGAGACCAGCTCCATCTCCGTCAGGACGTAGTAGCCGCGCACGACGCGCGCGCCCTTCTTCGCGCCGGCGCGCGGGTCGGCCTCCTCCTCGAAGGTCTCGGCCTGCGCGTAGACGTGTTTCGTGTCTTCGAAGGAGACGGGGGGGACGAGCACGGCGTCGGTCAGGTGCTGCGGCCGCAGTGACGAGAGGGCGCTCACGGTCGCGCGCTGCATCGCCTCCTCGCGCCGCTTGCCGCCGGCCCTGCAGTCGAGCGAGGTGCCGCCGGCGTCGGCCTCAAGCTTCTCGTACTGCGCGGCGTTGCGCCCCGTGACGAAGCGCCGGTACTTCGGGTCGCCCAGGTAGACGGCCGCCCAGAAGCGCTCGCCGGTCGAGCTCATCTCGGCGACCTTCGAGCCGACGAGGGGCAGTTGCACGATCAGGTAGACCTGCCCCGGCCGCTGCACGACGAGGCGGCCGTCGGCCGTGCGGTACTTGTCCGCGAGGCCGCAGGGGGCGTAGCTCGTGTCGAGGAACTGTATGTCGACCTTGCCGTTCAGGGACTTCACCGCGCCGAGGCGGTTGATCTCCTCGAACAGCTGGGGCATCTCGGCGTCGACGAGCGGGGTGAGCGGCTGCGGCACGGCAACCTGATCCTTCGCCCGGACGAAGAGGCCGCCGACCTTCGTGACGGTGCTGCAGCCCGAGAGCAGCAGCGCCGCCCCGAGCACGGCCGCCGCCGCGGCGGCCCGCGCGCACCCCCAGTTTTTCAGCCTGTGCATCGGAAGCAAAAGTCGAACGCGCGACACCCGCCCGCCCCGCCAAGATTCACGAAATCAGTCAAAGGAAGCTAACAAACGCCCTTCGGCCTTGTCAACGAAGGGAGGGTGTCGGGTTTTGGGTTTTAGGTGTTGGGAAGAATCGAAGACCCAGCACCCAGCACCCAGCACCCAACACCCTTTCAGTCCAGCATCAGCGGCGGCTTGCCGAAGCGCGCGCGGAGGGCGTTGACGGCCTGGTTGACGCGGGGGCGGCCGACGATGCGCGTTTCGAGTTTGCGCTTGCCGGGGAAGTCGAGCAGCATGATGCCGAGCAGGATCGAGAGCACGCCCGGCCCGGGTACGCCCGGCACCGCCATGATCACGCCGCCGATGACCAGGAGGAGTCCCAGCAGGTTTTTCAGAAAGATGCCGATGGCGCGCAGCACCGGGTGGCGGTCGACTAAAAACTCTCGGCCGTGGGAAGAGTGGAAGTAGTTCGCCGGCAGCTTAACCAGCACCAGGCTCACGATGGCGCTGCTGACCAAAAACATCAAGACCGACAGGCCCAACCCGAGGAACACCTGCCACCACTCCAAACCCCACCCGTGAATCTTCTGCGTCAGCCAGTCAATCATAAGTCAGTAGGCAGTAGGCAGTAGGCAGTAGGCAGTTAGCCGCAGGCGTCCGTTACAGTTTGTCCGCAGTCGGGCCGGCGGAGTTTCAGAGCCAGCCCTCAACTGCCTACTGCCATCTGCCTACTGCCTACTTCTCTCCTCCACTAGCGCCGCGATGGCCTCGCGCACGACCTCTCGGGCCGCGCCTTCCAGCCCGAAGTCGCGCTCGGCGGCGCCCTCCCAGAATTCCCCGAGTCCGCGCGAGCCGGCGCGCTCGAAGGCGAGCGCCTGTGCCAGAAGGTCTATGACGTCGGCCGCCTTGACGAGCCGCGCTTCGAGACTCGCGCGCGACTCGTAGTCCTCGTGCAGCTCCGCGTAAGCGGCGGCGCGGCCTTCGCCCGCCCCGCGCATGATGTCGTCGAAGGCGGCGCGCTCGGCCGCGCGGCGCGCCTCCCTGCCGTAGTAGTCGGCGACGGTGCGCGGCATGTCGCCCGTCCGCGTCTCCTGCAGGTCGTGCAGCAGCGCGATGCGCAACAGACGCCCCACGTCCACCCCGACGCCGTGCGCCGCGCACTCGTCCGCCAGCAGCATCGCCGTCAGGGCCACGCCGTACGAGTGCGCCGCCACAGACTCCGCCCCCGGCGGCAGGCCCCGCAGAACCCAACCCGTCCGGTCGAGCCGCTTCAGACGCTGTAGTTCGAGAAGGACGCTCAGCATAACGGGGTGTTGGGTTTTGGGTGCTGGGTGCTGGGTAAGAACTTGCTCCTACCCAGCACCCAGCACCTAGCACCCAGCACCTACAAAAACCTTTCCCGGGTTGAGTATTCCGTGGGGGTCGAGGGCGCGCTTGATGCGGCGCATGGCTTCGATGGTCGCGTCGCCGAGCGCCATCTGCAAGTAGGGGGCTTTGACGTAGCCGATGCCGTGCTCGCCGCTGATGGTGCCGCCAAGTTCGACCGAGGCGGCGAAGGTCTCGCCTACGGCCTTGCGCGCGCGCGCGACCGCTTCGGGGTTGTCGCGGTCGCACATGAAGTTGACGTGGATGTTGCCGTCGCCGAGGTGGCCGAAGTTGACGACGAAGGTCTCGTACTTCTTCCCTATCGCTTCGACGCGCTCGATCAGCTCCGGCACGCGCGAGCGCGGGACGACCACGTCCTCGTTGAATTTGAGCGTCCCGAACTTCTTGATGGCCGGCGAGAGCGCGCGCCGCACGTCCCACAGGCGGTCTTCGTCCTCGCGCGACTCAGAGCGCAGGATGTCGTAGCCGCCCAAGTTCCGCACCACCTCTTCGACCAGGCGAATCTCGCGCTCGACCTCGTCGCGGGGGCCGTCCACCGAGACGAGCAGAAGGGCGCCGGCCTCGGGGTCGATGCCGAAGGCGAACTCCGACTCGACGGCGCGGATGGCGTTGCGGTCTAAGACCTCGATGGCGACGGGCGTCACGCGCGCCTTCGTGAAGGCCGGCGGGCAGGCGCAGGCAGCCTGCATCGTCTTGAAGGTCGCGCGGACGGTGCGCGTCGTCTCGGGCAGCGGCAGCAGTTTCAAGGTCGCCTCGGTGATGATGCCGAGCATCCCCTCCGAGCCGCAGACGAGTCCCGTCAGGTCGAAGCCGACGACGTTCTTGCTCGTCAGGCCGCCCGTGCGGACGACCTCGCCGGTGGGCAGGACGACTTCGAGCCCGAGCACGTAGTGCTTCGTCACGCCGTACTTCGCGGAGCGGATGCCGCCCGCGTTCTCGGCGATGTTGCCGCCGATGTACGAACTCTTATAAGAGGCCGGGTCGGGCGGGTAGAAGAGCCCGGCCTCCTCGACGGCCTGTTGCAGCGCGTAGGTCGTGACGCCCGGCTCGGTGACGGCGTAGAGGTTCTCCAGGTTGATCTCGCGGATGCGGTTCATGCGGTCGGTGCCGACGACGATGCCGCCCTCGACCGGCACCGCGCCGCCCGTGTAGCCGACGCCGCCCCCGCGCGCCGTCACGGGGAACCGCCGCTCGTTGGCGAGCCGCAAGATAGCGGACACCTCCTCCGTCGTCTGCGGCAGCACGACCGCCTCGGGCGGGAACTTCTCCTTCAGAGCGTCGCCCGCGTAAGGCTCGACCCGCTCCTCGTCGACGAGCACGTTCTCCCGGCCGACCAACTCGCGCAGCCGATCTAAAACCTCCGGCTCCGACGCACTTGTCCGCGCGCGCACACCCTTATCCGCGAAGTGTATCGTCCGACTCATCCTCTGGAAGCTTTCTCCTTGCCGCTACTTTATCGCGCCTCCGGCCGACTCATCAACGCCGGGCGCGGGCCGGGGTGAAAACAAAACGCGCGGCGGCGCGTATAGACAACTCCCCCGCCGCCTGTGGCGAGTCGTGAAAGGGAGCCCGAACCTGAATGCTAAAACTTTTCACCGCCGCGCTCCTCCTGTGCGTGGCGGCGCAGACCGCACCGGCGCAGAGCACGGACGCGCTCAGGCGCGAGACGTTCGAGACGGTCTGGCGCACGGTCAAGGAGAATCACTTCGACCCGACCTTCGGCGGCCTCGACTGGGAAGCCGTCGGCGAGCGCTACCGGCCGCTGGCCGCCGCCGCCAAGACGGACGCGGAGTTCTACGGCGTGCTCCGACGGATGATTGCCGAACTCAGGCTCTCGCACTTCGCGATCTTCCCGCCGGGCGCGCTGGACGCCGTGCCGCCTTCGCAGGGCGGCGTGAAGGCCGAGCGCGGGTCGGCCGGAATCGACGTGCGCGTCCTCGGCGGCCGTGCCGTCGTCACGCGCGTTGACCCCGGGTCGGCCGCCGAGCGCGCGGGACTCCGCACCGGCTTCGTCATCCAGAGGGTGGATAAGCAGGACGTGACGCAGGCTATCGCGCGCCTCGCCGCGAGCGACCTGAGCGAGGGCTACAAGCGCGCATACATGCACGGCGCCGCGCTCGGCCCTCTCGCAGGCCCAGCGGGCGCGAAGCGCGTCGTCACATACCTCGACGGGCGCGACCGTCCGGGCGAGGCGACGCTCACGCTGCTCCCCTCGCCCGACGAGATGTCGGAGCCCTTCGGCTCCTTCCCGGCCGTGCCCGCGCAGTTCGAGGCGCGCCGCTTCGGCGACGTCGGCTACGTACGCTTCAACATCTGGGTCGTCCCGCAGATGGAGAAACTGCGCCGCGCCGTGCGCGAGATGGCGGACACGCGCGCCCTCGTCTTCGACCTGCGCGGCAACCCCGGCGGGTTAGGCGTCATGGCCGCGGGGCTCGCGGGGCTCCTGACCGAGAAGGAGTTCTCGCTGGGCGCCCTGATGCAGCGGCGCGGCCACAACAACTTCATCGCGAACCCGCAGCCCGGCGCGTACCTCGGCCGCGTCGTCATCCTCGCCGACGGGCTGAGCGGCTCGACGAGCGAGGTCTTCGCGCTCGGGATGCAGGAGGCCGGGCGCGCGACGGTCGTCGGCGAGACGACGGCCGGGGCCGCCCTGCCCTCCATCTTCACGCGCCTGCCGACGGGCGCGACCTTCCAGTTCGCCTTCGCCGACTTCAAGACGCCGAAGGGCGTGCGCGTCGAGGGGCGCGGCGTGATCCCGGACGTGAGCCTCCGGCTCGACCGCCGCTCGCTGCTCGCCGGCCGCGACCCGCAACTCGAAGCGGCGCTGCGTGTGGCCCGCGGAGGCGCGACGCCGGCACGCAGAACCTACCACCCAAGGAGAGAGACAAGATGAAAGCGAAAGTGTTCGGCCTCTCGCTCGCCCTCGCCGCCCTCTGCGGCGCGGCGGCGCGCGCACAGACGCCCTCCCAGACGCCCGCCCCCGCGGCGACACCCGCCGCGCAGGCCAAGCCCGAGGCGAAGGCCGACGAGCAACTGCCCGCCGCCGAAGTGCTCTTCGACAAGTACCTCACGGCGCTCGGCGGCGAGGCGGCGCTCGGCAAGTTCAAGAGTCGCGTCACGCGCGGCTCCATCGAGATCGCGCCGATGGGCGTCAAGGGCACGTTCGAGTCTTCGCAGAAGGCGCCGCAGATGTCCGTGACGACGATGAACCTCACGGGGCTCGGCACGCTCCAGCAGGGCTTCGACGGCGCGGTCGGCTGGGCGAAAGACCCCTTCACGGGGCTGCGCGAGTTGAAGGGCGGAGAGCTGGCGGCCGTGCGGCGGGCGGCCTTCATCAACCCGTCCGGCTGGCGCAAGGCTTACAACTCGATGAAGACCACGGGCCGCGCCAAGGTCGGCGACCGCGAGGCGTACGTCATCGAGGGCGCGTACGGGGGCGACACGCCCGACAAGCTCTACTTCGACGCGCAGACGGGCATGCTGCTACGCATGGACGCCGTCGTCGACAGCCCGCAGGGGCGCGTCCTCTCCGAGACGACGTTCGAAGACTACCGCGAAGTGGACGGCGTCAAGGTGCCGCACACTGTCCGCGCCGTCCTCGGGGCCGCCACCATCGTCACGAAGGTCGAAGAGGTCAAGCACGACGTGGCGCTCGAAGACAAGCTCTTCGCCAAGCCCACCTCCTAAAGCTTCGGGGCCGACGGGCGTACGCACGTACGCCCGAAAACATGAGGGGCGGCGGGCCTTTGGTTCGCCGCCCTTTCGTCTCCCTACAGACTTCCCGCCTCACGCCGCCGGAGCTTTTTTCGCGCCGCGTGTATTTATGGGGCCGGCCGCGGCACTGTCACGCGACGGGCGAAAACCGACCCCGCGCCCGGAAAGCATCTTCGGCAGTCGTTAAAGGAGAAGTTATTTTGAGAAAGACCGCATCCCTCGTCTACGTCCTGGCCGCGCTCTTCGCGCTGGCTCTCTCCCCCTCGCAGGCGCGCGCCGGCGTACAGGACCGCCTCTTCGATTTCACCGACGAGTTCTACCGCCAGAACGGCGTAGACCCCGGCTTAATCGTCAACCGCCGCCAGCCCGTCGCGCCCCGCGGCACGGTCGACACGCCCTTCTTCTTCTACCAGCGCGCCGTCCGCACGCTCCAGCTCAACCCGGCCTACGACCAGAGCGGCGCGCCGCGCTTCTGGACGGTGATGGGCGACCTCTTCGTCTCAAGCTTCACCAAGGACGAGGCCGGCACGCGCGCGCGCCAGATCGCAGACAACATGCCGCTCTACGTCTTCCCGACGCGGACGGGGAACCCCATCGGGCTCGGCAACAACCGCCAGGCCGACATCGTGGACATGCGCAACGGCTACTTCAGCAACAACCCGCTCGGCCTCTGGCTCCACATCTGGGTCAGCTACACCGACGCCGCCTTCAACACGGCCGACGGCAAGAAGACGCTGGCCGACCTCCAGAAGCGCAACGGCACGGCGCTCGACGGCACGCCTATCATCAGGACGCTGAGCGAACTCGACAACCTCTTCTCGAAGGGCTTCGCCGCGAAGCGCTTCCGCAACCCGGACGGCTCCGAGGGGCCGATGTACGGCATCTGCCCCGTCGTCAAAGAGCCCAGGAACGGAGGCATCCCGCTCGACACGACGCTCGCCTACGTGCGCAAGCCCGACGGGACGGCGCTCGAACCCTACTTCCCCACGAACTTCGACGCGCTGAAGTTCACCGGCGACTGGGCCAAGTAGGCCGATCCCTACGGGGCTAACTTTTAAGGGGGGCGTCCGCGCGAGAAACACGCGCGGACGCCCCCTTAAAAGTTAGCCCATTTTTTTATCTTCACAGACCGGAAGAAAGTGTTTAGAATGCACGCCCATTGAAGGCGGCCGCGGGGCGCTCCCCGCGTGCGGGCCGGCCGCCTCCAGCCCTCATCCCGACGGGACGGCGTGTTCCCGCCGCTTGGGACATCCTCTCAACCGTTAGACGCTCTCAGACACAAAGGGTTGAATATGAAAAGGGGAATCTGCCTCCTCGTTCTCTGCGTCTTTGCGCTCCCGTCGCTGGCGCCGGCCGGCGCCGCCGCGGCGGAAGACCCGCTGGCCTCCGTCCTCAAGCGGGAGGGCTACACGGTCTCCCTTGATTTGAAGGTGAGGAAGAAGAAGCGCGACTCGCTGGAGCGGGTCGTCAGCGACCTCCTCGGCGACAACGGGCCGAACGCCTACGCGACCGGCTTCGTCGTCGGCGACGGGCTGGTGATGACGGCCTACCACGTCGTCTCGGGCGGCCTCAGCGCCGACAAGCGGCGGCAGCTCGGCTTCTCGATGGACGACCAGCTCGAAGTCGAGGCGTCGGTCAAGGGCTGCATCGCCAAGGTGCTCAAGATCGACACGGACGCAGACCTCGCGCTGCTCGGCGTCTGCGGCTCGACGAAGCCGCACGGCACGCTCGCCTTCCAGCCGGCGCTCAGCCAGGACGAGGAGCTGCTCGTCATCGCGCGGCCGAACGGCAACAAGGCCGTCCGGCGCGGCGGCTTCAAGGGCACGTACATCTACCGCGGCAGGGAGTACTGGTCGGCCAAGATCGAGGGGCGCGACGGCTTCTCGGGCAGCCCCGTCTACAACGAGAAGGGGGAGCTGGTCGGCGTCTTCAGCGGCTACGACTACGCGCGCAAGGTCGCGCTCATCAGCCCCGGCGCGCACGCGCAGAAACTCCTACAGGACTACACCGAACACATTAAGAAATAAGAAGACAAGTTAACCGCAGGGACAGAGAGGCACAGCCTGTTGAGTCATCCTCTTCAAGCTGTGCCTCTCTGTCTCCGTGGTGAAGCCGCCCTGCGCTAATTAACCCGCGCCGACTCGTTGACGGTCAGGCGGAAGGTCGTGCCCCTCTCAAGCCGCAGGTCGCCGCCCGCGAGCGAGAGCGTGGAGCCGCCCTCGGCCGAGAGGCCCGCCGACTGCGTGACGCGCACGCGGCCGAGCGTCGAACCAACGCCGCGCGCCGCGCCGCCGACCGTCTCCGCCGCCGAGCCGACCACGTCGCCCGCCGCGCCCGTCACGCCGCCCACGGTGTTGCCGACCGCGCCGACCGTCCCGCCCAAAAGTCCTCCGCCCGCAGACGCGCGTGTCGAAGTGCGCGCGCCCGACTCCATCCCGAGGTCTTCGCCGCCCGCGCGCGCACGCGCCGCGGCGCCCGTCACCGAATCAATCGTCAGAGAGATGGGCGAAGTGAGCGAGCCGCTCTGCACCGTGTCGAAGACGACGGTGACCGAGGACTCGGCGGCGCCCCGCGCGCGCCGCTGCACGTCCGTGACGCGCCCCGAGAGCTGCGCGCCCTTCTTCAAGACCGTCCGCCCGTTCTGCTTCAAAGCCTCGGTCGTCTTCAGCACGACGCGGTCACCGACGCGCGCCCTGCTCACGTCCAGGGCGCTCTGCAACTCGCCCGACAGGCGCGTGCCCGAAGCGATGTCGAGGCCTTCGCCGTCGCGGCTCACCGAAGTCGAATGCCGTGCTGACGCGGACGCGCGCGTGTCGGTCTGTGCCTGTGCGAGAGAGACCGCGGCGCAGGCGGCAAGGGCCAACGCCGCGGCTAGGATGTTCCGACGCATAAAGAGTTCCCTCCTTCAGTAGCTCGTGTGTGGCGCCCGTCGGGCGGGGCGTTCTTTAAGGTCTGGTGCGCGCCCCTCGGCCGACCGCGTCCCCCACGCCTTCCGCGTGCAGTGGCCGACGCCGGCTCGAAGGGCGCGCTCGTTGAGATGTCTCAAAGGCTATGAAGAGTTAGCCCGGCCCTGATTACGAATCCGTTACATTGCGCTTGCGTCTGAGGGAGGCAAGCAGGCAGTAGGCAGTAGAAAACAGAGGCGGCACGTCTCAGGCATAACCCGAGCGCGCCGCCAGCTTCACTACTGTCTACCGTCTACTGTCTACTGACTACTGCCCTTTCTCACCCGCAGTCGGGGTGGTGGCAGCTACAGGATATTTCGAAGTGTATGTTCTTGGCCGCGTCCTCGCACTCCTCCGAGCAATACTTGCTGCCCTCCGCCGCCGGGCAGCCGCAGGTCTCGCGAGCGCACTTGTTCTTCGGCTTCTCGTCCGCCATCTCAACCTCCTCGATTTCGGCCGTTCGTGGTCGGGGTTAACTGTGGCCTAAGTTTCGACCCGAGACGCCACGGAAGTCAAGAAGTGATGAATGATGAGTGATGAATGATGAATACAGCAGCGTAGTCATATTCATCATTCATCACTCATCATTCATCACTTCCTCAAGGCGCTTGCTGGACGATGATGCGGACGCGCTCTTTGCCTACGACGACTTCGAGCGGGTTGCCGAGTTGGAGGGGGATGGTCTTGCCGTTGACGTTGATTTCGAGCGGCGGCACGGCCGCGGGCGTCGTCGCGGCCGCGGCGGCCGGCGGCGTGTTTGCAGAAGGCGTGCCCGGCTCGGCCGGCGGCGGCGCGGTCTGTTCGCGCGGCTTGGCGACGTCGCCCGTGCGCGTCAGAAGCGTCGTCGCCACGAGGCGCCACGTCGAGGGCGTGCAGGTCAGGCGCAGCCCCGGCGTGTCCACCTCGACCTGCTCTTGCGGCGCGAAGGCTTCGAGCTTCCAGAGCCCCTCGCCACAGCGCACGCCGTCCTCGCCGTAGAAGGTCGCCCAGCCCGCCACGTAGTTGTAGAAGACGGGGCTGCGGTTCTCGACCACCAGCCGCGTGTTGCGCACGGGCGCCTCGGGCGTCCCCGCCAGGGCCTGCGTCCGCAGACGCCCGCCGAGCGCCTCGTTCCCCGCCACGTCGTAAGCCACCGCCGCCTGCGCCAGGGGCACGTGCGGCTCGCTCGGCCGCACGTCCGAAGTGGTCGCCGCCGTCTGCTGCCGCGCCTGCGCGACCGCCGCGCCGCACGCCGACAGCGCCAGGCACAGAGCCGCGCGGACAATCCTCCTCATACCCGTCCCCTCCTGTGCTGAAGCTGTTTACGATGGATAACTCTAGTCCCAAAGCAGACGGCGCGCAACGCACCGCGCGCCGCCCTTCACTTCGGATGCCACGACGCGTCGTAGGCGGCGAAGACGACGCTCACAATCTTCAGCGGCTGGCCGCCGGGCATGGGCGAGTTGGAGAGGAGGGTGACTTGCATCCCGTTGTCGCAGTCCATGATGAAGTCGTTGTCCTGCGCCACGCCGCCCGCCGTCGGAACGAAAAGGTATCCGCCGTGCCAGCGACACGTCCCATGCTTCACGCTCTGCACGTTCTGCCAGCCCAGCAGGTCGTCGTTCATCTGCTTGCGCTGCGTCTCGTCGAGCAGCGCGTTCGTGTGGCGCAGTTGCGCGAGGAACGTCGCGAGGTCGTCGGCCGAGAGGTGTATGCCCCCGGCCCCGCACCCCGCCGTCCAGTCGCCGAAGTCCGTGCCGTTGATCGTGCCGGCGGGGAAGGGGTAGAAGAGCGTCGGCGACTTTTTGTCCGGCGCGCAGCCGACGTTCTTGATGCTCATCGGCGCGAAGATGTTCTTGTCCAGGTAGTCGAGGTAGGCCGCGCCGAGCGCCGTCCCCTTGTCCGTGACGCCCGCCTCCTTGAAGCCGTTCAGGTAAGGGATGATGAGGCGGAAGAGCGCGAAGTCCTGATTCTTGTAGCACTGCGACTTGTCGGCGCTCTGCGAGCAGTCGAAGTCCTTCTGCCTGTCGGCCGGCTTGAGGTCGCGCTCGACGAACTGCTTGAGGTCGTTGTACCCGGTGTTGTTGCCGTTCGGCATCGAGCCGTTCGCCTCGCGGAAGCCGGTGGCGTGCGTCAGCAGGTCTTTGAACGTGAGGTCGCCGACGTTCGCGCCCGGCTTCCAGTCTCCCGGCAGGTGGGTCTTGATCTTCTCGTCCACGGTCAGGTTGTTCGCCGCGAGCGACTTGAGCACGGCGACGGCCGTGACCGTCTTGTTGACGCTGGCGACGTTCATGCGGTCGGAGGTCTTGAACTCCTTCTGCGGCGGGTCGGAGGCGGTGCGCCCGAGGCCGGCCGCCGCCGAGTCGCGCAGCAGACCGCCGTAGGAGACCGTCAGCGCGTAGCCGACCGTGTTGCCGTTGAGCGCGTCCTGCATCCGTTTCGAGAACTCCGCGATGGAGAGGCACTCGTTCTCCTGGCAGACTTTGTCGAGGGGGTCTTGCTTGGTGCCCCCTCCGCCGCCGCAATTGTTGAGGTTGAAGCCGAAGGTTAGAAAGCTGCAGATTGCGAGCAGGGTCAGGCGTTGCGCCGTCGTGATTCTCATCGTGCGCAGACCTCCGGAGCGGGATGGGCAGAGCGAAGTTGTCAGGCGACGACGGGCATGTAGGCCGCGCCGCGCGGGAGGACGTACCCGGGATCGTTTGTGCCGACGCGGGCGAGGGCTTCTTCAATCGTGCGCGCGGGTTCCATCCGCATGCGGCGCACGTCCTCTTCCCGCAGGTTCGAGACGAGCTGGACTCGGAACCGCTCGGCCTTCGTCAGAAGCGACCACGCCGTCTGGCCGTTCACCTCGTACCCTTCACGCAGTCGCGCTTCGAGCGCGCGCGAGTCAGCCGAGTCGAACCACTTGAGGAAGTCGGGCCGGCCCAGGCCGTCGGCGCACTCGGCGACGAGGACGACGTGGCCGCCTTCGGCGCAGGCGTGGGCGGCCATCTCAAGCGCCTTGTGCGCCTGTATGAGGTCGAGGTCGAACGGCGCGCCGCCGGCGGAGGCGACGACCAAAGGGCGCTTCTCTTTAATCTTGACGGCGTGCGAGTCGGCGTACTCGGCGCAGGCCAGGCGGTGCGCGGCGCGCCAGTCGCCCGCGTAGACGCGCACGACCCGCCCGCGCGCGTCGGTGACGGTGTTGATGAGAAAGGAGGGCGCGGCCTCGGCCGCGATGCGCTCGCACTCCTCGTGCACGGCGTTGCCGTCGAGGCGGCCTGTGCCGACGCCCGCGCGCCGCCCGCCCTTTTCGAAGTCGAGGGCTTGCAGGTGCGTCGCCTCAATCGTGCGCTTCGAGGCGAGGCCGGGGCAGACGCTCTTGCGCCCGCCGGTGAAGCCCGCGAAGTAGTGGAAGCCGACCGCGCCCGTGAGGATGACGTGCGAGTGTTCGAAGAGCGCGCGGTTCAGCTCGACGGGCGTGCCGCGCTCGGTCGCGCCGAAGGGGACGTGCTGCGACTCGTCCGACGCGTCGTGCGCGAGCGTGCGGACGCGCTGCACGATGAAGGGCGTGAGCAGCTCGGCCTTCTCCTCGCGCGTGACGGGGCGGTGGATGCCCGTCGCGAAGATGATGCGCAGGTCGTAGGGCGCGACGCCGAGCGCGATCAGACGCCGCACGAGCAGGTTGACGACCTGCGCGCTCCCCGTCGCGCGCGTCGCGTCCGAGACGACGATCAGCACGCTCTCGCCCGGACTGATGATCTCTTCCAGAGGCTGCGAGTCGAAGGGGTCGTCAATGAAAGCCCCGACCTCCGCGTCGGAAAGCGGGCGCTCCTCCGGCGCGTCGCGCTCGAGCACCTCGAAGCGCCCGCCCTCGAACCCGAAAGGGATTGTGCCGCGGCCGTAGCCCAGTTGGATGGTCATAAGAAAGTAGGCAGTAGGCAGATGGCAGTGGGCAGTTAAGGGAGCCGCTGTCGAACCTTCCGGATTAATCTTTCATCTTTGGTCACGCGGAGCGGCTGCCTACTGCCATCTGCCTACCGCCTACTGTTTTCAAACGCCGAAGCGGACGAGTTCGCGCTCGATGACGTTGAGCGAGGCGAAGTCCGTCTTGCCGGAGGCGCGCGTCTCGGCGAGCCAGCGGCGGAGCTGGCGCGCCTCGTCGAGCGTCTGGATGCGGCACGCGCCCGTCAGCGCCAAAGTCACCAGCGCGTCCGGCGCGCCGTGCGTCATCAGCGCCGCCTGCAGGGCCGCCTGCTCGCGCAGGTCGAGGACGATGAGAAGACTGATCTCCATAGAAGCTGTCGGCAGTCAGCGTTCAGCAGTCAGCTTTCGTCTTTCGCCAACGGCCCTTGTCAGCTTTCAGCTTGAGCCTTCCGGAATGGTCTGGCTGAAAGCTGAAAGCTGAGTGCTGAACGCTTCTTCATTCTTTCGAAGAGCGGAAGCAGGCCGTGCCGGAGGTGCAGAAGTGGAACGGCTCGTCCTCGAAGTCCTCGGTCTCCATCTGGATGGTCAGGTGGTCGACGCCGAACTGTTCGTGGAGCCTGGCGCGCAGAGAGCGCAGCAGCTCGGCCGGCGCGGCGGCGCGCGCGTGGCGGACGTGCGCCGACAGAGCCTCACGCCCCGAGGTGATCGTCCAGACGTGCAGGTCGTGCACGTCCTCGACGCCGTCCGTCCCCAGAATCGTGTCCTCGACCGCCGCGAGGTTGATGTGCGCGGGCGTCCCTTCGAGCAGGACGTTCGTCGCCTCGCGGATGAGGCTCCACGAACTCCAGACGATGAGCACGGCGATGAGCGCGCTGAACAGGGGGTCGGCCGCGTGCCAGCCCTTCCAGGTGATGAGCACGCCCGCGGCGATGGCCCCCACCGACCCGAGCGCGTCGCCGAGCACGTGCAGCCAGGCGCCGCGCACGTTCAGGTCGCGCTCGTGGTCGCCGTGCAGCATCCACGCGCAGACGAGGTTGACGAAGAGGCCGCCGGCCGCGATGGCCGTCAGCTCGCCCCCGCGCGCAATCGAAGGCGGCGCGAGCCAGCGGCCGTAGGCGTCGTAGAGGATGAAGAGCGAGACGGCCGCCAGCGCCACCCCGTTCGTGAACGCCGCCAGAATCTCAAGCCGGTAGTAGCCGTAGGTCTTCGTCGGATTCGCTGGCCGCGCCCCGAACCTCGCGGCCAGCAGCGCCAGCCCGAGCCCGGCCACGTCCGCGAGCATGTGCCCCGCGTCGGCCAGCAGCGCGAGGCTCCCCGTCCACCAGCCGCCCGCGGCCTCGGCCAGCATGTACGCGGCCGTCAGCACCAGGACGATGAGCAGCCGGCGCCGCCCGCGCTCCGAGAGCGTGTCGTGCGTGTGAGCGTGCGCGTGCCGGTGTCCGTTCGCCGAAGCCATCTCTGCCTCTTAGCCCTCGGAGGCGTAAGCTTAGCAGATGAAGAGTAATAGTCAGTAGTCATACCGACTTGCGAAATAGAATAAGGCGACTTGTCGCCGGGAGCGCGGGCATCCCTGCCCGCCAGCGTGCGCTAGCACGCTGACCGTCTCACTCTTTATCTCAACCTTGAGACCGGAAGTCTGACAGCATTCGCGCCGGCGGCGCTCAGGCGGGCAGGGATGCCCGCGCTCCCAGCTTTGACCGGCCTTATTCTATCTCGCAAGTCGGTATCAGTAGTCAGTAGAAAACAGGAGCGGCGCGCCTTTCATCGGTTAAGGATGAAGGCTGCGCCGCTTCATATGCCTACTGACTACTGACTACTTGCCTTTACTCACAGTTCGGCCAGGCCGAGGGCGCGGTTGAAGTCGCGGTAGAGTTCGTTGAGGTCGCGGATGTTCTTCTCAAGCGCGCGCGGGAGGTCGCCGACCTCCTTCATCTGGACGACGAGGTTGGCGCCGGCGAGGAAGGCCGCGTGCGCGTCGCCCGTGCGCGCGGTGTTCGTCAGTAACACGAAGACCAGCCGCCGCCGCTCCGCGTTGCGCATCGAGGAGACCTCGCGCCCGAGCATCATCGCGCCCTGCGCGCGCGGGTCGAACTCCGGGTCGAGCACGAGCACGTCGAGCTGATCCTCGCGCATCCGCTCGACCGCCTGCGCGGCGTCGGCCGCGACCGACACGTCGTAGCCCGACTGGCTCAGGAGTCGCGCCGCGTCGCCGCCGAAGGAAGAGCCAGCGCAGACGAGCGCGCGCCGGCGCTCCCAGGAGCGGCGGCCGCCCGAAGCGGTGACGCGCGGGCCGCCGCCTTCATCCGTCGCCTCGCGCCGCAGCAGCGCCGCGAGCATGCGCAGCACTTCCTCGCTCGACTCCTGCTCCGGCGCCGCCGGCGCGGGCGGCTCGTTGACGATGGGCGCGGCGACCGTGGGCGCAGCGTCCTGCCGCGGCCGCGCCGAAGCGGGCACGCCGCCGACGGCGGTCACGGCGTCGCGCTGCGGCGCGGCGGACGCGGGCGGCTGCGCGTTGACGATCTGCTGGCACTTCGGGCAGCGCACGCTGAAAGGGCGCGCCGGAACCTTGGCCCCGTCGAGCTGGAGCTTCGTGGTGCAGTTAGGACAGGTGACGATCATTGGGTGTTGGGTGTTGGGTGCTGGGTGCTGGGTGTTAGGTGCTGGGTGTTGGGAAGAACCGGATTTTACCCAACACCTAAAACCCAGAACCCAACACCCTATTCAAGCATGTCGAGCATGGAGCCGTTGCCCGCGGGGCGCGCCGGGGCGGCCGGGGCGGCGGGGAAGGTGCGCGCGGCCGTCGTGCGCTGCTTCGCGGTGAAGGCCGTGGACTCGTCCGGGCGGAAGTCGTCCGTCGCGGACATCCCCTTGAGCGCGAGCTGCAGGTTGTTGGGGTTCGTGGCGAACGAGAGGCCGTCTTCGAGCGTGATCGCCTCCTGCTCGATCATCTCCTTGATGACGGTGTCGAAGTCCTGCATGCCGTCGAGCCGGCCGTCGCGCATTGCGTCGAGCAGGGACTTCCCGTCCGACTCGCCCGCGGCGACGTACTCGCGCGTGCGCGGCGTGGACTTCAGGATTTCGACCGCCGCGATGCGCCCGCGCCCGTCGCCGCGCGGGATCAGCCGCTGCGAGACGATGTAGCGGAACGTCTGCGCGAGCCGCGTCCGGATGACCTGCTCCTCGTTCTTCGGGTAGAGGCCGATGATGCGGTCGACCGTCTTCGAGGCGTCGATGGTGTGCAGCGTCGAGAGGACGAGGTGGCCCGTCTCGGCCGCTTCGAGCGCGATCTCGGTCGTCTCGTAGTCGCGCATCTCGCCGATGAGGATGACCTTCGGAGCCTGCCGCAGCGCCGCGCGCAGCGCCGAGGGGAAGTCGCGCGCGTCGGAGCCGACCTCGCGCTGGTTAATGGTCGAGCGCTTGTGCGTGTGCAGGAACTCTATCGGGTCTTCGATGGTGACGATGTGGTAGTGCTGCTGCTGGTTGACGAGGTCGATGACGGCGGCGAGCGTCGTGGACTTGCCGGAGCCGGTCGGCCCCGTCACCAGCACGATGCCGTTGCGCAGCTCGCTGATGTCCGCGAGCTGCTTCGGCAGCTGGAGGCCTTCGAGCGTCGGAATCTCGGTCGGGATGACGCGCATGACGATGGAGTACGTCCCGCGCTGCTGGAAGACGTTGACGCGGAAGCGCGTGCGCGAAGGCAGGGAGTAGCTCAGGTCGGCCGAGCCCGTGTGCGCGAGCCTCTGCGCGGCGTCGGGGTTGCCGTGCATCAGGGTCATCGCGATGATCTCGGTCTGGTACGGCGTCAGCTTCTGCAACCCCTGCGACTGGACTGGGCGCAGTTGGCCGTTGACCTCCACCTGCGGCGCCTGGCCGACTGAGAAGTTAAGGTCGCTGATGCCTTCGGCGGCCTTGAGCATCTGCTCGATGACGGGCGGCAGGTCGAAATATTTCATGCGGAAATTGGCGACTCCGTTGGCGCGGGTAAAGAACCGGGGGCGGGATTTTGACACTCGGAAGCCGGGAACGGGGCACTGCCCCCGGCGACCTTTTTCATAATGTCAGGCCAACGGGAGAAAAGCAAGTTGAAACTTTTAACGCTTAATATTTTAACACTTAGATTTGCGCGTCCCCGGACAGGCGGGCAAGGAGAGTGCGCGTCCGGCGTGTGATCTCAAACCGGTCTGGGGTGTCGAGGAGGGCGCCGATGAGTGCGACCGAGTCGGCCCCGGCTTCGAGAACCGAGGGCGCGGTCTCCGAAGTGATGCCGCCGATGGCGACGAGTTTGACGGCGTCGCCGACGGCCGCGCGCACGCCCCGGACGCCTTCGAGTCCGACGACCGGGTCTGGGTTCTCCTTCGAAGAGGTTCCGAAGACAGGCCCGATGGCGACGTAATCCACGGGGAGAGTTGAGGCGGCGACGGCCTGCCCGACGCCGTGCGTCGAGAACCCTACAATCTTCCCTTCCCCCAACAGCGCGCGCACGGCCTCGGGCGGCACGTCGTCCTGCCCCACGTGCACGCCGTCGGCGCCCGCGGCCAGAGCCACGTCGGCCCTGTCGTTCACAATCAACGTCGCCCCGAAGAGGCGCGCCACCTTCAAAGCCTCGACGACCTCCGCGTAGAACTCACGCGCCGGCAGACGCTTCTCCCGCAACTGCACGAGGCGCGCGCCGCCCTCGCACAGACGCGCGACCTGTTCGGCGTGCGTGAGTCCCGACAGACGCCGGTCGGTAATCGGGTAGAGTTGCGGCAGCTCGAACTTCATCTCGCGTCGGGCGGGACGGCGTCCGTCTTGCCGTCGAGGTAGCGGTCGAACCAGTAGAGTTGCCAGTTGAGGCTCTCGACCAGGTGCTTCGGCTCGCCCGTGCGCGTGAGGTTGTGGTTCTCGCGCGGGAAGATGACGAACTCGGCCGTGGCGCCGAAGTGTCTCAAAGCGCGGAACCACTGCTCGCCCTGCTCCAACGGGACGCGGTAGTCGTTGTCCGAGTGAAGGATGAGAATCGGCGTCTTGACGTTCTTCGCATACTTCAGGGGCGAGCGCTCCCAGTAGAGGTCGAACTTCTCGAAGAGGTCGCCGCCGAAGTCGTCCTTGTGTCCGTAGGCGCCGTCGCGCGTGCCCTCGTCGCTGACGAAGTTGACGACGCTGCGCAAGGTCACCGCCGCCTTGAAGAGGTTCGTGTGGCCGACGATCCAGTTCGTGAGGTAGCCGCCGTAAGAGCCGCCCGTCACGCCCAGACGCTCCCTGTCGATCCAGGGGTTGCGGCGCAGGACTTCTTCGACGCCGTTCATCACGTCCGTGTAGTCGTTGCGCCCCCACTCGCCCTCGATGCCGCGCTCGAACTTCTGGCCGTAGCCGGTCGAGCCGCGCGGGTTCGTGTAGAAGACGGCCCACCCCCTGGCGGCGTAGACCTGAAACTCCTGGAACCAGTCCACGCCGTACTGCCCCGCGGGGCCGCCGTGGATGCTGAGCACCATCGGGTATTTCCGTCCCTCCTGCCAGCCCAGGGGCTTGACGAGGAAGCCGTCCACGTCCCAGCCCCCTGCGCCCTTGTAGGTCATGCGCTCCACGTCCGCGAGTTTGAGCTGCGACCAGAGCCGCGCGTTCAGGTTCGTGAGCTTACGTTCGCCCGCGCCGTCGAGGCCTGCCGCGTAGAGGTCGTCCATGTGTTTGAAGTCGTTCGCGGCGTAGACCATCCGGCGAGAGTCGTTCGAGATGTCCACGAGGCGGACGGCGCGCGCCCCCTTCGTCACCTGCACAACCTTCCCGTCCCTCGCGTCCACGCGGAAGAGGTGCGACTCGCCGCGCACGCCGGTCTCGAAGTAGAGCGCGCGCCCCTGTTCGGCCCACGCCAAATTAGAAGGGATGAGGTCGAGAGCTGGCGCGAGGTTGCGCGACGCTTGCCCGCCGGACGCGGGCGCGAGGTAGATTTTCGGGTGGTCTGTTTCGTGTATGCGGCCGAGGAAGGCGATCTGTTTACCGTCGGGCGACCAGCGCGGGCTGTTGTCGGCCTCGTCGTGGTCGGAGATTTTGCGGATGGGGCCGCCGGCCGAGTCTACGACGAAGACGTCCGTGTTGCGGCTCTCGTCGAAGGCTTTGCCCGTGCGGTCGGAGACGAAGGCGATGAAGTTGCCGTCGGGCGACCACTGCGGGTCTGTGTCGTTCCAGTCTTCGCCGAAGGTGAGCTGCGTGGCGGCGCCGCTGGCCGCGTCCGCGACCCAGACGTGGCTGCGCTTGTCGTCGAACCAGCCGGTGTCGTTGAACTTGTAGGACGCGTGCTTGTAGTGGCGCACGTCGCTCGAAGGCGCCTTGCTGTCGCTCGGGCCGGTGCGGGTCGTCAGAACCATGCGCGTGCCGTCGGGCGACCAGTCGAAGCCGTTGACGCCGTTCTTCAGGTTCGTCAGACGCCGCGCCTCGCCGCCTTCGAGCGAGAGCAGCCAGACCTGCGCGCGCGGCGTCGCGTCGGCCGAGGCGGTCTGGAGTGACGAAGGCAGGCCCTGCGGCATTTCCGCGCTGACCGGCGTCGGCGTCGGCGCAGGCGTGGGCGTCGGCGTCGCACTTCTCGGCGGCGTCGCCGTGGGCACGTCGGGCGCGGGCCTCGTGGAGAGGAAGGCGAGCGTGCGGCCGTCGGGCGACCAGCGCGGCAAGGAGGAAGACTGTGTGCTCGTCGTGAACTGTCTCGGCGGGCGGGCGCCGTCGGTCGCGGCGAGCCAGATTTGCGAGAGGCGTCGGTTCTGCCTCTGGTCGACGGTCGTCACGACGTACGCCACCCAGCGCCCGTCGGGCGAAAGGCGCGGGTCGGAGAGGAACTCGAACGCGTAATAGTCCTCGGCCGTGACGCCGCGCGGCCCCTGTACGTTCTGCGCTGCCGCGCAGGTCAACAGAAGGGAGGCGGCGAGCGCCGCATTCAAAAACGTCCTCATGCTTCCACCTTATATCAGAAAATTTCACCACAGAGACACAGAGACACAGCTTCGAAGTTATATCTCGACAAGCTGTGCCTCTGTGTCTCTGCGGTGAAAAGGTTTTAATGATCTGTCTTCGGCAAGGGCGTCTGCTTGACCGTCAGGCCCGCGTCGGGGTTGTCGGCGTCGTAGGTGACCTCGCGGCGCGCGTCGTCGCGGAAGTCTTCGACGGCGAACTTCAGGCGGCGCCCTTCGACCTTCATCTCGTCTTCGAGGGTGACGGGCGACCAGCAGGACTCGTAGCGCTGGTTCTGCGCGCCGCGGACGCGCCACGCCCCGTCGAGTTTCAGCCAGACGACGTTGCACTCGACCCCGGCCCCGCACTGCCGGTCGTCGGGCGGCACCTTCGACAGCCCGCACACGTCTAGCACGAGGTACGTGAACCCGCCCGCGCGCGAGACGAAGAGCTGCTTCGCACTCTCGATGCGCATGGCGTCTATCTGCTCGGTCAGGTCGAGCGTGTGCGGGCGGCCGCGTTCGGTGACGACGACCGTGCGCCGCCCCTTCGGCCGCACCTTGAGCGGCCCCTGCGGCACCCCGCCGGCGCCCGCGGCCACGCACAGGACGCACAGGACGCACAGCACGGCGAACAGAACCGTCAGTCGTTTCAAACGAGTTCCCTCCCTTCCGCCCGAGGCCGTCACGCTATTCCATAATCCTATCCAAACCCCTGACGAGGCCGACGAGCGTTGGCACCTTGCGGATGGCGAGGAGCGTGCCCTGTATGTACGGCCCCGCGCCGGCCCCCGCGTCGTGGCGGATGGTGAGGCGCTCGTCCTTCGAGCCGAAGACGGCTTCGACGGCGATGACGTAGCCGGGCAGGCGGAGCGAGTGCACCTGCGTGCCGTTCAAGGTCAGGCCGCGCGCCGCGCGCTCGCCCAGCGTCTCCTCGACGGGGACGGTCGGCGAGGGCCTGCCCACTTCGTCGAGGCGGAAGGCCAGCTCGCGCGCCGTGCCGCTCGGCGCGTCCCGCTTCGCGTCCGAGGCGTAGTCGATGACTTCCCACTGCGAGAGGTACTTCGCCGCCTCGCACGCGAAGCGTTGGAGCAGCACGGCCGTGACGGCGAAGTTGCCCGCGGCGATGACCCCGACCTTGTTATCTAACGCGGCTTGATTTATCTCGACGAAGTCCTCGTCCGTCAGACCCGACGAGCCGACGACGACGTGGACGCCCCTTTCAACCGCCGCCAGCACGTTCCCCTTCACCGCGTCCGCCTTCGTGTAATCGACCAGCACGTCCGTCGGCGTCTCCAGAGCCTCCGCCACAGACCTGCTGACTGTCACGTCCGGCAGAGACTCGATGACGGCCTCGCTCAAACTACGCCCCTTGTGCGTGCGCGACACCGCGCCCACGAGGCTCAAGTCCTCCGCCGCGGCCACCGCCGCGCACAAGGGCTTCCCGACCCACCCGGTCGCCCCCGCGACGCACACCCTAATCGTCATAACGCACACTCACTTCTCGTCGAGCCGTCGCCCCGCGTTGAGGTTGTCGAAGTTGAGGATGGCGTTGAAGACGAAGAAGTAGCTGCCCTGCGTCTCGCCGCGCCAGACCGGGTTGATGGAGAACAGGATGACGTGGCCGCGTTCGGTCGGCACGTCCACGACGGCCGCGTGCTGCGCGAGCTCGCCGCCGCCGTCGAGCAGGCCCGAGACGAGCAGGTCGCGCGCGTCGCCGTAGCGTAAGATCACGCGCGGCCGCGCGGCCGGCGGGATGACGTAAGGGTTGTTCCGCATCTGCTCGTCCGTGAGCGGCAGGGCCTCCCAGACCTCCGCCTTCGGCGGCTCGGGCGCCTCGACGGGCGGCCGCCCCTGCACCACGTCCGGGTCTTCCGTCGTGCCGCGCCCCGTCTCGCGCTCGCGGTCGCCCGAAGGGCGACGGCCGCGCCCGCCCGCCGTGTTCGAGAGGTTGAAGATGTAGCCCTCGTCCGCGTAGACCGAGAGCGACTCGTTGTAGCCGTAGGCGATGGGGCTCGACCCGTCGACGAGCTTCGAGCGCAGGACGCTCCCGACCAGCTTCATGCGCTGCGGGTGCGAGACCGAGACGCCCTGCGTCAGACCGAACTGGGCGGCCAGTTCCGACGTGTCCATCGAAGTAATCAGCACGCCGCCGCGCCGCGTGAAGGCGCGCAGGTTCTCTAACCCGGCCGTGCCGAGGCCCGGGCGCATGTCGTCGGTCGAGTCGTCGAACTTGCCGAGGTTCGGCGTGAGCTGCGTCGTCTTCCAGGGAATCGGGTTGCCCCACATCGGCATCCCCTGCACGACGGAGACGGGGTCGCGGCCGACGGGCGCGAAGATGATCACGTCGTACTTCGCGTTGAGGTTCGCGTCGCGCGCGGCGGTCTGCGTGCTGATGTAGTCGTAAGGCACGCCCAGCTTGTCGAAGGCGAGCCGCCACCAGCCCTCGTTCTGCGTCGAGAGCCAGGAGTGCATGAAGGCGATGCGCGCGGCGCGCACGGGGTGCGCCGGCACCTGCGGCGCGCCGGCCGCGGCGTAGGCGCGGATGCCGAGTTCGGACGCCGCGCGGTTCAACTCGTCGGCCGAGACGTTGCGGACGATGAAGGAGCCGCGGTTGAACTTCTGCCCCGCGGCTTCGAAGGGCTGCTCGGCCGCCTCGACGTTCGCGCCCTTCAGGCGGTAGCGCAGCGTGACGAGCGCGGTGTCGGCGTTGTGGTTGACGAGGAAGACCGGGCCTGAACCTGTCACACCTCCGCCGGCGCGCACGGGGCCGCCGATGCGCTCGAGCGACGCGTTCAAGACGTTCGCGTCGGTGACGCGGACGACCTGCGTGTTGTAGAGCTCGCCCCAAGTCCAGCCCGTGTCGTCGTAGGGCTGCTGCTGCGGGTCGCGCGGGCTCCAGTACTGGTAGTCGAGCAGGGCGTCGGCCATGCGGCTGTGCGGCTGATCCATGCGGACGACGTAGCTGCCCGCGGGGAACGTGCGCGTCTCGGTCGGCGCGGCCTGACCCCGCGAGGCGTTCGGCTCCGGCCGCGGGTTCCTCTCCGCGCCGGCCTCGCGCCGCTCGCTCTGCGGGAGTCCCTGCTGCGCGGCCTGCGGGGTGACGACAGTCGTGTTCGCGTTCGCGTTCGAAGGCTGTGACGCGCCCTCCCTCGGCTGCCCTTCCCTCTTCTTCGACTTGACGGTGACGGTGATGGGCGCGGTCGCGCGCGAGATTTCGACGCCCTGCAGTTGGAGCGTGCGCACGAGCTCCGCCTGCGCGCCGGGTCGCGGGTCGTCGGCCGGGAAGACGTAGGCCGCGGGGCCTTCGTTCTTCGGCTTCTCGACCGAGCGCTTGCTCTTCAAGTAGAAGTTCTTGAGGAAGAGCTTGCCGTTGTTGGCGAAGTACTGGAGCGAAGTCAGCAAGCCCGTCTGCTCGTAGTTGTTGTTGTTGCGCTGCGACCACATCACGCGCGGCAGCGGCGGGTTCTGCCTGTACCAGGTGCGCGAATATTCGGAGGGCGAGAGCGTGCGCTCGACGGTGTCGGCGCCGCCGTTGCCGAAGGTCTCGTAGAGGCGGCTGATGCCGTTGTGCGTGGCGGCGAGGAACATTAGGTAGCCGGGCGACCAGGTGTCGAACGTGCCGTGCGCGAAGACGCCGGGCATCCCGAACTTCGTCATCTCCGAGACGTTGTTCCAGCCGATCATCTGCCACTCGTCGGTGAGAATCGGGTCGAGCCAGGCGTTGTACGGCCCGTCGCCGATGGTGTTGTCGTAGAGATACGGGACGGACTCGTGCAGGTCGTGCAGCACTTGCGCGTGCTCTTTCAGATATTCGTTCAGGACGTTGCGCGTGAGGTTGAGCGTCAGTCCCATCGCGTCGCGGTTGTTGTCGTGCGCGACGTAGTGCCCCCAGTAGACGAGCGGCGGGTAGTTCTCGCCCGGGTGCGCGAGGTGCCATTTGTAGACGTCGACCATCCGGTCGCGCCCGTCCACCTCGACGACCGGCGTGATGAGCGTGACGAGGTTGTCGCGAATGTTCTTGACGTACGGGCTCTCGTCCACCGCCAGGCGGTAGGCCAGCTCCATCAGGGCGGTCGGCGCGCCCGTCTCCGGCGAGTGGATGGTGCCGGTGATGTAGTAGACCGGCGTCGACTGCGCGACGAGGCGGTCGGCCTCGTTGTCGTCGAGGTTGATGGTGCGCGGGTCTGCGAGGCGGGCTAAGCGCGCGCGGTTCTCGTCCAACTGCGCGAGGAGTTTTTCCGAGGCGACGGCGACGGCGATCATCTCGCGCCCCTCCTCGGTCGTGCCGATTGAGAAGACCTTGACGCGCGGGCTGGCCTTCTCAAGCATCCGCATGTACCTGTAGACGTCCGCCGCGTACGGCAGATGTCCGGGCGCGCCCGCCACGTCGCCGAGCACGGCCTTCGGCGTCGGCACCGTCTGAGAGGCCGGCAGGTAGTCGACGAGCGGCGAGAGGAAGTAAGGCTGCGTCGTGTACTCGCGAATCTTGCGCGTGTACTCCTCGTCCACCGGCTGCTGCGGGTCGCGCCCCGGCTTGATGGGACTCTGCGTCTGCCCGAAAGCGACGACGAAGCAGGAGAGCGCGAGCGCGGCGAGCGTGACGACGCGAACGAACAGGTTCTGCGGAAGACGGTTTCTCATCTTTATCCTCGCTGGTGCTGGCCGTTGAAAAGGTAAAGTTAACCACAGAGACACAGAGACACAGCTAAGACACAGCCTGGAGCTTTAGCCCTCTTCAAGCTGTGCCTCTGTGTCTCTGTGGTGGAATCCTCTTCCATCTCTACTCAAGGTGAAACAGATTTAGCGCCTGCGCTCCCGGCCGCGCTGGCTGGTCGTCGGCTGCGCGGCTTCGGGGCGCAGGTTGTCCGTAAAGAGTTTGAGGATGCGCTTGTACTCGTCGGCCCAACTGTCGGCGCGTTCGAAGGCGTGGTCTTCGACGGGGTAGGGCGCGAGCTGCCAGTTCTCTTTGCGGAGTTCGATGAGCCGCTCGGCGAGGCGGACGGTATCCTGAAAGTGCACGTTCGTGTCCACCATGCCGTGGCAGATGAGGAGCGCGCCCTTGAGTCCGGCGGCGAAGTAGATGGGCGAGCTGCGGCGGTAAGCTTCGGGGTCGTCCTGCGGCTCGTTGAGGATGTTCGCGGTGTAAGGGTGGTTGTAGTGCGCCCAGTCCGTGACGGGCCTGAGCGCCGCGCCCGCGGCGAAGATGTCGGGCGTGGTGAACATCGCCATCAGGGTCATGAAGCCGCCGTAGGAGCCGCCGTACATCCCGACGCGCCGCGGGTCTACGCCGTGCTCGTTGACCAGGTAGCGGACGGCGTCCACGTGGTCGTCCAAGTCCTTGCCGCCCATGTGCCGGTAAATCCCCGTGCGCCAGTCGCGGCCGTAGCCGGCCGAGCCGCGATAGTCGATGCTCAAGACCGTGAAGCCGCGCTCCATCAAAAGGTGATGGAACATGTGCTCGCGGTAGTAAGTCGACCACCACTTGTGCACGTCCTGCAGGTAGCCCGCGCCGTGGACGAAGATGACGGCCGGGCCGCCCGGCTTCGCCCCCGCCGGTTTGTACAGGCGGCCGTAGACGGTCGCGCCGTCGCGCGCGCGGAAACTGACGACGGGGGGGTCGAGCCAGTTGTAGGTGAAGAACTCCGGGACGGGCGAGGTCGTCAACTGCTTCACGTCCGGGAAGGGGCCGTCGGCCGCCTGCGCGTTCGCGGTCGGCGGCGCATTCGGAGGCGCGTTCGGGGCCTGTGCGTTCTGCTCGGGCGCGGGGCGGTTCGGCTGGACGTACAGCTCGGGCGGGCGGTTGGTGTAGGAGCGGACGACGGCGAGCAAGCGTTCGTCGGGCGAGACGTCCGCCTGGTTGTTGCCCGGCATCGTCGTCAGGCGCGTGCGCGCCGTGCCGTCGAAGTTCATCGAGTAGAGGTGCCGCTCGAAGAAGCTGCCCTCGCTCGAAGTGAAGTAGAACTTCGTCTTGTCGGTCGAGAGGCGCACGTCCGAGACTTCGAAGCGCCCCTTCGTCAACTGCGCGGGGTCTCCGCCTTCGGCGCCCACGGTGTAGAGGTGCGCCCAGCCGTCGCGCTCCGAGACGAAGTAGACGCGCCGGTTGTCAGGCAGCCAACCCAGGGTGAACGCGCCGGGGCCGCCGACCCACGCGTCGTCGTGCACGACGGCGAGGATGCGCGTCCTGGCCGTCGCGGGGTCGAGCGCCAACACCCAGCGGTCTTTGTTGTCCGAGGCGCGCGCGAGGAGCGCGGCGCGCGAGCCGTCCTCGTTCCACTGCAACTGGAAGAGTTGCACGTCGCGGTCGCGCGGCGTTTGCGCCTGCGCGCCGGTCTGCTGCTGCGGCGGCGACTGTTGAGACTGCTGCTGTCCGGACTGCTGCTGCCCCCCCTGTTGGGCGCCGGCTTCGGCCGTATTCTGCTCGGTGCGCTGCTGGACGCGCGGCGCGACCTGCGCGCGCAGGCCGGTCTCGACCCACTTGACCTCTCCGGTCGCGACCGACGCGAGGCCCAGGCGCGTGCGCCCCTGGTTGTCGCCGACCTTCGTGCGCGACTGTATGTCTTCGGTGTAGCCGGAGTCGCCGATGAAGTTGGGGACGATGGCGTTCTTGCCCGCCGAAGGGTCGGCCACGGTCAACACGACGTAGGCGCCGTCGGGCGAGAGCTGGAGGTTCGTGACCGTCTGGCCCTGCGTGAGCGTGTAGGGCTTGCGCCTCTCCTTGTCGCGCTCGCGCCGCCGCTTCTCCTGCTCCTCGCGCTGCTCGGCGCGCTCGCGCACGACGTCCAGGAGCTGGCGCTCCTCCTTGCGCAGGTATTCCTGGCTCTCGCTGGCGCGCGCCGCGGGCGTGCCGGCGGCGGCCGCGGCCGCCGGGGGCACGGGGATGCGTATGTCCGTGAGCTGTTCGAGCGAGCCGCCGTCGAGCGACATCACGTAGAGGTTGCTCTGGCGCGTGAAGTAGACCGAGCGCTGGTCGCGCGTGAAGTGCGCGTTCGACTCGGACTCGACCGTGCGCGTGAGCTGCCGCCGCTCGCCCTTCTCGTGGTCGTAGAGGAAGACGTCGCCCTCCTCGGTGAAGACCGTCCATTTCCTGTCCTTCGAAAGCTCCCCGTTCGCGGGCGGCGCCTGGCGCGCCTCCTCTTCCGTGAGCTTGCGCAAGGAGGTGCCGTCGGCGTTGACGGTGTAGAGGTCTGTCTCCTTCAGGCGCGGCTCGCCCGCGCGCTTCCAGCGGAAGTAGACGCGACGGCTGTCCTGCGACCAGTAGACGCCCGTCGGCGCGTAGCCCACGAGGTCGGGGCCGCGCATGATGCTGTCCACGGTCAGCTCGAACGCCCTGGCCTGTGCGGGCGCCTGCTGCGGGCGCGCCTGCTGTCGGGCGAAGGTCTGCTGGAAGAGCAGCGCGGCGACGAACGCGCAGCGGGCCGCGCCCCGGAAAGTTTGTCCTCGCATCGAGTCCTCTTCTTAGTCTATGGGCTACCGCGGGCGGTATACTTCCCCGACGCGCGCGGCGTGAAGTCAGCGAAAAGTTTTGGGAGACTTTGAAGGTGAACGAGCGGCGGGATGATACAACAAAACCGGCTGAGGAGTCGCGCCCCGCGCCCGAGCGCGGCCGCTACTACTACGACGACGCGACCGGCTACGAGACCTACCGGCCCGAAGAGGACGAAGAGGAGTCGGGGGACGAGCCAGCCGCGAAGAGGTCTAAACCGGCGACCGGCGTCTAACGCCGCTGCCTCCCCTGGCCGATCCGGCGACGGTCGGAGAGCGTGTACGTGTCGCGCTTGCGCTGCTCGCCGTAATACTCGCTGTCCTCGTAGCGCGGGCAGTCGCAGCGCTTCTCGTCCCCCGGCGCGAACGAGCACCCGCCCGCGATGGTGTGATACTGATGCAGATGCCCGCAGTTCCAGCAAGTCCTGTCGTCCACTTCGCAACACCTCAGCACGGATTTTAAGTTTGCCGCGCAGAACTTACGGCGCGCCACGGCGACTGTCAAGCCAGTGCAGGATTGGTTCATCGGCTCATTGATTCATTGAAGAGGCCCAGTCCTGTCTTCAATGAATCAATGAGCCGATGAACCGATGTCTCAATCGCTAAGCCTCCTTCTTCTTCGGCCGCTGGTTGGCGGCGAGCACGCGCTTGCGGAGGCGGATGGACTTCGGGGTGACTTCGACCAGCTCGTCGTCGGCGATGAACTCCAGCGACTGTTCGAGCGAGAGGTCTTTGACGGGGACGAGCCGCATCGCCTCGTCGGCGGTGGAGGCGCGCATGTTCGTCAGCTTCTTCTCGCGGACGATGTTCACGTCCAAATCGACGGCGCGCGCGTTCTCGCCGACGATCATCCCCTCGTAGACGCGCGTCGTCGGGCGGATGAACATCGTCCCGCGCTCCTGCAGGTTGAAGAGCGCGTAGGTCGTCGCGTCGCCCGCGCGGTCGGCGACGAGCGAGCCGGTCGAGCGCCCGCGCATCGAACCCTGCCACTCGCCCCAGCGCAGGAAGATGGTGTTCAAGAGGCCCGTCCCCTTCGTCTCCGTCAGGAACTCGCCGCGGAAACCGATGAGGCCGCGCGACGGCGTCTCGAACTCCAGACGCACGCGCCCCGTCCCGTGGTTGACCATCTTCGTCATCTGCCCCTTGCGCCGCCCCATCGCCTCGGTGACGACGCCGATGAACTCCTCGGGGCAGTCGATGACGACGAGCTCAATCGGCTCCAGCGTCTTCCCCCCTTCGACGTGCGTGATGACCTCGGGCTTCGAGACCTGCAGCTCGTAGCCCTCGCGCCGCATCATCTCGATGAGGATGGAGAGCTGCAGCTCGCCGCGCCCCGAGACCTTGAACTGGTCGGGCGACTCGGTCTCGCTCACGCGGATGGCGACGTTGCTGAGCAGTTCGCGGTCGAGCCGCTCCTTGATCTGACGCGAGGTGACGTACTTCCCTTCGGTGCCGGCGAAGGGCGAGTTGTTGACGCCGAAGATCATCGAGATGGTCGGCTCGTCCACGGCGATGACCGGCAGCGCGCGCGGGTTGTCGGCGGTCGTGATCGTCTCGCCGATCTCGATGCCCTCGACGCCCGCCAGCGCGACGATCTCGCCGAAACCCGCGCGCTCGATGGACTCGCGCTTCAGGCCCTCGAACGCGTACAGCTCCTTGACGCGAACCTTCTCGACCGATTTGTCGCGCTTGACGACCGCGACCGTCTCGCCCTGCGCGATCTCGCCCGAGAAGATGCGGCCGATGGCGAGGCGGCCGACGTACTCGTTGTAGTCGAGGTTGGCGACCAGGAGTTGCAGCGAGTCCTCGCGCTGCTCGCGCGGCGGCGGGATGGTGCGCACGATCTCCTCGAAGAGCGGGCGCAAGGTTCGCGAGTCGTCGCCCAGCTCCCGCTTAGCCACGCCGTCGCGCGAGACGGCGTAGAGGACGGGGAAGTCTATCTGCTCGTCGCTGGCGTCGAGGTCGATGAAGAGGTCGTAGATGTCGTTGACGACCTCCTCGGGCCGCGCGTCCTGCCGGTCGATCTTGTTGACGACGACGATGGCCGGCAGGCGCGCCTCCAGAGCCTTCCTCAACACGAAACGCGTCTGCGGCAGAGGCCCCTCGGCCGCGTCCACCAGGAGCATCACGCCGTCCACCATCTTCAGCACGCGCTCGACCTCGCCGCCGAAGTCGGCGTGGCCCGGCGTGTCGAGGATGTTGATCTTCACGCCGCCGAAACGGACGGACGTGTTCTTCGCCATGATGG